>Ga0302274_10005320_pt1 | contig 10930 bp, 10 predicted proteins | sample III_Bog_N2_1_FD_198755 | JGI IMG/M metagenome (GOLD analysis project Ga0302274, IMG submission 198755) | Peat permafrost microbial communities from Stordalen Mire near Abisko, Sweden - III_Bog_N2_1 | ecosystem: Environmental > Terrestrial > Soil > Wetlands > Peat | place: Sweden: Abisko...
TGGCCCCCCGATTTCCGTATCCGTCACCAGGCTCTGGCTGGCCGCCCAATTCACGTAGGGCCCATTGCACTGCGTCAGCGAGCCGCCGTTGATCGTCCATTGCGAACCGCTCCAGCGCTGGTTCTCACCCGTATTTCCAAATTGCCCACCCCCACTAGAGGCGCCCCAGCACTCGTGGTAGAAGTGCGTCACCGTAGAGTTTCCTGCACCATTGAGAGCCGCGTTTAAGAAGAAAGGTCCGAGAGATAGTGGATGGTTCGCCGAATAGATCGATACCCCATCAAGAATGCGGTGGTTGCCCGCGTACTGGACAAGCGGGATGAACGTGCTTATGCTGATGTCAAAATAATGAGAAGTATCTGGAGTCCATGTGATTTGATTTCCGGAAGCAGGTAGGGCTTCGATGTATCCGTAGTACAAGTTCTGAATCGTAATCCGTGAGAATTTTGCAAAGTAAGGCACCTGCTGGAAAAAGAATCCTCCTGCATGGTTAGCAAACGCCACCGTGCCTGCCTGCTGCGTAATCCACACATCGTCAACGATGCCTTGATACCCACCGGCATTCGCACCTGCTGACGCCGGAATAGCCTCTGCAACGTTGCCGACATACCACGGTGGCGTGGTGGGAGTTCCCCACGTCCCTGTAAGGCCGGTCGCGCTAGAGCAAGTTCCCCCATACGCGGGACTGATGATCACTTGTGTGTTGCTAATAAATTGGGTGATCGTGCCAGTGATTGAAATGCTCGGAATAGAGATTGGCATCCCTGCAAGTTGCCATGGTGGAATTGCAACAAACCAATTTCCGTAAGTAGGAATCGTCAACTCGTCGCACGTAGTGTCGGAACTTACTGAAAGCGAGCCACCCAGAAATGCTACCGGACCTGGACTGATCGCAGGAGAACACGCCGCCAAACCTCCGCTGCCATTCGCGCATTGACCTGTCACTCTGCTCGCTGTTGTCGTGTATCCAGGTGTAGTGCAAGCGCCTGCTGAATAATTGCAAGGGTTCCAGATTTGCCCCGCTCCACCTGTAGCGCTTGACACATCCAAACTGGCATCAACTACAAGACTAAGACCTTCCAGATGCTGATAGGCGGAACTCATCTTTCTGCCGTCCGGCCATTGAAAAATGTCCTGCCCAGGAAGACCTGTAATGCTGCTGACTACCGATCCTTGGCCTCGCCTTGTGACCGGATAACTAACCGTTCCGCCTGCGCTCAGGTCAATGGTTCCGGTCAAACAGGATTGACCGGCATTGGCGGGAAAAAGGAGTGATTGGTTGGACAGAGCCGCCGCGTTGTATGCATTTTGAATTGCTGTCGTGTCTAAAGTGCCGATCTCGTAGGCTCCGTTGGTCACGGCGGTTGTGGCTGCTGCGGCTAGGGTTATTGAAGTTGAACTCGTATAACTCTGAATTGTGGTCACCAAAGGTGCGTAGCTTCCGTTCGCCTGTACCGCTCCTGCTCCCCAAATAACTATCGTTTGGCCTACTGAGGCTGCAGTGAATCCTGATCCAGTGAGCGTCACGGATGATGCAGCTATGGTTCCCCCAGACAATTTGACGACGAGGTTGCACGCGGCGCTGTAAGGCGCAGCCATCACGTTTATGACATTGTTGGCGCTGGAGGTCAAAGTATACGAACTCACATTTCCATTTGTGCCGTTCAGCGTAATAAAGGAAGACGTGACGGGTGCACCGACTGTGACGTTGGGGGCCGTAAACTGATGCGTAGTCGGGTTGATCGTAATGGAAGAGTCTGCCTGAAACGCGGAAGCGCTGGAATTCGCAAATTGCACGGCAAACGCCGGCGATGCGGGAGTACCTCCCGGTGCTGCGCAAATTGCGCTTCCTGGCGAATAGAAATAGTTGGGCGTCGAGCACCCGGTCAAAGTGGATAGCAGTGTCGCTATATCGCCCGGGGTTGCGACTCGGGCGGCAGAAGATGAGGTTGCAAACTGCAATCCGGTTGGCGAAAAAGATGCCACGCCGCCAATGAACCCGTTAGCCCAGTACGGGTAGGTGGTCGTTCCGTAGGTTGTTTGAACCTGATATAAGCTCGTTCCCGTGCCGACAAAGACAGAAAAGAATCCGTACTGATTTGCTGCGGTCGGGTTGGTAATAGGAGTAGTCAACCCTGGATCGGAGTAGATCGAAGCCAGAGGCGTGCAAGGTATCCCCGATGCCGTCTGCGGGCAAATCCTAACCGTCGCGAATGGTTGCGGCACGCCTTGAAGATTGACGACTTGACCCGATATGACAACGGACGCCTGGCTTCTAACCGCCAACGGAAAAGCCAGCGCCAGGATCGGGCAGACTATCCATTGAATCCACCGCATCCCTCTTGCACTTACTGTGGCAAAGTCCGCCAATCTCGCCCCCGTCCTCGTCATAAGCCGCGTCACGCCTCTTTCCCGGCTTGTCTTCCCACAACACGCTTTCCAGAGCGCTTCCAAGCGCTTCGTGGCAGACGAGACACAAACCGTTCTGCCGACGAAAGAAGACCCCTTTGAGATGGCGCCTAGCGTCATACCCAGCCTCGTTCTGCTTCGTCACCACTCGGCCATCCAGCGTCGTCTTGGTCGCCTTCTGCCTGCCCCGCGGCGGCAGGAGCCTGCGTCTCGCGTATCGCATCGTCTCTATCCTCCCGGTTGGCCGCGATGATCTCCATGTACGCTTCTTCGAGCTTGGCGCGGGCTGCCTGAAGATTTTCCGTCAACTTCGCTTCTGATTCAAAGTTGCGCTTGATGTAATCGGCGCACCATCCGAAGGTCTTCCGCGCCGACTCGATGCAGGCGAGAACATTCCTCCGGTCGAATCGATCGGCAACCACAAACTCAAGAGCTTGACCGGGCGAGGCTAGTTCGTTCCGCTCTTTGAACGCTTCCAGGTTGCCGAGAATAGCTTCCTTGGCCGTTGCCGGGACGCGGATTGACAGAACCGCCATCCGCTCCTTGCTTTCGCCTGGAATGGTCGCGTTGCGCTCTTCGATGTTTCTGGCGAATTGGGTGTAAGTGAGAGTTTTGGCCTCTTCCGCCCACGGGTAGAGCGTCTTGATTTCCGGACGCACGGAAAGCATCAGTTCTGCCGTCCCGACCGGAATATCGCCCAATTCCTGCTCTGTCAGGTGAGAGCAAGCCTGCCCGATGGCTACAGCATGGTAGTACCATGACCGGCTCACTCCAAGGCTTACAAAGTATTCGTGCTCATTGGGATAGCCCAACACTTCATAGCCATCCATGGCTTTCAGTTTCCAACTCCAGTGAGCCAGAGAGCCGAAAGAGCGGTGGTAAGCCTTGATTGCAGAGCGGATACGGAGGTCGCAGAGGACTGCTTCCTGAGCTACGGAAGGGGGAGGGGCGAGAACGTGTAAATTGGTGGCCACGGCGCAAGTTTAGCGCAAGTGGTTACTTTGGTCACTCTATTTGCAGGGTTTTTCCTAGAGAGGAACCCAGGTAAAGGTGCCTTTCAGGTAGGTATGGACGAATCGACCAGGGCTAGAGGCCCGCTCGAACTCTTGAGCTACTTGGGCCGGGACTTGGGCATAATAGCCAGAACTTCCAGACCAGAACGAGCAATCGAGTTGCTGCGTATCGGGATCGTAAGCAGCATCCCTCACGTTGCTGCTTGTGGCGAGATCGAGTTTGCGGGGTGCCATCAGGTCCTCCGTTACGACAATAATACTACACTAGTGCGGATTTTCCTTGTCTGTATGCAGACACTATTATAACCTTCTACCTCAAGGGGAATTCCGTGAAAATCACAATGATGTCTGGTCTGCCGGGAAGCGGAAAGACAACCGTCGCCCGAAGGATGGTAAGAGAGAACGGGAGCGAGGCCCGTATCAACCGCGACGACCTCCGGGCAATGCTGTTCGAGTCGGTGTGGACAGGCAAGCGTGAACAGGTAGTAATCGATTGCGAAAAAGCGATTGCCGAGGTCCTCTTCAAGCATGGCCTCAACCCTATCATTGACGATACAAATCTCAGCAAGAAGCATTTCGATATGTGGAATGGTTTTGCGAGCGACCACGGCCAAAAGTTTGAGGTTGGCGGCATGGTCACTTCAATCGAAGAGTGCCGCGAGCGCGACCGTAATAGAGTTACCAGCGTTGGCCGCGCAGTGATCGACAGAATGGCTCTCTTTAACGGCATGATCAAGTATGGAGACCGCCAAATCGTTTTGTGTGACATTGACGGCACACTGGCAAACGGTGACCATCGCGAGCATTTTGTAAAACAAGAGAAAAAGGATTGGGATTCATACTACGCGCTGCTTGGAAATGACGCACCAATTGACCTTGTGGTCCGATGGGTGCAGGAATTGAAGAATGAACACACGATATGCCTCGTTTCGGGGAGACCAGATACCTACCAAACTGAAACTATACGCTGGCTTCGGAAGCATGGTATAGGGTATGACTGGATCTTCATGCGGGCCGGTGGGGATAAGAGGCCCGACGTGATGGTAAAAAGTGACATTCTCAAACATCTACCGAAAGATAAGATTGCCTTTGCGATTGACGACCGGCCATGCGTTATCCGCGAAGTCTGGAGAGCCAACGGCGTTCGGGTGATTCCGGTACGTGGGGAGTGCGAGGATTTCTGATGCAATTGTTCGATTACGTTGACCGCGAGAAGTTGATACAACAGATTGCTGATGGGATGGTTAAGGAGCAGATACACCCCATTTATCCATTAAGCATTCTTAATTACACGCAGAAAGCTCAGTACACTCCAGAATTATGGAACGAGGTGACTGACAAGTGCCGTGGTTTGGTGTGGAGGCCATCGACCGGGGAAATAGTCGCGCGTCCATTTGTTAAGTTCTGGAATTATGCGGACTCGCGGCATCCAGAGACCCTTCCAGAGAACTTCCCTGCCAGCGTGCCGACAATCACGCGGAAAATGGATGGGAGCCTCGGAATCCTCTACTGCTACGACGGTCAGTGGGCAGTTGCCACTCGCGGATCGTTTACGAGCGATCAGGCGAGGTGGGCTACCTCCGTTCTAGGACTGCATCACCCCAACTTTCAGTGGGTGGAAGGATTTACCCCGCTGGTCGAAATCATCTACCCGGAAAACCAAATTGTCGTTAAGTACGATTGGGCTGACCTCATTCTTCTAGCTGGAGTTAGAAACGGCACTGGCGAGGAGATGACGCGCGAGGTATTGGAGGAGTTGGCGGCCAAGAACGGTATGCGCGTGGTTGACGCTTTCGACAAGAGCATCGAGGTTTGCACGTCCGAGGACATAGAGAACGAAGAGGGATATGTTGTCTCATGGGTCCGCCCCGGCACTTGGCCGCTGCGCGTCAAGGTGAAGATGGATACCTATTGCCGTCTCCATCGTCTCCTGACTCAGACGAACGCCGTAACGGTGTGGGAAATGCTCAAGGATGGCTTGGACCTAACCACCATCATAGCGGACGTACCGGCTGATTTTCGCATCTGGATTCAAAGCGCTGAAGCACAGCTATTATCCGCATACAGGACGCTGGAACAATCCGCATTGGCGGCAATGTTGGAGTATGAAGGCGAGAAAATCATCGCCACGCCAGAGCAGCGAAAGCAGTTTGCACTCTACGCCGTTGGCAAGCATCTAGTGACGCCCATCCTCTTTGCGATGCTCGACGGCAAGGATTACGCGCCGATAATTTGGAAGATGATACGACCACGCGGAGACGCCAAGGTGTTCAAGACGGACATCGACAGATAGGAAAGCACTCGCTGTTACGCCATGTTTGGTCTAAAATACCATCATACCGCAAAAGTGCGGCGGGAATTTGGAGGATACGTTGAAACAGAACGCCACACTCGCACCAGAGGAAGGCTCAGTCAAGCCAGTCGCCGTCCAACTCCGCGAAGCCTTCGATGAAGTCCAAACCCTCAAGGCTGACCGGGACGCCCTCGCAGCCGAGATTGTGACCCACAAAGCCAATCTCCAAACCGCCATCGCCAGAATCGTTCTACTGGAATCGGATGGGAAACTCGGAGCCATAATGCCGGGACAAAAGAATAGGGACGGCAGTTTCACGCTGTCCATCACTCTCAGTCCCGATATCGTTCCGTCTCTCCATGCGCAGTATGAGGGCATGGGACAGGTGGGAGTGACGTTCGAGGAGTATTTGAGGGAGCAGGTCATCCTACCGAGCATAGAGGCGTACCAGGGTTGCTATTAGGGGAAGAGATGCAGAACTCTTGGCAAATCGGACGAATGCTATTCCCTGGAGGGGTTGTGGGTGCTCCCGGTTCTGGAGGGTTCGGGTTTACACAACCCGGTCCTGCCGGTTCACCAGTGCTACCACCGCAGGTATCCGATCCATCAAGCGTGATAGCCCCGTTTTCGACTACCCCCGTTTTTTCAGCTACAGGGCAGTTCTCTTTTATTTGCAGTCATATCGAAAATATGCCTGTCATATACCGAGATTTCGACTACGAAACAGGCATGTCAGTAGCCCTCGTGGTTTGTCCAACTTGCTCTTGCGTTTCAGGCGTAATTCGGCCCTATGAGGCTGCATTTAATAACTTCACGCAGCCTATCATCATCCCCTGATCCGCCAACTCGGCACGGCGCAATTCAATCTCTTTGGGGAAATTCAACCGCGCAAATTCACCATAGATTCGTAGGGCTTCGCGGTCCCAAACTCGTGCGGCTACTTCGACATCAATATAGCGACCCAGATATTTGGTTTTTCGATTCTCTTGGATAAATACAGAAAATGCTCTTCTTCCAGGGTAATAGACCACGCCACGAAAACCGGTTGTGTTTGTGCATGGAAGTTTGGCATTCTGCGCGTTTCCTCCAGTGTCTGTAAATCTTAGGTTGCTGCGTCTATTGTCGAGCGTTGCTAGGGAATACTTGTGGTCTACCTTGCGTTCGTCTCCATAAGATAAGCCCATCACGGCCCGATGCATTGAAATCACTTGATGGAGAGAAGAATCACCCGTCTCATCTACTCGCAGATTTCTGTGCGCATAATACGCGTTAACGTCTCCCATCCAAGATGCGTGCCACTTCCATTGCATGAACCATTCGTAATTATCGGCATCAACGATTGCATACAGGCCGCGAGTGAGAGGAATCAATCGGCATGGCTCTCCGTCGATCTTGAAGTGCCTATCGTTATCAAGTTCTAACCGGATTCTGTTTTGGTGGCCTCGCAGATATTTCAGGGGTTTCCCTTTTACCATCCCACGACCCGGGCGGTTTTCCTTACTGATGGGCGATGGTTTTCCGCAACCGCACATACAGTAGACTACTTCTGCGGATGGTATGATTTCGGGAAGGGGTGTCATGCAGGAATTGCCTCCTGTTTGGTGTGAGCCGGTGCTGATAACACCGACACCCCAATAATAACAAAGTGAGGCGAATATATGACGGAAAAACAGTTACTCTTTTCGCTCACGGCGAAGGATTTCGAGTTTCAAACATTCTGCACAGGTGGCAACGGTGGCCAGCATCGGAACGCAAAGCAGAACGGCGTCCGCTGCATTCATACGGCATCAGGAGCCCGCGCAGAGCATCGGGACGGGCGCGACCAGCGCAAGAATAAGGAAGAGGCTTTCCGTAAATGCGCTGAGACTCCAGTGTTCAAGGCGTGGCACCGCGTTGAAACGCTTCGCCGACTCGGAACACTAAAGGACATCGACCGAGTTGTGGATGAGGCGATGGCCGAATCGAACCTGCGCATCGAGTACATCGCCTAGCATATGCTCAACACTGAAGGCTTCTCCGCCCTCTCTCGCATGTCCGAGCACGACTGCTGGATCGCCTGTAGGCTTGTGGCAAAGTACGACCTACGCGAGTTCAAGTTTGCTGAAGTTGCACACCGTCGCTGCTCCATCCTCGACATAGACACCACTCCAGAGCAACTCTCAAGATTGGTGAAAGCGGGATTTCTGGAGTACGGCGGCCAGCGAGCGAAGATGGTTCGCATCCGGCCGCACTTGGTTGACAGGCCGGCTCCCAGGTCTGCACCCATAGAAGAAAGCCAACCCGAGCCCAGGCAGCCATTAAAGCGGTCCCGAGCCGCAATCGGTCTTGCCCCGTTTATCCCGATCGTACTGCTCGAGCACGCGGCCAAGGCTCTCGGCATTGAATACGACAAGTTGAGAGGGATGATCAGGGACCGCAACATTCCCATCTACTCAGATCCAGAGATGGGCGCACTATTGACCGTGAAAGACTTCTACACTCTCGTATCCGAAATCCATCCGGCCTACACAAAACACCGCTTCGACCGCCAGATGTTCTTTCAGATCATGGCGAACCTACACTCGGGAGAATGGTGCGATCCGTCATTACCGATGGGATACGACCAGCGCGTTGAGATGGAGTTGGCCAGGGTCGCCAAGTTGCCGGTCAACGAACGCGCAATCCGCGGCATGGAGATTTATAAGAACTTCATGGAGGCAATGGGCATTATCGAAGCAGTTCCGGAAATCAAGAACAAGAAGGCGTCGCGCATCGCCGGGAACGTGAACAAACTGATGCGCACCCGCAAACTCAGATACCGCACTCAATCCAAAGGCGTTTATTTCGGCAATTGGAGAGATTTGCAGATAGATAAGCCTATTCTTCCTGATCGCCGGTCTCTTCCAGAGACTCCAACTCCTCAGCAATATCCGTCGCCACCTCAAGAGCAGGACGGTCAATCAGAAAACCCCCATCCATAGAACTAACTCCGCGCGGGTAAAGGGAACACTGATTCTCTCCTACCGATTTGACGATAGTCCCGCCTTCTACGTCGAAGTAGAAGCCATCTTGAAGTTCGATCACTGCTTAGCCTCCTGATTTTTTGGCCGGTTAGCCGCTATGGACACTGCCAATATATTACCTATGGCAGTACTCGCCTGTGCTGGAGTCTTGGCTTCTTCCAGCGACTTAAGAGCCTTCACGCCATTAAGTTTTGTCATCACGCGGACTAGTCCCTGCTCTCCGATTTTCTGTAATACAAACCCGATTCCAGCGCCCAACTCAGCACCACGCAAACCTCCAGTAACCGCGCCGATTCCAGCGCCAATGAGCGGCCCGGTATTTCCTCTGATGGCGTGAGTCAGGCCACGCGCCATCGACATGGATTCTCCCGATCCTCTTCCTATCGGGTTCCTTTGAATGCGGTCTAGAATATCGGCAGCTTGTCTAAGGTTTGCAATTTCATCGTGAGTGAACGCTTTCTCCAGTGTTCCATCCTCATAAAGATCATTCAACTTCGATACGAGAGATACCCCTTGGAGTTTGGTCGGCACCTTTTCTATTCCGGGAGCCTGGGCGGTAGATGGCGTTCCTTTTGTAGCATCCCTCACGGCCTCTGAAACATCTTGAAGGGCTTTACCTTTGGACCATAACCGGTTAGCCTCCGTAAAGTCCTTCTCGACTTCCGTACCCTTAATAGCCTTATTGATGTTATCGGTCATGGTCTCGATGTCTTTTCCGATTGCGAATCGCAGCGCAGAATCAGATGTAGACCTTTGCATTTTGAGCAACTGTGAGCGCACCATCCTGTAAGCCCTCAATGGGGTTGCTTGCCCCGAGTCGTCGATGATTCCGGCTTTGACAAGTTCTTCCCACCGTTCCGGATGTGTAGCCTTCGATATGCGCGTTCCGCCCCACTGAATCCCGCCGTCTTTGTCAGGTGTAATTTTGCTCAGGTCTACCGAATCATCCCCCACCTCAATACCAAGTTTTCGCGCTTTTGTTATCGCATCCTGCGTGATACGTGAAACATCCTTGAGCGCGTCGGGGACTTTCACTAGCGAAGCATCGAGGCTATCGTAAAGCGGCGAGGCTTGAGCAAAAGACGCAGTAGCTGCATCGTTAACGACATCTGCGGGTTCGGCCTGCATCGGGCCGATGGCTCCAGATGTCTGCTGCGCAGTGGTACGGACAACGTTTTTTACGGCTTGCTGCTGCGCATTTTCCACCTTCTCAAATCGATCACTACCAGTTCCTGATCGCTTTAGATTCGATTGCAGTTTGCCGGCCGAACTTCCAGGCTCCGCCTCGCCTACTGTGAGTGGAATAGTTTCACTTCCGACAGTCACTCCCCGTGGCCCAAATTTATCGGGGATAGCTGTAGGTATTTTCTTCGCGGTGTCTATGGCACCCTCTACTACAGGTCCGGCACCCTCGCCGATTATCTTGCCGCCTTCAATAGCCCCAACAAGATTTCCGAGGCTCCAATCGGGGTTTTCCTTGATTTGATCCCACTGCGATTTCAGCCGGGCGAGCGAGGATGCCTTGGCTGCCTTTTGCCTCGAATTTAGGCCCACATCTGGGAACAGTTGATTGAGCGCGTCCGCTGCAGTCTGAGCCGATCCGTAGATCGAACCAATAGGATGAAGTGCAAGTTGAAGAACGCCAGACGTGGCTCCCATCGCCGCATTACTTATACCCTCTGCGGCTGGACCGGCATATTTACCTAGAATAGATTCAATATCGCCGCGCTCCTTTTCGGAGAGTGGTTTAAAAAAGTTGATGATCGTGTCGCGGATGCCGGTTGGAGGCGCTGGGGGGGTAGGTTCAAGGGCAGCGTCCGCCGACACGGAAGAAGTTCCACGTGGAACGTCAGCCGCAGGGGCATCCTCAATCGTGTAACGGGAAGTAGGCGCGTTATACCGCTTAACGGCATCCTTCTTTTTATTAAGGAGTGGTACCGTTCCCTTATTGGTTGGAGCATCCTCAATGCTGTACTGTGTTGACATTACGGTTCAACCCACCGACCGCCCTTGCTCTTTGCGATCACCTTTCCGTCAGCCTTGAGGACTTTCCCGTTTTCTTTGGGGGCAGCTGGGGCATCATCTGGCAGTTTCCATGCAGTATGTGGGGCTGTAACCTGCGGGAGTTCCGGCTTGGCTTTGTCGGCCTCTTCGCGCTGCTCTTGGGCAACTGCCTTCATTCCATTCAACAGTGCCTCTCGTAATGGTTGCGG
>Ga0302274_10005321_pt1 | contig 10929 bp, 7 predicted proteins | sample III_Bog_N2_1_FD_198755 | JGI IMG/M metagenome (GOLD analysis project Ga0302274, IMG submission 198755) | Peat permafrost microbial communities from Stordalen Mire near Abisko, Sweden - III_Bog_N2_1 | ecosystem: Environmental > Terrestrial > Soil > Wetlands > Peat | place: Sweden: Abisko...
CCGAAATAAAACACCCATTGGACCCCATGTCATTCAGTGTGTTGCCAAAATAACAAAGCATAGTATTTCCGGTATTTGTACCAGTTTTGGATGTAAACCAGCCTGCCATTGTAAATTCAGAATATGCTGATATTCCCAGTTGACTTGCCGGAAGTTCAAGGTATTGACCAGCTGCATCCATTTTAAGAGCATTGTTAGTAATAGTAGCTCCTCCACGTAAAATACCATTGGCAGTGCCAACTACATCATTTGCCGTACCATCATCGAATTTCCATTGATGCGTAAGATTCACATTACCAGGATTTACAGGCTGTACAACAGGAGGTGCAGGAATATTGAATGTAGTATCTCTGATCACCGTTCCATGTCTGATAATATTACCCGGTCCGGGCAAATTCATAAATACAGACCAATTGTATAAATCCGTGCTGTTGGCATATGCGGCAGGTCCATACATCGGGTCAACATACATTCTCCATGTGCCATCGGTTAATTTTATAACGCATGGACCTTCCATATTTGCCCAGTCAGAGCGGTCAGGTTGCCAGGTCCACGGTCCGGTTATAGTTGGTGCGGTGGCATGTCTGAGATTTGGGGTGGTTTTAATAAAACAATGATAAACATTGTTGTATTTAACAATTTGTCCATCCAGATAAACTGCTCCGATACCTATATCAACAGGTGCGCTCCATTTTGTCAGAGTAGTATCAAGAGCTGTAAAAAGGTAAGGCCGGAGGTCACTTTTAGCTGATGAACAATGGACAATAAAGCGAGGCGTTTTGTTGTCGTCAACAACCCACTCAGGTGCCCAGGAATTTTTTACACCGCCACCGATAGTGTCTGTCGATATCGAAGGAAGGCTTGTCCATGTTTTCAGATCATTACTGTATGCCATGCCTACAATATTTTCGTATGCATATGGATTGTTGTAAGGTGGTGCGGTAAATACAATATAATACCTGCCGTCTGTGTATTTCATAATACTGGGGTCGCGTAGTGAACAGCCGGCCGGACCGCTGTAGAGAGTATTAGAATATAGATTGTAGTTCAAAGCGTCAGTTGAGGTGTAAATCTGAAGCTTCATTCCGTTTGCATCATCTCCGGTAAATGTAGCAAAAATATAGGTTGGCTGCGAGGTTATTAACAGTGATGATTCTGAAAAGTTTTGCTCCAAAATAAAGAATAAAAATAACAGCGTGAGTAGGAAGTTGAAGTTTTTCATATGTGAATTTTTCAGGGTTTTGGCCCGTTTATTAGCAAATAATTTTTGTAACCTTTTTATGAGGCTTTTTGGTTTAGAGAACATCGTTTTAATTTTACAAACTATCATTGCAACAACCTAGTAATCTTTATATTACAGAATATGTAAGTATCAATTCTTAATGATGGGGGTTTATAAACACAATATTATCTAAGCAAAATCTCTTTTTTTATTACTGTTCCGTCTTTTGTCAGGATTTTTACGAAATAACTTCCGGAAGCTAAGTTTTTTAACCCAATTTGCTGATTAGAAATCACATTGCGGGTAAATAATAACCTTTTACCCTGCAAATCCATAATTTCTACATTTGCAATCCCTGAAATACTGCTAATAGCAATGTAATCAGTTGCCGGATTTGGAAAAATGTTTACTTTGTCCACCTTTACTTTTTTTACATCAGTATTAATATTGCCCTGATATAGATATAAGACTTCTCCTGCCGACAAAGCCTTGTTGTACAAACTAAACTTATCAATTGAACCTAACCAGGTCGGATCACTGTTATAACCACTTTTCGCCAGATAAGCATAATTCAGTATGATATTGGCAAGGCTGTTCCCACTTGCAAGCGTGGTCGTTCCAATACTATCTCCATCAATAAAGAATGAAATGTTCGTAGCCGTAATCACACTTACTGCCTGATGCAATTTTCCGTCGTCAATTTCAACAGAATTTACATAACTTTCAGCATTCCAGGGGGCTGTCAGGTTGCCACATGAAATTGATGCACGACTTACATTATCAGCCCGGGCCACGGATACGAAACAACCATTTGAACCCATATCGTTGTATGTATCTCCCAAATAATACAGCATGGTATTTCCGGTATTAGCTCCTGCTGCTTTTGAGGTAAACCAGACTTCTGTCGAAAGAGCCGGATAGCCGGTAATACCTAATTGCGCAGCTGGTAGGGCAAGATATTGGCCTTGTGATGTTGTTTTGAGTGCCTTGTTTTCAATAATGGCTCCCCCGCATAATGTCCCATGTGCGGTTCCGATAACATCGTTGGCCGTGCCATCATCAAAAGTCCATTGATGGGTCAGATTAGCGGTGTCCGGATTCACGGGTTTTACGGGCGGGGCTACAGGCTTCACTGCATTTACATCATAGTGAAACCAGTCCACATCAACAGTGCCACTTTCTGCCGATAAATTATAGGTAAAGATACCTATTCTGTCACCACGGTAATCTCCCCATGTGAGTGGATAAGTACTTCCAAACGATACGAAAGTATTACTGTCCGTACTGAATGAATATTGAGCATTACCGTCTAATCCCCAAACTGATTTTAAATATATAATCGTGTCGGTAATGGCTTTCCCCACGGTTTCAGTTCCATTGTTATTAAAAGTGATATAGCGGATACCAGAAACCTGTTTAATCCCAAAAGTGGAATATGTACCGGCATAATGGCAAATTCCGGCAACCTGGCCATCGGCCATTTGGCTAATATGTATTTTAGCCACGGCTTCACACCACTGTGTTTTCATACTTCGTTGGGTAATTGTATTTCCTACCCCGAAGAGAAGCCCTTTACCTGTCACCGTAATCGGTTTGAATGCTTTAAGCCTTAAGAAACCCGGACGTTCGGTAAGAGACCATTTATCGGCCCGTGGCTGATAATTCCACTCCCACTGTACGGCCGGAGCGGAATTTTCAAATTCATCATTGGTCTGCATAAAACAATTCTTATTACTCTTTAGTGGCATTTTTGCCGACCAAACCATATTACCTATTCCATCTGTTCCAACTGTACCAACAATCGGCCATTCATTTACCCATGTTACCGGCAATAAACTGGCGGGTCGTCCTTCCCACGCTCCGGTGCCATGATGGGTAAAAAACTCCCATTCACCTGTTGGAATCTGAATAAGACCACCCTGATTTGGTTCCTGGTCCCTTGATGCATTTACATGGATAATTTGTGTTATTTCATATGGACCATAGATATTCTTGGAACGCTCCATCATCATTACCCGGCCTTCGGTTTTTACTTCACTAAAGAAATGGTAGTACCAACCGTTTATCTTATACAGTTTATTGGCTTCACTACCTGCAGACTGGTGAATGATGGAGTCTGATGTTAAATCAAGGCTTTTCCCATCGGAGGCCATTTTGAACAGGTGGATTTTATAATTATCAGCGAAATTTGTGGCGATAAAGTACAACTGTCCGTCATCGTCTAAAAAGCTACAACAGTCGTCCCAGCCTGTCACTTTCCAGAACGAGGTCAGCGGCTCCCAGGGTCCGGCAGGATTGGTGGCGGAACTCATGAAGAAACCATCATCGGGTGTTCCAAAATATATCCAGAACTTACCTTTGTAATAACGAATGGAACCTGCCCATACCCCATGACCGTAACGGTTCATTTTGTCCCAGTTGTAATCAGCTCCCATCAGGGTTACATCATTTATCACATGGCTTAAAATTTCCCAGTTTACGAGGTCTTTGGAATGAAGAATGACTACTCCGGGCGAATACTGGAAAGTAGAAGATATGGCATAATAGTCGGAATCTACGCGTATAGCATCAATATCGCTGTAATCAGCCGGAAGCACAAAATTACAGTAAGTACCATCGTGTTGGTCTCCCCATTTTCCGGGTGTCTGACCAAATGCCATGTTAACTATAAAAATCAAATAAAGCAATTTAATGTGTTTCATGTGTTCATTTTCTATTCTCTATATTATGGTCACTTAGCTTGTCCCTTGAAAAAAGGGAGTACCCGATAAGAAAATATCATCTTCTTTGGAGCATTGTGTGCATGTTCGTTTCATGCGTTAATTACTTAGGTTTTATCATGTTAAAATAATTGTTTATATGTAATATATTGCTATTTAATGTATTTATTGCATCAATAAAAATAATCACTAATAAATATCCGAAATATATTCAATTTTATTGATTATGAAAAAGTTATTTCCAGAGGTCACTCATAGATTAGATTTTTTGAGTATCTTTCTAATTGCAAAAAACACTTTTACTATTCTAATTCACACAGATATTAATTGTACAAATATACCGGATTATAAAAAAACACAGGATGAAAAAACAATCAATTATTAGGATATTCCATTTTTTAAGTCTTCATAAATCAATAATTAATAAAGAAACAAGACAATTGTTTGAAATATTTTTAGTCAGATTTTATTTTTATGAGTTAGTAGCAAAAACTGTATTGAATTAAACTTTTATATCAATCATGTTGTTCTATTAGTGATAAAAATCATATTCATCCGACACATTAAACAATGTCAATTAAGAGGATAATTTAAAAAATCAGGAGGAACAACTATGCTGGACAAAAAAATCACCGATTTATTGTATAGTCAAATCAACAAGGAATTTTATTCTTCGTATTTGTACCTGGATATGTCTAATTATTATATTGAAAAGAACCTGAGTGGTTTTGGAAACTGGTTTTCAATTCAGGCTCAGGAAGAACACGAACACGCGATGTTGTTTGTAAAATACTTGTTGAACAACAGTGAAAAAGTGGTGTTTGAAGATATTGCAGCACCAGACAAAAATTACAAAGATTTCAAACAACCCCTGGAAGGTTCACTTGAACATGAAATTTTTATTAGCGCATCAATTAATACAATCTATGCAGAAGCATATATTTTGAAAGATTTCAGAACAATGCAATTTCTTGATTGGTTTGTAAAAGAACAGGGTGAAGAAGAAAAGAATGCCGATGCTTTATGCAAACGCTTTGATTTGTTTGCAACTGATGCACGTGGTTTGTATTTATTGGATGCTGAGCTTGGCAGTAGGGTATTTAAAGCACCATCGTTGGTAATTTAACAGATCAGAATAGATCCTATTTAAAGTAAACGCTTCCGTGAAACTATCTCAGAAGCGTTTACTTTATACATGAAAACCTATTTCTGTTTAATTTTTTACGAACACAATTTTTTCAGATCCTTTATTGACAATTTCATTAAAATAGTATTTAATTTTAGAGTATTCTGAAGCGTCATACACCGGTTCTTTAAAATAATAGATCATTGAAACACTGATTTTTTTGTCATTTTCTGCGGTTGTATAATCAAATTCAAACTGATCGTTATTGATCTTGTCATTGGCAGGTAAAAAGTCAACTTTATAGCCATCCGGTATAGTAATTTCCGAGAATGCACTTGTTTTATGAGGATAGATCATATCGATAGGATATGAACGGTTAGGCTGTTTAAGTGGACTATCTGCAATGATTTCGTGGAGGAAAGGGGAAACATAAATCTTATTATTCACTTTTTCGGGCTTGTCATTAATGCTGTATTTTAAAATATAAGGCATTTTGATATCATTTTGATTTTTCACAATAATGGATGAATCGACTACCGAATAGCCTTTATTCAACAGATATTTATTTATAATGTGCGTATTTGTACCATAATCAGTGCGATTATCCAACGCTGAATATTCTGTTGAAGAGCTTTGAATAACTGCATTCTGCGTTGAATCAGAGACAGTAATCATTATAGCTTTCTGTGTTTTGGTTGGAATAACAGTTTGAAGACCCACCCACTCTACTTTATCTTTCTGAATAATCAAACCTTTGTCATTAATACATTTTTCGGGAATTCTATCGTTTTTTGAAAGTGGATTGGTGGCATCCGAAAGGACCTTTTTACCATCAATATCGGCCATTATGACTATATAATTAAAAAAATGAGTAAAAGGATAATCGTATTTTATCTTTCCATTATCACGGGTACTAAGAATTACCGGTACTGCTTTGATCCCTACAGCATTCAATAATCCGATTGCAAACAAATTTATATCGGCATTATTCCCGTTTTTATCTTTTTGAAAAGCTCTGGGACTTTTGGAAGCATATTTATCATTTAGTTTATTCCAGGTAAAATTAGCTTTTACAAAATCCAGTATGGAATCAAATTTTTGTTGAGCAGGTAATAGAGACAAACTTTTCAGTTCAAATATTTTTGAAGCTATGCCTTCACTTTTTCTTGCAAATCCGCCAAAATCTTCATTTTTGATAAGATCTTTAATCATTTCGGGCCAGGTAGTTATGACATTTTTCGATACGCCATCCTGATCAATTACTTTAGAAAGCTGGAAATTCAGTTTAACAAGATAGTCATCGTCTGACGAAATAAATTCTTCATCCTTGAATCCGGGCAAATTTCTCATAACAAACTCATAATCCAGATCCTTAAATTTTGTACTACCATATTGTCGCTCCATTAAGGGATCTTCATATGTTTTTTGTGAATCGAATTTATTTGCTCCCTGTAATAGCCATGTATATTGATAAAAAGGAATCATCTTTGTTAAGTATCTGCTGTAAATAACAGGAATCTTCCATTGGAAATTCCAGTTCCTTAATTTGAATAAATACTCTGAACTTATTTTGTATCGATATTCAATTATGGAACCTACTTTAACATTTGGCATGGCAAATTTCTTAATATTCCAATACTTATTTATTTTTTCGTCGTGACAGGTATTTAAATCCAGATCTGTTCTGCTAAAAACACCATTTTCAAAATTATAAGTGCATGCTTCTACATCGTAAACATTTTCGTAAATTTCACCTTCCCCATAAAAAGGAATTTCAATATTTGCATATTTAATGCCGGCTTCATTAAGGACTTTTATACGGGTGGTTCTTTCGTAAATAATTTCGAATTCGTCGTTTATTCTTGAAAAATAGGATTGTCCGTCATCACTGATTACAACGGCTTCGGCCGATTTGTCCTGAGGATCGGATTTGTAATCAATATCGTCTTTTCCGACTTTTCCATACTCATTATTAAAAGTTTGGGCCTTCAGTATTGTCTGCAAACTAAAAAGAAGCATTACAAATAAAAAGAATTTTTTCATGATTAGTCTTGTTTTTTGGTTACTATATAGGTGTAGTTTTCAATATCATAAACTGTTCTAATAAATTTAAAAAAATCCTTGTAAATGGAGACTGGATATTCGCCTGCATTTAAAACTAAACTTTTATAGACTTCAACGGTATTGTTTTTCTGAACAAACCGGATTGAATAATTACCGAAAGGAGAATTAATACGTTGATCTTTCGGCATAACTGCTAACTGACAACCAACCGGTAGCTGATAGAAAATGGAATCCTGTTTATTTACAGGGAAATTCAACTGTACCGGATTCTTCCGGTTTTTGGGATCTGTAAACGGTGGGATTGAGAATGGTATTAATTGAATAAGAAGTTCATCACCATATTTTTTAAAGAGTTTATCTGCTTTAGCAGTATAGTCCAGGGTGATAAAAGTTGAATCCCTGTTAGCGGGAATTATATGATAATCAATCATGTCAAAACCTGCTTCGATGAAATAATCCCTGATATACTGATTTTTTTTTGACTCGCTTTCTGATCTTGATAAATCAGATAGATTTTCGAATAATTCACCTTTCACAACATTATGAAAACTTGCAGTTATCTCATTTCCGGTTTCAGAACCTACATGAATGAAGCGTGATTCCAGAACATCGTCCGTAGAAAGTGCAGGTGTTTGTTTAAAATGACTATTCTCTTTATCAATCAAAAATGCCTGGCGATTTTGTGTAAATGTGCCTAAATAATTGAACGGTCCTTCACTGGTACAATCTAACCAAAGAGTATCATTTGTCAGGGGTACACACAGAATTATATGATCGAACTGTGGGGAAGGGAAATTCTTATCAATCTTCTTAATCAAATCACCTGATTCGACATCTGTATAGAAAGAAGGAATTCCTATATATTTCAATACAGATTTAAAATAATTCGTTAATCCTTTGCAATCACCGTATTTATTTATGGCAACATAACTGGCCGGATATGGTTTCATTCCTCCGGTTTCAATTGAAATATTAATGTAACGGGTAGCATCCTGCAAATAATGGTATAAGAGTTTTATTTTTTCTTTATCATTTTTAACCCCGGTGATCAGTGAATTAATATGTTGTTTTTCTTCTTCCGGTAAATCACTTAATCCGTCAAGTAATCTTGCTTCCCAGTTTCCATACGATTTCCAGGAACTAAACGATCCTTCCTGATCGAATTTAAATTTTTCGGGAACTATAAAGACATTAGGGATATAGGTATCCATATCAGGGGAGAGAATTTCGGATTCAATTTGTTTAGTATAAGAGGCTTTCCATCGATATTTTATTCTGTTATCAATAGTATCGGTTTTTATACTATCAATATGTTGTTTGGAATAAAAAAACATATAGTCACGAGGAATATCGAGAGTTAAAGTAGCATTTACTATTGGAATATCATAATAAATTACAGGTCTCCAATCATCCAGATAAAAAAATTCTGTTTCCTGTAACTGATAAGAATAAAAAATTGTATACGGATAGACATTATGGTTCAGGGTAAATTCTTTCACAAAATAATCATCGTAAAATGAACCTTCCGTAATTAAACTTCGATCTTTGATATCCCCCGATTTAAGTTTTTTGACAATAATCCCGTCTTTATCTTTGAGATAAGCTTCAATTTTAGAAACTTTTTTCATCTTTGAATACGGGATGCTTATTTCTGTATACTTCTCCCCTGACCTGTTATTAATCCTGAGTTCATAACTCCGGGTAATATAAAGTTTACTGTTTTTTACTGTCAGATCGGTTTGTTGATTGACAAGTACTGCATCAGGAATTTCTGCATAAACCTGAATAATATTAAAACAGACAATTAATATCAAACTTGATTTTATAAATTGAAAAATCGTTTTATGTTTCATTCTAACAAGCCATACTTTATCTATAGACATTTATAATTCCATGATTTAAATATTAAATCAGTACTCAATACATTAACTATTTTAAAGAAATAGACTGTATTTATTAGACTTTGCAAATCTATAAAAAAGTGTTGATTTAATAAATTTTATTTCTATTTATTTTTAAGAAAAATGATTAATACTTTAATGCAATCGATTTTAAGTAAGTATTTATTTATAGGGATGGATTATATCTAATTTAAATCTGAATTTTAAAGAGAGATGATCAACAATATAAACAACTGTTTTATAATTTATATCAGGCTATTAAATCTAATAAAAAAGATAAAGACACATAAATGTATCTTTATCTTTTTTATTTAATCCAACAATAAAACCAGAGTTAATTAATTATTCCCGAATATATCTTCGGCATTTAACAGCAGATCGACATATTGGGCTCTTTTATAAACAAAAGGATTTTTTACAAGTTTGTTTTTCGACAGTTTCCCTCTAAAATCATCCAGACAGTTATAGTTTTTTTCTTCCATCCATTCCACCAGTTCATTTTTCATTTTACTGATTTGAGGAAAACCGTTTTTATAGATGGTACTCACAACCTGAACACTCGATGCACCGGAAAGAATCAGCTTTATGACATCTGCACCAGTAAAAATCCCATGACTGCTACAAATATCAGCTGTGATATTTTGATATAAAAGGCCGGCAAATCTCAATGATTTTTTATAATCACCCTGATGACTGAAATTGTATTTTTTAATGTGTTTTTCATTTTCAATATCAATATCAGGCTGGAAGAACGAATTAAAAAGGACAAATGTATTTACACCTTCCTTATCAAGGCGTTTAATCAAATTCAACGTATTGGTATAATCCGGACTTAATTTTATACTTATTGGGATCGTGATATTCTGCTTAATTTCATTTACAATACTGATCTGCTCATTTTCAATATCATCTGAATCACGATCAAAATCCAAAAGGTTCGGATAGAAGTTCAATTCAATTCCATCAACTCCGGTTTGACTAATCAATTTAGCATACTCTACCCATGTTTCAATATTAACCGCATTTAAACTGGCAATAAGTGGAATAGAAACACTTTCTTTTGCTTTTCTTAAATTCGACAAATGTTCATCGGGTCCTGCATAATCAAATTGAGGATGAATAGTGAGCATTTCAGCATAGATATTATTAAATTCCGTCAGTTTTTCATCGAATTGCAAACCTTCAAGTTGAATTTGCTCTTCAAATAACGATTTATAAACAATGGCAGCTGCCCCCTGATCTTCTGCTTTTTTAAGGTTATCTGTTTTTGTAACCAGATTAGAAGCTCCTACAACTATGGGATTATCGATTTCAATTCCCATAAATTTAGTCTTTAAATTTTTCATTTCAGTAAAATTATAAAAGTTTACTTTAATCATTTTCAATAAAAATCAACATGTATAAAACCGAGTTAAAACAGTAAATCAAAATCAAAATCAAATCAGCATACATTGTCAATTTAATGGGTACTAATTTCATTAATAAGTCATTCACATCTTATTATGAATACTTTATTACTTCTACGGGGCAGCTTTCAGCGGCTTCGATGATATCCTTCTCATATTTTGAAAAGTCGACACCATCAATTACCAATGCTTCGCCATCCATTTTAAACACTTCAGGACAAATAGCTTCACTCAATCCGCATCCTGTGCATCCTTCTTCAATCCAAACTTTCGTTATAGCCATAATTTCATCGTTTTTTAATTATTTATAAAAAAAATAAATTCGTAATTTTCCAACAACCTGAAATTCACTTATTCCTGATTCCAATCATAGAACCGGGTACTACCCATTCGTCAAATTGCTGTTCAGTCATAAATCCTAATTCCAAAGCAGCTTTTTTAAGACCTGTATTATCTTTAAGTGCTTTTTTGGCAATCATGGCTGCTTTAT
>Ga0302274_10005326_pt1 | contig 10924 bp, 10 predicted proteins | sample III_Bog_N2_1_FD_198755 | JGI IMG/M metagenome (GOLD analysis project Ga0302274, IMG submission 198755) | Peat permafrost microbial communities from Stordalen Mire near Abisko, Sweden - III_Bog_N2_1 | ecosystem: Environmental > Terrestrial > Soil > Wetlands > Peat | place: Sweden: Abisko...
TTGGTTTATTAATACTTTCAAATTTCTTCATTTTGATTCTCCTAATATTTAGAAAAAAACACTGATATTCACCTTGGTGTGCTATGTCAGTATTCGCTGTTGCTATTGACCTGCTTGGCGAATATTGCGAGCCTCCGTTTGGCCTGGTCCAATTCCAAATCAGATCAACCGGAACCAAGGCAATTCGTCACACCGACTGTACTATCCCGCTTTTGTTCATCACTCTCCGTGCGTTAGCGCACATAGCGAAAATAATTTTTTGGGAAGGCCAAGAAGCAGCATTTATATACAATCGGTGGATTAGCAAGCGCGTGGGCATAAAAGCATACCCACCCTACCCGGCTCGCTGCGCGAGTTTTACGTTAATACTCTCTAATCCAGATCAGTGTGGTGGTGGTGCCGTTGCGTTCGATCAACGCCTGCATCTCCAGCTCGGCACGGCTCATGCGTACTTTGCCGTTGACCAGAAAATAATTGGTCATGACCGATACCGTGCCGGCTAATGCGGAAAGTGGATTTCCCGGTAAGCGGTTGGTGAAATCGGGGATGTCACGAAAATTGGCGCTGCTGCGCTTGGTCACCAGTGTAGCTGCATCGGCGAGCGCAAGCCCATTGATTCGGGCTGACAATACCTCTGCCGGTGCGGTGTTGACATTGACCGGTGTGGCACGCGGCAGGAAGATCACAAAATCTTTAAGCTGGTCGAGCATATCCGGGGTAAAGCCCGGTACGGCCAGAAGATCATCCACTTGAGTAAGATTCATCGGTTGCGGGGCGGATTGATCGTTACCGCTTGCAGTGCTGGCTGCCGAATTATTTTGCGCAGCCGCCATTTCATCGGCAGTTGCTTGCGCCAAGGCCGGATTCAGGTGGACATTGTTGAGCAATCGCTGGAAAGCGGCGACCTCGACGGGGTCGATGATTCCATGGGGGCACAGGTTGGTCAGGTTGTAACGTGCTTGAGCATCGCTGATGCTGCCCGACAAGGTCGCATCGGAAATATCTGCATCGGCGCTACCATTTTCAACATATTGATCGAGTCGTATTTCTGCAAGCGGTACCGCCCACGGTTCATCAAGAGTATCGATGCTTGAGTATTTCGCATCCTCGCGCAAAATCAGGCCAGCCCAATCAAGTGCACCACGCAGTACCCATTGTTTTTGCAACTGCAGCCGCTGATTTTCGATGGAACGTACTTGCACTTGCTGCTGCCAGAAAAGACTGGCGACGATGGTGATTGCTAGCGTTGTCAACAATAAAGCTATGATCACCGCAACACCGCGTTGGTGGTGAAGTGACGCAGGTTGCGCCTTCACACTGCCCCCAGCATGAATATCTTCAGCATGCCGGCATCGTGCCCGCGCAGTTGCATCGTGACTTCCAGGCCAGTCGGTAACAGCGGAATCACAGTTGCAACGACAGAAGAAGCAGCTACTGGTGCGCTGACATCTGAGCGCCAGCCGCTACCGTCGCTGAGCCACAGTCGCAGCGTCAGTGCTGCCACATCCGATTGCAGCACGACTGCCTGACTCGTATCGGTGTCGTTCTCGGCAGTCAGCCACTGGGTATCCAGCTCCCTTAAATCGCGCGTCGCAACCGATTCGCGACGTGTCAGCACACCGTCCTTGACCCGATAGGAAATGACTTGCAGACGTGACGGCTGGTTGTCGGCAAACACCGTGCGCACCAGTGTGAGCCGCCCTTGCTTAGCGTCGATTGGAACCCGGCTTGGCAGGGTGGCGGGGCTGGCCAGATGCGTGCAATCGCTCTGCAACTGGGCGAAGGCAAGCTGCATTCCGCGCGTCTGTTCAAGGTCGCTGGTGAGCGCGACGCGCGCCCGCACAATGCCATCAAGCCCGCGCCAGCCGAGTACCGCGATGAATCCGAGCACGCTGATGGCGACCAGCAGTTCGACCAGAGTTAATCCTTTGCTGTTATTGCGCATTGGTGACCACCTGATTCAGCTTGATGATGCGTCGTCCGGAATCTTGCGCGTCGAAAACACTGACTTCGATGCGGCGGAAGAAGGGGTTTGGTGTCGCAATTACGTTTTCTTCGCACATCAGATGCAACTCGCCTTGTGAACAATCAAAACTACGTTGCCCCACCTCCGGCCATTCGTGAGCCAGACGGATTTGCGATAGCCGATTTTCTGCCGACCAGGTCGCCATCATCGAAGCGCGCAAGTCGCTGCTGTTTTGCGTCAAACTGCTGACCGCACGCAGACTGGCGCTCAATGCCGTGCCGACAATGACCAATGCGACCATGACTTCGAGCAAAGTAAAACCTGCGCTGAGGTGTAAAGGCCGTCTCATGTTATTCCACCACGAAATGTCCGATCCCATCGGCACGGATTGCGACTTGCGCATCCCCGACGGTAAGCGTAAAGACGAAAGGTTTGTCGACCGGTTCGCGGCCGAAGATGATGCGCAGTGGAATGGTTTGCTCTCCCGACGACGGATTAAGCGAGAATGTGACTGGCGAGTGTTTGAATTCACGCTCGCGCAACAAGTCATCTTGCTGGAGAACTTCCCAAGTTTTATCTTCGCGCAACAGGAAGCGGTAACGATCAGCTTCTGCCTCGAATGCAACAGGACGGTTGCGCACAATCGCTTCATCGCGCGCCAGTTGCAACAACAGCGCGATCCGCTGCGCATCGTTTTGTAATACTTGACGCTCGCTCGGCATCGCATTGAACGATACCACCCCAAGCGTGATACCAACAATCACCATCACCACCAGCAATTCAAGCAGAGTAAATCCGTGCGATAGTCGCCGATATTTCGCGTTCCGATGAACGCGCGAAGCATGCGTGATTACAGATCCCACGAACCGATATCGGCATCGTTACCGGTGCCTCCCGATTGCCCATCTGCGCCAAACGAAAACACATCGAGCTCACCTTTGATGCCGGGATACAAATACTGATAGGGATTGCCCCACGGATCTTTCGGCAACTTGTCGAGATAACCGCCGATTTTCCAGCCATCGGAGGTGGGACCTGTAGTCGGCTTGGTAATCAGCGCTTGCAAACCCTGCTCTGTGGTCGGATAGCGCTGATTGTCGAGCTTGTATAGTTTGAGCGCTTGCATCACGGTAGCGATATCCTGCTTGGCTGCAATGATGCGCGCATCGTCGCTGCGCCCCATCAACTTGGGAACGATCAGCGCGGCCAAGATGCCCATGATGACTACCACCACCATGATTTCGATCAGGGTAAAGCCGCGTACTTTAGAACCTGCACGCGAACAACGAGCAGAAGAAATTAGAGTATTTTGCATATCGATTAGCTTTCAAAAAGTAACGAATAAGTTGCGAGTGTGAGACCAAAGCAGGATTTCATACGGTATACAGTCGATATCAGGGAAACCCAATAGGCAGACTTAACATGAAAAATCCGTTTACCATTTATCTTTGAGTCAATTTGCATTAATTACGTTATACCTTCAACCCGGATTGTTCATATGTGCGGTAGCGCACAGAGTACAACATATTTCATCGTGTAAATTCCTAATCGAATCGATTTTGAATTCAGCAAAAACAGGTATTTATGGCCTAAGGGTCAATTCAGGTTCAAGCAGGAAATGCCAAGTCGCAAGTATAATAAAACATTTTCGGGCTGCGCATTACCCATTAGTAAAGTTAACCAGACACCGTGAATACACTCTATATCCGCTTACCTCCCAGAGCCGTCGCCGACAGCGCGCCGCATTTGCTCGCTTTGGCTTGCCCATTCGCGTTGGTGTCGGATGATGGAGAGATCGAACGTGAAGGCGTAGAGCCGTTGTCGAATATGTCCGCAACGATAACCAGGATGCAACGCGTGGTGGTGCTGCTTGGCGGCAGCAACGTCACCATCCTGCGCGTACAGGTACCGCCGCTATCAGCCTCCAGGCTGAAGGCTGCACTACCCAATCTGGTGGAAGAACAACTACTCTGCGATCCAGCCGAATGTGTAATCGTAGCGGGCGGCTTATCTGATGGTTTGCGCACCATCGCGGTGGTGCAGCGCGCGTGGCTCGAACTCTTGGCCAAAGTATTCATAGCGTTGGGCGCGCGCCATATCGTGGCGCTTCCGGCGCAATTGTGCTTGCCCTATCAGTCCGGGCAAAAGGGTCAGTCTGATCAACCGGACAGCGTAACCGCCGCCATCAACGCATGGGCTACCAATATCGACATGACGTTGCGCCTGTCTGAACAAGATGGCATCGGTCTGGTAATCAGTGTTGATCAGAATGAATCTGCGGCAAGTGTAGCGATTCGGACATTGTGCGCGGTAGTGCCAGAAGCGCCGATCACGCTGTATGTACCACAATCGGCGGCGCACGCTTATCAGGAAGCAGCCGCACTAAATAAACGTATCAACGTCTTTGCCGACAACTGGTCGCACTGGATTACCGGCGCCCGCGTCACGACAATTGATTTGATGGCAGGACTGGGTGCCGGAACCAACCCCAAAATGGACTTGCACCCGTGGCGCTGGCCGCTGGCGCTGGCCGCTGCAGTTTTGCTCATCAATGCCGCCGTATTGAATATCGACTGGTGGCACATGAAGGAAGAAACCAATGCGTTGCACACAGTCATGACCCAGATCTACAAGTCGGCATATCCGAAAGAGTCCGTGATCATCGATCCCCTCGCGCAGATGCAGCAGAAGATCGCGTCCGCCAAACGCGATTTGGGAGTAGCTGCACCGGATGACTTTACGGCGATCACCGCGACTTTTGGCGAAGCATGGGCCAGCATCGCACCTAAGGCAGGCAAGGAACCTGCAACTATATCCGCACTCGAATACCGCGAACACAGCTTGTTCGTACATTTAACGCCAAGTAGTGAAGCTCCTACACAAGAGATAAAAGCTGCGTTGGCTAAACGCGATTTGGCGCTTGAGCTTGCGCCTGAACAAGCGGGTACGGTCGTCTGGAAAATCGGGAGCGCGAAATGAATCTGGCTAGTCTATTGGATCAATTCAGACAATCGTTTTCTGAATTCTTGGCAGCGCGCGATGCAGGCGAACAGGCAATGCTTGCTGTGGCTGCAGTGGCAGTGATTTTTGGCCTAGCCTATGCCTTGCTAATTGATCCGGCCTTGGCGGGTCGCGATAAATTGAATAGGAATCTTCCCATACTGCGCCAGCAGGTCGCGCAACTGCAGGAATTGTCGAAAGAAATTACGGCAGTTTCCGGAAAGTCTGCCGCACCGTTGGTAACCATGTCCAAAGAAAATATCGAAGCCGCACTTGCGCGCGATAACTTGAAGCCGCAAAGCGTGATGTTGACTGGCGATTACGCAAAGGTGCAACTCGCCGCAGCCTCTTTTACCGATACGCTGAATTGGCTGGCCGATATGCAAAAAAGTGCGCTGGTTTCCGTGGTTGATGCCAATATCGTTGCGCTGGCCCAGCCTGATATGGTCAATGCGACATTGACGTTGCGCCAACCCAGAAATGAATAATCCCATGTCATTCATAAACACAATTCAAACCCCATACAAAATCTACGCTCCCGCGCAGAGCATAGGTTCTGATAAACAGAATACAGGATACCCATTGCATCGCATCGCGATGTGGTCGCTGGCCGGCCTAGTAAGTATCGCGATCACCATACTGATATTTTTTCCGGCAACCTGGATGATGTTAATACTTGAGAAGCAGACTGCGGGCCATTTCACGCTCGGAGACGCGCATGGCACATTGTGGAGTGGTTCGGCCTTCATCGGCAGCGCACCCGGTGGTAGCGATCCGGTAACACCGCTGTTGCCTGGACGCTTCTCGTGGCGCTTGTCCCCGATGATATTGTTGGGGAGAGTCGATGCCGAATTGGAAAACACTGAGGCGCTGTCGCAACCGATTAGCGTGACGGGAAACTGGCATCAATGGCACGTGAGTCCTGGCGCAATTTTATTACCCGCAGAACGACTGGCCGCCTTGGGCGCACCGCTGAATACAGTGCAGCCTTCAGGCCAGATGCGCTTATCTTGGGAACCGCTGCAATTGACGCAGCAGAATGGAAAATTCGAAATGGCCGGGGCGATGAATCTGGAAATGAATGATCTCGCATCGCGGATGTCACCGATCAAACCGCTGGGTAGTTATGATCTTGCCCTCGATTGGAACGGAGCACAGGCATCTGTGAAACTTAAGACGGCCAAAGGGCCGATGTTGCTGAACGGTTCAGGAATATTGAGCAATGGGCAATTGCAGTTTTCCGGTACGGCGCAAGCTGAGACAGGACAAGAACAGGGGCTGGCAAATTTTATGAATTTGCTGGGACAACGTCGCAAAGAAGGCGACAAAGACGTTATCGCGCTGGAGTTCAAATGATGAAAATTAAAACGAATAAAATGCCAGAAACAACGCGCTGGAGTGCTACGCTCATATTGCTGTGTGCAGTAGCGTGTGTGCAACCGGCGCATGCGCAGGATCCAAACACCAAGGCGATCCCGGGAAATGAAATTCTTGGCACGCACGGGCCTGTTGCCACGAACGAAGTCGCGAGTACAAACAATGGATTTGGCGCGAACAAGACCACACTCAATTTTGTCGATGCAGATATCGAATCGGTGATTGCGGCGTTCGGCGATTACACCAACACAACCTTCATCATCGACCCACGGGTTAAAGGCAAAATAAATCTGGCATACGATAAACCACTCAGCAAAACTCAGGCATTCCAACTATTGACCTCCGTGTTGCGCTTGCAGGGTTACGCGATCGTGCCTGGAAACGGCTATCTCAAAGTGGTGCCGGAAGCGGATGCCAAGTTACAGGCGGTTCCGACCCAAATCGATGCCGTACGTGGTGAACAGATCGCGACCCAAATTTTTCATTTGAATTATGAATCCGCAAGTAATTTGGTGACGGTGTTACGTCCGCTAATTGCACCCAACAACTCGATCAACGCCGACCCGGGCAACAACACGCTGATCATCACCGATTACGCAGATAACCTGGTGCGGCTGGGGAAAATAATCGCGACACTGGACGGGCCCGCGAGCAATGATCTGGATGTGGTGCCTATTCGTTATGCCGTCGCCAACGATATCGCAGTGATGGTTAATCGGCTGCTGGAGCCGAGCGGGACAGCCGGAGGCGATGCCGGGCGCGTCACTCTGTTTGCCTATCCGCGTACTAATTCGGTCGTGGTGCGTGCACCGTCCGAAGCACGCGCTAATCTGGCAAAAACGTTAATTGCTAAATTTGACCAACCAACCGCACAGCCGGGTAATATACATGTGGTCTATCTGAAGAATGCCGAAGCGACCAAGCTTGCACTAACTTTGCGTGCCATTGTTACATCGGATACTTCCGCGATAAATTCATCATCATCTTCATCACCCTCCTCGCCTTCATCGTCATCTTCAACCTCAACACCTTCATCGTCATCTTCAACATCTACGTCATCTTCAACATCGTCGTCAGCGCAGGTATCACTGTCTAGCGGCGGTGCAGCCGGATTCATTCAAGCCGATCCCGCGACTAACTCGCTGATCATCACTGCCAGCGAACAGGTCTACCGCGACTTGCGCTCAGTCATCGATCAGCTTGATGCGCGCCGCGCCCAAGTTTATATTGAGTCGATGATAGTCGAAGTGGATTCAAACAAATCCGCCGCTTTAGGCGCGCAATGGGCCGCCTTGTCGGGAAGTAGCACCAGCAGTGTTCGAGTCGGGGCAGTGACCGGATTCAGTACAGGAGGCGACAATCTGATCAGCCAAGCCGCCGCAAAAGCCGCAGGCACCGTTCTTGCGCCGAGCAATGGTTTGACCCTTGCCGTTCTTAATCAGGCTGGCGTAGGGGTGTTGATCCATGCGCTTGAAACCGACACCAGCGCAAACATTCTGTCGATGCCCAACCTGATCACACTCGACAATGAAGAGGCAAAGATAATGGTCGGCTCTAACGTGCCTTTCATTACTGGGCAATACACGACGGCGGCATCGTCTGGCAGTGCCGGAGTGAATCCGTTCCAGACAGTCGAGCGCCATGATATTGGTTTGACGTTGCGGGTACGTCCGCAAATATCACAAGGAGGAACGGTCAAGATGGCAATTTATCAGGAAACATCGGCCATCACGGATACAACCAACCCAGCCGGACTCATCACCAGCAAGCGCTCGCTCGATACCAATGTGCTGGTGGACGACGGGCAAATCATCGTGCTGGGCGGTTTGATCGACGACAACTTTCAAGACAGTATCGAAAAGGTACCGGGCTTAAGCAGCATACCCATCATCGGGGGTTTGTTCCAATACAAGACGCGCAGCCGCGTCAAAACCAACTTGATGGTATTTTTGCGCCCGACCATAGTACGTAGCAATGAGCAGAGTGTAAATTTGGCTGGTGATCGTTACGATTTCATCCGCAAAGAGGGAGACAACACGCAGCCGGAACCAACAAGCGTGTTCCCAAACACGGGCGCACCGCAATTGGCGCCGCTCCAGGATGGCCGTTTGAGTGGAGGTCTTTTGTTCAACCGGATGGATAGGGGACCTTTTTCCACAAAAACCGAACCGAACGCGCCGATAAATGCGCCAACCCCTGTCCCGCAACAACCGACAGCAGTGCCAGAGTAAAAATTCTGTGATGGATACTCGCCTTCTCCCCTACGCATTCGCCCGCGACTTCGCGTTGCTGGCACAACGCGCCGACACTGTGGATGGCCCTGTTGAAGTATGGGTTTCGGACGCCACACCGCCCAAGGCAATCGCGGAAGTGAGCCGCTGTTTCGGACGCATCCGACTGAAATCGATGCCGCGTGATGAACTCACAGCGGCGATCGCCAAAGCCTATGCCGGATCAGGCGGCGATGCGGCACAGGTCATCGATGAATACGAATCCGATCTCGATTTGGCGAAACTGATGCTGGATATGCCAGCGATCGAAGACTTGCTGGAATCGGCGGATGACGCGCCGGTAATACGCATGATTAATGCGCTGCTGACGCAAGCATTGCGCGAAGGCGCATCGGATATTCATATCGAACCGTTTGAGCAGATTTCGGTGGTGCGTTTTCGCATTGACGGCAATCTGCGCGATGTAGTTCGGCCGAAGAAGGCAATCCATCCATCGCTGATTTCGCGCATCAAAATCATGGCACAGCTCGACATCGCCGAAAAGCGCTTGCCGCAGGATGGCCGCATCACCCTGCGCGTCGGTGGCAAACCGGTCGATGTGCGGGTTTCCACCCTGCCGACCGGACACGGCGAACGCGCGGTATTGCGCCTGCTCGACAAGGAAGCCGGCCAGCTCGATTTGCAGAATCTGGGCATGAGCGCGGAAGTGCTGACGCAATTCGACAAGCTGATCGCGCAACCCCACGGCATCGTGCTGGTCACCGGGCCGACCGGCTCCGGCAAAACCACCACGCTATATGCCGCACTGTCTCGGCTAAATACAATCAGCACAAATATCCTGACGGTCGAAGACCCGATCGAATACGAACTGAACGGTATCGGCCAGACCCAAGTCAATCCCCGCATCGACATGACGTTTGCCAAGGCCTTGCGCGCGATTTTACGGCAGGACCCAGATATCATCATGATAGGCGAAATCCGCGATCTGGAAACTGCACAGATCGCGGTGCAGGCATCCTTGACTGGCCACCTGGTGCTGGCAACCTTGCATACCAATGATTCGGCGGCAGCGGTCACGCGCTTGCTCGATATGGGCATCGAACCGTTCCTGTTGTCGTCGTCGCTGCTCGGTGTGGTCGCACAGCGTCTGGTGCGAAAATTATGCGAGCACTGCAAACGGCATGAGGGCGAATTCTGGCAAGCGACCGGCTGCGAAAAGTGCGGTCACACCGGCTATCAGGGGCGTGTCGGCGTATACGAGTTATTACTGACCACCGATCAAATCCGCGCGCAAATACATAACCGCGCATCGGAAGCCGACATCCGCACCACGGCGCAACAAGACGGCATGCGCACCATGCGCGAAGATGGCGAACGCTGGTTGGCAGATGGTACGACGACGCAGGCGGAATTAATGCGCGTCACCAAGGAATAGGATTAAGGACGCGCCATGCCAGCCTTCAGTTATGAATCTGTCGATGCACTTGGCGCTACCAAAAAAGGTGTGGTCAACGCCGACAGCGCGCGTGCTGCGCGCGCAGATTTACGCGCGCAAGGCTTGCTGCCGATCAGCGTCGATGCGATTACGACCCAGCTTGACGCAGCGGGTTTAACCAAACGCCGTGCATTCGGCGATCATTTGTCTACCGTCGAGCTGGCACTGTTTACGCGCCAACTGGCGAGTCTTCTGGAAGCGAGTTTGCCGCTGGAACAGGCATTTTCTGCGTTGCTGGAGCAAGCCGAACGTACCTATGTGCGTGATCTCATTGCCTCCATTCGGTCGGAAGTTATGGGAGGCGCATCGCTGTCCGATGCGCTGGCGCAGCATCCGCGCGATTTTGCCGATATCTATCGCGCGTTGGTTGCTTCCGGTGAGCAGATCGGGCAATTGGCGCGGGTGCTGGCGCGACTTTCAGACTATATCGAACGGCGTAATATACTGGTACAAAAGGTCAAGCTCGCGTTTACCTACCCGGCGATTGTCACCGTGGTAGCGTTTGCGATCGTGATTTTTTTGCTAACCTACGTGGTACCGCAAATCGTCTCGGTGTTTGCCAATACCAAACAAAAACTGCCGTTCCTGACCACAGTCATGTTGGGTGTTTCGGATTTCGTGCGTAATTATGGAATATACGTTTTTCTGGTTGTAGTAGCACTGGCTTTCGCTTGGCGGCGCGCACTGAAAGACCCCGCAATCAAAATGCGCTGGCATACTTGGCTATTGACCGCACCGCTGTATGGAAGATTCGAGCGCAGCCTCAACACCGCGCGCTTCGCCAGCACTCTGGCCATCACCACAGGTTCCGGCGTACCGATATTGCGCGCGTTGCAAACCAGCCGCGACACCCTG
>Ga0302274_10005327_pt1 | contig 10923 bp, 7 predicted proteins | sample III_Bog_N2_1_FD_198755 | JGI IMG/M metagenome (GOLD analysis project Ga0302274, IMG submission 198755) | Peat permafrost microbial communities from Stordalen Mire near Abisko, Sweden - III_Bog_N2_1 | ecosystem: Environmental > Terrestrial > Soil > Wetlands > Peat | place: Sweden: Abisko...
TTATCGTAGGAAGAGCAGGCGGAAGGCGCAACTCTCGCGGCGAAATTTTAAGGGAACCGCTAATTTACTCCCATAAAGGCTTTTTTGCGATTTATTCAACGATTCCCCAAGTGAAACATTGCGCCTCCCACGGTTGCATGTTCAAGTTGTCGGGCGTTTTCCTACTCTTTACCCCTTATTTCATGTCCACCCTACCTGCTCTCCTGGCGCTCGAAGACGGGCGTGTCTTTCATGGCTTCTCGATCGGTGCCCCGGGAAACAGTGTCGGTGAAATCTGCTTCAATACCTCCATGAGCGGCTATCAGGAGGTGCTGACCGATCCCTCTTATCGCGGTCAGATCGTGACGATGACCTACCCCCTGATCGGGAATTACGGAACGGCCACCGGGGATGGTGAAAGCGACCATCCGCAGGTGAACGGTTTTGTCATCGAGGAACTTTCGCGTGTGGAGGGGAGTTGGCGTTCCAGTGAAAATCTTCAGAAGTATCTGCAACGTCACGGCATTCAGGCAATCTCAGGCATCGACACCCGCTCGCTCACCCGCCATCTGCGTACGCAGGGTGCCATGAAAGCCTGCCTGAGCACGGATGGGAGCAGCGAGACCGAGGCGATTTCCAGGGCCAAGTCTGCACCGGGGCTTGAGGAACTGGATCTTGTTGGGGAGGTTTCCACCAAGGAAATTTATGAGTGGGATCCTGAAGTCACCCAGGGAACCCAGAGTGCCCGGGATGGCATCACTCTGGGATCTCCCGGTTCCAAACAACCGCTGGTCGTTCTTTATGATTTTGGCGTGAAACGGAATATCCTTCGCCTCCTGCGTTCCCATGCAGTGCGCGTGCTGGTGGTTCCTTCGACGACCCCGGCCGCCCAGGCGTTGGCTCTCAATCCCGACGGCATCTTCCTCTCCAATGGCCCCGGTGATCCGGCGGTGCTGACGGCAGCCCATGAAACGGCGCGCCAGCTGGCAGAGGCCAAGCCTGTATTCGGCATCTGTCTTGGACATCAAATTCTCTCACTGGCCTTCGGTGCCGAGACCTTCAAACTGAAATTCGGACATCGTGGAGCCAATCAACCCGTGCAGGATCTCCGCACGGGAAGGGTGCTTATCACGTCCCAGAATCACGGCTATGCCGTGAAGGAGGAGGGATTGCCAGCCGATCTGGAAGTGACCCATCGTCATTTGAATGATGGAACCGTCGCCGGCATCCGCCATCGCTCGAAGAAAATCGCCGCCGTCCAATTCCATCCCGAAGCCTCACCCGGCCCGCATGATTCGGCACCCTTCTTTGAAGAATTTGTCAGTGTGCTGAATCAAGAGAGAGTGAAGTCCTGACTTTTTGCTCTGGATGTTTCAAGCCAGAGCGTTGTATCTGCTCCTCAAATACGCGTCGGTCATCCCTGCCACATAGTCGGAGACGACCCGGTGAAGCCCCTCCTGATCGACGCGGGCGAGGGAGCGGGTGCCGAGTTGTGAGGGATTTGCGATCAGAAGACGGAAGACTCCCTCCATCATCCGGCAGGAAGTTTCATTGGCATGATTCACTTCGGGGTGACGGTAGAGGTGATCAAAGAGGTGGCGGCGCAGCGCGGCATTGCGGGATTTCAGTTCCGGGGAATAACGGATCAGTCGCTTGGGATGATGGCGGACATCGCTGACGGAATTGATTCCCGAATCAAGGATGGCACGACGGCTCGTTTCAATCAGATCCTCCACTTCGCGGTTGATCAGGCAGCGGAGGATGAATTTCCGATGGGTTCGGGGGCTGGCTGAGGCAAGGCTGCCCGAAGACTCTTCCCAGGCCGTGGCTGTGGCCTCCTGCCAGAGATCCAGAGAGGCCAGCTCGTTCTGGTGCAGAAGTCCCGAGGCGAGACCATCCTCGAGGTCGTGGCTGTAATAGGCAATTTCATCGGCAACATTGGCGACCTGCGCTTCGAGCGAGGGACTCGGATATTGGAGCCCATTGGGATGCCGGAGAATTCGATGATGTTTCCTCAACCCCTCGAGCACCTCGTGAGAGAGATTGAGTCCGACGTGCTGGGGATAGCTCTCTTCGAGCAGTTCGACCACGCGAAGGCTCTGCGCATTGTGATCGAATCCACCGTGTTCCAACATCAGCTCATGCAGGGTTTCCTCCCCGGCATGTCCGAAAGGGGGATGACCAAGATCGTGGGCGAGAGCGATGGCCTCGGCGAGATCCTCGTTGAGTCGCAGGGTGCGGGCCACGGTGCGACTGATGGAGGCCACCTCGATCGTGTGGGTGAGCCTGGTTCGGTAATGGTCGCCGGTGCCGTTCAGGAAGACCTGGGTTTTTCCGTCCAGCCTTCGGAAGGAAGTGCCGTGCACGATGCGGTCGCGGTCGCGCTGGTAGCAGTTGCGGAAGGAATGATCCTCCTCGGCGTGTAGCCGCCCCGAACTCTCTCCTGATCGCTGGGCGTAGGAGGCCAGGAGGGATTCACGGGGATCGTCTGGCATGGGTGAAGAAAGGGAATGAAACGTGAAATTTGAAACCTGAATGGGGAAGAGGAAAAGAGAAGAGCGTCCTGAAGAGATTTTTAGGGGACTTCTGATTCGGTCACATTTTTCCTGCCTAACAGCTTTTAGGCTAAATGCCTCCAGCCTTCTGGATCATACATTGAATCGAAATTCCATCACATCACCGTCCTTGACTTCGTATTCCTTCCCTTCGATCCGATATTTCCCCGCCTCCCGGCACTTGGCGGAAGATCCCAGGGAATCCAGATCGGCAAAGGCCATGGTCTCGGCGGCAATGAACCCCCGTTCAAAATCGCTGTGGATCACCCCTGCGGCGGCAGGAGCCTTGTCGCCGGAATGGATCGTCCAGGCCCGGGTCTCTTTGGGACCATAGGTGAAGTAGGTGCGCAGGCCGAGCAGGGCATAGGCGGCACGAATGAGTTTGCCGACGCCGCTGTCCGAGACGCCGAGTCCCGCAAGGTATTCCGTGGCGTCCTCGGGGGGAAGTTCGGAGAGTTCACTCTCGATCTGGGCGCTGATGATCACCGTGGATGTCCCGAGATGGGTGGCGGCATAGTTCTCCACGGCCTTCACATGCGAATTTGTCGAGTAGTCTCCGGATTCCAGCGGGGCAAGATCCTCCTCGCGGACATTGGCCGCAAAGAGAACCGGTTTGGCACTCAGGAGGAAGAACGAGGCGAGGAGTTTTTTTTCCTCCTGGGTGAGGGGTGCTGTGGAAGCCGGCTTCCCCTCATTGAGATGGGGAAGGATTTTTTCACCCAACTCGATCTCGGCTTTGGCAATCTTGTCCCCCGTGCGGGCGGCTTTGGCCTGGCGCTCGATGCGCTTCTGAACCGATGCCATGTCAACCAGGATGAGTTCGGTCGTGATGATCTCGATATCGCGTACCGGATCGACCGACCCGGCGACATGATGAATGTCGTCATTTTCAAAGCAGCGGACGACCTGCACAATCGCATCGACTTCACGGATATGGGCCAGGAATTTGTTGCCGAGTCCCTCACCCTCGCTGGCTCCCTTGACGAGACCGGCGATGTCCACGAACTCGATGGCGGCAGGGATCATTTTTTCCGATCCTGCAAGCATCCGGAGTCGCTCCAGCCGGGGGTCGGGAACATTCACCACACCGACATTCGGTTCAATAGTGCAGAAGGGAAAATTCGCCGCCTCGGCCTTGCGACTCCGGGTGAGGGCGTTGAAGAGGGTTGATTTGCCCACATTGGGGAGTCCTACGATGCCTGCTTTTAACATCCAACAGTGTTACCCGACCCTGGGCTGATGAAAAACTACTTTCGTTCGATTGCATCAAAAAGTTTCCGAAGTGCAATCTTGTGGAACGCTGATAGCTGAGATGTCTGTTGCCCCAAAAGCCTGATTTTGGAGCGGGTTTGTGCTCGCCGTGCGAAGGTTGACTTCCCCAATCGAATCAATTCTATTTGTTAAGCTCTTCCCCATCTTCGTAATCCCAGACTTGTTTACCCCCACCGTGATGAACTCTCCATGCTTGAAAAAGCTGCCTGCCTGCCTCCGCTCCCTTGGCTTTGCTCTTCTCCCGCTGGCAGCACTCCCTTGGCAATCCTGCGCCTGCGCCGATCCGGCTGCAGATGCCCTTCCAATTGTGGGAACTGCGGGAACCGGGCACACCTATCCGGGGGCGGTCTATCCCTTCGGAATGGTGCAACTCGGCCCTGATACGGGAACCGACGGATGGGAGCATTGTTCCGGTTACAAGTATGAGGACGCGACGATCCTCGGGTTCAGTCACACCCATCTCTCCGGAACAGGTTGCCCGGATCTTGGAGATATTCTCTTCCAGCCGACCACTGGCCCGTTGCGCCTGGAGCCAGGCGATCCCGGAAAGCCAGGCTCCGGATACCGCTCCGCTTTTTCCCACAATCAGGAATCGTCTTCTCCCGGATATTATCGCGTCCTGCTGAAGGATTACGGAATCACGGCCGAACTCACGGCCACGGCCCATGCCGGGTTTCACAAATATACCTTTCCGCCTTCCGATCAGGCCCACATCATTCTCGATCTTGCCCATGGCATCGGGAGTCATCCCGAGGATGCAGCCCTGATCAAAACCGATGACCGCACAATCTGCGGCTACCGGCGCAGCAGCGGTTGGGCTCAAAACAAGACTTTTTACTTCGTGGCCAGATTCTCTCGGGCCTTTGATTCGTATGGATTTGTGGCTGACGGTGCCGAGACCACGGGTGCCTATTTTGTGAAGGGAGGCCAGCTCAAGGCGCATTTTGACTTCAAGTCCAAGGCAGGTGAAGCGGTTCTTGTCCGGGTGGGACTTTCTCCTGTCAGCGTCGAGGAGGCCCGGAAGAATCTCGATGCGGAGATTCCCAGGGAGGATTTTGACGGCACGGTTGCCTCCACACGGGCCGAGTGGAACCGTCTCCTCGGTACGATCGAGATCGAGACCCCCGATGCCAGCCTGCGGCGCACCTTCACCACGGCCCTCTATCATTTGATGCTCGCACCCCATCTCTACAATGATGCCGACGGCACCTACCAGGGTGCCGACGGCCAGGTGCACAAGGCCGACTTCCAGTACTACTCAACGTTCTCGGTCTGGGATCAGTTCCGCGCATGGCATCCTCTCATGACGATCATCCAGCCTGGAAGGGTGAATGATTTCATCAATTCGATGCTGGTTTTTTATCAGCAGCATAACCAACACGCCCTGCCCATCTGGCCCCTTTGCAGCAACGAGACCGGATGCATGCCGGGGTATCACGCCCTGCCCATCATCACGGATGCCTATGCCAAGGGCTTCCGCGGCTTCGACGTGGGCAAGGTTTATGACGCCATGCGCGACACGGCCATCACCGGAAGAGGGGGACATGACGACTATGTCGCCAGGGGCTATATACCGACCGTGGAGACTGATCATGACAACACCGGGGATTACCGGCAGTCGGTTTCAGTGACTCTGGATTATGCCTTCGATGACTGGAGCATGGCGCGCATGGCCCATCTGCTGGGAAAGAAAGAGGACGAGGCGCTCTTTCTGAAACGGGCCTCCAATTACAGGAATCTCTTCGATCCGGCGACCGGTTTCATGCGGGGCAAGACAGCAGCCGGAGCATTCATCGGGAAATTCGATCCCAAGTGGTGGTATCGCCCCGACTACACCGAGGCCAATGCCTGGCAGTCGTCGTTTTTTGTGCCGCAGGATCCCCGGGGATTGATTCAGCTCATGGGTGGCGATCAGGCTTTTATCGACAAGATTGACCGGATGTTTTCGGAGGACAGCGAGATTCACAATTACGGCGGTGTCGATATCACCGGTCTGATCGGGCAGTATGCACACGGAAACGAGCCGGTGCATCATGTGGCCTACCTCTACAATTACGCCGGTGCCCCCTACAAGACGCAGGAACGCATTCGTCAGGTCATGACCACCCTTTACAACGACAAGCCGGACGGACTCTGCGGCAATGACGACTGCGGCCAGATGTCCGCCTGGTATGTCCTGAGTGCGATCGGCTTTTATCCCGTCAATCCCGCCGATGGGAACTATGTGATCGGAAGTCCTCTGGTGAACAAGGCGGTGATCCACCTCGATCCCAGGTATTACGGGGGAAAAACCTTCACGATCATCGCCAGGGATAATTCTCCGGCGAACAAATTCATCCAGTCGGCGACGCTCAACGGCCAACCTCTGACCCGTTCTTATTTCACCCATGCCGAGCTGGTGAAGGGAGGGGAGCTGGTATTCCGGATGGGTCCGAATCCGAACAAGGAATGGGGCAAGGATCCGACTTCCCGTCCACCCTCGATGATGCTTCAATAGGTGATGATTTTTTTCGACTTTAGAAAACCGCGATGCCTGCCAGGGAGGTGCTTATGAACAAAGGGCACTCACCACTTTGGGGAATTGATCTTGGGGGAACCAAGATCGAGGGGGCCATCATGGATCCGGACAACCCTTCGCAGGCACTTCATCGCCTCCGCGTTCCGACCGAATCTGCCCAAGGGTATGAGCATATCCTGAGTCAGTTTTCCCTCCTGGTGAGCCGCCTCTGCGAGATCTCTGGTTTCCCTCGTCCCGGGCGTATCGGGGTGGGGACACCCGGAATCACTGTTCCCACGACCGGCCTGCTCAAGAACTCGAACACGCTTTGTCTCAATGGAAAACCGCTTGCCGCTGATCTCTCCCGCACCCTCGGATGCGAAGTGTTGCTGGCGAATGATGCCAACTGCTTTGCCCTGGCCGAAGCGACGCACGGAGCCGCCAAGGGTCACAAAACCGTCTTCGGAATCATCCTGGGAACCGGCGTGGGAGGCGGCATCGTGGTGAATGGAGGTATTCTGATCGGACCTCACGGGATCTGCGGAGAATGGGGCCACAACCCCCTGCGTGGCGAGGAGACACCCTGTTATTGCGGACACAAGGGGTGCATTGAGTCGGTCTGCGCGGGACCGTCCCTCGAGAAATACTATGCGGCACGGAGCGGGAAAATCCTCCGCCTTCCGGAGATTGCAGAGCTTGCCGCTTCGGGAGATGCCGATGGGATCGCCACCCTGGAAAGGTTGCGTGAGAAATTCGCCGAGGCCCTTGGCGCGGTCGTCAATATTTTGGATCCCGATGCCGTTGTGATCGGCGGAGGTGTGGGCAATCTCGACATTCTTTACACTCCGGAAACCCGTACTGCCGTGGTGAAACATCTTTTCAACGACCAGTTCGTCACCCCGCTCCTGCGTCCCACGCTGGGCGACAGCGCCGGGGTTTTCGGTGCCGCGTTGCTTACTTAAAGTCAATTAGAGCTGTTTAAGGAATGTCGTAGCCGGAATAAGAATTTACCACAGAGGAAACAGCCAGGGGAAATCGAAGCGAAGAGTTGATGAAGGAACAAGGAGCATCAGGAATTTTTCCACCCCATCTTTGAATCTCCTTTGGCTTGCCCGGCCGTTGCGGCAGTCGTTTGTGGTAATTGTTTCTTTCCCTTTTCGTGGCAACAGCTTTGTTTAAAATACTCTTAACTCAAAGCACTACGCTTCGACTGGTCTGCCGATTCTGCACCCGACCAGACCGTAGAAGACGAGGTAGGCATAGGCCAGCATCGGAACGAGGAAGGAAAAACGAATCCCGACATGATCAGCGAGGGCACCCTGCAACGGGGGAAGAAGCGCTCCGCCGAGGATGGCCATCACCAGGAGCGAGGAACCCTGGCTCTTGAAATCCCCAAGTCCGTCGATGGCGAGGGAGAAAGTATTGGACCATCCGACGGAGGTGAAGAGTCCGATGCCCAGAATGCACCACATGGCCAGATGCCCCCCGAGCAGCATCGCGAGAAGAATCAAAGTGACGACGATGGAGGCAAAGAGGGCAAGAGTCCGGTCGGTTTTCCACCCCCCAAGCTGGAATCCGATCCAGCAGAGCAGGAGATAAGGAGCGTAGGTGAGGGCCGTATGGAGGCCCGTGGTGAAGCTGATCACCCCGAAGGCAATGAGGGGCACGAGGCCCATCAGGATCTTTTTCTTTCCAATGGCCAGATCACCGAGGCTGATGGCCGCCATGAAGCGGCCGATCATGAGGCCGCCCCAGTAAAAACTGAGAAATTTTGCCGCCTCAGCCGCCGCAAGCCCGGCCACATCATGCTGCCCAAGAAAGTTGACAATCGCGCTCCCGATGGAAACTTCCCCCCCGACATACATGAAAATCGCGATGATTCCGAGGACGAGATGGGGATACCGGAGCGCTCCCGCACCACGTTCCACCTTCTCCTCTCCGATTGATGGGAGCTGGATGAAAAAGAAAATGGCGGCCAGCAGCAGGAAGATGGCCGAGAAGATGAGATAGGGAATCTTGACCGCCTCCGCGCCGTGGCTTCCCTCGATATGGAAGAAACGGAAGATCAGCCACCCGCCAATGATCGGGCCGAGCGTGGTGCCGAGGCTGTTGAATGCCTGGGCAAGATTGAGACGGCTGGATGCGGTTGCCTCGGGTCCCAGAATCGTGACATAGGGATTTGCCGCAATTTGCAGAATGGCGAAGCCGATTCCGATCACGAAGAGGCCGGCCAGGAAGAGCGGATAGGATGCTGCGGTTGCCGCGGGATAAAAGAGCGCGCTGCCGCAAGCCGAGATCAGCAAGCCGATGACAATGCCGTTCTTGTAGCCGATGCGGGCGATGGGATCGCCGGAAACAACCGAGATCACGAAGTAGACCAGGGAACCGATGAAGTAAGCCCCGAAGAACGCGAACTGAACCAGCATTGCCTCGAAGTAGTTCAGCGCAAACGCCTCCTTGAACTTCGGGATCAGGATGTCGTTGAATACCGTCATGAACCCCCAGACAAAAAAGAGGGAGGTCATGATTCCAAAAGCAATGCTATTGGAATCTTTGGAGGAATTTCCCTCAGCGGAGAGGGGGGAGTGGGATCGGGAGGAGGGGGTCAGTGAGGCCATGGATGTGAGATGGGGTGAGGGAAGGGAATTGGTATAAATACTGAAAGGTCATCTGGCAATCAAAGTTGGGGGATGTTGCTAAAGGGTGTTGATTGTCTGGTGCGACTTGCCACGATGCTGCAACCGTTCGCCTTTTCAGCGTGACATTCCATCATTCCACGGCCGATTTCTTGATCCCCGACGGGAAACCTCTCGACGAGGCGCTCCAACGCATCACGCATCTGGGCATAGGGGCTCATCAGGATGATCTGGAATTCATGGCTTTTGAAGGGATTCTGCGCTGCCATGACAACGATGACGAGTGGTTTGGCGGAGTTGTCTGCACCGATGGGGCCGGGAGTTCCCGATCCGGCGAGTATCAGAATACAACGGATTCCGGCATGAAAGAGGTCCGAAGAGAGGAGCAACGGAGGGCGGCACGCATTGGAAATTATGGGGTGATGATCCAGCTTGATCACGCCAGCGAAACGCTCAGGAATCCGGCGAGTTCCCCGCTCGTCCAAGATCTTCGTAAAATTCTCTTATCCGCTCAACCGAAGATCGTCTATACCCACAATCCTGCAGACAAACACACCACCCATGTGGCCGTGGTGCTTGCGACGCTGGAGGCAATCAAAATGCTTCCTGAACATCTCCGGCCCTCCCGGGTGATCGGTTGCGAAGTCTGGAGGGATCTCGACTGGATGCCCGATGAGGATAAAGTCATCATGGATGTGAGTGGTGGCGACCTGCTTGCCGCGACGTTGATGGAGTGCTTCCAGTCCCAGATCGCAGGGGGGAAGCGGTATGATCTTGCCATCCTTGGGCGGCGGGCCGCCCATGCAACTTTCCTCGATCCTCGCAAGGTCGACACAGCCTGTCAGGTCATCCTTGGCATGGATCTGACCCCGCTTGTCACCGGGGAATCACGGAGTATTCAGGAATTCGTCTCTGGCCTCATCGATCGGTTTCGCAGCGAGGTGACATCCTCGCTTCGGTAAAATGTCAATTATTCGCCCAACTCGACATTCCAGTAGGCAAGATCGATGAAGTGGCTCCAACTGTGATCAACCCCTCCCGCAAAGGTGATGTTGACAAAGGGGCGCCATTTCGGTCGTTTCGGCTTCTTGAGGAGATTCATGCGAGCCTCATGCGGAAGCTTGTTCCCCTTCCGGGTGTTGCACGGAATGCAGGAGCAGACGACATTTTCCCAGGTGGTCTGACCGCCACGGTCACGCGGAAGGACATGGTCGATGTTCAGGCTGCTGCGGTCGAAAAGAATGCCGCAATACTGGCACGTGTTCTTGTCGCGCTCGAAGACATTGTGCCGGGTGAACTTGACCTCTTTTTTGGGCAGACGGTCAAAGAGGCAAAGAACAATGATCCGGGGTACGCGAATCCTCAGCGAAATGGTCTGGAGCATTTTGGGCTCCGGATTGGAGAGGGAAAAATCGCGCCAGCTGGTGAAATCATGGGTCAAATAATTACTTGATCCGTCGGCAGCGACCACCTGGGCATGTCCCTGGTAGAGAAGGGTCATGGCTCTGCGGGCGGAGCAGGTGTTGATCGCCTGCCACAACCTGTTGAGAACAAGAACCGGTTGATCGAGTAAATTATCCATGATCGTGTGGTCGATGCTTGTATGGCACGCACGCACTTAGCATCTCGAAATCCTGTTTGTCAATGATGCTTGATGTGACAATTTCATCACAATTGATTTTTCTGCATTCCATGGGAAACTTCCGGGAATGAAGAGGGTGTTTGATCTTTGGGGCCAGTCCTAGTAGTGAGAACACTCCCTCTATTGAAAATGTTGCGTGTTCTGCTGATCTTTGCCCTCCTGTGTGCCTCCGGTTTTGTCGTGGCCGCGGAGGATCCCTCCCAACAGTTTCTCAACGCTTATGAGAGTTTCCAGCAAGGGGAGAGTCTGGAGCGTGATGGGAACACTGCGGAAGCTCTGAGCAAGTATCGTTATGCGGAGAGTCTGCTGGTGGCCATTTCCAAGAATGATCCTTCCTGGCAG
>Ga0302274_10005328_pt1 | contig 10923 bp, 14 predicted proteins | sample III_Bog_N2_1_FD_198755 | JGI IMG/M metagenome (GOLD analysis project Ga0302274, IMG submission 198755) | Peat permafrost microbial communities from Stordalen Mire near Abisko, Sweden - III_Bog_N2_1 | ecosystem: Environmental > Terrestrial > Soil > Wetlands > Peat | place: Sweden: Abisko...
TTTAATTTTTCTTTCTGAGAACGACCTGATTTCTCTTTAGCTCTCTATCCTCGATATCAACAAGAAGTCAAAGCTAATTAAAATGAAGTTGGTTTCCATCAAAATGCTTGAGTAGAATTATCTTTAACTTTAACTGTCGATACTCACTCAATAATGTCTAATATTTATTATTAGACAGCTGGAAGTTAAAATTGGATCCATGGTATGCTACTATGTCAATAAAAACCTTGAACTGCAGGAAGTTGCAGAGATGTAAGAAGAGGGTAGAATCAAGAAGAAGAAAAATCGAAAATATAGTTCATTTGAGGAGAAGCTCAGGGAGGAGGAATTTACACATATGATCAACAAGTCAGAACATCTCACTCTCAATTATATTCACTATCATGTATTCATTCGTTTATCTAGACGCTAAGGTTGGAGTGTGATTACCAGAATTGTGACACCAAATTACGGGAAAATAGACCTCGAAATACTAGCAGCATGGTAAATAGAGACAGAACAAACAGCATTGTGAATAGAGAAAGAAATAGCTCTTCCCATTCAACTCTTATTGGCTTGCTTAAAGATAAATCGGTTACTGTTTCACTTTTTTTAGAATTGTGGACACCTGTTGTCTTTCGAATCAAACCTGTTTTCAGTTATCAGACGTACAATATTGCTATACCTTTGCAAAAGATATTACCTATGGCAGGTGAGATGGAGGAAGTCAACGATTGGCTAAGAATCAATAAAACATGGGTCAATAGATCTCGCACTGGAGCTTTCTCATTCGAGGTAGGTAGCGAAGGCATTGAACTGATGTTGATGGTACGCTGTAAGGGAGGCAAATAGGCGATAAGGAGTACATTACGCCCAAGAAAAGGTAGCAGTGCGATGAGTCACAGCGGCTTTTCTTCGAATGCTAGCTGGTAGAGAGGTGAAAGTCTGCGTTTGCAATTATAGATTCACCAAGATGAGTACAGCTATTTAGTCTAAGCATCTCTAAGTTACAGCAGGAATAAGCCTATTGAAGTAAAGTATATCTACTGCTAGGAGCTAGAGGAGTACACTATTCATAATTTGTCCAATCACCTTATCAAAGTATTTCCTTCTGCATAGCAAAATTTTATTCTCTTGAAGCAAGGCGAGGAAATGAAGCTATAATCAGAGCACATTTCTTTGTAAATAGATACTGATCTTCCAACGCTAGCCAATGAAGCTATTAGTATGCAGGAAGGACCTTCTTTTGTAAGTGCAATCAATCTCCAGCAGTATGTAAAAAAAGAACTCCTTAAACCTTATAAGCTGGAAACAGTAGACCTTGTTATATAGAGACAGTCTAAGAATGCTATGCCTCTTTTTAAAAAGCTGGAACTTGTTAAAATAAAAAGCAAAGAGGGAGGATTACTGAGCATTATCGATCCAGGAAAAGGCTTTGAACTGGTGGGAAGAGTAGAAGGTGAGCTGGCAGTTTTTTCAGACGGCAATCTCGACCTCTACCTGATCCCCGTGCAAACAGGTAAACTAATATTGCCCAGCCTGTTAATTGGTGGTAAAAAGGGATTATGGAAGTAATCTATCTTTATAAATGTAGTTGATTGATTTTCTATTGTTGCATAATGTATAATAGATTCATAATATTGATGATTTATGTCTGATGATATCTAATGTTATAATATGTTAGGAACAGTGAATCAAATCACAATCGCTCTACTAATAATTGGGTTTGCTTCCTCTACTAGTCTTACAGATAATAATTGTCCAAGTGGATTCAATGTTGCCTCTGCTAATGTTACTGTTGATTCGAGCGGCCAGTCATTAGTCAATCTTATTTATGGAAGTATTTACAGCCCCTCAGATCAAGCTAATATTAAAGCCTCAATTTTTGCAGGTGATACCAATAGTCTTATGGCATATACTACCTCTCTAAGAGTACTAATTCCCTTCATTATTGTGGCAATTGGTTTTGCCTTGGCATTTGTAATTGCTCTTTGCTGCTGTGTATTTGAAAAATCGTGTCCACCTTGTCAATCCTGGAAGCGTGACTTCACCCGCCGACCTTACTAAAAGAATTAATTACGTTGTGTAACAATTTTTGCAATTATATTTGCAGTAGGAATAGCAGTTACTACAATCATAGGATTTGTATACTTTCCACAACTACAGAACTACATCACGATGACCAAATGCAGTATTTATTATACTCTGGACTTAGCCATTAACGGGGATCAAAGTAACAACTGGGGAGGTTTCAGTCAGCTGCAAAGTCAAATAGGAAATGTTTCGTCTCTATTGTCTACCGCTAGTACAAGCATTAGTACCAATTTAGCTGGAAATGACTGGTTAATAACGAGCATGGCTTCGCTCAATCAAATGAATGCTAATCTTTACAAAAACAATAATCAATCACAAGTAAACTCTCCCAATCCCACTACAACAGCATCAGCTATTTCAGGAGGTAATCCTTTACCAACAGTCACTCCTCTCTTTATCAGCTCTGGTTTAGGGCCCAATGGAACTAGCAATACGATGGTTTCTGACATAAGCAGCGGGCTTCAAGTAACCGCCTCAGTCTCCAATCAAGGCTACTTAGTATATACTTCAGCTTTTTTGTTAGCAAACTCAGCAATCAATATATCTGCCAATGCTAATACTTGTTTGAACTCTTTAAGTATGACTACTAATTTCCTCGATGGGATTACTGTAGCTGTTGGCACTTTTTCAAGTACAGTCTTTGATAAAATCTTCAACTGGGGGCTTTACCTAATAGAGGGAGTACTAGCCTTCATAATGGCTGCAAGTATGCTCATTTTGTTAGGAGTGATTGCCACACACAGCTTTGAACTATTTAGTTGCAAGACTAGTGTCCATCTTGGATGGATTGCATACGGAATCACATACTTTGGGGTGGTGGCTATAAGTTTTATTTTACTGGCTCTTGGAGGAATGAGTTATTCGTTTTGTCAGTTCTACTAAGGCATCATTCTAAATCAATCTTCCTTCATCTCCTACTCTCAATCATCAAGTTCAACAGACTTCAGCCTATTCTTTCAAAAACTAAATGTTTGCTTTTATGGAGATGGTAACATCATGAAACAGTTCTCCATCAATAATTAAATGCAAACAGTCAGCAACCTTTTTTCTCAAATTACCACCTTTTTAAACATGATGAACAACTCAAATGCCAATTATGTTGATACTACTGTTTCTCCAACTAAAATTAATGCTTGGATCAACGTGATGGGAAAGTACCAATCAGGAATTTACATTGATGCTGATCCTGCCTTAACAACTGAGGACAATCCTTATGTTGCTCTAAAAGGATTAAATAAATACTCAAACAATGGGACTGGTGGGGTGCCTCCCTGCTGTACAAATGATTACTGGGTGTTTGACAATACAAACTGCACTTTTAATAGTACTGAGTCCATTTATACATCATCATCTACTACAAGCGGTACTACTTTCGGGTCTGGCAATACCTGCATCTCCTTTAATACAAAATTTAGTAATACATCCGCATCCATTTGGTCCAATAGTGATGTAGTGAGTCGTTATGTAAATGTGCGCGAGTGTCAAAACAGCACGGCTTGCTATAGCAGCCTAATGAATTATATGACTTCAGTTATCAACTATCGTGATTCACGGATTAATCTCTACCAAAGTTTGATTGATCAGCTCAATGCTTTACTAACCGCCAATAATAACTTCAATGCTCAATTGACGGCATTTAGCACGAAAGTTAGCTCCTTCTATAGTTCGGTATCCACCCTGAATAGTTTGGTGACTAGCTAGATCAACGGGTTAGACAGCTCTAACAACTGTACGACAATCGCTAATAATCTCAGATTTGTTTATAATGCATTTTGCATAAATTTTCTTTACCGCTCAGTGCAGTTTGGTACTTTAAATGTTACTCAGGAGTCTGTTGCCTTGTTCTACTCGCGATAATGGTGGGAGGTATGCTGACTGGAAGTGTTTTTGCTGTGAGATATGGGAGAGTTGAGAAAGATAGGAAAGTAATAATGCCAGAAACTCCGACAATTAATAAGCTACAATCTGAAACCTTCTCCAAGCGAGAGGACAGTTCTTCCAGTTCTGAATAAAGCGATTGATAATGATATTGATGGCAGGCTAATTGCTGCTACATGCCTATTATTACATTAATTTATGAACTCTCTATAATCAATTTCTGTTCTGTATTTCTAAAGATTATAAATAATTAATAACAAGATCAAAGCAGCACCAATTTAATCCTCTCAATGACTAAGTGAAATACCAATTATGTTTGGTAGATAAAATAATTTATGTCCAACTTCATCGTTTATTCTCGTTAAATATTATTAGTTAATATTAATTTGCTAGTTTATAAAAATTAAGGAATGGAATCAGATCTGTAGACTGAGTTCAAATGCAGACTGTGCTATGAGATATCTGAGGAAAATACCATCATACTCAAGGGGCTGGCTAAAAAATTACAATTGGTTCTAAATTCATCTCAATTTAGACCTGACAGACTTGAGTAAGTACCCTAAACGTAGGGTTTCATCCATTTAATGAGAAGGTTGACTTTCGACAATTCTGAATAAATCCAACAAGCGTGCCTGTGTAAGCACCAAAAATGGTCAAGGTAGCCTTTAATTTTATTGTAGGTATTTTAAAAATTCATTAAAATGCAGTTATGAAATCCTCAACTATGTTTGCTAAATAACCGCAAATAAAATCTCATAACGTTTCTATCATCTTTGGCTCCTGCAGTCTCAAGTAACCCTTGCTATATTTAGATCAAAAACGTCGCCAACTCTCGAACTATCGTAAACAATAATCATTTGAAATCACGCCATCAAAAAATGCTGCCAGCTCAAGGAAGCGGATCGATAAACCTCGCCCAAGGATAATATGCTCAAGGGTCTTCTACAATACCGGGTCTGTTAGGATCAGGAGAGCAGGTTGGAGTAGTGGTGTATGCCAATACTCAGAGCACTTTCGGTGAGGGGTCGTAGGGTCAAGGTACGAGTATGCCAGCTTATCATTTGATTTATCCTTATTCCTGTTTCTTTAAGCAGCAGCCCTGATCATATTAATCATCATTCCTTCTGATTTCTGATAACCGAAGCCTATAAGTTGATTCATATAATACGAGTAAAATTCTTGAAGAATTTAGAGTTATTTAAAAAAAGATAGGCAGGGGTTTTATATTTAGCATCCAAGATCTAAGATTTTACCAACGAGTCTCCTATAATTTAAAATTGTTTTTTATTAAAATAATTCAAATTATCGAAGAATTCAAAGAAATTATCTTTTCAACACTAATAAATAGAAAGTTAAAAAAAGTTACACCGATTTGTTTCGAGGATTATGGTATTGAATTTTGATATATTGAATTTTGCTTCATCATAATTAGATGAATAATGAAATTTAAATAATTTTCAGTTTTGTCAATACAGACGAAACAAATCCTTTGAGATGACCTTTAGGTTGTTAATGAGGCAAAACTACAATAGAATAAGTTCATTATTACCGTTATTTTATAATTTACACATTTTTCTATTTCAACTTTCAATTCTTTTACTTAGATTTTACGTAATTAGTCGACATTTAACCTAAACGTTCGTATAGACCATCCAATATTGCTTATTGATTATTTTTTTACCCTTACCAAATAAAAACTGACTTTTTCTTTTTATATTACCAGCTTTAGCAGCGTAAAAATCAATACAAATAATATATTGATAAGGAGTTAAATCAAATACAAAATACACAACTGGTTTGGCTGCCAAATCTATTCTACAAAAATAATGGGCATTTAGCATCAGTTGCAAATTTATTTATATCACCTATTTATTCAATTAAAATATATTTTAGGTTATGGCTTAGATTGACAATCCGGCAAGTTACCTTGAATAGGTATTAAATCAATTTTCTTCCTATCTCCAGGGAATAGCTTCCACAGTTACACAAATCAAAAGCCTAGTATACTCCCTAATCAATATCAGTTTGCCCTTACCTCGGCCCTTGAATATTACTTCAGACTATCATTCGATTATGACGGCTTGCAAACGCATTCACGATGATCTAAAACGAACAGAAAGCATACTAAACGGTCATGCAAAAGCGAGAAGCATCTCAGAGTAGTCCAACACTACAAAAATGTAGGATAATGATAAAAAGATTGATGGCTAAATTCCCTTAAAAAGGATAACTAAGAGTCAAATAATCAATGCGAATGAAAGTACTGATGTTTCAAGTCCTATAAACAACTAAAACTTTGATTTTGACAGTCTTTAGATAAAAAGAAATAATCAAAACAGAGTGGATATGGAAACAAAACTGCCTCGAAATGCAGATTATTAAGTCGCAATCGAGGAAGAATAGTACATCAATGATGAAGTGTAGCAGCACGCATCCTAGCCAATGTTAGAGTTGAACAGCAAGGAGCTTTAAATATAAAGTCGAATTTAAAATCTAAGAAAGAATAGAGAGCAGGATCTACTCCAATTTGTTAATGAGAATGAGGAGTGTTTAAATTTGATAAAGCGTATTCGAGAGGATTTAATTGAAAAGAAGAAGAGAAGGAAAGTTAAATAGTGATAATATTGCTTACAATTAAAAATTATAATAACAGCCTGAAATGTATAAATATTGGAGGTCATTCAATCATCGATTCTGACTTATGCACTAGTTTATGAACAAGCTGCTCAATGCTGGTCAGTCCTTTTTTTATGTTGCATTTGAATAATAATTTGCCCAAAGAGTCAAGAGCACCACTGTAGTATCGGACTGTCTCCATTATTGTGGGTTATTATAACCTAACTGTTATTTTAGACTCTGCAACATTTTAGATTGATAAACCTGTGTACGTGAACTTTAAGAATCTATGCGATTCATCTATCTTCGACCGATCAACTACAAATAATATTACATTTTATAAGGTTTTGACCTATCCTAACTTATTTAAAAAAGCAATGCCTCTACTATTGACATTGTTTTTTTCGATTTCCTCCTCAAAATATTTGGAAACATTTCTGTCCTTCCAAATCAGGACGCTCGGATTCAGGCCATGAAGATAAAAACTATCTTTATGCACAAATATGATTCCATCTTTATGGAAAAGACTTTCACTTTCATAAACTTTTTGCAAGGTAGGAAGAGTACAGAGTTCATATCCTATAAAATAGGCTGATAGTTTAGTCCACATTGTCAGTTGATTTATGTTAAAATTGGAAATAAGCCAGGAATACCGAAACTCAAATTCACTTGAAGTCATTGGATTACTCTTCCAGGCAATCAAATCAGAAATGACCACCAATTTAGATGATTAGTTATAATATGCCTCGAAAATAGTACCGTTGTATGATTTGGTCGATGTCTAGCAATCTAAGACCTACTTTCCGCTCTTATCTCTAATGAATAGTCTATAATCCTTCAGTATAATTAAGCACTTGATACCGTCTGGCTTGACTGCAGTGTAGAATTCATTGAGGTTGTCTGGCACCTCTATCATCCAATCCGCTGCTTGCACTATCTGGCGCCAGTACCTCTGTATTTTAAAATCCTCTTTCTTTCTTTTATTTTTTTTATGACTCTTTTTGGGAGATGAGTCTTCGAGTGTTTATTGAACCATGTCTTGTGACAAGTTTCCACTCTCAATATAAGATTCATCTTCCTCTTCCTACTCCTGTTGTTCAGATTGCTGAGAACCACTTTCATCGCCATTGATGATTCTCCTAGTTCTTTAGAATATTTCCTCCCTTCTTTCCTTGAGATCTCTGATGGAGAGTTCTCTGAATTTGTTAAACAATTGATTCATAAAAATAGCAATTATAAGAGTTACTCCTGATATCTATATTTATGCTATAAGATAACCTATATCTATATATCAGCAAGTACAGTTTGATCTTTAAACTTCAAAACTTAATTAGGTTAAATGGTTTATTTAGATGTTATATTATTATTATCGAGGTGGAACATGCTAGATTTAGCCTATCATCATGCGGACGAGATACTTAGAACCAGTCAGGGGCATGCCTTGTTTATTGGAGATTGCACAGCGGCTTAAGATATCGCTTGGATACGCGACCAAAATATTCGCACGGGTATGACTCTGATTAGATAGTCTTAACCGTGGCCAAAGGCTTTAACTTTCGTTATGACGGGTCTATTCGACAAATTATCTATGATTTGTAGGATCGCAAAAATTAGAATATCAGTGCTCATTTCGAAACAGCCGCCACGCAAATCGATAAAAGTAACTATAATTTAAGTCAGACTTGCGAATCGGTAGCGTCTTGGTGCACTGCGGTGCCGGCGTTTCACGAGTAAGTCTTCATCTATGCAGTCCTCTACTTTAGTTATTGCTTATTTGATCAAATTTAAGAGTATGACTTTTTTAAACGCACTTAAACTGTGTAAATCAAAGAGACCTCAAGTATGTCCAAATTTGGGATTCGAACTTCAACTAAAGGCTTACTAAAAGATGCTGCAAACGACCTCACTGATCATTGAACCCAAGAAGAAATCAAATAATGAGTTGCCAGAACTGACTAAGTACCAACCATTCTCAACATTCAATAAATTTTTCTTGAGGTAAACTAACGGCCGGCTAAGCAATTCAACTCTGAGTAAAAGTCTTCGGCCGTCAGAAACGCGTGAAAAGAAATAAGTAGACCTGTTACGTAAAATGGCGTAGTTTCGATTTGGGATAACAAACATGCAGCGTTGGAAGATGACGAACCAATCCTGGAAACCCTCCAACATCTGATCTCAATCTACTAATATATTCCAAGCAAGCATATCAATTGTTAGCTTTGAGTTCCTTCGTTTGTAATGATGATGTCGATATTGGATATGATAATTGCTGCCCGAGTTGATTATTTTATTTAATAATGAGTGAGGACAATTAAACCGTCAGCCAATTCAATGGTTTTGACAGCAATAAAATCGCAGAACGATAACCAAAGGATCGGGAACAATATCAACAATTGGTGGATCTTTTCATAGATGTTGCGAATGACAAAAAATCTACTCTGCCCTATCTTCCATCTTTTGCGACCTACGGCAAGTGGGAAGACGAAGCTGCCAAAATTAATCAATACCTGCCACGTGTCTATGAGGCTCGAGGGGAGGAATTTTGTGTGAAAGCCTGCGAAAAGGAGGGTGCCAGTTGCATACGTAACTCTATATTTATGTAGAACAGTGCAGAGATTTCACATCCAAGGCCTTTCTACTTGGATCCTCTCTCTTCAATGCGGTTCACAAACCCTACCGACTGACCAGATTTGCTTCCGAGTCGGAAGAATGAACCTGATTATCATCAATCCATATCAATAGCCAACACACTATCAACATTACTATTTGCCCATTGATTCGGCACAGTTGATAGAAATGAATCGAAATTGTTTATTTAAATTTCAGTGTTGGAGTCATCCATATTTTAATTTTGATGAGACAGTCAGGAGCTCTTGCAAAATACTCAGCAGCGGAGACAGCCGAGGTACGCTTAGTACGCTTCTCGACTTTCACCAAAGAGGAGCTTGTAAGCATCTCCTAATTTAGGAGGCCTGGTCAGTAGCTGAGATAACTGAAACACGACTTTATTAGGGCATGAAACCCGTACGCGGTGGTAAACCTTTCTTCATTCAGGTCCTAACGACTTGCGTCTCGGAGTGTCAACTTTGGACCAGAAGTGCTAAACTTGTGGAGAAAGCCGCTAGTGTCAAGGTCACTTCGGACATATAAAGCTCAACTAGCCTGTCTTCCACTACGGCTTTATGGAATATGTCTAGAAGATTCTTAAGTGTATCTGTCACAGTTGCTCCAAGCTAAAGATCTTTCAAGTACCCCTCTCTATATCCAGAACGATCAACAGAGAGAACGCTTCAGAAGAATTATTCATATAGCCCAGCCCACGAAAAAACTAAACGAGCTCGCCAAGTTGCTTGGAAGCATCAACAAATGTCCTTTTCAGGAGGATGAGGATGATCCACATGGCAAGGGGTGCGGAAACAGCATACCAACTCGCATATCTCTTCGCAATCATCGTATCATTGTTGAGGAAAGGAATGAGGACGGAACAAGAAGAAAATAAATAATTTATACAGCAAGTCGGGTGCGCAATATTTTCGCAAAAATTACTGCTTAAGATTACAGACTGCTCGGTTTTCATACTACTAGACCTGTTGATCTCCTCATTGCAACAGTGGCAGTGGCTCCTCCACAAATTCGACCTTCCATTGAAATGAACCCTTAAAAAAGAGCAGAGGATGACATCACAGCGGCGTACGTAAGAATCATTTCCATCAACAATTAACTGAAGGGGCATATTTAGGCCTCAGAACGTACTTTCAAGATACAAGAAATGGAGAAGATAGTTGCCTCTATTATGGTGAAGGTGGAAAGAGTAAACCTACAGCGACCTGGAGGGGGCAAGAAGAAAAAAACTCTAAAAGCAATTAAGAGCATAGAGGAAAGGCTTAAATCCAAGGAAGGTAGATTTAGACAGCACCTAATGGGCAAAAGAGTTGATTTTTCAGCCAGAAGTGTCATTTCTCCCGATTCCAACTTGGCTCTGGATTAACTGGGTGTACCTGAGAAGATCGCTCGTTCATTAACAATTCCAGAGTAGGTAACTGAATGCAATTATGAACGAATGGTGAAGCTATGCATGGAAGGTAAAGTCAAATACATATTGAAACCCTCCTAAGATAAAAAGAAATACGATGATATCATCAACTTTGTGAAGGTGCACGACAAAGCTAATGAAATTTAGAAATATCTCAACTATGGAATGATCGTGGAACGAAATCTATAGAATGGAGATTATGTGCTATTCAACAGGCAGCCCACTCTCCATCGTATGAGTATGATGGGTCATAGAGTCAGAATACTCCCCTATAACACTTTTAGGCTCAATTTATCAGTGTGCACTCCTTACAATGCTGACTT
>Ga0302274_10005330_pt1 | contig 10921 bp, 9 predicted proteins | sample III_Bog_N2_1_FD_198755 | JGI IMG/M metagenome (GOLD analysis project Ga0302274, IMG submission 198755) | Peat permafrost microbial communities from Stordalen Mire near Abisko, Sweden - III_Bog_N2_1 | ecosystem: Environmental > Terrestrial > Soil > Wetlands > Peat | place: Sweden: Abisko...
TTCGGGCGGAAGCCGCCGTTATATGCCGGATTGATTCTGTTCATCGTCGCTTCCCTGCTCTGCCTGGGGGCGCGCAGCGTGGAATGGCTCATCGCCCTGCGTTTTGTGCAGGCCCTGGGCGGATGCGCCGCGCAGGTCGCGGCCATGGCGATGGTGCGCGACTTTTTCCCCGTACACGAAACCGCCAAAATTATTTCCCTGCTGATTCTGATCATCAGCGCCTCACCGCTGTGCGCCCCGAGTGTCGGGGTATTTGTGGCTGTGCATCTCGGCTGGCAATGGGTGTTCATCGTGCTGTCCGCGTTCGTGGCGTTGATGCTTGCCGTCAGCCGGTGGATTTTGCCGCCGGGCTGCCACCCGGACCCCACGGTTTCGCTGCGGCTCCGGCCCATTTGTCAAAATTTCGCCACCGTGCTGAAAGAGCCGCAATTCCTCACGTATGCGTTGTCCGGGGCGTTCGCCTTTTCCGGCCTGCTCGTTTATGTGGCCAGTTCGCCCATCATCTTCATGGAAGTGTTCCACGTCGGCCCGCAACAGTTTGGCGCCATCTTCGCCGGTTTGTCCGTCGGCTTTATCGGCAGCAACCAGATCAACGTCCTGCTGCTGCGCAAATTTTCCAGCGAACAAATCTTTCGCGGCGCGTTGCTGGTGGAATGCCCCCTGGCGCTGTTGTTTTTGGTGGGCACCCGGTGCGACTGGTTCGGTCTGGCGGGCACGCTCGTGCTGCTGTTCATTTCGCTGTCCAGCCTCGGTCTGGCCTACCCGAATGCGGCGGCGCTCGCGCTGGTGCCGTTTGACCGCCACATCGGCAGCGCCGCCGCCATGCTCGGCTTCCTGCAAATCGGCGTCTCCGGCCTCGCCGCCGCCAGCATCGGAATTTTTGATTCCCATACGATGCTCCCCGTGACGCTCGTCCTGGCCGCCACCTCCTGGCTCGGCCTGGCAATCTTGTTCCTCGGCAGACGCCGCATCCACAACCTGCGCTACATTGAGGAAAAAGACGCCCCACTGTTGCCGCACTAATCCGCTATGCATCGGCGCGCGTGTCGCACGGGCGCAGTTCCCCTGTGACACGTCCCGACACTTTTATTTCTTCACCGGATGCGCTTCGAGGCGGCCGATAATCTGCTTTAGTTTAGCCTGTGCAGCGGCATCCTCCGGCAGCGGCCCGGCTTGAAAGGCGGGACAGAGCTTGTCCCAGAGGGCGTTCAGCTCGCCTTGCGCTTCGTTGGCATCGGCCGTGATGGCGAGCACGGCGTCCTGGTCGGGCATCACCACACAGAATTGACCGGCGGCGCCGTCCCCGCGATAGGCGTTATGCGTGCAGCGCCAAAATTGGAAGCCATAGCCCTGCCGCCAATCCGCACCAATGTCGGCGTGGGATTCTTGGTCGTTGGGCACCTGCCGGCTCGTGGCCTGTTCAACCCAGGGTTCCGGGATCAGTTGCCGGTCGTTCCACCGGCCCTTTTGCAGGTAAAGCAGGCCGAACTTGGCGATGTCTTCCGTGCGAAGCCGGAGCCCCGTGCCGCCAAGCGTATAACCTTCGGGACTGGCGGGCCATTCGGGATTTTCGATCCCCAATGGCACAAACAAACGCGGCTTTAAATACTCGAGCGTGGTCTGGCCGGTCACCTTGGTGACGATGGCCGAGAGCGTGTAACTCCCCATGGTGTTGTATTGGAAATGCGTGCCCGGCGGATGTGGGACGGGATGGGCCAGGAACTGTTTTACCGACGGCGCCCCGCCGACGGCCTGCGGTTCGGTGTCGTGGCCGCAGGTCATGGTAAGCAGGTCGCGCACCGTCATGGCCTTGAGATTGATGGAAGCGTTGGTCGGGGCGTCGGCGGGAAAGAACTTCAGCACGCGGTCGTCCAGGCTTAATTTGCCGTCGGCGATGGCCAGGCCCACGGCGGTGGCGTTGAAACTCTTGCTGAGCGAGCGCAGGGCGTGCGGCCGGTCCGCCGCCTCGGGTTTCCACCAGGCCTCGGCGATCACCCGGCCGTGCCGCACCAGCATGAAACTGTGCAGCGTGTTGATCTTATCGCTCGCCTCGACGTAATCGCCAATGGCCCGGGAGGAAATACCCTCGGCCTCGGGCGTGCTGCGCGGCAGCGGTTGGGCGGCGGGGGCGGGTTGCAGGGCGGCCAGAACGAGCGTGCCCGTCAACGCGGTCACCAGCGATTCACATTTCATGCCCCATGTAATTCGCCGGCCGGCGGATTGTCAAATGCGAATGCGGATGGGGCGATGGCCCACGCTGCCGCCTCAATCCGCGCCGGCAATCAGCGCCAGTTGACTTTTCTCCAGCCAGCCGGAATCGCCGGAGCCGGTGCGGACATAATAATAATTTCCCCGGCTGAGCCGGCAGCGCGCGGCTTCGCCGGCGGGCAGTTTGGTGAGCACCTGCGCGTGTTGCGTCGGGGTCTGGCGCAGGGGGGTGGCGGGCGACCGCACCACGCCGAGCGCGGTGCGGGTGTGGACGCCAAACGCCCCGGCGCTGGCGAGCAGCCAGACCCCGAAGGCGACCGCCGCGAGCGACTGGGTCCAGGCTGATTTGCGCCAGCCGAGGATGACGGGCCACACAAAAACGAGCGCCACGGTCAGCCAAAAACAGGCGGTGGCCAGCCAGGTCCAGGTGTTCGGGGGCAGCCATAGCGAATAGGTCTCCCACCAGCGCAAGGGCCATTCATCCAGTTGCGCGGACTGGCGGGCAAAACGCAGGCTGGCGGCGGCGTTCGGGTCCGACGGATTGATCCAGAGCGCCCGTTGCCACGCGAGCAGGGCCGGGCCGGCCAAGCCGGCCTGCCATTGGGCGTTCCCCAAATTGCGCCAGCCCTCCGCCGAAGGCGCGTGCTTGAGATCCTCCGTGAAATTCTGTGCCGCGCCCGCAAAATCCGACGCGGTGTAAGCCGCCAGGCCTTTTTGGAAGGCGGCGGTCTGGCCGGGGGCGGCGACCGTAGCGGCCAGCCAGATCAAGCCGGCCACCGCCAGCGCCCGGTTCCGGGACAGTTGTGCAAGCAAGTTCAGCATAAGCGCCTCCGCAATTCGGTGAGTAATATTTCCAATTCCGGTTGCAGGGACCAAAGCAGTTGCGGGTTGGGGGCTTGGCCCTTTAACCGGAGTTCATCCGCCACCCGGAACAACTGCCGAACCACCCTGCCCGACCGGCCGTCGCGCTCCGCCGCCGGAAGCGCGCGCAGCACATCATCGCACACAAGGGCGCCGGCGTTGGCCGACAAATGGGGTGCGCCGGCAACGCGCAGCGAGGCCACGGCCGCCCGCGTGAACGCCGCTGCATCGCGGTTGGCAGCGGCGCGGAGGAGGAGGCGTTCTTGTCGGCGCAATTCCCGCCGGGCGCGGGCGCGGCGGACGAGGTCCGGGTGGGCGGCCAAAAAACGACGGCGACGGTCCCAGCCAAACCAGCCGGCCACCACGGCCCCCACCCCAAGCTGGCCCAGCCAGAAGGCGGGGCGCTGTTGCACGGGCACCAGGGAGGCGGCGAAATGAACCGGCTGCGGCGCGAGGTTGCCAAGCCGTTCGGCGGGGTGATCGCCCGCCGTGCCGGCCAGGGCGTTGAGCCCGTTGGTGTCGGTCGCCGGCAAACGGCCGCCGGCGGGGGACAGCACCATGATTTTGACGGACGGAATGGTCAGGTCCGCATAATGACCGGCCTGCGGATCAAAGTAACTGAACGGAATTTTCGGCGTGGGCGTGAGGCCCGGCTGCAGGGGGATCAACGTATAGTGAAAGGTGGCGGTCCCGCGCTCGACGGCGGCGGGGGGCGCGCCGCCGCCGGTCACCACGCGCCAGCCCGGGGCCTCGGCGATGGGCGGCGGAATGAGCCGGCCGAGATTGCCTTCACCGCGCACGACGACCGGCAGGTCAAACGGATCCCCGGCGCGGGCTTCCCGCGCGGCCGGCGCGGGCGTAGCGCTTTCAAACCGGCCGATCAAACCGCTGAAACCGGGCGGCGCGCCCGGCGGCAGGTGGTTGACCCGGATCATCACCGGAGCGGCTTCCAAAAAAGGCCGGTAACCGCGCAACCGGATGGCCCCGGGATCGGTCCCCGCGCGGGCATCAATGAAGGTCTGCGCACTGAGCACCAGCCGGCCCTCATGCACCGGGGTGGCGTTGATGGTCGTGAGCTGGACGGAAATGGACTGGCCGTCTTCCTCGCGCAACTCGCGGCGTTGCGAGCCCGGCACCGGGTCAAACAGGAACGCCTCGCCGAGAACTTTTGGGTCCACCAAACCATAGAGGCTGCTGTCCCCCGGATCCTGCGCCACCAGGGTGACGGGGATGGCCTGGCCGACATAAAACTCGCCGTCGGGCACCTCGAGATGGAACGTGACGGGCCGCCGGGCGGCGGGCGAACCCGGCGGGAGCACGGTCAACGTGCGCGCGGGCACGGTGATGGCCTGGTTATCCATGGTAACATCGAAGGCGTTGATGGTAAACGATCCGACGCCGCGAGTGACGACCGGATAGTTGAACGTGGCGAGATACTGGGAGGTCTGGCCCTTGCTGACAAAAGAGCCGCCCACGCCGCCCTTTTTCAGCTCCAATTCCTGCGGCGCGGCAATGGGTTCGGGCAAATCCACGGCCGCCGGGTCGGAGGTGATTACAACGCGATACGTCACCGGTTCGCCCACGGCAACGACGGCGGGATCAAAGCCGGCGTCGGCGGCGACGTCGGATTCCACGGCGGCCTGCTGTAACAACTGCTGCATGACGGGGGCGAGCGGCGCGTTGGTGCCGGGCTCCGCACCGGCGGCGGCGGCGAGCAGGCAAAGGCCGAGGACCAGTGTTTTTTTGGGGGGTAAAATCATGGTCATCACCAATTGCGGCCGGCGTTTTTCTTCGCGTCATCCGGCAGATTCCCGGCGGAATATTGACGGCTCAAATCCAGGTGAAGCGAGGAGAGCAGCCGCATGGCCTCCGCCGGGGTCAGCACCATCTCCTTGCCGCTGTCGCCCTTCGTGTCGTGATCTTCGGGTTTGGATGACTGGCTGGGGTCTTTGGTATCATCGTTATCGCCCTGCCGGCCCTTGGTGTCCTCGGGCGGCAACCGGCGTTTGAGGGCGTCAAGCTGCTTTTGCAATTCATCCCGCGCGGTGGTGACCGCCTCCTGAACCTCGCGAATGCGCCACTGTTCGCCGGTCAAATCCGCCAGTTGCAGTTCCATCACGGTGGCGTTGGTCCGGGCGTTGGCGTAGCCGGCCCGAAGTTCGAGCGCGCTCTGGAAATCATCGTCCGCCCGCTGCCACCGCAGCAGCACGCCGGCGCAGGTGTCGGAGCTGCCCTTGACCGCATCCAGGATTTTCTTGAGGCTGGTGATGGTGGCGGTGGCCGACCGGAAGGCGGAAATGGCGGCTTGGTAATCATCGCCCGCCAGCGCCGCATTCACCGCCTTGAGGGCGGTGTCGGCGGATTGAATGCCGTGTTCTCCCCGCGCCTCCAGGTCGGCGGACAGCGGCACGCCCTTGAGCGTGTCCCGCCCGGCGCGGAACAAAACCTGGCCCCGGTTGTATAACGCCAGCGGCTGAACGAACGGGTCGTTGCTGTCAATGGCGGCGTCCAGGGTCGTCTCCGCCTCACGCCAGCGGCCGGCCATCAGGTTGCTGGTGCCCAGATTAAACAATGCGCGCGGCTCCGGCGGCCGCGCCGGGGGATTGCCCGCGCCGGTTGCGGACCGCACCCCGCCGAACACCAGGATCAGGGCGGCCACCGCCACCGCCGGCACCCGGCCCGGCGCCCCGCGCCAGCGCTCCCGGCGGCGCGTGCCCAGCAGGGATTCAGTGATCACCAGCACCAGCGCCAGCGCCACCGGAACTTGAAAGTGATCCACGCCTTCGCTATGGGTGGTGACGAAACGCGCCAGGCCGTCGGTGTTTTCCAGGGCCTGGCGGACATGATCCAAACCGTCGCCCAAGGCGCCCAGCGGCTGATAGGTGCCGTGAGTCGCCTCGGCAATCGCGCGCAGGGTCGGCTCATCCAGGCGGCTCACCACGGGCTGATCCTGGGCATTGAGCAGCTTCTCACGCACCCCGTCCGGTGTGGTGACGTAGATTTCACCGCCGGCCGCCGTGCCGACGCCCACGGTGAAAATCATCACATTGGTCGCCGCCAGATGTTTGGCCGCCGCCACGCTGCCCTTCTCCAAATCCTCCCCGTCGGAAACGAGGACCAGGATTTTCCGCCGCCCATTTTTCTCGACCGCCGAATACCCCTCCTGGAGGGCGCGGCCGATGTCGGTTCCCTGCACGGGAATGGTGTGCTCATCCACGGCCTGGAGGGCGTCGCCAAAGGCGTCGTTATCAAAGGTCAGCGGACATTGCAAAAAAGCCTGGCCGGCAAACGCCACCAACCCGACGCGCCCCCGGCCGTAATTCTGGGCGAATTCCTGGATGGCCAGCTTGGCCCGCGCGAGGCGGCTGGGGGCCACGTCCGCCGACAACATGCTGAGCGACGCATCCAGGAGGAACACCACATCCTCGCCGAGCGACTCGGATTTCTCCGTCTGCTCGCCCCATTGCGGTCGGGCGAGAGCGACCCCGAGACTGAACACCAGCGCCAGCCGCAGGCTATTTTTCAGGAAGCGCCGGGCCGGACTGTGGGACTGCAACATCACGGCGAGGGCGGCCGGCGCGGCCAGCAGCGCGAGCTCGCGGCGGCGCGCCCGGCGGGCGTGCAGTTGCAGCAGCAACAGCCCCAGCGGCGCGAGCAGCGCCACCCAGAGCCAGGCAGGGGCGGCGAAATGGGGATGGGTGAAGTCGAATTTCATTTCAGGGCAGGCGGCGCCACCAAGTGGCCGCGAGGAATAATTCCAGTGACACCGCCCCGAGTGCGGCCGCCAGCGGCCATTGGAACAGCGGGGTGTGGCGCGTATAACGACGCAGTTTCACGTCGGTTTTCTCCAGCCGGTCAATGTCATTGTAGATCCCGGCCAGTTCGGCGCGGTTGGTGGCGCGGTAACTGCGTCCGTGCGTGATCTGCGCCATTTGATCAAGCATTTTGTAATCGGCCGGCCGCAGGGTGATGGTGGGAATGATCCGGCCCCGATCGTCCAGCCGCAGCTTGCCGGTGGTGGGCTCGAAGGCCGGCATGGGACAGGTTTTTTCCTGGCCCAGGCCGATGGTGTAAATCTTGACCCCCAGCGCGGCGGCCACTTGGGCGGCGGGCACGGGATTAATTTCGCCGACGTTGTTGTCCCCGTCCGTCAACAGGATGAGGATGCGGCTCTTGGTGTTTTTGATGGCCGCGAGGCGTTTGACCGCCGAGGCGGTGGCGTCGCCGATGCCGGTACCCAAATCCTGGATCGAGCCGATGTGAACGCGATCCAGATTGTCCACCAGCCAGTCGTGATCCAGCGTGAGCGGACTGACCGAATACGGCAGCGCCGAAAAAATGATGAGGCCGATGCGGTCACTGGGGCGCCGCCCGACGAAATCGCGCAACACGGATTGGGCGATGTCAAAGCGGGTGATGCGCTCGGGGGGCCGGGCCATGTCGAGCGCGACCATGGACCAGGAAACGTCGAGCAACAGCATGATGTCCACGCCGCTGGCCTGGGTCTCGGTCTGCTCGCGGGCCGTGCGCGGCCCGGCGAGGGTGACAATCAGCAGGGCCGCCGTCAGGAGCCGGAGAAACAGCCGCAGGCGGCCGGCGGCGGCCCGGGCCGGGCGGCCCACCCGCCGCACCAATTCCACACTGGGAAACTGCAGGGCCGAGGCGTTGCCCCGGCGACCGCGCAGCACGGCGTAAACCGGCAGCAACGCCAGCAGACCCAGCAGCCACGGAGTTTGAAATTCAAAGGATGAATTCATGAGTTGCGGAGGGCCCCGGCGGCGGGGAGGCCCCGTAGCGCTTCAATTTTTCCCACGACGGCCAGCGCGCGGGCGGCAAACCCGGCGGGCGCCTCCGACCGGCCGGTGAAGAATTGACGCCGTTCGCACTGCCGCAGCAGCGCGACGATCTCCGCCTTTACTTCAGCCGTCAGCCGGGAATCCATTTCCAGATGGGGGATGATTTCCTCCACCGTGCGTTCCCCGGGCGGCAGCACGGGAAGGGCGGCCACCAGATATTGACGCAGCGTTTGCAGCACCCGCCCCGCCAGAAAACCGTTGTCGGGTCCGCCCTCCAATTGTTGCAGAAGCCGGCGCGCCGCGTCCGCCGGCGGGATCACGACGGCGGGCCGACCGCGCCGGCGCCACCCAATGGCCACTCCGACCAACAACAGCAGCAACACCAAGAGACCGCCCCCGAGGAGGGCGGCGCCATGCCGCTCCCAGAAGGTGGGCGGCAATAAATTTTCAATCGGCTGCAGGTCGGGAACGACGGCGGCAAACCGGAAAATAGGGTAAGGATGGACGACGAGACCGGACATGTTCACGCGCGACGCCAGCGGCGATGTTCAAAAAAATGTTGCAACGCCGCCGCGAACGGCTGCCCGGCGACCAACCGGAGTGTATCCACCCCCTCGCGCTGCAACGCCAGGTCCAGCGCCGCCAGGCGTTCCTGGTTGGCTTCCGCGTAAGTTTGGCGGTTCGCCGCCCGGGACAGATTCACCTCCAGAATCTCCCCGGTTTCCGCATCCTCAAACCGGGCGATGCCCGCCGCCGGCAACCGCACTTCGCACGGGTCATGCAGGTGCAGACACAGCAGGTCGTGCCGCGCATTGACGCGGCCGAGGCATTGCGCCAGTTCCTGATCCAGCGGACACAGGAAGTCGCTGATCAAAATGACCATCGAGCGGTGGGTCAACCGGTGGCTCAGGGACCGCAGGGCGACGGCGGGTTTCGTGCCGCGCCGCGCCGGTTGAAAAAAAAGAATCTCCCGGAGCACGCGCAGCAAATGCCGCCGCCCCTTGCCCGGGGGCAGATACAGTTCCACTTCATCGGTGAAGAGCAGCAGGCCGACTTTGTCGCCGCTGCGCGCGGCGGCGAAGGCGAGCGTGCCCGCCACTTCCGCCGCCAGCCGGCGTTTGGTGGGGCCGGTCGAGCCGAATTCGCCGGAGGCGGAAAGGTCCACCAGCAGCACCAGGCCGATCTCGCGCTCCTCGCGATACCGCTTGACAAAGGGCCGGCCGAGCCGGTTCGTGACATTCCAATCAATGTGGCGCACGTCATCACCGGGCGCATAATCCCGCAAATCCTCGAAGTCCATGCCGCGGCCCTTGAAGGAGCTGAGATACGCGCCCACCATGGTGTCGCTGGCGAGCCGGTTCACGGCCACCTCCACCGATTGCACCGTCTGAATGAGTTCGCTGAGCGTCGGGGCGGCGTTCATGGCACCGGCAGCGTGTCGAACAAGGTCTGGATGATCGCGTCGCTGGTGACGCCCTGGGATTCCGCCTCGTAGGACAGAATGACCCGGTGCCGCAGGACGTCCGGCCCGATGGACTTCACATCCTGGGGCGTCACATAGCCGCGACCGTGCAGCAACGCCCACGCCTTGGCCGCCAGGGTCAGGGCGATCGTCGCGCGCGGCGACGCGCCAAACTGAATCAAATGCTTCAATTGAAGTTTGTATTTCTCGGGGAAGCGCGTGGCGAACACCACCGCCACAATGTAGTCCCGCACGGCGTCATGCACCTGCACTTCATCCAACCGTTCGCGCGTCTGCAAAATCTCCGCCAGCGTCACCACCGGCCGGACCCGCGGCGTGAGTTTGGCAAAGGCCATGGTGTCCAAAATCCGCCGCTCCTCCGCCACCGTCGGATAGCCGATGACCACCTTCAACATGAAGCGGTCCACCTGCGCCTCCGGCAGCGGGTAGGTGCCCTCCTGGTCAATGGGATTCTCCGTGGCCAGCACCAGAAAGGGATCCGGCAGCGGCACGGTCTTGCCGCCGAGGGTGACCTGCCGTTCCTGCATCGCCTCGAGCAGGGCCGATTGCACTTTGGCCGGCGCGCGGTTGATCTCGTCGGCGAGCAGCAGGTTGGCAAACACCGGCCCGGGCGTGGCGCTGTATTTGCGCTCCTCGGGATTGTATATCAGAGTCCCGATGATGTCCGCCGGCAACAAATCCGGGGTGAATTGAATCCGGTTGAAATCCGCGTGAATGGCCGAGGCCAGCGTGCGCGCCGCCAGGGTTTTGGCCAGCCCGGGCACGCCTTCCAGCAAAATGTGTCCGTTGGCGAGCAACCCCACCAACAGCCGGTCCACCAAGTGCTGCTGCCCCACGATCGTGCCGGCGATTTCCGTCCGCAGCCGGCCCACCCACGCCGTGGCGGCCGCCACCTCCTGGTCCAACTCCTCCCCGTCGCGCCCGGGATTGAAAATTTGCGTCTGACTCAGCGGGGCTTCGCGTTCCAAGACCGCCGTGGATTCCTGGTTTTTCATTGGTTCAGCATGGTTACAAGACACTGCTTCATGGTTATTGGTTCACCTCCAGTGGTCCGGTCGGCTGCTTTAATAACGACCATTATAGTCGCCTTTAAACCGAGAATACTTTAAATGACGACATGGTCAATGGTTATTTCAAAGAAATTATCCAGCCGATAAGCCCGCCTCCCAACACCAGCCAGGCCGAGTTCATTTTATATCTGAGCAACAGGACGCCCGCCGCCAACGCCAGCAACCCCGTTGGAACGTCCACCAAAGCCGCCCGGCCCAACTGCCAGGTCACCACCGCCATCAGCGCGAGGGACGCCACATTCACGCCGTCCATAAACGCCCCCATCACCCGCGAACTCCGCAGGCGCGGGATCAGTGGCCCGCTGACCGCCACCAACAAAAACGATGGTAGAAAGATGCCCACCGTGGCCGCCAGCGCCGCCTTCGGCCCGCCCAGGATGTAACCGATGAACGTGGCCGTGGTGAACACCGGGCCCGGGGTGAATTGGCCAACCGCCACGGCGTCCAACAATTGGTTTTCCGTCAGCCAGTGCCAGTGCCCCACCAAATCCGCCCGCAAAAAC
>Ga0302274_10005331_pt1 | contig 10920 bp, 9 predicted proteins | sample III_Bog_N2_1_FD_198755 | JGI IMG/M metagenome (GOLD analysis project Ga0302274, IMG submission 198755) | Peat permafrost microbial communities from Stordalen Mire near Abisko, Sweden - III_Bog_N2_1 | ecosystem: Environmental > Terrestrial > Soil > Wetlands > Peat | place: Sweden: Abisko...
GCCAATGCGGCTTCTCCAAAGAAACTGGCAACGGGAAGGTGAGCGATAACCGCTTCTTTGCCGGCCATGGATACGACGGTGAGCTTGACCCTGCCGCTCTGAATGTAGAAGACCGCATTGGCCGCGTCGCCTTGCGAGAAAATTGCTTCATCCGCTTGATATTCGCAGCGTGACTTCCCCGCGATCAGGCGATTGAGCGGAAGTTGCAAGTCAGACGCCGGCGCCCGCATGGGCAAAGCGGCAACTGGATTCGGAACCATCCTGAGCCCGTTGTGCGAAACCGAAGGCAGAGGCAAGGGGCGGCCCGTTGGAAGCCCCGATGCTGAACTCTTCACAGGTGCGAAATTAGTAGCCATTGTCGGTAACCTTTCAGACTTTCTGTGTTGGTGCACGGTATGAGTTACTGTTGTCTTTGTGACTTCGATATAACCAACATACCGAGTACGAAACAGATTGAATATCGGCGAACGCTGGTATCGCTGTAGGCTTTGCAACTGGGATTGTGTAGGCTTTCCCCTACGACAAAATGCACTCAGAACGAGTTGATCCCGGAGCAATGCAGGCTTCAACTGATGGGGGTTTGTCTGATTCAATAGTCGGAATTCGAGCAGGACTCAGGCCGCTTCCAAAATCTTTCTGATAGCCGGCACCAGCTCTTCTGAAGCGCTGTTCTTGTTGACATAGTGGCTCGCGCCAGCCTGGAGGCAACGCATGGCATACTGGCTTTCCGACTGGACACTCACCATGATCACCGGAAGCTTGGAATAGATGCGCTTCACATCCTTCAGCACTTCAAACCCGCTGCGCCCAGGCATATTGATGTCGAGCAGCAAAACATCAGGTTGAGCACCGGCCAACTGCACAAGCACCTCGTCGCCATTGGCTGCTTCGGAGAATTGAGCTCCGGAGAATGCGTCCAGCAAGATCTCTCTCAGGCCGCGTCGTACGTTCGCGTGATCGTCGGCAATCAGAATGTCCATAGTTTTATCCGAAGTTCGAGTTGCCACTTCGACCTGAAGCAACAATACGTGACGCGACGATGAAAAAATATCAGCGTAGTCCGTCTTCTTTGTAGGGTTTATTCCATCCGGCTGTAAGGTTTTTCCTACATCTGCCAAGGAAGGCGCTTTACTCTACCAATCCCTGCGTCATGGCGTAGCGGGTCAGTTCGGCATTGCTCTTCATCTGCATCTTTTCCATGATGCGTGCTCGATATGTGCTGATTGTCTTTACGCTGACATGCAGCGCATCGCCGATTTCGGTCAGTGGGATGCCGGTTGCGATCATCTTCATCACTTCGTGTTCGCGGTCTGAGAGCAGCTCGTGCAACGGCTTGTCGCCCGGCTCATCGAGGTTGTCGACCAGCTTCTCCGCCAGGCTTGCGCTGATGTAACGGCCGCCGCTCAGTATCTTCCTCGTCGCGATGGCCAGTTCTTCGGGAGCGCTCTCTTTATGGATATAAGCGGATGCTCCGGCGCGTAAACAGCGCACGGCATACTGCTCTTCCGGATGGCCGCTTAGGATGATGACCGGCAACCGCGGGTACGCATGCTTCACATCCCGCAGTACGTCCACACCGCTGCGTCCGGGCATGCTGATATCCAACACCAGCAACGCAATCTTGGTTTTGCCCAGATGGCTCAGCACTTCATCGCCGGTGCAAGCCTCAGTGAATTCGGTGCTCGGGAAAGCATCCGCCAAAATACCTTTCAGGCCGCGGCGAACTACCCCATGATCATCGGCTATGAGGATGTGCATACTTCGTCCCTCTCAACGCGTGGGCTGTCAACGGGAATGCGGATGGTGACCGTTGTCCCTTTACCGGGAGAACTCTGGATCTGTACTTCGCCTCCGCAGAATTGCGCTCTTTCCTTCATGCCCAGGAGTCCCAGGGATCCCAGGGTATTCGATAGGTCGGGTTCACAGAAGCCGATTCCGTCGTCTTCCACAACCAGCAGAATGTAGTCGTTTTCCTGCGACAAATCAACGTGCACTGACTGTGCCTGCGCGTGCCGAATTACGTTGGTGAGGCACTCCTGGAAGATGCGGAATGCCGCCGTTGCACGGTCGCCATCCATATGTAAATCGACTGCGGGTACTGTGACCCGGCAGACGATGCCGTTCCGGGAAGCAAAATCGCTGCCCTGCCATTCAATGGCTGCCGCCAGGCCCAGATCATCCAGAACGCCGGGACGCAGACCGCTGCATATGGTGCGCACGGTCCTAACCCCTTCATTGATTGACTGAACCGATTCTGCAAGCCGCGCGAGAACCTTGTCCTCGGACGGTGGCAAATGGCGCGTCATCCAGGTCAAATCCATCTTGATCGAAGTCAGAATCTGCCCGATCTGATCGTGAAGTTCCCGAGCCACCACCTTGCGGTCTTCTTCGCGCACCGATTGCAGGCGTTCAGCCAGCGCCCGCAACTGTTCCTTCTGCAACACCAGTGATTCTTCCGCGCGTTTGCGTTCGGTGATGTCGCTGTTAATCACCAGCACGCGAGGCGGCTGGCCGCGCTTGCCCCATTGCATTGCCCAGCGCCCAGACACGTTCACTCGCCTGCCGTCCTTGGCGGTCTTGATCATGTCTCCCTCCCAATGTCCCGCTTTCAAGAGTTCCGCCCGTATATCGTCGAACGATTTCGTATGGTCCGTGTGGAGCAGGTCGTGCGCAGTGTTGCCAACTGCCTCGGCCTTGGTGTACCCAAACATGGCCTCGGCCCCACGGCTCCAGAAAAGCACGGTCCCCTCCATGTCGATCACAAAAACAGCGTCCTGCGTGAGCTCAAGCAGCGCAGCCTGCTCCGCGGTTGCAGTCTGCTCACGCCGCCGCTCGGCCACGTCCCGGAACACCAGCACTACCCCAATAATCTTTCCTTCGCCGGCACGAATCGGCGCAGCACTGTGCTCCACCGCAATTTCACGGCCATCCCGTGTAACCAGGTCAACATGGTTAGCCACCGCCAGAATCCGCTTCTCCGTCAGCACACGGACCACTTCGTTATCAGCAGTCTCGCCGGACTCTTCATTGATGAGTCGAAGCACAGTTCCGATCGGCTGGTCCAGCGCTTCCTCGTGCTGCCATCCTGTTAGAGCGGCGGCCACCTGGTTGAGAAATGTGATGCGCCCGTCGCTATCTGTCGCGATCACAGCTTCGCCAACGCTGCCCAGAGTCGCTATCCATCGCTCCTCGCTCTCAAGCAGCTTGGTTCCCAGTCTCTCCACATGGTCTCGCGTGAAGAAGGCGAGGAAGATACCAGACCCCACCGCCACGCAACCTGTGACCACCAGGATCAATCGAGAATGTGCAGCGTCGAAACTCTGGGAAAATGCTTCCCATAGCAGAAGCCCCGCAAGAGATGCCGTCACCACCAGGGGAACCACGGTGACCCTGCGAACCAATACTTTGAATTTCGCGTATTCCATCGGTACCGATCGCTCTCTTCTGGAAATCAAACATCGCCTACGAGCATCGACAGTAATCACGGCCAAGCCGGGTAAAGCACAACTCACTCGGATGGACGCGTTGAGCGCACGTTTTTCTGCGCCTGCGGGGGTAACCTCCCAGCGTCGCATGATTGAGCGAGAAAAACTGTCCGGAATTGCTCGCTTTTTGGCTTACTTTCAGGCCAAGAGCTCGTTTTCTGCCCCCTCGACCCATCTTTCCGTCATGAGGAAAAACGCTCAAAATGATCCAGCGCTCCATCCCGCAAGCGTGACAAAAGTCACTCCGGACAAAGGCAGCCGATAATACGATGGTGCCGACGCTATAATTCGGCCGGCAGTCGAGCCGGGGAGGAATTCCGATGGATCTGGGTTTCATCGAAAGCAAAACATACGAAGAGATTCGCGTTGGCGATAAAGCCTCCACAGAGCACGTCCTCACTTCGGAAGACGCAATGGCCTTTGCTTCGATCTCCGGCTTTCACTCTGTCCTCAGATCCGACGAACTCATCGAGCGCGCCGGCGGCGTGCCCCCAACAGGCCCCAACATGTGGTGCGCTTCGCTGGTCTCCGGTCTCTTCAGCATGAATATTCCCGGGCCCGGGTGCACACTCACCCACATTTCGCTTTCGTTTCAAAACCGCATCCATGTCGGCGATCGCATTCTCGTCCGCGTGCAAGTCACGGCCAAGCAGGACGCAACCAAGAGCATCGCGTTTGATTGCGAAGCAACCAATGGAGCCGGATCGCCAATTTTCTCCGGCACCGCCCGCCTTCTCGCGCCTCCCGAAAAACTGCGTTGGTCCACTCTCCCCGTGCCCCAGCTCATCGTGAACGATCCCTACCGCCGCTACCACGGCTTGATTGCGCGCGCCACTTCAAAGCCCGCAGTCAAAACCGCGATTGTCTGGCCCGGCGACGAAGTCTCCCTCGGTGGCGCGATCCAGGCGTTCAAAGACAAGTTGATCGTTCCTATTCTTGTCGGTTCCGAGGCGAAAATCCAAAGCCTAGCGGCAGCCATGCAACTCGACCTGAGTTCAATCCGCATCGTCGACGTCGCCGATAGCCGCACGGCCGCCATCCGCGCCGTTGAATTGGCGCGCAAAACTGAAGTCCAGATGCTCATGAAAGGCTCCCTCCACACCGACGAGCTGATGAGCGCCGTCGTCTCACGCGAAGGCGGAATGCGTACCGGCCGTCGCATCAGCCACGTGTTCGCTTTGGATGTCCCGTCCTATCACAAGACGCTTTTCGTCACCGATGCGGCAATCAATATCCAGCCCGACCTCGAGACCAAAATCGACATTCTGCAGAATGCCATCGACATGATGATTGCCCTTGAAGTGGAGAACCCAAAGGTAGCAATCCTATCGGCGGTTGAGTCCGTGAACCCGGCCATTCCTTCCACCCTCGACGCTGCCGCCCTGTGTAAAATGGCCGACCGCGGTCAGATTACCGGAGCCATCGTCGACGGTCCGCTCGCATTCGACAACGCCATCTCCAGCGAGGCTGCTCGCATCAAGAAAATTAAGTCGCCGGTGGCCGGTGACCCGGATCTTCTGATGGTCCCTAACCTTGAAGCTGGAAATATCCTTTTCAAGGAGCTTCAATACCTTGCCGGCGCCCTGGCAGCGGGAGTAGTCGTCGGCGCCAAAGTCCCCATCGTCCTCACCAGCCGTGCCGATGGAGAACTTGCGCGTATGGCGAGTTGCGCGCTCGGTGTTCTTCTCGCAAAGCCGGCCCCAGTCCTCGCTTAATCGCAAAGGTTACAAGGTGTTCATTATTGAGCATCCTTTGCCATCCGCATTGCTCCAATCTGATCTTGGTTCGTTGAGCAGCCATGTTCGCATGGGTCCGCTCGACGAAATGGTGATTGAGATGGAATCTTCCCGGTGCAGGATAGTGGCAGTTGAGGCGGATGACGCCCGCAGCAAGGTGTTGCTAACAGGCGTGACAATCGAGATGGAGGACCTGCGGTGCAGGGGTCTGAATCCCAAAGCGGCAATTGAGTTTACCGACGGGCGATGCCATTGGGTTGGCACTGAAATGGAAGATCCACGTTGCAGGAACCTCCGCAATTGGTAAGTCAGGCTCCCTGCAGGTCTCTGCGAAGTGTGTGCCTCATCAATCAACGAAATAGAACTATTTCAAACTACGTCATCCACAAATGACAGAACACCGGGGTTGAATCCCGGATCGAAGGAGATCAAATATGCTCATCGTAGTCATTATTGTCCTGGTGCTGATTTTCGGTGGGGGCGGCGGCTACTATGGCCACCGTCGGTGGGGCGCCGGCGGCGGAGCCGGAATTGGCCTTGGCACCGTTCTTCTCATCCTCCTCATCTGTTATTTCCTCGGCGTCTTTTAATAGCGAGAGACGGAACACGGATCTTGCCGCCCGGAGTCACCCGATGCAACGGCGGCGCTGCCTCTAAATACATCTTGGCAACGGAGAACAGATGACGGGAAACAAGCACAACCCTGAAGGAAACAGCAGTGACGCGGGCGAACCCAGCCCAGGCCCTTACTGGCAGCGCATGCATCGGGACTGGCGATTCTGGGTGGGCGCAACTCTGATGGCTGCGGCGCTCGCAATTTACGTGATGACTGGAAACCTGTCGCGGGTGCCAGGCGGACATCAGCAACCCGCCATGCCTGCCAGTGCGCCGGGTTAAATCCGTATCGGCCGCTGGATTGAATGCGCATTCGATTCATCAGCTGGAGATGAATGAAGAAACTGATTGTCTTTGATCTGGATGGCACGCTCGCGCCAAGCAAGTCTTCTGTCGATGAGGAGACGGCATCGCTCCTGCATGACTTGCTGGGAATTGTCCAGGTGGCAGTCATCTCAGGTGGCGCCTGGACGCAATTTGAAACGCAGATGCTCTCTCATCTTCCACGCGACCAACGCCTGACGAAGTTATCGATTCTGCCCACCTGCGGAACGCAATTCTTTCAATACACTACGGAGTGGAAAAAGCTTTATTCCGAAGACTTCACTGCGGACGAGAAAAACACGGTAGTCAATTCACTGAAGCAAGCTGTAGCAACCGCTGGTCCGCATTGGGCCAGCAAGCCCCGTTGGAAGAAAAGCGGAAATGGGACCCGGACTTTGCCAGGCGAAAGCAAATCAAGGCCGGTCTCGACGCACTTATTCCCCAGTTTTCGGTTCGCATCGGCGGCGCCACGTCCATCGACGTCACCAGACCGGGCATCGACAAAGCCTACGGAATAGGAAAGCTTCGAGATATCCTCGGCATTTCATTGCAGGATATGGTCTACGTTGGAGACGCTCTGTTTGTGGGCGGAAATGACTACCCGGCCGAACAGGCGGGCGTCATTTCCATTCCAGTTCGCGATCCCCACGAAACTAAACGCGTGATTGAGACAATCATCGCCTGTCTTGATCCGGATCAGCAATTCCGAGCCTTCAAGGTGGATCACTGAGCGGATTCAGGCTTCGAAATTCCAGAAATTTCCCGAACCGTCAATTTTCCGCGTCACAAAATCCCCCCATCCCCTACTACTCTCCGTGCTCCACCTGATATGGAAAAAGGCTAATCTCCCGAATGCCAGCCGACCGGAAGCGAAGACTCCGGGAGCCGACTGGGAGGATGACCCTTCATGGAATCGAGTTTGGCCTCCCCTCATTGCAAGGGTAGACATTCCCCCCGCCTTTGCAATGCTCTCCGGTCCGCCGCGCCCAACCCGGGTTCGGCGGCCCGGTTTCCCCAGTTTCTGCATGGTGCGCGGATGGTTTCCTCGCATCACGCTTTGCATGTTTAGCCGCTAAAGAATGCGGCTCTTAATGAACCCTCCACCCCAACGGAGTCATGAAATGAAGCAGGTTCGTCTAAAGGGAATTCTCCCGTTGTTGTGCGTGCTGCTGGCATCGGTTGTCGCGCACGCGGCAACAACCGTCACCATTAGCCCGGGCTACACCAATCTCGGCGTCAAAGCAAAACTGCAATATACGGCGACCGTGACCGGCCTTGCCAACACAACGGTAAAGTGGGAGATCAACGGAATCGTTGGGGGCAACTCCACCTTAGGCACTATCTCCACCACCGGCCTCTACACCGCGCCGGCGGCTATTCCCACCGCTAGCATCCTCATTGAGGCGGCTGCCGCCGACAACACTGTCGGGGACGTATATGTGAATCTTGAGCCTGCCGGGCCCACAATTACGGCCGTCAGCCCCAGCCCGCTGTTAACCGGCAATCCGACGCTGACACTCACCGGAACCGGCTTCAAAACGGGCGCTACCGTCAGTTTCAACGGCAACAACCTATCCGCCACATATGTAAACGCCACTACGCTTAAAACCGGCGTCTACCAGTCGAGCCCAGGCACCGGAAAGTTGCAGGTAAGCAATCCCGGCAGCCTCTGGGGTCCGGTTTTCACGGTGACTTTTGTCAGCCCCCAGGCCATCTCGCCCACATCAGCCACCGTCAAGCTTTCGCAGACAAAACAATTTACTTCCGCAGGTGCAACATCCTGGAAGGCGTCCGCCGGCTCCATCTCTACCTCAGGTCTCTACACCGCCCCGGCCACCATGCCCACCTCAACCGCGGTAACAATCACCGCGACGGGCCCAGGCGGCTCCGCCAGCGCCAAGGTTACGCTTCAGGCAGCAACGCCTCAGGTCATCTCCCCCACATCGGCATCCGTAACCCTGGGCAAGACGCAGCAGTTCACCTCGTCCGGCGCAACCAGCTTTACAGCGACGGCGGGAACCATCACATCTTCCGGCTTATTTACTGCGCCTGCCACCATGCCTGCATCCACCGCGGTTAAGGTCACCGCAACCGGTCCAAACGGATCGGCGACCGCCGCAGTCACGCTGGTGCCCCTGCCGCCGCAGGCAATCTCACCCACGACGGCGAGCCTCGACCTGGGCGCCAAGCAGCAGTTCACCTCATCGGGCGCCACCAGTTGGTCGGCCACCTCGGGAACCGTCAGCACCACGGGCCTCTATACCGCGCCGTCCACCTGGCCTGCATCGGGAACCGCAACCGTCACCGCAACCGGTCCCGGCGGATCGGCCAGCGCAATCGTAACTGTCATCAACAGTGTGGCAACTACGATCTCGCCAACCAGCACGAGCCTTACCCTTGGGGCCAAGCAGCAGTTCACATCGAATTCCGGCACCACCTGGACGGCAACCTACGGAACCGTAACTAGCGCCGGACTCTACACTGCTCCCGCAGCCATGCCGGCTTCCAGCACAGACATTGTTACCGTAACCGGCATCGGCGGAATCGCAAGCGCGACCATCACACTCACCGCTCCCACGCCGGTTATTACGGCAGCAGGCAGCAACGGTCAAATCCCGCTGGGAGTCTTCTCCGCAACCATCACCGGCAGCGGATTCATTACTAACTCGGTAGCCGCGCTGAACGGCACGGCTCTGGCAACGGCTTACTCGTCCTCGGGATCGCTAACAGTCTCAGGGCTCGCCACGCAATCGGGTGCGGCTAACCTTACGGTAAGCAACGGCTCGGTCACGTCGGCAGCATTTCCTGTGCAAGTGGGCGTGCCCAATGCCCAGGTGAGCGCTGCAGCGGCACGGAGATTCCTGGAGCAGGCGGCATTTGGTCCTACTCCAACGGATGCCGCGACGGTGCAGACACTCGGATATCCGGCGTGGCTCAGCAGCCAGTACAGCATGCCGCAAGTCTCGAATTACAACACCATCACCTCAGACCAGGGCGGCATGCCCTCGCAATTTCTCGCCAATGCTGTAAGCAATCCCGATCAGTTGCGGCAGAGGGTTGCGTTCGCACTCAGCCAGATCTTCGTAACATCCATCAATAAGATCATCTGGAATACCAACATGGTGAGTTATCAAAACACGTTGCTGGCCGACGCGTTTGGTAACTATCGCCAGGTCATGGAAGATGTCACCTTGAGCCCCGCCATGGGCCAGTATCTGGACATGGGCAACAACGCCAAGGCGGACCCAACAACCGGTGCAGTGGCCAATGAGAACTACGCCCGCGAACTGATGCAGTTGTTCACCATCGGCACCGTCATGCTCAACCCCGATGGCTCTGTGCAATTGGACAATAACAATCTTCCCATCCCCACTTATTCGCAGTTCACTGTTACGGAGTTTGCTCGCGTCTACACGGGTTGGACTTATGCGCCGAATCCCGGACAGACACCGTTTTGGGGCGAATACTTCAACGCGGGTAACATGATTCCCTGGCCGGCCGAGCACGACGCAGGCTCCAAGCAATTGCTCAGTGGATATGTTGCACCTGCCGGCCTTACTCCTCAGGAGGATCTGGACGGCGCGCTCGACAACATCTTCAACCATCCCAACGTGGGCCCGTTCGTAGCCAGGCAACTCATCCAGCACCTGGTCAAGAGCAATCCAAGCCCAGCTTATGTTTCGCGAGTCGCCGCCGCCTTCAACAACGACGGGAATGGTGTCCGCGGAAATCTTCAGGCAGTGGTCACGGCCATCCTGCTTGACCCCGAGGCACGCGCCAACGATAACGGCGGAGACGACCAACCCACAGACGGTCATCTTCAGGAACCGGTGTTGTATATCGCTGGCATCTACCGTGCATTTGGCGGCCAGATGACGAACCAGAATTACTACAGCACCGACCTGGCAAACATGGGAGAGGATATTTACTCCGCCGACAGTGTCTTCAACTACTACTCTCCAAACTACGTCGTGCCGGGAACCTCGGTCATGGGCGGCGAGTTCCAGATTTTCACCCCCAACAACGCCATCATCCGCTCCAACGAGGTGGCGTCCCTGATGAGCCAGTATTCGAACCCCGTGGCGAACTACGGGCCGGGATCATCGATCGACCTGACGCCATTCCTGCCACTCGCGGCCAACCCCGCCACGCTGGTCGGCGCGCTCGACCTGACTCTGACCCACGGCATCATGCCGGCCGCCATGAAGTCGACAATCGAAACGGCGGTTGCCGCCAACCCCAATGGCAGTCTCAGCAAGGTGCAGGAAGCATGCTTCCTCATACTCACCTCGAACTACTACAACGTGTGGCATTGAGTTAACAGCGGCCCGCGGGGCAAACACTCCGCGGGCAAATGGAGTTCCAACAAAACCCCTGCTGTTGACCAGCAGAAATCGTGAGGAGATCGAAATGTTGATTCGAACCAGAAGAGATTTTTTGCGGGACACGGTGCGCACCGCCACCGCGCTGGGTGCAACCAGCATGTTGTCGAAGTTCGGCACAATGAATGCGCTCGCGGCCCCCACCAGCGGCGGCTACCAGGCGTTGGTCTGCATCTTCCTGTCCGGCGGCAACGACGGCCACAATACGGTGATTCCAGTTTCGACAGCGCAACAGAACTACAGCCTGTATGCGCAAGGTAGGCAGGGGTTGGCACTTGCGCAGGGATCCCTGCTACCGATCGCGCACGGCAATGATGTCTACGGACTGCATCCGTCGATGCCGGAGATGCAGCAGCTCTACAACCAGGGCACAATGGC
>Ga0302274_10005332_pt1 | contig 10920 bp, 17 predicted proteins | sample III_Bog_N2_1_FD_198755 | JGI IMG/M metagenome (GOLD analysis project Ga0302274, IMG submission 198755) | Peat permafrost microbial communities from Stordalen Mire near Abisko, Sweden - III_Bog_N2_1 | ecosystem: Environmental > Terrestrial > Soil > Wetlands > Peat | place: Sweden: Abisko...
GAATATCTCTCTGACCTACAAAGCCCTGTCCGGCCCGGAAGGACTCAGCAAGGGAGGAGCAATCGAGATAGAGGAGTCATTGGACACCCCGGCCAGATGCGGAGTAATTGCCCATGAACTCAGTCACGAACTGCTAGGCCACGCGGCCCGCCGTGCAGAAACCACCAAGCAGCAGCGCGAACTTGAGGCCGAGTCAGTTTCCTATGCGGTCCTTTCCTACTTTGGCATGAAGTCGCAGAGCCAATTCTATCTGGCCACCTACGAAGTTACCGCCGAAATGCTCACCGCGTCTTTGCATACGATCAATGCTACCGCCAAGCAAATCATCGGCCTATTGACCCAAGCCGACAACAGCGAAGAAGGAAAGGAGAGTGCAGGGAAAACCGGCACTCTCGCCCAGGTATACGCCGATGAAGTAATGACCATCGCGGCCTAAGTCATTCGCCTAATGATTATAACACAGACTACAATAAGTGTTATAATAAGAGAGTAGCAAGTTATCAGTTTAACCGCGCCAGACGGGGCGATGCGCCACATAGCCCATCACACTAACACCTAACCAGAAAGGACACTTTGAAATGACATGCAGCGCATTTCTACCAGTTAGTCTTACCCCATTCAGCGCCGACGAACCCGCCCCGCGCAAGTCGTATTTTCCCCAAGCTATCGCCGAACTTACCGCCGCCAGCCTCGCCACAAAGCCCGCCGAAACCGACGACGGCGCAGCGTTACTTTTCATGCACGGCGGCAGATGGGTCCGGTGGGCGCGACAATCTGCGCAGCCTTGCCGGAGCTTGCAGAAGTAACCACGGACCTACAGCAAGCTATCGCGCTGTCCAGCAAATAGCCAGTTCAAGTAATGGGGCGATGCGCCACACCGCCCCTTTGCACTAACACCAAACCCGAAAGGACATTCAGATATGAAAACTCTGATGGGTATGCTCAACCGCTTGCAGCCGCGTGAGCTTCAATTTCACATCAAGATCGAAAATCCCCCCTATATGCCCCTCACCATCGAGGGCATCGGCACCGGCCCCCGAAAGCTGCCCGCTGTCTCAGTGACTCACTACGGAGAGCAGAACGGCGACCTGATGCGCGACCCGGAGATGTGCTTCGAGATGGAGATTCAGAACGGCCTGACTGTCGCCCTCATGCCCTACTACTACCGAAACGATTACATGGGCGTCGAGGAGCAATCCGTTATTGAAGGCCAGCGCAGCCAGGACGGGGAACAGCCCATCCGCATCAACTTGAAACAAATCCGGGAGCATGGAACATTTGCCCGCTCATGGGATAGGAACCTGAAACGGCAGGGATTCGAGGCCGCATTACAGCGGACGCTCGAAACCGCCGCAGGATAGCGCGGGAACCGCGCTAAATGGGGCAGATGCGCCACACCTGCCCCGCGACAGCCACGATGTCAACCGAAAGGACATTCAGATATGAACACCGAAGCCGTCAATCAAGAATACCAAACCGTCAACCTTTCACAACTCACCGAGTCCCAAACCAACCCGCGCAAGACGTTTGACCACAAAACCCTCAATGAGATGGCCGAAACCGGCTTAGGAGAACCCATGCTCCAGTTCATCTTCAAGAAGACCATCTGTTATCGCATCCGCAGCAACACCACCCAATGCAGAGCCAGATACTCTCGACGGCGGCAGCGCCGCCGACTGAAACAGGAGCCGCCCACTGCGCCCCCGGCACCCCGCCCGCGCGGGCCTGTTCCTGCCCGTACCGTCCCTTTGAAGCCCTAACTGAGAAGCGCCGCAAGGAGATGACCCGATGAATACAAACCGCATCATTCGCCGCTGTAAACGCAAGTCTTGCGGCCATGTTTGGGCGCGGCAGTATGAAACCGCACCCAACACCCGCGCACCTTTCCGCATTGATGAATCAGGCAAGAGAGTATTTGCCAGCGACAGCTACGAGTGGACTTGCCCGAAGTGTAATTCGCAATGTGTCACAGGCAACACCGTTCAAGGCTTTATCTCTGAGCATAAATGCGGAGCAAAGTGTCTCAGCGCCATCGGTCCCAACTGTGAGTGTTTATGCGGCGGCGCGAACCACGGAACCAACTGGCTGTAAACCGCCACCCGGGAGCGCATCCCGGCCAGTTCAAACGAGGTCACAGACATGATTACACCGTATCCAAAGATTCATCGCACACGGTTTGCAGAGTTGGGTTATTGGCAAGTGGAGCCGGGATGCTGGTCTTTCGTCAATTTCGACGAAGACGGCACCCCGCATCAGGTGGGCAACAAGTATGTAAGCAAGATGGAATTGCTCTCCAACTTGGAAGGGTACGCCGCAGAGTTTGGATGCGATGGAGCAACCAAAAAAGAATCCGCGCCAGTGCTGCTAACTGCGCTACAGGCATTGCTCATCTATGCAGATCGCTATTCCGAGGAGATGCGAAAGATTGGCAGGGGAGCCGAAGAGCTAGGCAAGGATGCGAAGTTCCCCGGCGTTGGATGGCAAGCCCGCGCCGCCATTCACACGGCCACAGGAGTTTGGACAGATTGAATCCGCGAAGCGCAACCGCCCGCCGGAGCGTATCCGGCAAGGAGAACAGGATGGAAAACTTCTCAATCGCGCGTATCATCCGTCGCTCGAATATCGGAACTCAAGTCGTTTGCGAGTATTTCGGTAGTTTGGATTTTGGCAACCCCTCACTCGAAAAGCGTATCGCAAGGGAACTGGCAATTTGCCGCGCTGAAGAGCCGGAGAACACTTTCGATCAGCAGCGGCGTGGTGAGTCGCTGATCTGGCACACTATCACAATCTGACCCACCCAGCCGCATCGTCTGAAGCCATGCTGGCACCGAAGCCAGCAGCGAAGGCCACGCCGCCGAAGGCCGAGAAAGCGGCTTGATGGCCGGAATCAATTTGAGTGTCTGTTTCGGAAGATTTCCAATTTTTGTGCGCCCGTCTTCCCGCCCTGAAGGTCGCTCCTCAAGATCGGAGCGCCATGATTCGCCCACCCGCCGGTCTCGAACGCATTGCAACAGCAACTACTCCTGACGAATCCTCTCCAGATCAATTCGGCTCCCCTCGGTGCCCTCTCGCAGAGAAAAAATAGTAATTTGCAGAGAAGAAATAGTATTTTGCAGAGACAAATTGCCTAGGGAGATGCGTAAGTTATTGGAAAACAATTGGATACCCGTGAGCGATTGCAGAGAAGAACGTCTGGGGAAAAGAGAATTGCAGAGAAAGCCCTGAAATTTAGATTCAAAGTTCGAGCCTCTCGATTCTCTTGCCACCAGCAATTGCGGGATCGAAAATTCACCGTCACGGTTTTCACCTGGTGAATCCTTAAACGTCTTCATACTAATAGTGCCTTTTCGGAGCGTTTTTCGCGACAAGCGCGAAAATACTTGTGTGAATCCTCTATTTCGCCGACAAGTTACCGGAGCACCATGATTTGCCTACCCGACGGGCTTGTACGCTTTGCACAGTTGAGCAAGAGCGACGGAGTTGTAAACTCATCTTGATGGATATGCCAAGGGAACAAAGCGCCGACGCGCTTCAGTCCGCGCTTCGTGCTGCTCGCGAGAATGAGAACAGGTGGGTTGGAATGTCGCCTGAGTTCTCCTCTGACAGCGAACGGATGGAGCAGTGGGCCAGCACGGCCAAACTTCGGCGGCTCGAAGTTGAGCGGATCGAGGCGCTCCTGGCTGACGTTACGGAACCTCTGAGCTTTCCGAGGCCGGTGTGCAGCGAAGCGGTTGAAACGATAGACAGATTGGGAGAGACAGGATGAGCGAATCAGAAATGAAAGCCGAGTTGGAGCGTCTGCGTGCAGAGAACGCTCAGCTCAAGAACAAGAACACGGGCGGGCTGAGCCTCAAGGTCAGCGAGAAGGGTGCGGTATCCCTGTATGGAATGGGCCGTTTCCCCGTCACGCTCTACAAGGAGCAGTGGCTCCGTATTCTTGCCAGCGCCCCTGAGATCGAGACGTTCATCCGCGAGAACGACGCCAAGCTCAAGACGAAGGAATAGCTAGCCGTGACTGAGGTGGAGATTCGTCGTCTATGAATGAGAGCCTGCCCTCGGCATACTTCTCACCATTGCAACTTTTGGGACCGTGGTGGGAAGGGGATTTTGCGTAACCCAGAATCGATACTGGCGACATGGGCGTTATCATAACTTGACGTGTAATGGGTGAGGGGGGTATTTTGGAGGTGCTCTTTACGTGTCATCACAGAATATTCTGTGGATCTGGCGTTTCGCCGGATAGTGTTCGATTGGTAGCATTTACGGCGGGGAGAAGCAAATTTTCCCGGCGCGTAAAATGCGCCAAGAAAATTTGCTTCTCCCCGCCGAGCTCTCAGGTAAAGAGCATACCTCAAAATGGCAAATACTCTGACCGACATTGCGAAGACTCTCAATATCGGAAAGAGTTCCGTACAAAACCCCCTCCGAAAAATATTTCTCTGCGGTGGACCAATACCGAAGCCCGGCGAGCCCTCCGCTTCCCTACGTGGGTTTCTAATTGCGCGCCTTGAGAAAGAGAAGAACGCAATTCTTCCGGATGTCTTGCTTGCAGAGGAAGCGGCAGAGTGGTACCACAACCCAATTTCCGAGGGATTTACGAATCTCGTCGATTTGGAGGTGAGGATCGCTGCAATCTCCAAGTTGATTTTGCTCATCGTTGAGAGCCCTGGATCGATGACGGAACTCGGTGCTTTCTCTTTCGTCGACAGCCTCCGAAGGAAGCTTCACGCCGTGTTGGAACGGACCTTCCAAGATGATAGGTCATTCATAATGGATGGGCCGATAGCCAGAATCAAGGCAGAAAGCGAAACTGAATCTGAACCAGGTTCAGGTGGGTTTTATACTTTCAAGTGGCTATCGCGTTCAAAGAAGCCGAAAATAGTCGCCAAACTTGCAGAGCTTGCGTCGCAAGATCTCATCAAACAGGTAATTGAACCCGCGGTCAATGCTCCAACGCGTTCCGAGAAGTTTGAAAACTCGAACGCAGGACACAAAATGCTGCTGATCGCTGACCTTGTAAGTTTGGGAGGGGCATTACGTCTGCCTGAAATCAAAGAACTGCTTAACGGACTTGGGTTGGATACGCCACGAAAGGAGCTAAATCAACACCTTTTTCTTTTGGAAAAATTGAATTTCCTTAGAAAAACCCATGAGGGTAGGGACGACTACTTCGCCCAGGCGAACGGAAGTCTAAAGTTCATTTCGTATGAAAGGTCCAGTGAGGGGCATATTGACCGCGCGCGCCTTCGTTCTGACCTTGTGGCCGCCATCAAAGAGCAACCAAATTACCAAAATCGTCTTCGCGCCTTTGATGCGGCCAAGAAAAAGGTGCCGAAATGAGCATTCTTGAATCGATCTCTCATGACTTGATGGTGCCTGAGACTTCTCTGGGCCATATCATTCGTTCCGCGCCCTATCGATACAAAGTGTTTGAAATTGATAAGAAGAATGGAACGGGCAAGAGGACGATCGCTCAGCCCGCGCGAGAACTCAAAGCGATCCAGTACTGGGTCATGGCGAATGTGCTGCGCCAATTCCCAATCCACGGCGCTGCAATGGCGTACCGTATACGCCGGAGTATCAGCACGAACGCAGCCAAGCACGCCTCAAACCGCTTCCTCCTCAAATTGGATTTCAAAGACTTTTTCCACTCTATCAAGGCAGACGATTTGGAAGCCTTTCTGGCGGGACGCGAAGGCGTTAACCTAAGTACTGAGGATATTTTCCATCTGAAGAAAATCCTGTTCTGGAATCGAAGGAGGGAGGGCAGTCTGATAATGTCCATCGGGGCACCCTCTTCGCCTATGTTGTCAAATATCCTGATGTATGAATTCGACAAAAAAGTCCAGGCCTTTTGCGGCAGAAAGAGGGTCAAGTATACCCGTTATGCGGATGACCTCACGTTTTCTACCGACCGGCCAAATATACTCCGAGAGGTGGAAGTCCAAGTTGCAGAAATCTGCAAGCGGATGGAGCATCCAAAGTTGAGCCTCAACACCGAGAAGACCGTGCATGCGTCTCGCGGTGGTGCTAGGCGAGTGACCGGCTTGGTCCTTGCAAACAACGGAACGGTCTCGCTTGGGCACGACAGGAAGCGCCTCATTCGTGCGCAGGTACACCACTTTCTGGCTGGAAGACTAAGTCCAGACGAGGCGGTAAAGCTACGCGGCATGCTGGCATTTGTGAATTCGGCAGAGCCATCGTTCATCCAAAACCTGAGAGACCATTATGGTAGTGCTGAAATTGACAGGATCATAAATATGCAGGATTGATGATTCGGAGGGTTGATCACACTAGCTCTACTGACATCCCGCTAATGCTCCCTGGCAGACCTCGCAGCAGATCGAGCATTTGATTATCAGCCGCGCCCTATGCGACTTGTTCAATGCGCCAGCATTAACGTGTACTTCCAGTTCAGAGTAACGTACCAAGGCGGTAAAACGCCTATATTGACATAAGGCGGTAAAACGCCTATTGTGTAGGCAGGCGAAAGAACGCCTACACGCAATCAGCGCAAACACAATGAAAACCATTGCTCGCACACCACTTCAACTCGGCAACCACATCCGCGAGACGCGTCGCAGACTCGGCTTGACGCAGGAGCAGCTCGCCGCGACGGTTGGCTTGCGGCAAAAAACGGTGTCGGAGTTGGAGAGCACCGGGAATGCGCGGCTCAGCACCGTGTTGAGAGTGCTCGCAGCGCTCGATCAGGAGTTCGTTGTGCGTACTCGAACCAAAAGTACAGCGAGCGAAATTGAGGCGATCTTCTGATGCCGCGCGCTCGTTACAAACCGCTGCATGTCTTTCTCAACAGCCGCCTTGTCGGACGGTTGCTCCGTGAGCGTTCCGGCGCGGTCTCTTTTCAGTATGATTCGAGTTGGCTGGCGTGGGAACACGTGCTGCCGATTTCGCTCTCGCTGCCGTTGCGCGATCAGGCGTACAGCGGAGTGCCGGTCATCGCAGTCTTCGACAACTTGCTGCCAGACAATAATGATCTGCGGCGTCAGATCGCTGCTCGAACGCGCGCTGAAGGAACGGACGCTTACAGTTTGCTCAGCGCAATTGGTCACGACTGCGTGGGCGCGCTTCAGTTTTTGCCGGACGGACGCGATCCCGGTCCGGCGGGCGGCGTTGAAGGTCAACCTCTCGACGACGCCGAAATCGCAGCGATGATTGCGAATCTTGCCACCACGCCGTTGGGCGTTACTGAGGACGAAGGTTTCAGAATTTCGCTGGCCGGCGCGCAGGAAAAGACTGCGCTTCTGTTTCGTAATGGACAGTGGTTCAAGCCCCATGGCACGACGGCGACGACGCACATTCTGAAGCCATCGATTGGAAAGCTCTCGAATGGGATTGACCTCACATCGAGCGCCGAGAATGAGTATCTCTGCTTGAAGCTGCTTGCGGCTTTGGGAATGAATGCGGCAAAGGCGCAGGTCAAAAACTTCGGCGAAAAAAGTGTGTTGATCGTCGAACGCTTCGACCGAATCTGGACGGCAGATGGTAGGCTTCTTCGACTGCCGCAGGAGGATTGCTGTCAGGCGCTTTCCGTTCCGCCGTCGAGAAAATATCAGACCGATGGTGGCCCAGGCATCGAGCAGATTCTTCAACTGCTTCGTGGCAGTGACGAGTCGCTCGCCGACCAGCAGCGCTTTCTCAAAGCAAACATCGTCTTCTGGCTTCTGGGGGCCACCGACGGGCACGCGAAAAACTTCAGTGTATTTCTTCATCCCGGCGGGCGTTTTCGGCTTGCGCCACTCTATGACGTGATCTCTTCGCAACCGAGCGTCGCTTCGAAACAAATTCTATGGAAGCATTTTCGGCTGGCGATGTCGTTCGGCGACAAGCCCCACTACGAGATGCGACAGGTTGCTCCTCGACATTTTGCTCAGACGGCCAACCGCGCAGGGATGGGCAAGCAGGTTGTATCAACTCTGATGAAGGAATTGCTGAGCGGATTTCCATCGGCTATTGACCGCGTCCTGTCAGAGCTTCCATCGGGATTTCCTGATGAGATTGCCAGTTCAATCATCGATGGAATCAAGCGGCGGCTGCGCGTTTTAGAGGTTGGAGAGCGTGCTGACCTGCAAGGGTAGGCACATGTCGCCTCAGAGCTTAGCGCCGATTCAATTGCAGAATCCTTGAGCATATTCACTATGGCGCACGGGGCATTTCTTGCATTTGCAAGAAAATAGTGGTATTTTATCTTGCAGACTGTGTGTATTATTTATGCGCCAAACGATTGAAAATAAGGCTAAATACAGAATTCGAGGAACCGGAGGAGGGTGGGCATTCTCGCCACGCGACTTTCTGGACCTCGGATGCCGCCCCACTGTCGATTCCGCGCTCCACCGGCTGGAGAAACGCGGCGAGATTCGCCGGGTCATTCGCGGCATCTATGACTACCCGCGCTTCAGCAAGCTTCTTGATCAGCACCTGAGTCCTGATATTGACCAGGTTGCGCGGGCTTTGGCGCGGAAGTTTCGTTGGCGAATCCAGCCGAGCGGGGCCACCGCTCTGAATTTCCTGGGGCTTTCCACTCAAGTTCCCGCACGAGTTGTCTATCTGTCAGATGGCCCGGACAGGGTTTACCAAGTCGGCAATAGGACTCTGGCTTTCGAGCATACGGCATTGAAGGAATCCGGGGTTAAGCTGAAGGAGAGCGGCCTGATCGTTCAGGCACTCAAGTCGCTTGGTCAGGAGCAGATCACCCCAGAGGTCATCGCGAAGATTCGGGCATGGTTGCCGGAATCGCTGCGCGCCAAAGTTCTGGCAGACACCAAGACCGCGACAGGTTGGGCTTACAGTGCAATCCAGCAAATCACTCAAGAGGAGTTTCATGGATAGGATCGCCACCGGACCGGCCACAGACAGGCGGGATTTGTTCAGCGAGACGGCAAGCCGACTCGCCATGAATCCCGCCATTGTCGAGAAGGATTTCTGGGTTTGCTGGATTCTCAAACACCTCTTTGCGGAACCGGCGCTCAAGGGTCAGATGGTCTTCAAAGGCGGCACGAGCCTTTCCAAAGTCTTCGGATTGATTGACCGTTTCTCAGAAGACATCGACCTGATCCTCGATTGGCGACTGCTTGGGTACGGCCATGCGGAAGGCAACGATCCTTATCAAGCTATCACATCGAAGACAAAGCAGAGCCGTTACAACCAGGAGATGAATGCCAAAGCCGTGGAGTACATTCGCGGTACGTTGCTCGGTCAACTGAGCCAGCTCTTCGCAGCGGTTTCAGGCGTTATCGCCAGTATCGACGGAGACGATCCGCATACCGTCAACATTTTCTATCCGGCAGCATTCTCGGCTGAATACATCCGTCCGGCTGTCCGGCTGGAGATTGGGCCGCTTGCATCCTGGGTTCCGTCCAACGCCCATACCATTCAGGCGTATGCTGCTCAATCCTTTCCAGGGGCCTTCAACGATCCAGTTTGCGCGGTCGTCGCCATCGATGCAGAGAGGACGTTCTGGGAGAAGGCCACAATTCTGCATCAGGAAGCCCATCGCCCCGGAACGATACCAGCCCGATACTCGCGCCATTACTACGATCTGTTCAAGTTGGCGGATAGCCCGGTCAAGCAGGCCGCACTTTCCGATTTCGCTTTGCTGAAATCGGTAGTCGAGTTCAAGGAGCGGTTCTATTACTCATCCTGGGCACACTACGATTTGGCGAAGCCCGGCTCATTCCTGCTGAATCCGCCCCAGAGTCAGATCGCAGCACTGGAACGGGACTACCGCGAGATGCGCGATATGTTCTATCGGGAGCCGCCTGAATTCGCCGCGATTCTCGCGGGAATGGCGGCATTGGAACTGGAGATCAATACGCTGGCGCTGTCGGCATAAATATGAAGATCGATTGTCGTGGCGAAGTCGTTGCCAGCCAGGATGAACCCGAAATGTCTCCACGATCAGCAGGCTCATTGTCGTCAATATCATTCAAGGATGGAATTATATTGACTCGGCGACATTCCTTGGTTTCACGGGCGCAAATAGCGCCAGCCACTATTAGCGATAGCGCGGTAAACGAAAATAGCGAGCTCTCGGATTTGTGTGCATGATAATGGAGATGCACCTGAGCCGCTGGCTGACCGGTCGGCCTTGCCACGGTGCATTCTGTGGAGACACAGGCGTAAATCGGGCGCAGCGGATTGAAAGTCCGCAGATATTTGACGATTTTCGGGGATACTTCTGGTGATACTTTGTTCCGGGGAACCATGCACTTCTGTGCGATGATGTGCGCGAGCATGTGTCCTTGCAAGTCATAGTAGTGAAATGAGTTATGCGTCTTTCTGCAATTCCGTGCAACACCCTGCAATCTGTGGAAATACTGACTTAAAATCCGCAGATCGCAAGGTCGTGGGGGTTCAAGTCCCCCTCCGGGCACCAGATTACAAATGACTTGGAAAGATTGGCCACTCCCTTGGGAGTGGCCGTTTTCGTCTGGTGGCTGTTCTGATGGCTGTTGCCGCGATATGGTCAATCCCTGACAGCTTGTGGCCTAGTGACAGGTGGGCGTACCAGGCAGACATCGTAATGGTCCTGTGCCCGGCCAGTTTGTCGAGGCCGGGGCAAAAGGGGACCATTGGGGCATAAGCCGCTGAAGCTCGATGCCAAAAACTCTGTGACAGAATCCAGGCCTGTGCCAGCCAGGAATCCTCCCCCGGCATTACGAGAAAGCGCTCCCGCAACATCCTCCAACAGATTCTGGCGCCGTCTATTGGGTTACTGAACGACGAATCACTAAAATGGCGGGGGGCCAGAATCTCTTTCTGCTTCCCGGCGCCGGCGAACCTGAGATCGCCCACGCAGCGAAGTGGGCTTGGGGAACCGGCTTTCATGCCTCAATACCAGCGTCAGAGAGTGTTACGCAGATCGCCGTTCAGCACTTGCGAGCGGACCTGTAAGCACCTGGG
>Ga0302274_10005333_pt1 | contig 10917 bp, 5 predicted proteins | sample III_Bog_N2_1_FD_198755 | JGI IMG/M metagenome (GOLD analysis project Ga0302274, IMG submission 198755) | Peat permafrost microbial communities from Stordalen Mire near Abisko, Sweden - III_Bog_N2_1 | ecosystem: Environmental > Terrestrial > Soil > Wetlands > Peat | place: Sweden: Abisko...
CCGCTTCTCAGACACCGTTCGCCATCGGCGAACCGGCCGTGGAGCACCTATCTCCCGCTCATCACCCATGACGACATCGTCGTCCTCAAACCAGCAGTCATGCCAGAGGGGAACTCGGGACGCTTACAAGTGATGTGTGATGGCCGATCGCTCATCCTGCAACCGGTGGCGATTCGCCGCGGGCGGACCCAAGAGATCAGACGCGGATCCTGGCGCTCCCTCGGCCAACGTGCTTCGATCATCAGCACTGGCGGGGTCGGACGATTTCGAATCTTCTCCACCGAACTTCCGGGGTGTCGGTTCAAACGTATCCATTTCTGGCCTCCTGCGGTGGCGGGGAAACTTGCGCCGGCCGTCCCGCCGCGTCATTGAAGGGTTTGTACCCCCAGACAGAAATCCGGTCAAATGAATCCGAAGGCGCCCAGTTGCGGCTCTGCACGGCTTCAGAACAATGAGCCCTGGATAGGCATGACGGGAGTCTGATCCGCTGATGGAACAGCAAGCTGGAGTTCCCGATCCCGCCCTCCCACGGGCGTCCTGTACTTGCTTTCCAATTTGCGGAGCAGCGCAGGATCGGTTGCCTGCTGATCTTCCGCCAGGCGCAGTTCATACTGCGCGAGGTAATTGCGGTTGACGATTTCTCGCTGGATCGCCCTCTCGACATCGGAAAACGTGTATTCCGGATCTCCGTAGCAGGGGAATCGCAGTGTGTGTTTAAGGAACAGCACCTGAGCGGCAAGAGATGAAAACCACTCCTCGTAGAATTGAGTGCGGTTGTAATGAGCATTATGCAGTGCACCGCATAAAGCGCATTATGTGGAGGGCGCGATTATGTGGAGTTTCTTCGGAAATACCGTGTAGATGCTTTGCTCAGACACCCAATCGCTCCGCATAAACCCATGCTGCGGGAGGTGAGCCCGCAGCATGATCGATATTCGCGCAGCTCACGCAAAGCGAGGTCTACGGTTAACGTTGGAGAGAGGCGATAAGCGCGTCAGGAGCCTTGAACCGTCCGCGACGGAGATGTGGCGGGAGAATCGCCTCCATGGCTTCTAGCTTCTCGGACGGATCGACGCGGAGATAGATCTCGGTTGTGCGCATGTCGCTGTGTCCCAGCCAGAGAGCAACCTTTCGAACATCGCGTGTGGCTTGAAGCATTATCACCGCGCAACTATGTCGAAGCTGATGAGGCGAGACAGAACGTCCCTTGAGGTCTGGGAGTGTTTCTGTTGCGATTTGGACGTGCTTCTGCAGGATATATTCGAATCCTGATCGCGTCATGGGATCTCCTGCAGCATTCACGAACAACTCGGAAGTGCGAACGGGACCACGGACAGCCAACCACGCTCGCAGATCGGCGGCAGTTTCCTTCCACAGCGGGAGGCATCGCTCCCTTCTACCTTTTCCGCACACCCGGATGCTTGGAGGATGACGCAAGGAAAGCCCCTCAAGTGGCAACTCCACCAACTCAGATACCCGAAGTCCGCAAGCGAAGCAAAGGTGCAGCATTGCTCTGTCTCGGATTCCTAAGCGGGTCGCAAGGTTTGGCGCGTCCAGGATCGCCCGCATCTGCTTCATCGTGAGATGTTGAACCAGGGCTTCGTCATGCCGTTTCGTCGGGATCGCGCGAATCTGATGTACCTGTTCGAGTGAAGAAGGTACGCGCAATTCGACGTACCGCATAAAGGCCTTGACTGCTGCCAGACGGGAGTTGCGGGTGACGGGGGTGTTTGAGCGAGCTCTCTCGATATGTCGCAGGAAGTCGAGTACCAGTGCCGCAGTGATGTGTTCTATGCACAATTGAGAAGGTCTCGTCCCCAGATGTCCAGCTGCAAATTCGAACAGTAGTCGGAACGCGTGAGCATACGTTTCGCAGGTATTCGGACTGTAACCGCGCTCGATCGGCATGTGCTCTCGTAGAAAGGCGGTGATGAGGGGCGCGATGGGTGTCATGCGACCTCCTTGCCAACCAGAGCTTCGGCAGACGCAGCGATATCTGTCATCAGTTCTGGAGTTGCCTCGAGATACCAGTAGGTATGGGTGATATCCGCATGGCCAAGGTAGGTTGCCAGTGCCACAAAATGAGCAGCAACATCTTCGCGTCGCGTCGGGCACTTTTCCAAAGATCGGGTTGCGAATGTGTGTCGCATATCATGAATTCGACACAGGCGTGTCCCCGTTTGAGTGATCCCTGCATGGAGAGTCAACCGGCGAAATGTGTATTCTGCCATCTTCGAGCTGATACCACGCATCCTCGAAGAAAGGAACAAATGATCATCTACCGCTGGAATGGCTACGCGGGAGTCAAGATATGCGTTCAAGGCATCCTTAACCGTGGAATGCAAAGGAATCAAGCGACTTTTGCCGCCCTTGCCCCGGCGAATGAGAAGCACACCGTCCGGTTGCATATCACTCAGGCGTATGTTGAGGGCTTCCGATATGCGCAACCCCGTAGAGGCGATCAGCCCGAAGAGTGTTGCGTACGCTGCACGGTGAAGAGAGTAAGTTCTAGGAAGCTTTTCTGTCGCCGCGACAATTCTCCTCAGCTCTTCCGAAGAAAAGATGTAGGGCATTAATCGGCCGTGCGGAGGTGGAAAAAGGTGAGACGGAGGAATTTCATGTCCAGCATCCTCCGCGTGCAGGAAACGAGCAAACAGCGCGACCGCGTTGAGGCGCACGTACCTCATGCCTGGGGTAGACGCTGCGGTGGCCCATGCTACGGCTGTTGATACCCCGATGTGAGTATCGCCCTGGCATCTCGCAAATTCGGCATACGCGGTGAGAAGCCGGTCTGTCTGCAGAAGGCCATAACCGAGTTTCCTGCGGATTGCAATATATCGTTTGACCGAGCTCATTAGCATGACGCCACCCCCGGCCACGGCTGTGCGATCGTGGACAGCATGCCGATATCCACCTTGGCATACCGAGCCGTTGTTTGAGGCGAACGATGGCGAAGGACAGAGCCGATGCTGGCAAGAGATGCACCTTGACGCAGCATCGTTGTTGCGGCTGAATGCCGGAGAACATGAGCTCCGCAGACAGGTGAGCTGACTCCGGCACGGTCCAATGCTCCCCGAACGATCCCACCCACTCTTTGAGAGCTTAGCCTCCTGAATGGGGGCACTACGGTAACGAACATCTCCGGCGCACGGGATGCAGGACGGCTCATCTGCAGATATTGCAGGACTGCGGCTCCCACCTCCTGCGGCAGAGGCAGAAGATCGTGACGCCGTCCCTTGCCGCATACTTTGATCGTCCCGTTTGTCCAGTCACAATCAATCGATCGCAGCTTGACAACGTCACCTGAACGCAGCCCTAGGCGGGCAAGGAGCATGATTATGGCTTTGTCTCGCAGACCCGTCCCGTCGGTCGAACATGACGCAATGACTCGATCTACGTCCTCGGACGCGAGATACTTTGGTATTGATGATAGTTTTCGCGAAGCATATGGAGGCAGTGCGTACTCCAGCCCGCTCTTGCATCGCCCCGTAGCTCCGAGGAATCGGAGATAGCTTCGTACGGCAGTGGCTCCCAGCTTCGCGTGGGAGAGACCGTGGCGTGCCCCCCGGGTCAGAACAAACTCACGCAACAACTGGGGACTGTAAGCCTGTGGATCGCTACCAACCGTTACGATGAACTCCTCCAGCACTCTGCGATAAACATCCAAGGTCACACGCGTCACGCCCCTTTGCTCCAGCATCCATGAATAGAATTCTTGGAGCAGTGGAGCGCAGCAGGAGAGAGAATCAGCGTCAGCAATTTGTGGGAGAAGGCCCCGTTCCCCCAGAAACTGAAGGAAAAGCCGCGCAACACTGAGAGATTCATGTCTGGGGCCGCGTTCATAGGGGACATGAGGAGCTGACGTGAAATGCTTTGTGCATTCCTGTAGTCCTTCCGCGAAGTCTTCAGCAGTTCTTCCAGTCTTGGTTAGCCAATCGGTCCACGCCGCGAAAGATTGAAGCATTCGAAAGAGCGATCGTTTGTTATGGCCTCGGGCATACAGCCAATCCGAGAAATCATCGACATGGTTAGCGGCAGGACCAGAGTAGAGTCTTCGCCGGGTGATTTTTGCGCTTACGTGGTGTTCTAGCATGTTGTCTCCTTTGCTCTCAAGGAGACACTGTCCCGTCACGTTTAGCACTTCCGGATGGGCGACGACACGACCGAAACCTGCGAGTCCGGACCGAGTCGGATCTGGAAACTTGATTTGGCCTGCCAGTTGAAAATCCGCGGAATTCCCAAGGCCCCGGGGTAATCTCAAAGTTTAACCGTAGCTTTCCTCGTTTGGTATATAATGCTTTGCACTGACAAAACCAGAACAGAAAACATCGGTGATGTGTACGTGTTGGTCACCGATCCCAAAAACCGCTGGGGCAGACAATCCGTATCCTGCGGGGAGCACTGGGATTAACGCAGGAACAACTAGCGGAGAAGGCTGGACTGCATTGGACGTTCATTTCCGGGGTGGAACGAGGAATACGGAATATCAGCATCTTGAAGCTGCACCGTATTGCCACTTCGCTCGGAGTTCGGCTGCGCGACTTGGTTGACAAGTGCTGAGAGGCACTGAGCCCGGTCGTGTATGCCTTGCAGAATTGTGTATCATGGGTGGCATTTGACGTGGGGGAATTGGCTCGTTGCGAACTGCCGCACATGAGCTAATCGCAAGTATTTCTTGCGCGTCGGACGGCATCGTAGTCGGTTCCAAGCCGACTGAATCACTCAATCATCAGGTTATCTCCCCCGTTTTGGCTCGTCGAGGGCTGTTCTACCCGTTACCGCTTGAGATCACGGGTCTCGCAGGTTCGTGGGGGGAGAGAAAGATGACCTTTCCGTCGCGTCGGAATTCAACCCGCAAAGATTTTCTGCATAGCCACGCTCTTAACAATCCTTCAAACGGCCTCCCTCTGCGATCGACGCATGCCCTCCGCTTTCTGATTGCGCTTTTCGTGCTATTGCCTTACTTTCTTCATGCACAGGAAGTAGTAAGCCCTGAACGGTATGGGCTAGTCATGCCCAGGATTGTCGCCCCAATTGATGATGAGTCCTTGGTTCGCGTTCCCAATACGGCGCTAAAACTCAAGGGAGGTGTCGCGGATCTTGGAAGAATGGATCCTAACGCTCACCTCGGCCCCTTCTTGGTGGTTTTGAAGTCGACACCTCAGCAAGAGCAGGTATTGCACACCTTGCTCGATCAACAACAAGATAAGTACACATCCAACTATCGCAAGTGGCTCACTCCACAGCAGTTTGGCGAATCATTCGGCGTCGCCGACTCTGACATTCAGAAGCTCTCTCAATGGCTTACCGGACATGGTCTGACAGTAACAAAGATATCAAAGGGAAAGCGTTCCCTACTATTCGAGGGTGCCTCTGCAAATATCGAGTCCACCTTTCACACAACCATGCACCGGGTTGCCATCCAGGGGAAGCCGTACTTCTCCAATACAGAAGACATATCAATTCCCGCAGCAGTAAGTAGTCTCGTTAAGAATGTCGGCCCGCTAAACAACTTTTCCGCTCGCCCGACTTACACTGGAATAGTAGGGTTGTATTCCTTGGGAAACTACCTTGCTCCAGGCGACTTTGCAATGATTTACAATACTGAGCCCCTATTGGAGCAAGGCATCGACGGGAGCGGCGTAACAATAGGTATTGCTGGAGAATCAGACATCAACCCATCGGATGTTCTGAACTTCCGCAGCACTTTCCTTCCCGCCAAGTATGCGAACAATGCGCCCACCCTTTTCAACTCCAGCACTGATCCAGGAAAGACTAACTCTGAGGGAGAGAGCGACCTTGATGTTGAATGGGCAGGAGCAGTTGCACCCGGTGCCCAGATCATTCTTAATGCAACAAGCGATCCGATCGTTTCTTCAGAGTATTTCGTCGACGCTAATTTTGCGGACATAATCAGCGTAAGCTTCTCGCAGTGCGAGGCTTATAGTAATCAAGCAAACGATTCTATCTGGGAACAAGCCGCAGCGCAAGGCATCACGGTATTCGTAGCTGCAGGTGATAGCGGATCGGCTGGCGCTGGCCCTTCTTCGGGTGGCTGTGATGACGCAAACTCCGAATCGGTTGTGACACAGGGCTATGGTGTAAACGGATATGCTTCGACGCCATATAACGTAGCTGTGGGGGGAACTGAGTTTGTCGAAGATATTGCTACCACTCCAGGTTGGGAAAGCAGCAATTACACCACAAACTTTGGAATGCCATACACCTCCGCCCAAGGATACATAGCTGAGGATGCCTGGAATGAGAGCTCGGTCAACGGTGGTTCAGGAATCTGGGCCGGAGGCGGAGGAGTCAGTACTTTATACGGAAAGCCATCCTGGCAAACTGGAGATCAGGTTCCAACAACTGATCCCATTACAGTTACCAGCTCAATACCCGGCCCTCATCGATATTTGCCCGATGTATCATTGACTGCCGCAAATCACGATGGCTATCTGATATGCAGTGAGGCTGGAGCCGCCAGTTGCGGAACAGGAGGACCGTTTACCGGCACTACGGCCCGTGGAACTTCGGCGGCTACACCTGCATTTGCCGGAATTCAAGCGTTGATCGACCAAACATATGGCCGGCAAGGGCAAGTCGCTTATACATACTATGCACTGGCAGCCCAGCAAGGCTCGAGCAATTGCGCGTCAGATGCCCAAGGAGGACCGGCTCCGACCTGCATTTTTAATGATGTTCAGCTAGGCAGCAACTCCGTGCCATGCCAAGCGGGAACTACCAACTGCGTCGATGGCGTCTTGCCACTGTTTCTAGCGGCGCCAGGCTATGATCTGGCGAGTGGACTGGGCTCGGTGAACGCGGCCAATCTGTATGCGCAATGGGATCAGGCGATGCGTAGAAGCACGCTGACCAACATTACCGTGACCTCCCCTGCGAATGGCGTTGCCACGCCGACGCAGGACATAACCTTTGCTGTAGCTGTATTCGTGCCCTGTGAACCAGCGTCAACACCGAGCCAAGACTGCCCGTCACAAGAGTGGGGACCGTCTATGGCCGGCGATACAGTGTCCATTTATGATGAGACAACCAGCGAGGCTATAACTCCCTCAGGAAACGCACCGACGCTCTCGCTTTATTCGTCTGGCTCGTCCTCTGGCTTAGAACCATCTTCATATTATCTGGCGACGTACACCACTACCGCGCCGCTATCAACAGGCTCGCATAGTATAGTGGCAAGCTATTCTCCTTCGAGTAGGACAGCCGCGTACTACAGTGGGTCAACGTCAAATCCCACGTCTGTTGACGTTGAAGCAACCAGCGCACAGACTCCGACCTTTAGCAATCTGACCCCATCGCAGACTATCGTTTATGGAACTCCTTCAGTGAACTTAAATGGCACGCTGACGGCGGGCACGCTTGCCCCAGGCGGAGGCACAGTCACGATCAGGGCGGGGAGTGCCTCGACAACTGCAACCGTCGCGGACGATGGGGCCTTCAGCGCTACGTTAAATACGCAGGCCCTGAATATATCGCCGACGCCATACCCGATCACCTACAGTTTTGCAGGAACAGGGAGCTTCGCATCAGCCAGCGATAGCAGTACCACGTTGACTGTTGTGGCCGCACTGAGCCCGGTACTGACAGAGCCGGTTGGTGCCGTTAGCGGACCGCAGACGGCTACGATTCTACTTTCGAGCAGCTTCACGATGGGATTGATCAGCGTTGTAACGCAGGGGTCACCTAATCTCGACTTTGATTACGCGACAGGTGGAACCTGCGCCGTTGGAGCAGCATACTCGGCGGGGCAGAGCTGCACCGTGAACTACGCGTTTGCTCCGACGCAACCTGGGGAGCGTGCAGGTGGAATCATTGTTGAAGACGCTGATGGCAATGTGATGGCGACACAATACATTTCTGGAGTGGGCACAGGGCCGCTTGCAGTTTTTTATCCTGGTTCGGAGAGCGCAGTAGGCACTGGACTGATTGAGCCGTCTGGCGTAACTGTTGACGCAGCCGGGAACGTCTACATTGCCGATTGCGGCAACGATCGTGTCTTAAAGGAAACGCTAGTAGGCGGCGCCTACACGCAGAGCACTGTCGGAGATGGTTGGGGTTCTCCTTGCGGTATCGCAGTGGACGGGACTGGAAATGTCTATGTAGCCGACCAGCCCAACAACCGAATTGTAAAGGAGACATACTCCGGTGGAAACTATACGCAAAGTACGGTGGTGAGTGATTTATCAGATCCATTTAGTGTGGCAGTGGACGGCAACGGTAGCTTATATATCGCCGATGTCGGCCATAACCGCGTGGTGAGGGAGGTCTGGACTGGCAACGCTTACACCGAAAGTACGGTGGGCGGCGGCTGGGGCTTTCTTGGCGGCGTTGCAGTCGATGGTAGTGGAGATGTCTATATAGCTGACCGAGGCAACAATCTCGTAGTGAAGGAAACGCTGTTGGAAGATGGCTATCACCAGAGTACGGTAGCGAGCGGCTTGAGTTCTCCTCAGGGCGTGGCTGTCGATGCCGCCGGCAACGTCTATATCGCAAACACCGGAGACCCGAACGGCACTCCGCAGGTACTAAAAGAGACTCTGTCGGACGGCACTTACACGCAGAGCGCCGTGGGCGACGAACTTTATCAGACCGGTGGTGTAAACCAACCCAACGGTGTGACAGTGGACGGCGGCGGAAATGTTTACATTACTGCTGACATGGTCATTGACGACTACAACTACATAGGCCGTGTCGTGAAAGTGGATGTCTCGAATCCGCCGGCCCTGATATTTGCATCGACGGCTGTCGGTTCAACTAGCATTGACAGCCCGCAAACAGTGACAATGTGGAACATAGGAAATCAAGTGTTGACGATGCCCATTCCGTCAAGCGGAACCAATCCGAGCATCGCGGAAGACTTCACTTTGAACAGCACGGGTGAGACGGCGTGTCCACTGATCGCAAGCACGGGCGCTTCAGAGGGTACGTTGGCAGAAGGAACATCGTGCACCCTTTCTATCAGCTTCACCCCTACTGTAGCGAGCAACCCCAACGGCTCCTTGGTTCTGACGGACAATAACCTGAACGGTTCTGACATAACCCAAGCGATCTCGCTGAGTGGCACAGTACCACAATTATCTGTGAGCACAACGACCACGCTCGGCTCCTCGCCGAACCCCTCATCGTATGGTCAGTCCTTAACGATTACCGCAACCGTAACGCAATTGAGCGGAACTACGGTACCGACAGGGACAGTGCAGTTTAGCCTAGACGGAAGTCCCGATGGGGCGACCGTGCCCTTAAGTGGAGGAATTGCAACTTACGTTGCAAGCACATTGACAGTGGGGATCCATGGAGTTACGGCTTTATATACGCCCGCTGCGGGTACCGCCTTTGCATCAAGCAGTGCTGCGACGTTGAGTCAGACGGTCAACAAGGCCACGCCTTCGATCACGACCCTGCCCACGGCCAGCGCAATCACCTATGGGCAGACCCTGGCGTCTTCAACGCTGAGCGGCGGTGTTGCGTCCACGGGCGGCACCTTTGCGTGGACTGCGTCCAGCACGGCGCCCACAGCCGGCACGCAGTCCGAGAGCATCACCTTCACGCCCACCGATGCGACTGGCTACAGCACGTTGACTGGCACGGCCAGCGTGACGGTGAACAAGGCGACTTCGTCAGTGACGACCTGGCCGACAGCCAGCTCGATCACCTACGGCCAGACGCTGGCCTCCTCGACGCTGTCGGGTGGCCAGTCAACTCCGGCGGGCAGCTTCACCTTCACCACGCCGACAACCGCTCCGGGCACGGGTACGGCCTCGCAGGGCGTGACCTTCACGCCTACCGATGCGACCGACTACAGCACGTTGACCGGCACGGCAAGCGTGACGGTCAACAAGGCAACGCCGTCTGTGACGACATGGCCGACGGCCAGCTCGATCACCTACGGCCAGACGCTGGCATCCTCGACGCTGTCGGGCGGTGCTTCGACTCCTGCTGGCTCGTTCGCGTTTACCACGCCGACAACCAAGCCGAACGCGGGCACAGCATCGCAGAGCGTGACCTTCACGCCTACCGACGCGACCGACTACAGCACGTTGACCGGCACGGCCAGCGTAGCGGTGAACAAGGCGACTTCGTCAGTGACGACGTGGCCGACGGCCAGTTCGATCACCTACGGCCAGACGCTGGCATCCTCGACACTGTCGGGCGGCGCCTCGACTCCCGCAGGCTCGTTCGCCTTCACCACGCCGACAACCAAGCCGAACGCGAGCACGGCATCGCAGAGCGTGACCTTCACGCCTACTGACGCGACCGACTACAGCACGTTGACCGGCACGGTCAGCGTAACGGTGAACAAGGCAAGCTCCTCGACAGCATTGGTTTCGTCATTGAATCCCTCCGCTGTCGGACAATCCGTGAATCTGACGGCTACCGTCACGGGGCAGTATGGGGGCATGGCTACCGGCACGGTGACGTTCAGCAATGGAAGCACGAGTCTGGGGAGCGCCTCCCTGAGCGGCGGCTCAGCAGTCTTAGCAACCACGGCTTTGCCGCTGGGCACGGACTCGATCACGGCTGTCTACGGCGGGGATACGAGCTTCACCGGCAGCACTTCGAACTCGGTGAGCCAGGTGGTGAACCAAGTTCCGAATCCTGCCCCAGTCATCAGCGGCATCTCGCCGGGATTTGTTAGCGCGGGCGGTGCAGCCTTCACGCTCACCGTCACCGGATCGGGATTTGTTTCCGGTTCGACGGTCTACTGGGGTACATCCGTGCTCACCACGACCTACGGGAGCGCGACCCAGCTCACGGCTCAAGTTACAGCCGCCGAGATTGCGAATGGGGGAATTACAGTCGCAATTACAGTGCAAACGCCGTCTCCCGGCGGTGGCACTTCCAACTCATTCCAGTTTGAGGTGAATTCCGCGTCTGGAACGACAACGGGACCGACAT
>Ga0302274_10005355_pt1 | contig 10891 bp, 13 predicted proteins | sample III_Bog_N2_1_FD_198755 | JGI IMG/M metagenome (GOLD analysis project Ga0302274, IMG submission 198755) | Peat permafrost microbial communities from Stordalen Mire near Abisko, Sweden - III_Bog_N2_1 | ecosystem: Environmental > Terrestrial > Soil > Wetlands > Peat | place: Sweden: Abisko...
CGCTTGTGCTGGGGGTACAGGGGTTAATGGTTATGGTGGTAATGGTACTGCTGGTATGCTTATAGTGTTTTGGTAAAAAAATTATGGATGGTGATAATATATGTTTTCTTATTGGTTTCAATATGACATAAACGGATTTATATATCCTCTATTACAGGAAAATACACCTAACACAACAATGAAATTGCTAGGCCCTTATCAACAGGGAACAGCCACACCGGAAATAATAATGGCTTATACATATCCTAACAGATATTTAGTTATAAGCGGAAACCTAGTTGAACAACCATATTTTACATTAACTACAGCACAAAACGGGAATCAGTATACAATTACTGCAACTATAAATAACCCAGGATCGCCCCCTCCTGCCAGCACAAGTTTCAATGTGGCTGGAAGCGATATTGTTGTTCCTGTTATTAATACTCAAGCAGTATTAACCTTAAATTTACATCCATCTATCGCTCATGAAATGATTAATATAGCGGTTTCTGCAAGTGGGTGTATGGGAACACAAATACAGATTGGAGGATCTGATCAAAGTATTGGGCTACAGGTATATGTTCCATCTGGAGGGGTGCAAACTATTGCTCCTAGTGGTAGCGGCAGTCAAGAATACCTTGAAACATATTATGCTACTCAAATTCCCCTCCAATTTAATGTGATTAATAATGGTGTTGGGGTAAGTTTGGCTTTGGATATGCTAGCTAGACTTGTTTTGCCAGCATTGATTAAAAACGGCTCTATATCGTTAGGTTCTGATGATCAATCAGGCTTAAATGATCTTACGTCCAATTTACTTCCGCAACTTTATACAACTTTGTCTAATGCCCATCCTAATGGTGGTTCAGCACAGCCAGAATATATGGGAATAATACAAGGATTTGAAGGATCAAAGCAATTATTTTCTGCTTTTAATGCAGATCTTCAAAGCATTCCTAATCTGGATTGGTAAATATATAAATAGAAGACATTGCTTTATGAAAAATGTTTGTGTAGGAGTATGGGGGGATGGAACTATAAAACACTGGAATATAGGCGGGGCGTTTGTTAGGTGTAATCTTATGTCAAGACTTATTAATATTTATAAATCTTATGATAACCCTCCCATCGAGATATCTGTATTCGATGGGATCTATAATTCTGCTTGGACAGCGGGCAGACAAACTATGTATCTAGGAATGTCAGATGATAATTATTTATGGTGGTTAGACTGGTATAAAGATCAGAAGGTGGGATTTAACTTTGTTTGTAGTAATACACAGTCTGATGTAAATGAAGAATGTGGAAACAAGTTTCTAAGAGCTGCACATTCATCTTTGAATGGGATTATCCTAACTTCAGATGAATTAAGAAAACACTTAAGAAAGAAATATCCTGATTATAAGTTGATATATTCTCTCACAGATCATCCCAAGGAGATGACAGTAGATTTTTATAATCAGAAGTTAGACGAATATGACATAGTAGTGCTTCCTACTGAGTTAAACTATAATTATGATTTTATCAATGCATTAAGTGACAGTAGTAGAATAGAGATACTAGTAAATGAATCATGTTATAAAAATTGTCAATATAGAGATGTATGTCGAAAAGTAGTGGAAGACAAAGACACACCCCTTTGTTTCTTACACTTACCTAGTTTGTATAAGAAATCCAAGGAGGAATTGTTACGTGTTCCTACTGATGCTATATCTTCAGAACATATAAAAATCCTAGAATCTCTAGGGATAAACCACTTTAAACTATCTGGAAGAACTGAACTTGAGATGAGATTTTTTTATGATCTAAATCACTATGTTCTTGAGGACTTAAACATTCCTGTAACGGTTTGGGATCAGGAAGCAAAAGGGTTATTAGGTGGCGATCCAATCCCACAAGAAAAAATATTAGAAGCACAGGAAAGATATTCAACACACAGATTAAGCTCCTATCGGGAATAAAGAATGTCTTGAAATAGGTGATGGTGATAATGGATGAATACAGAGTGGGAGATTTAATTCTCTGTAAAAACGGAACTATATTAGACCGTATAATCGAGAGGATTGAAGATGATAGTATCTATTATCATACTGCTGGCATAGTAGATAGTCATAGGACAGTAGAAGCAATATGGTCTGGAGTACATTATGCTAAAATTGCTGACTATACAAATTGCGATTTCTTTACATGCGACATATTGACCGATGACCAAAGACTACAAATTATAAAATATGTAGAAGAACGCATCGGATTACCTTACGACTACGAGTTGTTATTGTGGGAGGCTTCGCGTTATCTTTTACATATTGTTTGGCCTTACGTAGAATACAAGAAGGTGATTTGTTCGATGTTATGGTATGAAGCGTATAAATCTGTAGGAATAGATTTAACGACGGGGATAGAGTATCCGTCACCCGCAGATCTAAGTAATTCAAAACTATTAAGAAGGAGTAATAACTATGACAGGGAAACTTTTAAAAAGGCAAATAATATTAAAAGGCGAATTAGAACAGGCTAGGGATTCGATGAATAGAGCAAACGAAAATTCTTCTCAACTTGGCATAAGAAAAGAACAGTTACGAGGAGCATATACCGAACTATCTAGTTGTCTTGGACAATTTCCAACGTCAGATGGAAGCAAGAAAAATAAAACTGTAGATGAACTTTATGAAAAACTTAAACTTCGATTACATGATATTGAAGATGAATTTAATAATATTAACCAATATATGTATCAGAACCAAGAACTATTAAATACCTTAAATGAAAAATATATTACAGTATCTGGTCATCTTGACGAAATAGGGATTTTAATGAGTACAGAAGAAGATACTTCTCAAGAAGTTGTGGACTAATATTGTCCATTACATATAATATAAAACATAATATAAGGAGTGATTATTATGGATAATAGTATTATAAAGAATTTCAAGTCAGGCTATAAAAAGTCAAAAATCGATCCAAAGAAGAAATTATACTGTGCTTATCGCAATGTAGCAACTACGCTACCAACAAGTGTAGATTTACGTGCAGATATGAGTCCTGTTCGTAATCAGGGCAAAGCTGGTTCATGTGTTAGTTTTGGAACAGATGCAGTTATGGAATATTTTGCGAAGAAGTTATTTCCAAAAGAAGACTTTATCTTAAGTCCTATGTTCATTTATTCTTCATGTAAACAGATTGATGGTAGTCCTGATGAAGAGGGAACCCAACCGAATATCGCCTTAGGAATTTTACAATCAACGGGAGTATGTCTTGACTCGACGCTTCCATATAATGATCAAATTACTTATCCTATTAGCTTTAAACCTACCGAGGCAATGTTAACTGAAGCTGGTTCTTTCCGAATCAAAAATTTTGCTCAATGTCAGAATGTAAATGATATTAAGACCGCACTTGTAAGTGATGGGCCAGTCGTTGGGGCAATGCTCGTTTTCGAAAGCACTACCGAACCAGAGGATGGTAAATACATAGGTCTTCCTGGATCTGTCCCAGACGACTCTATCCTCGGCGGTCACTGTATTTGTCTTTGTGGATATGACGACACACTTACCTATACATATGCAGACGGAACAAAGCTAACCGGATTTTTCATCCTAAGAAATTCATGGGGAACAGAGAATGAGTGGTTACGCATATCTCCCTTATGCATTCCTAACCTTCAAAATAGAAGTAATCCCAGGAGAAGATATGAATGCGTTTGAGGAATCTTGGTCAGTTGTTGAGATGCCTGAAGCCGCACCAGATGAAAGCAAAGTAGAATCAATTGAATTATGGGTTGGATCAACTACTGCCCTTGTTAATCACATTGTTCAGACAATCGATCAGTCTATCGTGATTGATACAAGTTCTAATTGTGCTTTTGCTCCGGTAAGATTTGTTTTTGAGGCTGTCGGATATACGGTAACATGGAACCCCGACACCAAGACTGTAACAGCAATAAAGGGAAGCGATACCATTGTTATGACTGTAGGGAAAAATACTGTTTTGGTTAATGGTAAAGCTGTAGCAGTAGATCAATCATTAGTCCTTGTTAAACAGACAGGAAGAGTTCTTGCTCCCGTAAGGTTTGTTTTCGAAGCCGTAGGATATGCAGTAGCATGGAATGAAAGTGAAATGAAGATTACTGCAACCAAAACGCTATAAGTTATGATAGTGAGGTACTTAGTTGCTTCTTTGATTAAGTACCTCATATCTAATTATAAAACGGGAGTTGATTAAAAGTGGATATTGAAAACAAAGTAGATGATATAGATTGTAGAGTTAAAGCTCATGAGGCTATTTTAAAATTACACGATGATAAGATACACGATCATGATACCAAGTTAGAGCATTTACATATTGCTTTTATTGAATCAACAGCAAAGATAACTGAAAAATTATATAGTTTAGAGCAACAAACAGCAGACAATAAAAACGCATATCTACAGGGTAATAATCTAATATTAATAACATTACAGTCTGTATTAGAACAAATGGGAAGAATGACAACTACTGTTTTAACTAATGAGGCTGAAGTAAAAAAAAACGATGCAACCAACGCAGCGAATGTGAAGGTTAAAGTCTGGGGAACAATTGCCGCAATATTTTTGGCGATTATGTCTTGGATACTAAGCAAACTTCCAATATGGGCAGGTCACTAATAAAAGGCGAGATAAATTATGATTAACATGTATATTGATAAAGAGACAGAAATATCAGTTCCTGAAAATCAAAGTGGAATATATATGATACTTAATACTATTAATGATAAGTATTATATTGGAAGCGCCATCAACTTATCAAAAAGACGTAGCAATCATTTTTCTGATCTAAGAAGAAACGTACATTCAAATATTCATTTACAACGAGCATATAACAAATATGGAGAAATGAATTTTAAATTTATATTAGTTGAGTTAGTTGATGATAGTACAACTATATTAGCTAGAGAACAATATTATATCGACTTATACAATGCATCCGATGATAAATATGGTTATAATATATGTTCAATCGCTGGAAGCAACTTAGGGAGAATATTTGATGACGTAAGCAAAGAAAAAATGAGTATATCTGCTAAAAAAAGAAAAGCCTCTAAGAGTACGAAAGAAATATTAAGCAAGGCACATAAAGGCGAAAAACATCCTTTTTATGGTAAGAAGCACTCAGAAGAAAGCAAACATAAAATGAGTCAAGCTAGATCTGGAATATATGTACTTGGTAACTCTCCTCGTGCAAAAAAAGTTATTAATACAGATACTAATAAAGTGTTTCTATCTATTAAAGAGGCGGCTATGTATTATGACTGTAGTAAATCTTATATTAGTTATGTATGTCGTAATGTAGAAAGCAAACATAAAGGATACCATTGGATGTATTATGAAGAGTATCTAAAGGAGAATAGTGATAATGGCAAATCAACAAGAATCATTTATTGAAATGCTTATTTCAGGTGCTGCACAATTACAGGTTAGTTATGGACTGCCTGGATGTGTAATAATTGCTCAAGGAGCGTTAGAAACCGGATGGGGTGAGTATGTAGATAAAGATAAAAATACAGGAAAGTTATCCTATAATATTTTTAATATCAAGGGGGTTGGCACAAATGGATCTGTTCTTGTTGCGACAACAGAATATATTAATGGGAAATACATTTCTATAGATGCTGAATTTAGAGCTTATCATAATTATTCAGAGAGTGTAATAGATTATGGAAAATTAATTACTACCGCTAAGTATCCTAATGGCACATTAATTTATGCTAAGGGATTGGCAGTAAAAAGCAATCCTATTGCCTATATAAATGCAATAGCTCCTATATATGCAACAGATCCAAATTACATTACTGAAATCGTTGACATAATGAATGAATACAATCTTGTCGAGGAGGTAAATAAAATGGCTAACGATATTCCTGATGATTGGGCAAAAGCCGCTTGGGTTGCCTGCACTAATGCAAAAGTATTTGATGGCACTGATCCACGAGGCGAACTAACAAGAGAAATGCTTGCTACTATTCTTGTAAATCTAGGATTAGTAAAAGAATAATGAGCAATATATTTATTTCAATTGCTAACTTAATCAACTCTTTTGCTAATGCCATCTGCGAAATGGATTTCATTGACGTACTTATGGTGTTCCTCATAGTCCTGTTATTTACTGGGAAAGCTCCAGATGAATTTCAAAAATATGCCTATCAATGGATCGGAACATTACTTGTATATTTAACAAGCAAAAAATATCATTATGAAAAACAGATCTGGCAGTATATAAGTAACAAATATTATTGCGTGTTAAGCAAGATAAGATAGAGGATGGTGGCGCAGATGGGACTATGATAGTAATACTCTTTATTGCTTTAATGCTTTCTCTTGCCTATAATGTTCATTTATCTTCTTTTAGTCAAATTAGATTAAAAACATATATCAAGATACTTAAGAATGTAATAGGGGAGGTCTCTCGGTAATAAATAAACTTAAGGAGACATTCTAAATGACGAAATGCGTTGTACTAGACACTAATGTATTTATTGAGAATCCTAAATGTATTTTCGATTTTCCAGGGGAAGATATTATAATTCCTATAACTGTCTTAGAAGAACTTGATAGTTTGAAAATGAATAAAGATTATGAGTTAAGAGTTAAAGCACAAAGATGCGCTCACGTACTTGACGACATAACAGAAACAGATGAATATATTGAAAATGGGTATGCAATACTTAGCAATGATAGTAAGATAATAGTAAGCTTTATTCATGATAATCTTGCTGATATTGATAATGATAAACCGGATAATAAAATTATTGCATGTGCAGTGTCGTTAAAGAATGAGTATTCAGAAGTATGTCTTGTTTCTAAGGATATTAATGTTAGAACAAAGTCTCGCCAATATAAAATTAAGTCTACAAATTACAACTACTTTGAAGAAGAACTAAAAAATATTGATACTGGAATTATTAATAAATATGTTTCCAGTGATAATGTTATTAATGCTCGTAATGATAAATCTTGTCGAGTATCTGAAACTTTACGATATAATCAACATGTTCTTTTAACAGATGAAAATAACAATAGTAACGTAGTATTGGCCACTTATGATAACATATCCAATCTTAATAAAATTAAAGATTATACTAAGACAACCGTATATGGAGTTACAGCTAAGAACTCAGGTCAAAACTTTGCTATGAATGATATATTAAATATTTATAAGCCAGTAAACATTATAGCATCAACTAAGGCTGGTTGTGGTAAGAACTATATTATTACTGCCTGTTGCCTACAGATGCTCGATGACGGTGAGTACGACAAATTGATTTATTTAAAGCCAATGGTGCCGGTTGACGATAAGGATATCGGTGCTTTGCCTGGGGACAAAGAAGAGAAAATATCTTTATGGTTTCAGGATGAGCTTGACACGATGGATTCGCTATTTAATGGGGATACCGATAAGTATAAATCATTAATAGACGAAGGAAAGATTGAACTAGACATTATATCATTTGTCAGAGGGAGAAACATTCCCCGCTCCATTGTCTGGATAAACGAAGCTCAGAATTTTACCGCCTCACAGCTTTGGACTGCCGCAACACGACTCGCCAAAGGATCTAAGCTTATTATCTCCGGTGACTTATCACAGATAGATGATCGCCGTATGGATGTTAAGACATGTGGGCTGAATATCTTCTCTACTATTTCAAGGGATAATCCAGATGCTACCTATGTCTGTCTAACAAATAATAAAAAGCTCCGTGGCCCGATTGCCGAATGGTACAGTGAACATAGCTTCTAAAAAACAAATAAGAAGGCCTCTTGCAGACCGCTTAAAAACGTGTTATAATATAAGTGGTGATATATGTGCAAAGCCTTCTTTTTGTTTCCCCATTTTTAAATTGAGAGGAAGATGTTCGTGGAGCCTAGACTGTCTGTATTAACAAAACTGAATACGATCAATGAATTCAGGATATATACTTACCTCTGTGTCAACGATGGAGAAGTATATATCCATGATATTGCTAGTAAGTTAAATATCAAAAGAAAATATGTTAATCAGGCAGTCAACGAACTTTACAAGAAGTATGTAATTAATTATGCCGAAACAAAGGTTGGTATGAAGAGGACATTGCCGCAAATACGGTTAGAAAAGAAGATCATTAATGAGGAAAATAAAAGAGAAAGTTTACCGTTGCAAGGGGTAATATTACCCTTAGAAGATGTAGGGGACAAATTACCCCTACAAGATAACGTAGGGGTAAAATTACCCTTACAAAATGAAGATGTAGGGGACAAATTACCCTTACAAACAGCAATTCTTCCATTAAAAGATGTAGGGGTAAAATTACCCTTACAGGATGACGATTCAGACGCTGTGTTCCTTGCTACTGCTAAGAAAAAAGATATTCCAGAAAAAGAATCTTTAGATTTAAAAAAGGCTGAAAGCCTTGATTTGCAATTATATATAAATAAAGGTTCTTTTTTAAATTATATTAATATCAATAAAGATTTTTATTTATATATATTAAATAATAATAAAAATAATATAAATTTAGATCTAATTAATATAAATTTATATTATAAAGATATTAATAATTTATATATTACTAATCCATGTATGTATTTAACTAATAAGGGATTTAACAGAATGGCGATTGCCCTGGTGAATTATCTTCTCATACGAATGGCAGAAAATAATATTGAGAGGAAAGAAGATAAGAGTTGGTATCCAAAGCAGATAGCCTTGACACAGACGCTCCTGAAAACATATCGACCGGATCAGATTGTGGGAGCTATTGATTATTATTCCTTGATAGAGCCTATTTATGGAAAAGGAATTGCAACCATGTGGGAGCTAAAAAATGCAAAGTTAACAATGAAGGCTTTGACATATTTTAGTTCTGAGACTCCGAGGGAAATGCTTAAGCCACTTGTGACAGAGGTTAAAGAAGATGATATTGATATTGCTAATATGAGCAATGAGGAATTTGCATTAATGGCGGCACAAGATTTCATGGGAGGGTTTACTATTGAAAAGCCAGTTACACACTAAGGTATTTTCATTGCTGAGGGAAATATATCCCTATCAAATCATAAAAGAAGAAAAGACCATAAAGTTAGTAAATGGAAAGAATTTATTTGTCGATATCTACATTCCTGCTTTGGATTTAATGGTTGAATGTGATGGGATACAACATTTTGAATATACGCCAAGATTCCATAAAGACAAGTGGGATTTTTATGGGCAGAAGATGAGGGATGAAAGAAAAGAACTTTGGTGTCAAGACAATAATATTTCGTTAGTACGGTTTGCTTACTGGGAGGAAAAACTACTGACGAAGGAATATGTTGCTGATAAAGTTTCATTGGAAATTTCTTCTTGATTAAACTTATAAGATGTGATATAATATACAGGGCAGATGCCCTAGATTATTTATCTCTGGAGGAATTAAGTTATGGAATTAGCAGAAAAACAAAGTAGAATGGCTGAGATAGCTTCGATCATAAACAAAAAAGGAAAAGGTAAGTTGTTAAAAATGCTCACAAGAGAAGAAGCAGAAGCTGAAAAAAGATACGATGTAATTAGCACAGGATCAATGGGGCTTGATTTGGTGACAGGCATTGGAGGCATTCCAAAGGGAAGAATCACAGAGATATTCGGGCCTGAGTCATCTGGGAAAACAACTATTGGATTACATGCTATTGCAAATGTTAATAGGGCGGGAGGAATGGCTGTCTTTATTGATGCAGAACATGCTTTTGATGAGAAATATGCAAGTGATCTTGGTTGTGATATTGATAATGGGTTATGTTATGTATTAGATGCGACATATGCTGAAGAAACATTGGAATATATTGACACGATTATTAGATCAAACACAGTTGAACTTATCGTGTTAGATAGTATTGCTTCTCTTATTCCAAAAGCAGAACTTGAAGGAACTATGGAAGACAACCAAATAGCTTTGCTGCCAAGAATAATTTCAAAATACTGTAAAAAGATAACTGGTAGTTTAGATTCTGCACAAGTAGCATGTGTGTTTATTAATCAAACAAGAGAAAATGCTTCTGGTTATGGAAAGAAAGAAGTGACTCCTGGTGGTAGGGCGCTCAAATTCTATACTTCAATGAGAATTAGAGTAAAAGAAAGTGATTTGATAGGTGATAAAGATTCCCCAACTGGAAATAGAATAGTAGCTGATATAATCAAGAATAAATGCGCTAAACCTCATGGAAAAACTCAATACGATATCATATATGGCACTGGCATTAGTAAGGTAGGAGAAATAGTTGATTATGGTGTTGCTGCTGGAATTATTGTGAAGTCAACTTCATGGTACACCATGGGTGATGTGAAACTTCAGGGAAGAGAAAAGATGGTTCAATATATGATTGATAATCCAGAAGTAGCCGATGAGACAGAGAAGACAACTAGAAAAATATTGGGGATGTAATTATGACAGAAGATAAACTTGAAGAATTAATTAAAAAACTAGAAAAAAACGGAACATATTTTTCTAAGCCATCACCTGATATTGATAAGTATTTAAGTATGAGGGAATGGGATTATGCTAATCTCGATCTAGTTCGGCTAGAAGAGGCAATGGGGAGAATTGCTGAACATATTAATTATCTACAAGCCGAAGTTAATAAGGCTACTGCAAGAGAATTAATTACCGGAAATAACTTTAAGAGAAAAAAAATCATTGTGTATGGTGATTTATCTGAGGGACAAAAGAAGGGCAAGAATAGCGTAGATGAAAGAAATGATTTAGTACGTGTATATGATAAAGAATCAGATGAATTATTTGATAAATGGGAGTGGGCAAAAGTAGAATACTTCCTGCTACAAGATATGCAGGATGTATGTTTAGAGAGTTTGAATGTAATGAAAAAAATACATGGAGATATGATGTTAGAAAAAAATCTAGCTT
>Ga0302274_10005367_pt1 | contig 10878 bp, 12 predicted proteins | sample III_Bog_N2_1_FD_198755 | JGI IMG/M metagenome (GOLD analysis project Ga0302274, IMG submission 198755) | Peat permafrost microbial communities from Stordalen Mire near Abisko, Sweden - III_Bog_N2_1 | ecosystem: Environmental > Terrestrial > Soil > Wetlands > Peat | place: Sweden: Abisko...
GGGTTCCTATACGTTAGGTTTGGTCTGCTAACCCTATTCTAATGTTCGGAATCCCCACGCTTAAACGCGCTTAAAGCCGGAATTTTGCAAGAGGCTCCCCTGTTCATCGACTTTCGCCGATTAAATCGAAACGTAAATTCATCTAGGTAGTAGTCCAGATGCTTATGGCTAACGGCACCCTGATGGGTACCCATCAACCATCGTTTCAGCAGAGATATGACCAAATGAACCCGCGGCAGCAGTTCCGACGCCTCCTCCTTCTTGGCTTTTGGAACGATCACTTCATGCTCGTATCCGAGGGAATTCACCTTTTGATATCCTCGCCAGCCATCCGTTCGAACAACGCTGCCAAGCTCCACCGAATCGAGAAGAAATAGATTGAGGGTAGCAGCCGAGGCATCAGATATTTGGCGAAACCGAATCCTCCCTATACCAGCACCATTTTCTTCAACAGCGACAACCACAAGAGCCTTGTTTACATTTCCTCGGCCACGAAGCTCCTCTTCTGGCGCACCAATGTAACATTCATCGACCTCCACTCTACCGCTCAGGAGTTCTCGGCCTGGGCGAACCATTGCTCGACGAAATTTATGCAGCCAGGACCATGCTGTTTCGTAGCTTCTTAGACCTAGGATTCGTTGCAGACTCAGGGCACTGGCACCGTTTTTCTGAGTCGTGACCCACCAAATTGCTCGAAACCAAATTGTGAGTGGGGTGTGGGTATCCTGAAAAATTGTGCCGGCAGTTATCGAAGTCAGGCGCCTGCATGCTGCACAGCGAAGCTTAATCTCTCGGATCTTCCAGTACTCGGATTTGCCGCACTGAGGACAAATAAACCCGTCCGGCCATCGCAGACGGAAAAGATATTCCCGACAAGCTTCCTCTGTCGAGAACCTTGATTCGAGTTCCATCTGGGTGCGCGGATATTCTTCTGCCACCATAAAACCCTACATCTTGGGGTAGGGTTCGTCAAGCAGATACCCAGCTAAGCGAATACAGGAGGATGAACTGCTGGCCAGGCTGATCGAATTCACGCGCATGCACTTCCTTAGCGAGGAGAAGCTGATGGAACAGTATGGCTTCCCCGGTCTGGCTGAGCACCACGCCGAGCACCAGCGACTATTGACGCAGCTCCAGGAGTCCGTCACCCGGCAGCAACACCGCGAGGATATGCACATGGACGATCTCCTCTGCTTCCTGCACCACTGGTTCATTGACCACGCTGCGGGCCTGGACCAGCAGTATGGGCCTTGGCTGAATAGGCACGGCGTGTATTAGGGGCAACCCGGCATCAAGATTGAATCAACTCTTCCCTTCAATCCCAAACCCGATTGTCCCCACCCGAGTCCTGCCCAGTCCCGTCTGAGAGCGGCTCACTTGCCTTCTCTTCCGAAGGCTTCGGCAACTCCTCAAACGCGGCAATCGCATCGTGGAGCCGGTTGAAGATTCGGGCCGACCCGATCGCTTCCGTAAGGTGATGCCGATCGAAGTCGGCCCGCATATCCCAGGGCACCCGCGCAAACGCCAATTCAACTCCGGCCTCTGTCAGGTTCCTTTTCAGTTCCAATACCACCCGAGCAGCCGTGTAATCCACATGCGTCATAGCTTCCGCGTCCACCACCAACCAGCGCACTGCCGACGGCAGTGGACGAATAACGCAGGATGCCTCCTCAAGAAACCTCCCCGCATTGGCATAGAAAAGTGCCGCGCCGAACCGGTACAGCACCAGCCCAGGGGCGGTCACCACATTCGGCGCCACTGGTACCAGCTTCCAGGCCCCGCTTCCATCCGCGATCAGCACGCCGCTATGCGGGTGATAACTGTGTTGCACCACGCGCAACAACGAGACAACCATCGCCAACACAATCCCCTGCTCTACCCCTACCAGCACCACCACCGCCGCCGTCATCACAGCCAGCGCATACTCCTGCGGACTCTCCGAGCGGATGTCTCGCAATGCCTTCAAATCGATCAGACGAAGCGCAACCAGGAACACCAGCACGCCCAGCACGCAAGTGGGAAGGTACTGCAGCGGCCCCGTCAAAAACAGCAGGACCAACCCCACCACCACCGCTGTCGTCATCTGGGCCATCTGGCTGTGACCGCCGGCATCCTCCATCATGGCCGTCTGCGTGGGGCTTCCATTCACAACGAACCCTCCGGTCAGCGCCGCCGCAGCGTTTGCGGCGGATAACCCGAAGAGATCGATATTCTCGTTGACCTCCTGATAGTGCTTTGCCGCATAGATGCGCGAGGTCGCCGCACTCTGCGTGAGGATCATCACGGCGCATGAGGCCGACACCGTTACCAGCGTCTCAACCTCCTTCCAGCCCATCTCGCGGAGGCTGAGCAAGCCCATCAATCCCAGGTGCGGGAGTCCGCCGGCCACTGGCCCAATCGTCGCAATCCCGTGCCCTTCAAAGTTCAGCACAGCGCTCGCCGCAATCGCCGCCACAACGGCGACCAGCGCGGCGGGTAGTTTCGGAACGAAGCGCCGTAACACCAGCGCAAACCCCAACACTGAAGCCGCCAAGGCCACTGTCGGCAGATGGGCTCGCGGTAATCCGCGGAACACTTCCCAAAGCTGCACCACCGGCCGGCGCGAATCCACCGGCACACCCAGCATCTCGCTCAGTACCGATATCCCCACCTGAAGCCCTACCCCGGCAAGAAAGCCCACCAGCACTGTCCGCGAGAGAAAATCCGCGATGAATCCGAGCCGGAGCAGCCGCGCCAGCAGCAGAATCACCGCCGTTAGCAGCGCCACGATCCCCGCCATGGCCACATACTGCGCACCTGCCGGTGTCGCCATGCCGGAGACACCACCGGCAAAGATCGCGGCCGTTGCCGAGTCCGCGGCCACCACCAGGTATCGCGACGAACCGAAAGCGGCGAACGCGACGAGTGGCAGCAGCAGTGAATAAAGCCCCGTGATCACCGGCATGCCGGCGATCTTGCTGTACCCCAACACCTGCGGAATGTCCATCGCCGCCAGCACGACCCCTGCCAGCACGTCTCGCAGCGCACTTGCTCGCTGCAATGGTCGTAAGCCGCGAAACAGATTCACGATCTCAAGACTCCTCTAATCCGTTTGCCTGCGCTTCGTCTGAACCTGTGGACTGTAGCCGCATCGCTCTCGCAAAGGACCTAGTTTGCCGTAACTACCGGAAGCTCGATGCTGCTCGCCTCGCCGGGAGCGTGGTAGATGCGTTGTGTGGCCTTCTGGTAGTCGCCTGGCTTGGCCCAGAAGATGTTGGGGACGAATGTCTGCGGGTTCCGATCGTAGAGCGGGAACCAACTGGATTGAACCTGCACCATGATGCGGTGGCCGGGCAGGAAAACGTGGTTGGCCGGAGGCAGGGCGAATCGGTATGTGAGTGGCTTGTTGGGTTCAATCGGCTTCGGGTTGGCAAAGCTCTCGCGATAGCGGCCGCGGAAGATGTCCATGGCGATGGGGAACTGATAGCCACCCAGGTTGGGATGGTCAGTCACCTCGTCAGGGTACACGTCGATGAGCTTGACTACCCAGTCGGAGTCGGTGCCGCTGGTGGATGCAACCAGATTCGCGATAGGCTGTCCACTGACGTGAACAGGAGCGGTGAGAACATCGGACGTGAAGGTGACCACGTCGAGCCGTCCCGAGTCCTCGCGCTGGTCATCGACCAACCACTCGACCCAGGTGAGCGGCGGATCGTAGCCGATTGGCTGCGAAGGCCGGGCGCGGTAAGGGACAGGCTTGGCCGGGTCCGAGACGTACTCGTCATAGGCCGTATCGGATGCGGCTGGCGCTGTGAAGCCCAGCTTGAGACCGGCCCCAAGGTAGAGCGGTTTCGTTGTGGGTGTCGCCGGCCATGCAGGGAGGCTTTGCCAGCGGTTGACGCCGGTTTCAAAGGCGGTGACAGGGGCGACAGAGAGGGCAGGGGCGTTGTCCTTCAGGTAGTGGTCGAGAAACGATCGCAGGACATTCTGGCGAAACCATGTCCCGGTGTCGGAACCAAAGCGAATGGCGCCAAGCGCGTCCGCGTCCTCAATTTCCTGACCATGATGCCACGGTCCCATGACGAGAAAGACCTTGTCGTTGCTCGTGTCCAGCGGCTTGAGAGCTTTGTACACGGCCATCGCTCCGTAAATATCCTCCTGATCCCAGAGGCTGTGTACCAGCAGGACTGGAACCTTGAGCGGCTGTGCGGCTAACACCTTATCCACAGCCTGATCGCTCCAGAAAGAGTCGTAGCTTGGGTGGTCGAGTATCTTGCGCCAGAAACCCATCTGCTCCAGGCCATGACGGCGACCGAGTTCACCTGCCGAACCGGCCTGCATGTACTGGTCGTAATCGTCGAAGTTCGAGGTCCACCACTTGGCGTCATTCGAGCGGGTGGCCTCCTGCTCATAGACGTAGGGCATGTTCTGCTCGCGAAATGCGCCATTGTGGAACCAGTCGTCACCCATCCAGCCATCAACCATGGGATTCATGGGCACAGAAACCTTGAGAGCCGGGTGTGGGTTTACCAGAGCCATCAGGGGAAGAAAGCCATCGTAGGAGATGCCGAGGATGCCGACCTTACCATTGGTTTCGGGGATGTTCTTGATGAGCCAGTCGATGCTGTCGTATGTGTCTGTGGATTCGTCGATGAGCGCAGGATTCTGCGGCCCGTGGATCGGACGGTTCATCACGTAGTCGCCTTCCGATCCGTACTTGCCGCGGATATCCTGGACGACGCGGATGTATCCGCCTTCGACAATCACGTCGGTGGCATTGTCGTAGCCATACAGAATCTGCCCCAGATGGGAACTGGAGGCATGGCTGGTCAACTGGTTGGCGCTATACGGGGTACGTGTCAGCAGGATCGGAGCGTTCTTGGCACCCTTCGGCACCAGAATCACGGTGTAGAGCTTCACGCCGTCGCGCATAGGGATCATCACCTCGCGACGAACGTAGTTGAAGCTGTCGGTTGCAGGCGCGAGTTTCGCAGGTGTCTCACTGGGGAGGTCGGGCTTGGCTGGACGAGTTGGAACCGGGGAGTTCGTTTGTCCGGCCGCGGAGAAGGCGAAGACTGTGAAGGCGGTGACGGCCAATGCGGTGTAGGGGCGGTTGATCATGGGGCGAACCTTTCGGCAACCAGAGCTGGGGTTGATATCGAGAGTAATCGCTTCAAGAGGTCGTAGGGAAGATGGGATTCAAACGAAGGCCCGCATATACGAGTGGAGGCCTCATGTCTCTCGACCGGCACAAACAGAGTCTACGGGAAGGGGTGTCTTCAGGCCGGCTTCCAGAAACTGGGACTGCCATGGGAACATCCCCATTAAAAAATAGGGCGGCTGGACCATACTGTTGATGAACAGGCTCGTCATTCGATCTGGCTTTCAGTCATAATTTCTGTTTACGTGACGTCGCATAGTTTCATCCTGCTTTTGTGTGGACCAAGCGCGGCGCCGTCGGTACAACCAGCCCCACAGTACTAGCCCGCCAAAAACCACTCCCATAGCAATCCAAATATAGGTTCGCATCACTTCAACACCATCCCCTGATTATCACTCAAGCGTGGAATGGCTGTTCTTGCCCTCGTCAGGTGTCCGGCCAGAGTGAGTGGGCCACTGGACAATTCAATGGGCGCGAATCGGTAGACTCTCGCAGCTCACGTTATCGAATGGAGCCTGGATCGGCGATCTGGAGACTCCCGGACGTTGAGAAACGTACTCAATGGCCGCCGAGGGGAAAGCGCTCACGAGCCTCGTGGCGAGCGCCTGCGGAGCCGAGGAAGCTTTCGTACAAAAGGAATTCTTCCGCAACAAATCTGCTGAATCGCGCCTGAAGGCGCATCTTGGCCTTGAATCCAGCAGGGTCCTGCCTGTTCCCTGGCCGCGTGCGAGCGTGATATGAGGGTGAAAGGGACGCGCTTCAGGGACAAATCCGCAAAGCTTCGTAGCTGCGGTGACACATTCATGGAGCATGAGCAATTCCGGTGTGACGGTGACGCCGACAAAGAGTACCCCTGCACGATCAAAGGTAGCCGTTCGGCCAAACCCATGGTTGACGAGGTCGGACAGGTATGGGTAAGCTACTTTGCCGATTGGGCAGCGTAGGCTGTGGGCGTAAGGGCGGCCAGTTCCTTGATGGAGCGATCAGCCAGGCCGGGCAGTACGTCGGCCAGATAGTGGCGAATGGAAACGCCCCGCTTGCGGCAGCTCTCGACGATGCTGAAGATGGCGGCAACCTTGGGCCCAGCTTCTTTGCTTCCCAAGTGCAGCCAGTTCTTCCTTTCAATGGCAATGGTCCTCATCGAGTTTTCTGCCCAGTTCGTCGATAGCTCGATAAAAGGATGGTCGAGGAACCGTGTCAACTCCACCCAGCGTTTTAGCGTATAGCTGCCCGAACGAGTACGTATGACCGAGGCCACGTTGGCTTTTGAATCCGTTATGCAGTAGCTCCAACGCTCGCCGTTCCCGCCATGCGACTTTCGCTGCCGCACGAGAAACCCGCGTGCGCGATCAACCGGCACAACTGTCAGTTCCTCAGCCAGGTCAAACTCTGAGCGTGCGCACGAAGAAGCGCAGCGCGGCAACGTGGTTCTGGACGGTGCCGCACGCCAGCTTGCGTGTCTTCACCAGGTAAGCCTGATAGGTGCGAAGATGCTCCTGGCCAAGCCGGTCGGGCGACTTGCCGAAGTGAAGGGCAAAGTCTTCAACAACGCGAAGATACTTCCGGATCGTCACGTCGGAGTAGTTGCGGCGATGGAGTTCTTCCAGCATGATTTTGCGTAGGTGGGTCACAGGCACCTCCTTGTGACCCTTACCGTAAACCGGTTGAAAAGCTACTCGAAAGCCAATGCTGCAGCGGCCGCGACGCCTGCGGCTTCGTTCTGGTCGCCTATCCGTCAGTAACTTTCCGTCGACCCCTTGGCGCGGCGGAACTTTAATGCATCCGGCAGTTTAACGGAGCGCCTCATTTCAAGCACCTGGCAGCATGATCTTGCACTCTGTACCGGCTGGATTGACACGAGACCATCATTGGCTCGCGGCAAGACAGGCAACGGCTTGTCTGACTTCGCGTCTTGCTCGATGCTTCAGCTCGTTGCAACAGGCTTAGGGAGCTCAGTTGTCGCAGTGGGCGCGACCTTCGCCGCGGGTGCAGCATGGACCGAAGGCGCCGAAGTAAGTGGAACGGCGACTGCGACCGTGATGCCGAGGTAGCTATCAATTGTAGAGACGTCTGTTCCCAGTGAAGAGGCGATCGAAGATATGCTCTGGCCGGCCTGATGCATCGTCTCGGCCTGGGCTGATGCTGACAGCTTGACCGTATCTTCCTCAGGGGTCGTGGCCGTCTCGGCTTGCGCCGGGCCGGTTCTGGCCGTTGCCTGCATTTGCGACACGTTCGACGGGGCGGAGATGGGGAATGAGATGGATGACATGATGGTTCTCCTTACTGGGCCAGGACATTGCCGCAGTTGGAACCCGTGTGGTTGGGCGGTCGGGCGGGAACGGTCTTTAAGCCTTTGACAACCCTTGTCTATCGGCTCAGAAGTGAATAATGAAGAGGGCTAACTCCGGAATTCTTATGGATTGTGTCTTGGCGGAAACAGCACAGGCGAATAACCATGGGAATACAATCTCCCCATGAAGCATTCAGACTTCGTCATCGGTAAGAATTTCTGGTGTGGCGGCCTGGAGCGGCGGTGCACTGACATCGGAACGCGCACGATCATTGCCATTTGTCTGGATGACGACGACGACTAGGCCGTAACCGTCTCTCTCGACCCAGCGACTGAGGCCGTCGTGAGACATCCTGACTGCGGAGCAGAAGCCAGCAGAGGGCATATTAGACCATGACGTCGGCAAGGCTATTGAGGCACTCCAAGGCCGAAAGGCGGAGTCAACAGATAGGCCGAGCCGGGAACGATGGTTGAAGGCCCGAACGAGAGGAGAGGCAAGTAGGACATAAGTCTCAGGAGCGAAATGCAGCGGAATATTCAGGACGAGCTGAACTTCTCTCCCATGCCAGCGGGTGCCCGCAAGGGTGGTCCCTACCGTGACCAGGTGTCCCGATCGGGAGCAACGATCAGTCGCTCATTGGCTTGCGATCCAAGCCTCCAGTTCATCCAGCGAATGCAGGTACCGCACGTGCGGGTCAGTGTTGACCTCGGCCCTTCTTTGCAGAAAAGCCTGACCTCCAGCGAGAATGTCCAGCCCCGGAAAGCGAGCACGCGTCTTCTTGACAGTTTCTTTGAATCTGCCGGTATGGCTGCTGAGACTCACTGAAAGACAAAGCACATCCGGCTGTTTCTCCTCGAGCAACTCCAGCAGTCCCTCGACCGGCGTGTTTGCACCCAGGAAGTATGAGTCCCAGCCGTGCAACTCGAGAGTGTCCGCAACCATGTGGGCTCCCATCTGGTGAAGTTCGCTGCCGACACAAGTCACCACCGCACTCCTGCCTTTTCTAGGCGAATCAAGCAACGTCGGATGGACCAGCGTCATCATGTCCAGGGTAACCGAAGTGGCGAGATGTTCAGCGGCCACTGAGATTTGGTTTGTCATCCAGAGTTCGCCAGTGCGATACATAGCTCTCTGGAACAGATTGACGTATAGATCCTTAAACGAAATCCCTTTCGCGAGTAGACCCTCAACAATAACTCTGCACCCTCTGCGGTCGCCAAGCAGCAAGCGATCCATATACGCGGTGAAGCTCTGTTCCACCTGAATATAATCACCCAACCGGCTGTCAGTGACCATCGTATGATTTCTGATCCAATCGGAGAGAAACAGCATCAATTCGATCGTTATGGCAGTCTCGCCGCGCTCGAATCGTGCCTCGACCTCCGTCACCCTGCGCCGTATCTGATCGTGCTGCTGGACATGCGCCGGCATTTCCGGGTAGCGCATGGCAACCATTATCTTCTCTTCACGGGCAAAATGATCCCTGGTGAACTTCGTCAATTCTGCGAGAAGAGTTCCCAGAATCTCCGCCCCTTGCCCGGCCAGCATCGCCTCGTGGAGGCGATTGACGAGCCCGAACTGAAACTGATGGTCTCGGTCGATCTCAGGGACATGCACAGCAAACTCCGGTGTCCACTCCAACATCGTTACTGCGGCGGTTGGCATAACCTAACGGCTCCTTCATTGATGCAACAAGCTCTGACATCCACTAAGGCATTTGCGCAAAGCCTTGAACGGGGATGGCCTCCAAACTAAAAGAACTCCACATTGTCCCCGAGTTCATCCGCTTCCCCAGGTGGGGTGTTCAGGCAGTCAACTTGCGCGGCCATCGGCACCGTCCCGGTCGCCTTCCTTGTGACACTTTCATGCACGTCGAGTTCTGCCTGCATGGTGTAATGACTCATGAAATCGGCCAGCCCCGGTTCCGGCTCTTCGCCTTCATCGCTCGGCAAGCCACACCGAGTCTTCTCTCCGATCTCCTCGATCGATCCTCGTGCGCGTGCGACGGCCTCCGCGAAGAGAGTGCCGACGGAAAAGTTCTTCCGGGTCGTTGCAAGGTCTCCAGCAAGGCGGTCACCGCGAGCGGCGATCTGAGAGATAAGGGCGAAACTTCGCTCTGTCGCGGCGTGCAGATCGGCGACCGCAAGGCGCAGCTCATCCACATCTCCATTCCCTGTAACGTTTGCCGGATCCGGTCCGTGTTCCTCGTATGAGCGTGCGGCTCCCTCTCTCATGGAACCGAGCGAAGCGACAAGGGATTCGGAGCGTTCGTTGCATTCGAACGCCAACTGCTGAACGGAGCCGGCTATGACGTCGAGGGCACTCCCGGTGTCGCCCAAATGGAATGCGCTGATGCGCGCATTCAATGCCATCCTGCGCATCTTGGATTCAATTTGCTGGATTTCCTGAATGGGCCCGCTCATTTTGCCAATGGTCTCTGTCAGGTCCCTTCGTGTGGCCCGTGTTGCGGCTTCAGCATTTGAAGTGTGGCCGAGACTGGTCAGAATCGCGCCGCAATCCTGCTCCAACGGCAGGAAGAACGATCCCTTCCCATCCTCACGAATGCCGGATAATGCCCGGCTCTCGTGGGCCATCTCCAGAACATGCCTCGCAATGCCTTCCAGATTGCGCTCAACCGACTCGACCGAAGCGGTGAATTTCTTGTCGGCGTCGGCGAGTTGCGCAGATTGCAACGCCAGCACCGCCGAGGTGCCACGCGGGTGGCGGGAAGGACTTCCGCCCACTTCGCCAGATTCCGAACTGAGGCGCTGCAGCACTTCGATCACATGTTCAACCTGCTGCCGCGTAATGTCGTGGAACTGGATTGATACGATCAGTTTCTTGAACGCGTCCGATATTGCGCCATATTCGGCCCCCAATCGATCCGACGATTCGCGTGCCTTGTCTTGCACGTCACGGAACGACGACAGGCTGGATAGTGTCCCGGATATTAGAGTTGGCAAGTCCTTCGTCTGCCCTGCTTCCAGAGCTGAAATCTCTCGCATTGCGCTTTCGATTGGCGGGATCAGCGAGTTGGCGATAGCCAGCGCGTTCTCGACTCTGGAATAAATCTGGCCAGCCAACAAGCTGACGTCGTCAGCCAGATCGCTGAAGTCGGCTTTTGTACTGCCCAAACGCGCAGTTTCAATTCGCGTTAACACTCCGAGCGCTCGAAAAGTCGAGACAGTTTCCTTGAATCCCAATAGCGTTCGCTTCAGAAGCCCTACCTCACGGCGTATGCCGGCTAGGCCGCTGTCGCGGTCTCCTAGAGACGTTCTCATTTCCGTGGAGCGATCTAGAGCGTGTGTGAGCGCCTGGGATGCCCGCTGTCCATGCTCCTCGTTCGCCAAAGCGGTCAGCTCAGACGTAATCAAGCTTACCGTCTGCATGAACTCAGCAAGTTTCCCGCCGATGCTCAAGAAACCCTGTTCCGTGTCGTGATTCAAC
>Ga0302274_10005376_pt1 | contig 10869 bp, 6 predicted proteins | sample III_Bog_N2_1_FD_198755 | JGI IMG/M metagenome (GOLD analysis project Ga0302274, IMG submission 198755) | Peat permafrost microbial communities from Stordalen Mire near Abisko, Sweden - III_Bog_N2_1 | ecosystem: Environmental > Terrestrial > Soil > Wetlands > Peat | place: Sweden: Abisko...
TATTGTTGTTGCCAAGCTTGATGCTACTGGAAATTATTTATGGGCTAAAGCCTTTTACGGTACAGGCGGTAACGATGGTGAGTGCACCGGTAGAGGAATAACTATTGATAGTCATGCCAATATTTATGTAACCGGCGGTTATACCGGTCAACCTACATTCGGTTCATTTACCCCGCCATTTAATTCAGGAATTTCCAATTCATTTATTGTTAAAATTGATTCATCAGGCAATGTAAAAAATTTAATTACGGCAATTGGAGGCGGTTACGCCAGCAACGATTGTTGTACTTCTGCAGCTATGGCCATTGATTCATGTGATAATATTTATTTGACCGGTTATTTTGATGGAACGGCACAATTTGGCGATTATGTGCTTGCAAGCTATGGCGGACAGGATGGATACGTTGCAAAATGCGATCATGATTTTAGTTGGGATTGGGCGCAAAATTTTGGCGGAGCCGGAGATGATGCAATTAGCGCTATTACTTTAGATAAATATACTGATGTATATATAGGTTGCAACTACCAGGATGGTGCGGCGCAAATAGAAGGCACCAATGTTAGCGGAGGAAGCATGGCTGCAGTTAAATTAGATAACGGAAAGGGTTATGTAGATTGGGTGCAAAGTTGCGGAAGCGCCAACAGCGGCGATGGAATGGGTGGTATTGCGGTTGATAACGCAGGATATGTTTATGTTACAGGCAGTTATTCTAACAGCGCTGTTTTTGGTACAACTACACTTTACAATGGTGGTTTACAAGGCACAAATTTTCTGGCTAAATTAGATAGTATTAATCATATAACTATTACACCTGACCCTGATTCAGTGTACTGTGCCGGTCAAACCTACACGTTACCTTATAAAGTAACCGGCGTGTTTACCTCGGGTAATATTTTTACTGCGCAGCTTTCTAATGCTTTGGGCAGTTTTGCAAACGCGGTAAATATCGGAACCTACACCTCCACGGCAAGTGGTAATATTATTATTACTATTCCTGCGTCAACACCATATGGAAATCATTATCGTATCAGGGTACTTTCTACCAAGCCAACCTTAATTACAACCATTCCTACATCAAGTTGCATTAACAGGCCTGTAGATACTGCGTATTTTTATATTACCATATATCCCATTCCTAACCTAACCATTAATGGCAATACTGTTTTGTGCCCGGGCGATACAACTACCTTAAGCACCTCCGGTGCCGAACATTATTTATGGAACAATGGAGATACTACATCAAGTATTACTGTTGAACCCTCATCAACACAACAATATTCTGTCACACTAACTAATGGCCCGTGCACCTGGAAAGATTCAACTACAGTTGCTATTGAACCGTTACCAGTTATTACAGTTGCGCCTGCTAATCCGCTTATTTGCTCCGGAGGAGGCGTGTCTCTTAGTGCCAGCGGAGCAGTAACGTATAAGTGGAGCCCTTCTGTAGGTTTGAATGCCAAAACCGGCGACCCTGTATTTGCAGGGCCAACCGTAACTACTACATACACCGTTACCGGAACTGATTCAAACGGATGTGTTGGCAAAACATCCATTGCAGTGAAGGTTGGGCAAACACCCGCGGCATTATTTTCTTTCTCAACGCCGAACCCCTGCCAGCCCCAGGAACAACAATTTACAAATTCATCAACCGGCGATAGTATTACCTATACCTGGCAATTTGGCGATGGAAGTACTTCAGCAGCAATAAATCCCCTGCATGATTATAAAACCACAGGAACATATAAAGTAACCCTATTGGTAACAACACCATCCGGTTGCGATGATTCTTTAACCCTAACAGACAGTGTGCTGGTATTAGCCAATCTTGCTTTGGTTCCAAATGCATTTACCCCCCGGGCAGAAAATGCCAACGGCATTTTTCGGCCTGATGTGCTATGTAATACCACTACCAGTTATTTATTTAGGGTATATGACCGCTGGGGAGAAATGGTATTTGAAAGCACCAACCCAAGTGATGGCTGGAACGGCACCTATAATGGCAAAGCAGAACCACTTGATGTTTACGTATATTATTTAAAAATGAGTTGCGGTACCTGCAGCACCTTTTTAAAGGGTAATGTGACCCTGATTAGATAATTAGTTCTAAGTAGATATTGTGTTCCCAGGCAATTGTCCTATTGCCGCTCACTCATTCGTTATTGAGATGATTCTACTAATTAATTAAACCTAAATTTTTTATTATGACAACAGAACAAATTGCAAAACGATTGGTTGAGCTTTGCCGCGCAGGTGAAGTTCTAAAAGCAGGTGAGGAACTATATAGTGACGATATAGTTAGTATTGAGCCTGAAAATGGCCGAATGAAATCAGCTAAAGGCAAAAAGGCAGTTGAGGAGAAGGGCGCCCAATTTGCTTCGATGATTGAAGAGCGGCATGGGGGTTCATTTTCTGATCCTTTAGTAGCCGGAAATCATTTTAGCGTAGCTATGGTTTTAGATGCTACTTTAAAAGGCATGGGCAGAATGAAGCTTGAGGAAGTATGCGTGTATGAAGTGAAAAGCGGTAAAATAGTTAAAGAGCAGTTTTTCTTTAATTAATACTGAGGAGGATTTAAACTTTAAACCCGGCATTGGTTTTAGCCAATACCGGGTTTTATTTTAAGAAATTCAGTTAAAAGGAATGAAAAAAGTGGTGAGGGACGGGATTGAACCGCCGACGCAAGGATTTTCAGTCCTTCGCTCTACCAGCTGAGCTACCCCACCAACTTTAAGGACTGCAAAAGTAAGGCAATCAACCAATAAATCAAATAGTATTTTTAATGTTGTTATTTAGCAGCTTGTTGTATAGCTTCTGCCTCTTCTTTAGAGGGCCCATACATACCCGGCACTTTTAATCCTGCCTGACGCATAAGCACAGTCATTTGGGCACGGTGATGTATCATATGTTTTAAGGTTGTAGAAAGTGTAAACCCATTTTTCCAGTTAAACCGGCCATACATTAATGCTTCTTCCTGTAAATTGGCATCGGTCCATTTGTTTTTAACTTCATCATGCACAGCCTCAAATACATGTTTTTGTATATCCTGCATTTCTTTTATGGTGGAAGGTATAGGGGTGTTTCTATCAGGCCCGCCTATATTTAATCCTGTAGCGCTTAAAGAACCTGCCACACCTATAACGTGCCATGCTAATTGGGCCAGATTGCGCCCCTCTGCAAATGTTTTTTGGTTGAGTGAAGCCTCAGTAAGGTTGGCGTAAAGATTTTCTGTGTTTTTAATTTCAGGCTTCCATTCGGTTAAGAATTCTTTTATTGAAGTAAACATACGAAAGCAATTTTTTTGTGCAAGTTAATAAAAAGAGCATCCATTAATAAGTGGTATTCTTTACCCCGGCTAAATTATCAATTCCCAATAACCCACATCTATCCATTTATTAAACTTGTAGCCTACCTCAGTTAGTTGGCTGCACTTTTTAAAGTTCAATTTCTCATGCAAGGCAATACTTCCTTCATTTGGTAAAGCTATTCCACCAATTAAATAATGAAAATTTCTTTTTTTCAGCTCTTCAATTAAAACAGAGTAAAGCTTTTTTCCTATTCCTTTTCCTATCCACTCAGGAGAAAGATAAATTGTACATTCGGCAGAATATCGATAGCCTGAACGCGTTTTCCAGCTTGTAGCATAAGCATATCCAATGGCTGCTCCATTTATTTCATAAACAAACCAGGGATATTCTTTTGTGGTTAGTTCTACCCTTCTTTCTATTTCTGATAGTGTAACGTCTACTTCCTCAAAAGTTATTACGGTATTTTTTATATAGTAATTATAAATATGACAAATAGCGGGAATGTCCGATTGGTGTATGGGACGAATGGAATTATCAATAGATTTTTTATGATCAAATTGTAATGCTGGTGCCGTCATTTTTTATTTTAGAAAATGATGCCTTAACATTTAACACTAAATATTAACGTTGAAATAACAACTCTCTGTATTTAGGTAAAGGCCACAATGCATCATCAACCACTTGTTCCAGCTTGTCGGCATGGTAGCGTATCTCATCTAAATAAGGCTTTACGTTATCGCAATAATCAATGGAACGGCTGCGCATCTTTTCAATCTCATTGGCCTTTTTACGGGCTTCGGTCATCTCTTCAGCTTTAGTGATGATCGCTGAAATATGATCTGAAATTTCTGAAGCCAGTTTCTTTTGCGCCTCAACATTCTTGCCCTTTAATCCCGCTTTTTCTAAACCGTTAATATTATTTAGCAATTCATTCTGGTATCGGATAGCAGCAGGTAACACCTGGTTTAGCGCCATTTCTGCACTAATGCGTGATTCGATCTGTATTTTCTTTACGTAATTCTCCAGCAATATTTCATGCCTTGCGTGCATTTCTGCCTCAGTATATACTTTGTTTTCTGTAAATATCTTCATGCCCGGTTTAGAAATAAATGCATCTAAGGCGGTAGGAGTGGTTTTAATATTATTTAAGCCGCGCTTTTTTGCTTCTTTTGCCCATTCATCACTATAGTTATTGCCTTCAAATAAAATTCTTTTTGAGGCAGTGATATAATGTTTAAGTGTATGCAAAATGGCATTGTCTTTATCTTCGCCGCCTTTTATTAAGGCATCTACTTCAATTTTAAATTCTTTTAGTTGTTGTGCTACAACGGTGTTAAGAACTATCATTGTTGAGGCGCAATTTGCTGATGAGCCTACGGCGCGTATTTCAAACTTATTACCTGTAAAGGCAAATGGTGATGTACGATTTCTATCTGTATTATCCAGTAACAGATCGGGAATCTTATTATGTAGATCAAGTTTTAAAGTTTGTTGTTCTTCTTCTGTCAACTCAACTCCTTTTTTTACTCTTGATTCAATTTCATTAAGAACCTCAGTTAAATAAGAACCGATAAATACAGAAATAATTGCCGGTGGGGCTTCATTGGCTCCTAAGCGGTGATCGTTACTTGCTGTTGCAATAGCCGCACGTATCAAATCAGCATTATCATTAACCGCCTTAATAGTATTAATAAAAAAAGTTAAAAACTGAAGATTGGTGCGAGGTGTGCGGCCGGGAGACAATAAATTTTTACCGGTATCGGTACCCATGCTCCAATTACAATGTTTACCGGAGCCATTAATACCTGCAAATGGTTTTTCGTGTAATAATACACGCAGTTTGTGGCGGCGTGCAATTCTATCCATCAAATCCATTAACAATTGATTATGGTCAACTGCCAGGTTTACTTCTTCAAAATTAGGAGCACATTCAAATTGGCTTGGCGCTACTTCATTATGCCTTGTTTTTAAGGGTATACCTAATTTATAGGCTTCGGTTTCAAAGTCAACCATAAACGTATATACGCGTTCAGGTATGGTACCAAAGTAGTGGTCTTCAAGCTGTTGACCCTTAGCCGGGGCATGGCCAAATAAGGTTCTGCCTGATAACATGAGGTCAGGCCGGAGGTTGAACAATGATTCATCCACCACAAAATATTCCTGCTCCCATCCTAATGTTGGGGTAACTTTATTTACACTTTTATCAAAATAGTGGCAAACTTCAATTGCCGAGGTTTCAATAGCCTGTAATGATTTGATCAATGGGGCTTTATAATCAAGTGCCTCGCCGTTATATGAAACAAAAATAGTAGGTATGCAAAGCGTTTTACCCGCATCTGATTCCATAATAAAAGCAGGTGAAGATGGATCCCATGCTGTATAGCCACGTGCCTCAAAAGTTGTACGTAATCCACCACTTGGGAAGCTTGATGCATCAGGCTCCTGTTGTACAAGTGCATCACCCTCAAAGGCTTCTATGCCCTTTCCTGTTCCGGTTGGTTTAAAGAAAGAATCATGTTTTTCGGCAGTTGCACCGGTCAATGGCTGAAACCAGTGGGTATAATGCGAAACACCCTTCTCCATGGCCCAGGCTTTCATAGATGAAGCTACCTGGTCAGCTATATTGCGGTCAATTTTAGAGCCGTTGTGTATAGCTTCTTTTACGCTCTCATAAGCATCTTTTGAGAGGTATTTGCGCATAGTTTCCTCAGTAAAAACGTGGCTCCCGAAAAAATCAGATATTTTTTCTGAGGGTAGATTTACTTTGGTTTTTTCGATGGTCTGGATATTTAAAAGGGATTTAAAGCGGCTGGAAGTCATATTAAAAATGTTTCGGCAAAAATAAAACGACATTTTTAATTAATCAATAAAAAATTTAAAAATTTTCAACAAAAATGTTAAAATTGTGAACATTTGCAATAAAATAATAAATTTTTAACACTAAAAAGCCATAAAACTGATTTTTGGTTAAATATTTATTAAATATTATTTTTTATAAAGTGTGGCAGGATGGCCTTTATTTTAGCCAACTTGTCTTTATTTATCAGCAAAAGCATTGCAATTAAGAACAATAAAATGCCAATGGCCCTGTAGCGTACCAAGGCGCCAATATTTGTTACGGTTATGCCTATAAGCACAAATTGTGTGAAGCAATAGAAAAGGAGAAACAGAAGGAGGTTGACATTTACTTTTTTTAGAGAGAAAAAGATAATAGCTGTAATTATTACTATTATAATTAAAATGTTCTCTATGGCAGCAGGATATTGTATGACATTGGTCAACTCAAAAATATGGGGGCGTAACAGGCAATGGTTTAAGGCATAAGGTATACTTGAAAATAAACTAAAGTAGTTATGTTGCAGGCGGGGCACAGGCAAATTAGCCCTGGAAAGTGTAAGATCTATAAAATCATTTTGTTTGAATATAAGGTAGCCTAAAAGGTCGTAATGTTGATTAAGTTGGGAAAAATAATAGAAATTTTTGATGTTAAATGCTATTAAGAAAAAGACCGCATGTACCAAAAACCATTTAGCAACTTTATATTTTGGAAACCAAATACATACAGCATAGCTAACCATGCAAGGAACAATAAGAAAACACATAAATAACCGGCTAAACAACAACAATATGATACCTATTATAATTTGAAGCGCGTTACTAAGTTTAAACGGATGTTTTAATACATTATCGGTTCCATATAATAATAATCCAAGACCCGTAAGAGCAAAACCATCCTTATGTATACCAGAGCACCAAAAAAGAACAGAGGGGAGAAAGAAAATAAACCCTTTTAACAGAAGTTCTTTACCTCTCATATATGGTAAAAAGAATTTATATAAAAATATCAACCCCCAAAGAGTTATAAATTCATAAATAATAATATGAACGGTATTAATACCGTGAGATATAGGTAATAAAAGCAGGTTGTAACGTATTATAAAATAACTGCTGGCATCAGTAGGAAAATTGGGGTCGGCTATATACATTTTCAGGTACTCCGGGGGTAAACCTACCGGGCCAAACACCAGTCTAATATAATCCAGGGGGTTTTTATGCAGGGCGTTGAACAATACCTGGCTATAATGAAAATAAGTGTAAGTATCGCCGCCGTTATAATAATGAGCATGTATCCAACGATATATGATTCCAGTGATTATCTTTGTGATGAAAATCACGATAACAAACCAAGGAGAAAGGGCAGAAGTATAGTACCGTCGTAAAGCATAGAGTAAAAAAATAAAGAATAATAAGTAAGCAGCAGTAATAAAATAATTCATATTGCAAACTTATATTAAAATTATAACGTTTGTAGTGTTTATATTTTAGTAACTTTAAAAAATTCAATTTAGATTTTTATACCCATAAATTTTATAATTTTATACTTTAAGCTAAAAAAATAAACTAACGGGTTCCTAAAATCCTGCATGAAACTACTACACAATTTTATAGAAAAACTTAATCCTGAAGAAAGAGATAAGTTGAAAGCTATGGGGTTAAAGGGTAAAGAGAAAGACCTTTTACTAAAAAGTTTTGAAATAGCAGAAACACAGGAGTTTGATAAAGACCAGATTCTTGAAGCGCTTCAGATAAACTACAATCATTTTAGGGTACTTTGTTTTAAAGTACTGCGCAAATGCTATAAAGCACTGGCCGGCGAAGATGATTTGAAAGTACTCGATTTTCTTAATTCTAAAATGCTTTACGATCATCTGTTTAGTGAGATACATCTTATTGAAAAGAAATTGATCAAAGAAAAAGCGCCCGAAGATGAGTTGAGAAACTTTTATCGGACGTGCTTCGATCTATCAGTAAGGCTGCCTAACTATTATTACGAAGAAAAAACCGCAACTGATTTTGCTAATAAATTTCTATCTGTTGTGCCTCCCGCAGAACAGTTGGATGAAAAACTAATTATTGAAGCACGCATGCTGTTTAATAAAATTAACCAGCTTACCGTGCGCTATCGTATTGCCGATGTGCAGGAAGAAGTGAATAAGGAAATTACAGAACTGGAGAAGCATATTGATGAAACTAAGGACCCACGGGCCAGGTATTATATTTTTAAAACTTCGGACCTGTATTGTGTTATTTATAAGAGCGCTGCCGAACGCGAACCCTACCTGCAAAAGATGGTAAGCATTATTGAAAAAGATAACGCCGACCTGCCGGAGAGGGAGAAAGGACTTACTATGTTCAAACTGGCCGATGTATTATATGATGATAATAAAATAGAAGAGGCCCATAATTTTGTTTACAAATTATACATTGAACGCCCGGATAGTTTTAAGAACTTCTTTAGCGGTTTTCATATTTTAATTGAGACCTCTATACTGCTTAAAAAATTTGATCTTGCTGAAAGTATTCTTAATAAAGAGTTTAGCAAGATCATTGAAATGCAGCAGGAACCCTTTTGCACCTTTGCATTATTAAATTATGCCAAGCTGTATTTACACAAAGCTGATTACGAAAAAGCATTGGGTTATATTATAGAAACTAAAAAAGTGCATAATAAAACCCTGAACGCTGCACAAGAGGTACAGATTCGTATTTATGAAAATATATACTTCTATTTATCAGGCGATATAGATTTTGCAAAACAACTGGTAAGCGCCAATTTGAAATTTTGCGAATATCAGAAAATTGCAGAACGCAATCCACAGGCTCAGTTAGTGTTTGATATTATTAACGCTTGTATTAAGGCCAGCCTATACGAAAAATCGTTACCTGATGATACTATGCAAGCGCTTGAGAATTTTCAGAAAGGAACACTGGCTATTTTTGGCAGACTACTTATGCGCATGGTGCCAAAAACTAAGGCTGAACATTAGTAAAAATAATTTTGTGGCACAACTACTTATATGACTCCAACAACATTACACGATCCGGTGGTGGACGTGTCAGTAGCAGAACAGCTCGGACTTCTTCCTGAAGAATTTGAACATATAAAAAAAATAATGGGCCGCACGCCTAATTATACTGAACTAAGTATCTATTCAGTAATGTGGAGTGAGCATTGTTCCTACAAAAACTCTATTAAACTTTTAAAAACATTGCCACGGGAAGGCGCACACCTGTTAGCAAAAGCCGGTGAAGAAAATGCCGGCCTTATTGATATTGGTGGTGGCTTGGCTTGTGCATTTAAAATTGAATCACACAATCACCCGTCTGCCATAGAACCCTACCAGGGTGCGGCAACAGGCGTTGGCGGTATACACAGAGATATTTTTACTATGGGTGCACGGCCTGTGGCTGCATTAAACTCATTACGATTTGGAACCTTAGATAATGAAAAGACCAAGCACTTAATGCGCGGCGTGGTAAAAGGCATTGGCAATTATGGTAATGCTTTTGGAGTTCCAACTGTAGCCGGAGAAGTATTTTTTGATGAATGTTACCAAACCAATATTTTAGTAAATGCTATGAGTGTTGGTGTGGTTGAAGTTGGTAAAACAGTTTCTGCTACGTCAACAGGTAAAGGCAACCCTATTTATATTGTTGGCTCTGCCACCGGCAAAGACGGTATTCACGGCGCTACATTTGCATCAGAAGATATTTCTGATGACTCACATGAGAAATTACCAAGCGTTCAGGTGGGTGATCCGTTTCAGGAAAAATTATTGTTAGAGGCTTCCCTGGAAGCTATTGCAACCGGCGCTATTGTAGGTATGCAGGATATGGGCGCAGCGGGTATTACCTGTTCTACCTCTGAAATGAGTGCTAAAGGTGAGCATGGTATGATAATTCATTTGGACCGTGTGCCGCTTCGCCAACAAAATATGAGGCCGTTTGAAATTTTGCTATCAGAATCGCAGGAGCGCATGTTGTTGGTTGTACAAAAAGGAAGAGAAAAAGATATTGAAGCAGTATTTGACAAGTGGGATTTAAATTGCGCCATTATTGGCGAAGTTACAGAAGGCAACACGCTTAAATATTATATGTATGATGAACTGGTGGCTGAAGTACCGGCAGAATCATTGGTACTTGGCGGTGGCGCGCCTGTATATAACAGGGAAACAAAAGAACCGGGTTATATAAATGACATTAAAAAATTTGATGCTGCATCGGTTGAGCAACCACAAGATTTTAAAGCAACAGCGTTAGAATTAATTACTCAACCAAACATTGCTTCTAAAAAATGGGTAATAGAGCAGTACGACTCAATGGTGGGTACTGATAATACAAGTACCAATGCACCGAGCGATGCGGCGGTTATTCGTATTAAAGACACCGATAAAGCTATTGCTGTAAAAGTAGATTGCAATGCACGTTATGTTTGGGCCGATCCTTATAAAGGCGCCATGATTGCTGTTTGCGAGGCAGCACGTAACATTGTTTGTTCAGGCGGCACACCGGTTGGAATAACTAACTGTTTAAACTTTGGCAACCCTTATAACCCTGAAGTGTATTGGCAGTTTAGTAATGTAATAAATGGGATGGGTGAAGCTTGCAAAGCCTTAGTTACTCCTGTTACAGGTGGTAATGTAAGTTTCTATAATCAATCTGCTGATGGCGGAGCAGTGTTCCCAACTCCTGCAATTGGTATGTTAGGGGTGTTGGAACATT
>Ga0302274_10005377_pt1 | contig 10868 bp, 7 predicted proteins | sample III_Bog_N2_1_FD_198755 | JGI IMG/M metagenome (GOLD analysis project Ga0302274, IMG submission 198755) | Peat permafrost microbial communities from Stordalen Mire near Abisko, Sweden - III_Bog_N2_1 | ecosystem: Environmental > Terrestrial > Soil > Wetlands > Peat | place: Sweden: Abisko...
GAGCGTGGATTCTGGAACGCTCGTTGAGTGCGATCAACGCATAGTTGTATTGAAAGGCGCTTGGTCTGTCCGGTTTCGAGTGCTCGCAGAAAGCCGGACAGTCAAAGCGCCAGTTTATTTGAGCGTATGCGAACTTTCTAATCAAGGGCGGGTGTGGTGGGCCGCAAAAGCGAATGCGTCGGCAAGCCTGAGTCACATTTTTTGAGAATCAGACGGTTTCAAGATTTTCCGCCAGCGTGATTCAAACCGGGCTTCTTGGTCCGGTGGTCGCGTTCGTTGCGGTGGCGTGGCGATACGCACCACGTCCAACGGGCCATGATGGCTGGCCTCCAATTCGGCGGTTTTGATTCCCATGTCAATCTCCCGGTCACGGCGGTCCAGCTTTTCAACGCGCCGGGCGCGATAGGTGTCCGTCGCGTCCAGCATTTGCAGGCCCGCCAGAATATAAAAATAAACTCCCATCGCCGGGCAAAGCCACCAACAGCCAGTGGCGATCAACGCGCTGCCCAGGGGAATGACCAGCCAATGCACAATGGGTTTGTCCGGCAGGAAACGCGGCGTTCCCCAATAATGCGAATACCATTCGATGCCGCGTTTGCGCCGGTTGTGGATTTCAACCAGGTTGGCGACTCCGAAAATCCACATGATTAAAATGAATCCTTCGATGGCCATGAACGGAATATTACCGGTGAAAGTTGATGGCAGGCCAGTTTCTGGCGGGTTGCGGTAAGTCATAATGCCGCCGATGACAAAGAGCGGAAGTTTGAAGAAAAACGTATGCCCGATGAGCCGGGGAAACGTCCAGTGACGTTCGCCCATGTGGTGTTTCCAGATCACGTCCAATGGCAGGGTGAACCACATACGTCAGAATTGTGGAAACACGACGTGCTTCCAGGTCTTGCCGTTGCTCCACCTTCGCCCGCTCTGAAAGGCCACCGCTTGAACGAGGCCGCGATACTGCGGGCCGCCCTTCCAGAGCGTCGTGAATGCTCGCGGCTGCAACTCCAAATCAACCACCTGTTGCTCGCCTGCGGTTTGGGATGAACCTTGAGAGCCGTGGGTGGCGCTGGCGGACAGTCGGTATTGCAGCGTTCGGCCAATGGCTTCCGCCGCCCAATTGTTGGTGGTCGTGTCGCCGTTCTGGTGAAAAATCTTGGTCTGCAAATTGCCCAGCAATGAATCCACCTTGGGCCGGGCCGCCTCGCCCCCCAAGGCGCTCAGGTAATTGGAGTAATTCTGCGTCAGATACATCGTGCAGGCCCGCGCCGCTCGCGCGGTAGTTTGAAAGATTTGGTCATAGGCCGTGGTAAAATAGTGGGCTTCATCGGCCCAAATGAAGACCGGGCGCGTGTCCTCCGCCGGTCGGCGTTCCAACGCCTTTTGGGTCATGAACTTCATCAACACCCCGGCATACTGCCCCAATTCACTCCATTCCTTGACTGGCAAATCCACGAGGATGATCCGGCCCAAAGTGGTGTGGTCCGGTATGACGGTGGTTTGGGTGGAAAAGAGCTTGCGGAGCGTTCCGCGCAAGAAACTGTCGGCCAGCGTCGTGAATAGCGAAACGATGGAGGAACGGGGGCGGTTGTCCATGCGGGGAAATTCCTCCAGCCAGTACTTGGCCGCCATTTGATATTCCGGTTGCACGTCGGGATTTTCCACGGCTCTGGTCCCGGCTTGTTGGACGTAGTTAAAGCAGGCCGACTCGGCCTGCCACGCCTCGCTTCGGGCTTCCTCCATGTCCTGCGGGGCCGTGCGGATAATCTCGAACAGTTCCGGTAGCGTCACCGCCCCGCGAGCGATGGCCAGGAGGTCCACCGCGTTGCGAAGCAACTGCTTGACGGCCCGTTCCCAATAAAGGTCAGCCCCGGCAGAGCCGTGGCGCTGGTTGGCGATTTCGGCCACTTGCATAAACAGTGCAACCAGGTTTTCGGTCTGGCCCGCACCCGCGCCCGGCCGGTTGGCTTCATAATCCAGAAAATTGAACTGCTCCTTTGACAATTGGATAATATCGGATTGTCGCCCGGCCTCCTCGGCATAACGAAACCACAAGTCCGGTTCATCGGTTTTGGCGCACAGCACCAGCCCGCCAAAATCATTCTGCAAAAAGGCCCGTGCCAGCGCCCGGCCTGAACCGCTGGTCTTGCCGGAGCCGGTCGCGCCAAAAATTTGCGTGCCTTCGCAGGCGTCCCGAATGCGCCATGCGTCCTGGGAGTGGTCGGAAAAATAAAGCAAGGGCGCGTCCAGTTCCCACGGCTGCGCTGGCAATGGCGGCGGCTGGTCTGGCGAAGGCACAGACAATCCGCCGTTTCCTTGTGGACGGCGCACGCGCAGCAAATGTCCAAGCCTTAGCATCGGATGCCCTTTCGTTCCAGGGACGAGACATTTTAAACATAATCCATCTTCGCCTTGGTTTCCAATTCCAAGAATTCCCGCTAATCGCCTTTAACTCGCCCGCTGCCCGTTAACGGAGTTCGTCCCGGCTGGTTTAAGTTGGAAACAAATGCTAACGGCGAAGGCACAATGCAGTCTGGGCAATGCCGAAAGGTACTTCCGGGAACACCTTTCGGTGGGGGACTACTACGCCGAAGGGCAGCATGTCCCCGGCCACTGGTTCGGTAAGGGCGCGGCGGATTTGGGCCTTTCGGGCGTAACCAAAGAGGCTGAGTTCATCCGCCTCTGTGAAAACCTCCACCCGCAAACCGGTGAGCAACTGACGCTGCGCCAGAAAACCACGCGCACAGAAATGGACGCCGATGGCGTGGAACATCAGGCCGCGAATCGCCGGGTGTTTTACGATTTCACGTTTTCACCGCCCAAATCGGTTTCCATCGCGGCGCTGGTGGGTGATGACTGCCGCATCGTTGAGGCGCACGACCACGCCATGACGGAGGCATTGCAACAGTTGCAAACCTTTGCCGCCACCCGCGTTCGCAAAAATGGCCAGTGCGCGGATCGCACCACCGGCAACATTGTTGCCGCCGTATTCCGGCACGACACGTCCAGGGCGTTGGACCCGCACTTGCACAGTCATGCCATTTTGTTCAACGCAACTTATGACACAGTGGAGAAGCAATGGAAGGCGCTGCAAAACCATGACATGCTGGCCGCGCAAAAGTTTGTCGAGAATGTGTATTACCACGAATTGGCCCGCGAACTGGTCCGATTCGGGTATCAACTCGAAAACAAGCCGCGCGGCGACCTTGAAATCAAAGGCGTTTCCCCGGAACTGATGGAAAAGTTTTCCAAGCGGCACCGGCAGATTGACGAAAGAACCAGGGAACTGCTCGCCCGCGAGCCGGAGAAGGCCAATGGAAACGTGGCCGCGATTCGGGAGAACATCGCGCATCGCGAACGCCCGCCGAAAGTGCGCGACATGGGTTTGTCGCGGCTGCAAGGATTGTGGGACAATCAAATGACTGCCGGGGAACGTGAATCCCTCCGCAAGCTTACGGTGGCGGAACCGCCGATGGTTCAAGCTCCCGCCACTGTGGCACAGGAGGCGGTTGCCTGGGCCGAAGAACACGTTTTTGAGCGGCGGTCGGTCGTCAATGAGCATGACCTGTGGCGGCACGCGCTGGAACATGCCAGGGGCGAGAATATCCGGCTGGCCGATGTTCAGGCGGTCACGCGCCAGCGGGATTACGTGCGCGATGAAAAGCACCCCGGCAAGGTCACTTCGCGGGAGCATCTGGAACGAGAATGGCAGATTGTTTGCTTGGCCAGTGCCGGGCGGCGGCGCTGCGGTTCGCTCGCCTTCGATTGCCGCGCCCGCAATGACCAGTTGGATGAGGAGCAACGCCATGCCGTCAACCGGTTGGTGAGTTCGCCCGATTTGGTCAGTCTGTTTCGCGGCGGCGCGGGCACGGGAAAAAGTTTCACCCTGCGCGAAGTGCAATGCGAATTGCGGGAACGAAAGTGCCCCGTTCACGTCGTGGCTCCGCAACGGCAACAGGTCATTGGGCTGGAACAGGACGGATTGGAAAATGTCGAAACCGTCAGTGCCTTTCTCGCTCGTCGGCAAATGCCGCGCCATGCGGTCGTGCTCGTGGATGAGGCCGGACAGATCGGCGGCAAGCAAATGCACGCCCTGTTGCGGATGGTGCAAGAGCATCAAGGGCGCGTGATCCTGTCCGGGGACACCCGCCAGCATGGGGCGGTCGAGGCGACGGACGCCCTGCGGGCCATTGAGAAGTATGCGGGCTTGCCGGCGGTGGAACTGACGAACATCCGCCGCCAGAATCCGGCCCTGGCGAAATCGAAAGCTGAACGCCAGTGGATTGAACAATACCGGCAGGCCGTGGCAGAGGCCCGCGACGGCAAGCTTGCGCAATCATTCAAGCGCTTGGACCAATTGCAGGCCATTGAGCCATGCACATTGGCGGACCAGCATGAAAAACTTGCTGCCCGTTATCTGGACCTGGCCAAACAAAATCAGTCCTGTGTGGTCGTCTCGCAAAGCTGGAATGAAATCCACACCGTTAATGACACGATTCGGGCCGCGCTGAAAAATGAAAAACGCATTGGCGACGATGAAACGACGGTCACGGCATTTTTGCCGGTGGATTTGACGGGCGCGCAAAAGCGCGAGACCCGCTCGTATGCCCCGGATTCGGTGCTGGTGTTTAACCGCAATGTGCGCGGCTTCAAGGCCGGAGAATCGGCGCGAATGAAAGCCACCACGGATGAACATCTGATTGCTGAAAGCGATGGTTGCGCCGTCAAGATTCCCTTCAAGCAACTGGACAAGGTGACGGTCTGCCAGGGCAAAGAAATGGCCCTGTCCCCCGGCGACAGATTGCAACTCAAAGCCAACGGGCGAAGCGTGGAAAACAAGAAACTCGCCAATGGCGAATTGGTCACGGTCAAGGCCGTTCATGCGGGCGGGCGAATCGCCTTGGCGGACGGCAGGACGCTGGACAAGGATTTCCGGCAGTTTGTTCGCGGTTACGCCGTCACGTCCTACGCGGCGCAAGGCAAGTCGGTGGATTATGTCCTGTTCTCTGACTCGGCGGTGAAGGCCGCCACGAACAATCAGCAATGGTATGTGACCATTTCGCGCGGGAAAAAGGGCATTCACATTTTCACCGGTGACAAAGAGCAATTGCGCGACAACATCACGCGGTCAGGGGATCGTCCGTTGGCCTTGGATATGGCCAAACCGGAAACGGGCTTTGCCCGCCAATTGAGCAAATCCCAACGGCGCGATGCCGCCCGCTTGCTTGCTGCCGAGCATTCACAACGCGCGGCGGCGAAACGTGGGGCGGAAAGGTTCGGGCAATCAACAGCTTGTCCACCGTCCGCTCCCCATTTGGCCCAACCCGGAACCACTAACCAAGGCATCGAAATATGAATGCGGCTTCACCCTGTTACAAATTAACCCGGAGCGTGATGGGCGAAAATGTACCCATGGACAACCTGCGGTTGGAAGTGAATCCCGAGTCCTTTTTCCTGCTCTCCTATCATCACTTGGAATTTGGAAAATTTGAGGCGGGCAAGGACCACGACACCCTCACGCTTGCTTTTATTAGTCATCAGGTGCGGATCGTGGGCCGCAATCTGCGCGAGTTGGCCGTGGCGCTCCAAAAGCGGGCCGTTGAATCCATCACACCGATGCCAGATCGGTACAGCGCGGCGGCCAGCGCCCAGGGCGGTCTCGTCGAGGTCATCGAAGTGCAGGCCAATGAGGGCAAGAATTGAGGACACGGGTTGCCCCTGTGCCCGGCAATCCACGTCCTCCGCCGATTCCCAGTTCATGGGAAGCAAGGATGCGAGCAATAAGGAATTTCATTTTTCAAATCAAGTGATGTTTCCACGACAACCCTTCCATGTTTCCAATACGACAGAGCGCTCAAAATTCATTATGTCTTCGTAGGCGAAATTGTCTGGTGTCTGGGGAGATGGCGTCGGGTAAAGGCGCACAGGAATTTCACCCTGGTGACTTTGGTACATAACATTTGCGCCCGGAGCTTGCGCGATTCGTAAAAGCAGATGGTTGAATTGAACAATAAATTTGAAACCATCACCATTTTTTATCACCTGACTCTGTATGGGCTGTTTCGCGTTTATGACGTAAAAGGTTCTTGTTGTCATTCCACCAATAGCGGTTAAAACTGTCTTTGAATATGCCAAATCAATCCAGCAATTTTCAGGCAGGATTCCATCTTTAATTTTTCGCGTGACGGTGGGAGAAAACTCGACTGGATGCTCGCCTTGCACGCTGGCGAGACTGAACGTCACGGCAGTTTTAATTAGCCATTGCGCCAATTTGTCACGCTCTAATTTTAATGCCTCAATCATTGGCAACGCCAGTTGCGGCCATTGCGGTTCAATGAGAAAGCCAAGCCGCAGTTCAAACCACGCTTCAAGATCATTCATCCAAGTATTGTTGCAATTTTTGCAAACATGACGCACTTGGACGGCTTCAATTTGATGCTCGTTTCGAGTGATATTCTCTTGGCCTTCAACAGACAGCCCGGCGATTACAGGGTATTTCTCAGTCCTTGCTCGACTGCAAAGACGTTTCGCAAAAACATGTTCCTTGCTATCAGCCGGAGAACCGCAAAAAACGCAGCAACGGCTGGCATTGGTCTTCATTTCTTGCATTCGTTGCCTTTCCGCTCACGATTTTTTAACGTTCTAGGCTTCACCATTTATCAGGTTGTCGCTGTTGCCGCCGCGCTTTTTTCAAAGCGGAAAGAAATTCAATATAAACATCACTCAGGACACTTTGAGAGTCGTTGTAAAAGAGAACCCTTCGACCCTCGAAAACATCAATTTTGACTGTTCTCGGCCGCTTCCCAAGCTCAAGGAACGTGTTCTTGGTGAAACACGCCTTGAACATCATGTCAGGTTTCTCGCTCAAGATGGTCACTTGCGCCTCTTTCAACAACGCATCTAGGGTTTCAGACTTGCTGACGCAATTGAAAGCCTCTTTCGCCTTGTCGAACAGTGGGCGCAAAAAATGTTGCAGCGCGTCGAATCGCTGCCGCGCCAGAAGGCGACAAAATGAATCCTCCATCGTTTCTCGGCTCAAGTGCCAAAACACATCGTCAAAATGGATTTTGTACTTGGGGTCAGGATATGGATTGTATTTGAGCGCAACATCAGCCTCAAAGCTTGGCTTCATTCCCTGTTCGTCCCGCAATTTCGTAAAAAGCGGAAAGGCCAAAATCTCTTCAAATGAAATGTAGGAATGTCCAACGGTTGCGATACTTGACCGAAACAGAAATTCAAACTTTTCACGACCAATTCTCGCGTCACATGTGTTAAAATCTGCCAAGCTGAATTGCTTCTTTTTGGTCGGGTTGGGGAAGTTCATTGGCCCCGTGTGTGCAAGCTGTGTGTTCAGCCAGAGGTCAATAATCTCGTGTTTGGATTCTGTCGCCCAACCATAGCCAAATGACGTGGTAAGGTGCTTGTCAAAATCGTCATAAAACCAATAGCGATAACCCTTCAAAAGATTCTTGTCTGGATGCACCCGAAATACCAGGTCACGGATGCCCTCGCCTTGGCCTTTTTGGAACGCGCAACGTTCACTGCTCATCCAGATTTTCCGAAAGGGAAGCACGGCTGACTTCAAAAACATGGGATGACAAAATACCGCCGCCATTTCTCCGCCTAGTTTTTCGTGATTGTCCTCAGAAAAAAACGGCTCCTGCCGAAGTTCTTCCACAACGGCAACGAAAATTGCCAGGCTGTCAAATTCGTCCTGTGTCATAGCAGGAGTGTAGCAAAGGCAACCGACAAGGCAACGCTGCCGCGCCAGCTTGCTCTTGGTGGCCCAAGCCCTCCGCCACCATATTGACGGCATCCGTTCCGCCGGTGGATGCGCACTTGGGATGCCGCGCTGGAAAAACTGCATCGCTCATGAAATACGGCGCGAGCGAAACAACTTCGCTCGCGCCGTTGTGTCATGCGACCACGGGCTGCGCTGCTGGCTCGGCTTTTGGGCCGGCGGTGATGGCCTTCTGTTGCCGCTCATACTCGCTGAGGGACGGCATTTCCACCGGGGCCTTGCGGGAATACGCCCGTGCCATGGCCCGGCTGTTATGCCCCAAGTTCACCTGCGCAAACCGTTCGGGATAGCCTGCCGTCTTGGCCCGTTCCGCCCATGCGTAACGGTAGCTGTGCAGCGTCACGCCTTTAACGCCAAGTCCGGTGCAACGTTGCTTAAACTCCGTCGCGCGGTCGCCCGAACGCACCGTGCGCAAATACGGGAACAGCGGACCGCTCCCCGGCAAGTCCCGCAAAATCTCCTCCATATCCCGGTCCAGGCGCATCGTGGCCACCGATCCGGTCTTCCGGCGGGCATAGCTGATGACATGCTGTTCCCAATCCACGTCCTCGGCGTTTAATTCCGCCAGATCGGTTTGCGAGGCCCCCAAATGCCAGGCCAGCTTGTAGAACGCCTTGCGTTCGGGATTCTGTTCGCGCCCGACGATGGCCAGATGTTCCGCCAGCGTGATGCTGCGCTTCTCCTTAAACTCGACGGCGGGCCACTGGCGTTTCGGCACGAGCGGCCACGGCAGCCAGTTCATGTCCACACAGAAGTTGTGCAGGCGGCGAAGGTAAACGTTGGTCGAAACCGTGCCCAATTGGAGGGCATTCAAAATGGCCTCGCCTTTGGTTTCGATGATGACCTGCGCCAGCAGCGGGGCCAGCGCCTTGTCCTTGGCGACCGTTTTCCAACGGTGCTGATTTGCGCCCTGCTTGGTGTTCAGCAACGCCTCAAGGGCGTTCTGCCAAGTCCGGGTGGTCATGCCGTTGTCGGAACCGGCCAGATACGCTTTGGCAATTTGGAGGTTGAGCACCGGCTGGCGCTGGGAATTGTTTTTGGCTTCGATGATCTGGCGCGCCTCGTCTTCGTTGGTGGTGCCCAGGCTGGTGCGTTTGCCAGTCGTGGTGTCCACGCAATAATAAAGGCCGCCCCGAATGCCCCGACAGATTAAGCGATAACGTGTTTTCATAATTTTCTCACGTAACGCGAAGATAAATGAGGCCGACTCCGAACCGTTAGCGAGCGACGGGCGAGTTACCCGGAGTTTCGCTGGTTTCTTTCGGAGTTGGAAAACTGGTGTCCGATTTGGTGTCCGTTGCGGACCCCCGCGCCCCCAAACCCTTGTAAATAAAGGCGATTTATTTGGAGGCGAGGGTCGGAATCGGACGCGTCCCGCCTTCCACAAGCCACTCGAAATCAACTGTCTAAATCATCACCGTTGCCTTGATATTAAAGGCGTTTGTGATTTAAGTCAAGTAAACTCCAGCCGACTTTTCATAACTCCATTTTACTCCCCACCGATGAGTTTTGCTGGCACTTCTGCTGGCACTTTTCAAATGCCTTTTTCGGTTGGCTGGCCAGCCTCGAACTGCCGCACGCCCACCGTCGCTAGCTGTTTTTTTGGTTAATGATCGCGCACGTTGGATTCGAGTTCAACCGGCACGGTGCGGAACGAGAAAAATGAAAAGTTTTTGCTCCCCGGCGTCTGTCGAAGCGTAACCATTTTTCCCTGCCCGAAAAATTCATGGACCATCCCGTCGCCACCAACATCCACTGGATTCTGCGGATGAATAAGGTGTTCACCCCATTGCGGGTGACGCTGGCAGCGGCAAAAATTCCGGCGGGGCGCGACCTTGGACGAATGTTAAGAAAACACATTTTACGAAATTAATTATGAATCGAATCGAGCAAAAAATTTTCAGGCCGCACCGTCGCGAAATAATTTTAGGCGCGGCACTCGTGGTTATGGCGATGCTGTTCGCCGGTTGCGGTAAAAAATCTGCCGGACCGCCGCCGCCGCCGGAAGTCGGCGTGGTGGCGGTCGCGACCGAACCGTTGCCGGTGACGACGGAATTGCCCGGCCGCATTGATGCGGTTCGCACGGCGCAAGTACGCGCGCGCGTCGCGGGCATTTTGTTGAAGGAAAATTACGTTGAAGGTTCGGACGTGAAAGCGGGCGACGTGCTGTTTCAAATTGATCCCGCGCCGTTGCAAGCGAGTTACGACAGCGCGCAGGCGGCGCTCGCCAAGGCCGAGGCGAGTTTGAAACAAACGCAGGCGCAGGCGGATCGTTACCAAGTCCTCGTAAAAATTCATGCGGTAAGCCAGCAGGATTATGACAACGCCATTTCTTCCGCCGCGCAAGGCAAAGCCGACGTGTTGACGGCGAAAGCTAATGTGGAAACCGCCGGGTTGAATCTCGGTTACGCGACGGTGACCGCGCCGATTTCCGGCCGCATTGGCAAGGCGCTCGTCACGGAAGGTGCCTTGGTCGGGCAAAATGAAACGACGGAGCTTGCCGTCATCCAGCAGCTCGACCCGATTTATTTTGATTTCACCGAATCGAGCGTGGACGTTTTGCGGTTGCGCAAACAGCTCGCGGACGGCCAGCTTCAAAGCGTTGCGCCGGGCGCGGCCAAAATCACGTTGCTGCTTGAAGACGGCTCGGTTTATCCGCACGACGGAAAACTGCTTTTCTCCGACATCACTGTGGACCCGACGACGGGCATGATCACGTTGCGCGCGGAATTTCCGAATCCCGACGACACACTGCTGCCGGGAATGTTCGCGCGCGGCCGCTTGGAACAGGCGGTCAACGACCAGGCCATCGCCGTTTCGCAGCGCGCCGTGGTGCATGGCGCGGACGGCGGCGCAACGGTTTTTGTCGTGACGCCGGACAACAAAATTGAAGTGCGCACCGTGAAAGCAGACACCGCCTTGGGCGACAAATGGATCGTGACGAGCGGATTGAAAACCGGCGACCGCGTGGTCGTCGAAGGTCTGCAAAAAATCAAGCCGGACATGACGGTCAAGCCCGTGCCGTTCGTTCCGCCGACCAATGCGCCGGCGATGACGCAAACCAACCAGT
>Ga0302274_10005394_pt1 | contig 10851 bp, 4 predicted proteins | sample III_Bog_N2_1_FD_198755 | JGI IMG/M metagenome (GOLD analysis project Ga0302274, IMG submission 198755) | Peat permafrost microbial communities from Stordalen Mire near Abisko, Sweden - III_Bog_N2_1 | ecosystem: Environmental > Terrestrial > Soil > Wetlands > Peat | place: Sweden: Abisko...
AAGATAGGTCAGGCCTTTGAGTTGGACCGCCTTACCTACATCGATGATCAGAAAATGCGGTAATGGAGCCGGATTCGGGATCCAAACCGTATGCCAGATGGTGCCTTCATTGTCGTCGATTGCCTGGGCGGCAGGATAGTCTGGAGCCGCGCTGTCGCAGGAGATTACTTTTGCGCCGAGCTTCACCAGTTGGCTTTCCATGGTGTTGATCAAGGGCAGAACCTCAAAATTCATCATTTGAGCGTTCTGCCAGCGGCTTACCTGGTAACCCGCCAGACCGGAGGCAAAGGTTCTGTCGGTCACCTGATCAGCCACCACCTTGTCATCGATCGAGGCGGAGATCTTTTTTCCAACAAAGCTTAGGAACAGATGATGCCATGAATTGATGCCCGTAGCTGCCTTCATGTCACCCGAAGCAAGTTCTTTTTCGTTCGCCTGGCCGTTACTGTTCCTGAAAAAAAGTGACCAATGACCTTTGTCCGTCAGGCGAAAGTGGTATCCGGTAATCTGATTCTGATTCTTCATGCTAGTCACCCTTCCGATCAGATCGATATATCCGGGCTGCTCCAGCATGATGTCGCTGCTGATTGAGTAGTTTTTCCAAGCGGGGTCGCCAATCAAGGTGCCCGGATCAGCATCGCTGTTCCAGCAAATCGGTTTAGCCGTGACAACCTGGCGAAGGCACGTTCCCTTACGCCCACCGGTGGCCTGTGCAATTTCGAATGTTCCGTGCTGATCGCTGAAGTACCGAGGAGTCTTTCCGATAGAGTATTCTTGGAAATCATCCCGATAAGGCAGAGCAAGAGGCGCCGTCGGTGGCGATGTTGTCATCCCCTTCGACTGACCGACTGTTGTAGTTAGGCTATAAACGCATCCGGGATCAAAGGTAACGGTGAAGCTCCCTTTTTCAGGATTTACATCCGCCTGCTTGACAAACCAGTCCTCGTCTTTCTGGGAGCGCAAATCCGTGCGCCAGACATGCAATACGCTGCTGGCGAGTCCTCCCTTAATGACAAATGTGGCAGCCTGACTTGCCTTGGCATCGACGGTTTCTGCAATAAGGCTGAAGTCTTTGCGATTTGGCGAGCGCAGAGTCACATAGCTCCCGTTACTAGGATCGCCACCAAGGTGCTTACAGGCCCCATCTAGATATTGCCAACCCGGTTGGACAAATTGGGTCGTGTGGGCCGTGGCCCAAATTGAAAGACCGACGACATAGTGTCCTGACCAAGGTTCGCTTGCCAACATCAGGCCATCACCCGAAAAGGGTAGTCCCGGCAGGACGGACCAGATAGTCGACCAATTAATATAAGCCGTCATTTTGCTGTCGATATAACCTTCGTTGTATAATTTCGCCAAACCCGCAGCGCCTCCATTGTAATCAGCGGACCCTATTTCACTGCCCCACAGTGGCTTGCCGACAGCAAAGCAGGCCTTCCAGTTGTCCAATTGTTGTGGTGCCGTGCCGGGATAGTGCATTCCCATTATATCGAACGACGCGGCAAACTCAGGATCCTTGGCTGCTGCCGGACCGACTTCCCAGTTGAAAGAATCAGCCGCAACCACTTTGGTATTTCCAAAACCGCACCGGTTGAGGGCTGCGCGGAACTGCTTATACCAATCCGCATGGAACCCCTTTTCATTCCATCCTCCGAGGTAGTCGATGGTGAGATGGTGATCGCTCTTGGCATGCCGAACCCAATTGAGGATGTAAGTGATGTTGTTCTGCGTCCAAACATCGTCGGTTTTTGGATTGATCCAGTTCGGAGCCCCCCATTCCAGCGCGTAGAGTTTGATATCAGGATTGCGCTTCTTGGACTCCTCCATGAGCCACCATTCGTAACCCCTTTGATAGTTTTCATCGTCGGGCGTGCGCATGTGACTCGGTTCCGAGCCATCGGTGGAGTTCATGTCGCCGCCGATCTCAACTTTATTGATCTGAAGAGCCGCCCCGAAGTTGGGCTTGAAGAGATAATCGAGAATCTCGTCCCGTTGCTTTTCCGGATAGTCGATCAGAAGCCTTGAGCTGGCTCCCGCGCTCAAGGCACCGATTCCATCAAAGATCCTCCCGGTATCGTTGCCGTCAAGAGTGATGGTCTTCCCTAATGCGGAGGGTGCGGAGGGAATGTCATGGTCACGGGTGAGTGCATTTTGCCCAGAGGCGTTTTGAGCACACCACGTTCCCCATAACATCATTACACTCCATAATATTCGATTTTTCATCTTATTTATATTCAACTTTAAGGCTTATAACCGGTCATCCATTTGTCATTCGCAAGCCAAATCCGCCACCAGAGCGAACGCTTGATCTGGTGATGTTCGATGGGGGGAGCGTTATTCATTGTTCAAAGACTAGAACCCGCACCAACAACTCTAATTGAGAGGTGCAACCGGCAGAGTAGAATGGAAGTCGTAAGTACCGGAACCGACTTGGTACGAGGCAACGCCGCCTTCGATCTTGAGAAATTTGACACCGGGGGAGGATGAGGCCGGCCCCCCCTCTTCGATGACATGACTGGCGTCGTCTGCTGGGACAACGATTGTCGCGATGGTATTCGCGGGAATGACAACATGAAGCGTCACGGTTTGCCCATCGCGTTTCCATTCGCTGACAATCTTCCCTGAAATCGAATCATAGCTCGCCTTGACCCATGTGAGATCGCCGACGATGGCCGGTTTGATGATGATTTTGTGAAAGCCAACAGCGTCGGGATCACACTGGATTCCAGCAAGGTCGTGATAGAACCACTCAACGATCTGACCGAGCATGAAGTGATCTTGCGACGCGCTAGGCTGAAAATCCCAATCCTCAGGCATACTTGTCGAGCCATGGGCGAGTTGGTAGCCGTATCCAGGCTTATCAGTCTGGTTGATCATGGCATAAATGACATCCGATCTTCCCCCCTTGGCCAAAGCCCTGAGCAGGTAAGGAAATCCGATTTCGCCAGACTTGTTGCCTTTGAGCTGAACACACTTTGCCAAGTTCGCAACAACGTCGTGCCGATCCCCTTCAGCGACGAAGTTTAAATCCAGGGCAACACCGGCAGCCGTTTGATTGCCTCCGGAGTACTGTTTATTTTGCGGATCAAAATACGCCTTGTTGTAGGCAGTCCTCAGTTGATTCGCCAGATCACGATAATGGGCGGCATCTTCTTTTTTACCGAGGAGATCTGCGCACAGCGCCATGACCATGGCGTCCTGATACAAAATGGCATTGTTGGTCACGCCGTTTGGTGATGCTTCCAGCGTGCGCCAGTCTCCCAGTCCTCCATCGAGGATACCATGGTGAACGTTTTGCACCAGGTACGCGATGTATCGCGCCATCTGATTGTAATACCGTTCGAGCAGGGAGGTATCGCCGGTAAATTGATATTGTTGGCCTGCTACCTGAATGAAGGCGCTTCCCCATTGCGCTGAATCACGCATTTCCCCACCGAAAACGGGATATTCCGGCGCAGTATCCGGGATAAGACCATTTTCAACCTGGCTGTGAGCCATGTCATTCATGATTTTTCGGAACAGGGCGTTCATATCAAAATCATAGCGGAGAGAGGGACCATTGAGATGGGCTTCTTCAAGCCAGCCGAGTTTTTCACGATGCGGACAGTCGGTCAGGATGCTCATCATGTTGTTCAGCTGAGCCCAGCGCACCATGGCATAGATTCGGTTGATTAAGTCATTTGAAGTGGTGAATTCACCTGCGCGAGCAGAGGACGAATGCACCACGTGACTTTTCACCTCCTTGATCTTCGGCAAATCACCTCCGCCGGGAGCAGGAGAAGATTCGATCTTGAGATAACGATAACCGGAATAAAAAAACCGGGGCGACCATGTCTCATCTCCCCGGCCTGCCAGCGTGTAGGTGTAGGAGATGGGAGATCCGGTGGATCCTTGATCGATATCCTTGCCAGCATTTAAAAGCTCGGACGGCGACATCGTAACCGTTGATCCAGCCGGACCACTTACGGTGATCGCGGGCATTTGCGCTGCATTCTGACCGAAGTCGTAAAGAGTGACACCCGGCTTGATCTGGGTCGTCTTTACTGGTTGGAATGTTTCAAACCGACGTATGGGTGGGCCGGAGCAGGAGGTACCCTTTAATGCTCCGCCGGGTCCTGTTGTGACCAGCGAAGGAGTCCAGGCATGATCGTCAAAACCGGCTTGATCCCATCCCGCTTCATAGAGCCGTGCATCATAATCCTCGCCCCCATAGATAGAGCTGAAGGTGATGGGACCGGGATGAGCACGCCAGTCACCGCTGGTCGAAATGTATTCAGTAGTTCCATCCAGATATTCGAGGCGGATTTGTGCGATCGCCTTTTGGGGGCCAAAGGATCCCTCAAATTTTGCGTACCGGCCGTTGGCCTTCACATTGTACATGCCGTTCCCAAGCAGGATTCCCACGCAGTTTTTTCCGGTCTGAAGTGACGAGGTGACATCATCCATGTCGTACAAACAGGTTTTGTTATATTTGCTCCATCCTGGGGTGAGAAGATCGTCGGAGACTTTCTTTCCATTGAGCGCCATCTCGTATTGGCCCAAGCCGCAGACGACCACCGTTGCTCGCTTCAGTCCGGATTTTACGTCAAATTCTTGGCGCAACAAGGTGCTCTGTCGCTCTGTTTTTTGATCAGGATAAGTGATCCAGTCGCCCTTCCAATCTTCGGGTTTTAAAATCCCCATCGTCCATGTTGCGGGTTCACTCCACGCGGAGGGTTTCCCGTCTTGATCCCAAACCCGCGCTTTCCAATAGCACTTGGTCCAAGAGGTGAGGGGCTGCCCAGCATAGGCGATCTGACTCTGCTGATTTGATGCTGCCTTGCCGCTGTCCCACAGGTCGCCCTTGTTCTTTGCGAGCATGTCAGGAGATGAGGCCACAAGAATTTGGTACGCAGACTGGCTGAGTCCGCGTGCCATCGGATTGCCTGGTTGCAGAATCCAACCGAGTCGCGGATGAGGCGGTGGATCCGTGTGTTCCAAGCGGATCGTATCCGGATCCTGACCACTGACTGTCTTTGGGTTCCCAGCGAGGGTGTAATCGATCTTCAAGGTTTTAACGACGCCGGAGGCCGGGTCGTCTCCTGCGGCCAGCGAGGCGACGGCGAAATCGGTTTCACCGCTATCGACCAACTCCTGCACCTTGGTCTTCACGTCACGCGTGCGCGTGGGGTCGTTCAGCACGCCATAGCTTGCCTTTTGCACGACGATGGTGTCGGGGGAGTTCGACTTGAGACCTCTCACCGCATCGACCCCCAGGGGATCAGTTCGATACTCACAACGCAATTGTGTTGGAACGAATGCGGACGAGGAAGCCTGATCAGGATCCTCAAAGGGTGCGGCATGAACAACCTTGCCATTGGTCTGGGTCTGTTCCGCACGAACGTGGCAGAACGAGGCGAGAACCGAGGTTGTCAGCATGAGAATGCGTTTCAAGAGATGAGGAAGTGGGGGGGGTGGCAATGGGAGAGGGATGAAAGTTGAAACCTGAAAACCTCTGACCTGCTCCTTTCAGAATAGAGCCTTTAGCTTTCAATCCAATTTCCCCTTGTGCTTCATGCGGACATATCTTTTCTCAAACTGCTCTAAAGATCCAGTGCCACGCCTGGTGGCGGAGCGAGAATTTTGCTCCCGGGGAGTGCCGCTGAGAGCTCGTTTTTGAACCACTCGATGGCGGGATCGTCGCCATGGACAAGGAGGATTGTTTTTGGGCGCACCTTGAGCGCATAGGCAAGAAGCGACTCGCGGCGGGAATGGGCGCTGAAGATGAACTCCTCGCGATGACATCGCAAGGGAACAGGCAGACCGGATTCGCTCAGCATGACCTCGTTGCCGGAATGGGCTCGACGCACGACTCCGGCCGGAGAATTTGGGTCTGAATATCCGACAAAGAAGAGATATTGAGAGGGGTCGGGCAGCACCTTGCGGGCAAAAATATTGGAGAGGGTATGTTCGGTCATCATGCCGCTGGAGAGGGCGTAGATTGCCCTTTTCCGGGGGCTGAGTGACTGAATCTCCTGCCCCCCGGCCACATAGGGAGCCACGTCGTGCATGAGTTGGAGTTTTGGCAGATTCCGGGGAACCTGCGCTGCCATGCCATCATAGATCGCGGTGATTTTGCTACTCAGACCGCCGACATAGAGAGGAGTGGGTGGAATGATCCCCTGACGCTGGATCTTCCAAAGCAGGGCCATGATCTCCTGCGTTTTTCCCAGGGCAAAGACAGGGAGGGTAATGCTTGCTCCCTCCTCAAGGGCGGCTGCGACGGCAGAGGCAAATCGTTCTTCTTCCTTCGCCCGCGTGAAGTCCGGAGGCACAACAGCGTCTCCGCGGGTGGTTTCCATGAGGAGTACATCGACTTCCTCTTCGGGAAAGCGCGCCCCGGTCAGGATTGTCTGATCCTCAAAATTGACATCACCGGTATAGAAGAATTTTTTTCCCTCCGCACGGATCATGACGCCAACCGATCCGAGAATATGCCCGGCGTCGTGGAACGAAACCACGGGATCGGACGAGTCTTCGGAGATCCGCTCTCCATCCAGCGAGAAGGGGCGCTCCAAGGGGCAGTTCCTCCAGAGCCGTGAGGTCAGTTCGATGCTGCGATGGGTGAAGAGTTGAAGATCGGGAATCCCCAGTTGTTCCTCCTGGCGCATCATGACATTGACCGAATTGTGCAGCATGACATCGGCGATACGGGCCGTTCCGGAGGTCATCAGAACCGGCATTCCCGGCTGCTGCATCTGGAGAAGAGGGAGGCAGCCGACATGATCCTGATGGGCGTGGGTCAGGATCGTGGCACGGATGCCGCCACTCCCAAGCTCCTCCAGCAGGGGAGTGGAATCATGGCCCACCTGTTCGGGATGCATCCCGCAATCCAGCACGACCGTATCCTGACCGAGTTCGAGCCGGTAGCAGTTGGAGCCGATGCCACCCCCCCTCGTCAGATTTGTAAAGCGCATGGGGCAGGGTAGCTTTTTGCAAGAGCCTGCTGCGAGGAACATTTTATCCCCAAAAACCAAAAACTTTTCGCCGTCACCGGTGTTCATGGGAAGATGTTCGCTCCCCTTTCAGAAAAACTCTGGAATCGCACCCTGGCAGCCCATTTGCTCAACCGGGCTGGATTTGGAGGCACCCCATCGGAGATTTACTCGCTGGAATCCCTTGGCCCGGCAAAGGCCGTGGAGTCATTTTTCACCGCCGAGGATGACGGGGACCTCTTTCCCGTGCCTCCGCTGACGCTGCCTGCGGAGCGGTTTGTCTATCAGCAAAAACTCAAGTCAGCGGTCTCGGAAGACGAGAAGAAGATACTTCGCTCTGCATTCAATGCATCCCAACGCGACTCCATGCGTGATCTGCGTCTCTGGTGGCTCAACCGGATGAGGTACACCTCCGCACCGCTTTTGGAAAAGGTGACCCTTTTCTGGCACGGTCATTTCGCCACAAGCAACCAGAAAGTGGAAAATCCCTGGCTCATGTGGCAGCAGAACGAGACCCTTCGCAGCTACGCCCTCGGAAAATTTCCCGATCTGCTCAAGGCGATGTCCCGAGATCCGGCCATGATCAAGTGGCTGGATCTTGGCACCAGCAAGAAGAATCATCCGAATGAAAACTTCGCCCGCGAATTGATGGAACTTTTTTCTCTCGGGGAGGGGCACTACACGGAAAAGGATGTCCAGGAATCTGCCCGCGCCTTCACCGGGTACCGGGTCGATCAGCAAACCGGATTTTTCAAGATGGTGTCCCATGACTTTGATCCAGGCATGAAATCCTTCATGGGCAGGATCGGCTCCTTTAACGGCGATGAGATCATCGATATCATCGTGGCGCAGCCCCAATGCGCCCGTTTTATTGGAAGGAAGCTCTGGAAATATTTTGTTTCGGATAACCCCAGTGACCAAACCGTGGAGGAAGTTGCCTGCCTGCTGCGAAGCAACGGCTACGATATCGGGGCCACGTTGAGGGTGATCTTCAAGAGTCAGGACTTTTACTCATCCGCAGTGATCCATCAGCAGATCAAAGGCCCCGTCCAGTGGATGATTCAGACAACCAAGCTCCTGGAAATTCCACTCCCCGACGCCAAGGTGCTGGAGAATTCCCTTACGATGCTGGGTCAGGTTGTGTTTGCCCCGCCGAATGTGAAGGGATGGGATGGCGGAAGGGCATGGATCAGCGCCTCCACCCTGCTCTACCGGTATAATCTTGCTTCCTATCTTTTGAGCGGAAAGGCAAAGGTTCTGGGAGGAGGGGGCATCAAAACAGCTGTTGTCCCACTGGAGAAATTATCCCCGCTTTCGTCACGGATCGGACCGGATCATCTTCTGGATCCCCTGGAATTCCTTGTCTTTAATATTCGGGTTTCCGCCAAGGATCGGGCGGAGTTTATCTCCTATCTTCGACAATATCCGACTCCCTATGCGGACAGCGTTGTGCGGGATCTCATGCAGATCATGATGGGAACACCCGAATTTCAACTGTGTTAAATTTTTTTTGTGCCATCTTGTCAAAAGAGAGTATGACATCAACCAACCAAAAGAGATGAAAACACCCCGGGAACAAACCCTTCACACCCGCCGCCAGTTTCTTCGAACCTCGATGCTCGGCGGGGCTCTGGCCTCCACGGTTCCGCTTTTCCTTGAAAAGACATTTCTCACCCTCGATTCGATGGCTGCGGCCACTCCCGGCCAGTATGCCACCGGCAAAGATGGCACTATTCTGGTCGTGCTCCAGATGGCTGGCGGCAATGACGGCATCAATACGCTCGTCCCCTTCGGTGACGATGCCTACTACAGGGCCCGTCCCAAAATCGGACTTCCAGCCAATCAGATCCTCAGGATCAGCGACTATGCGGGACTTCATCCACAGCTCACCGGGATTCGGGATCTTTATGGATTGGGCAATCTTGGCTTGATTCAGGGTGTCGGCTATCCAAACCCCAACCGCTCCCATTTCCGTTCCACCGAAATCTGGCAGACGGCAAGCGACGCCGAACGGAATGAAACCGAAGGATGGCTCGGTCGCTACTTTGACAATTGCTGCAAGGGGGCCGATCCCACGGTTGGCGTGGCCATCGGCAATCAGACACCCCAGGCCTTTGCCTCACCGAACCCCCAAGGGGTTGCCTTTAGCAATCCCGAGCAGTTCCGCTACATGAGTGATGCGGCCAGTGATCCCAATTCAGCGAACATGTTTGTCCGGGAGATGAACACTCCGGATCAGGAAGTTGAGGGTACAATTCATGGCGCAGTCTCGGATAACAGCGGTGGCACGATCGGAATGATTGATGGTGCGGGCAACAACTCGGGCAGCACGGTTGAGTTTCTCCAGCGCACGGCACTTGGTGCCCAAATGAGCAGCGACAAGATCCTTGCAATCACCCGGAAGACAAAGAGCAGCGTCGATTATCCTCATACCCAGCTCGGAAACAGCCTCAATCTCGTGAGCCGCCTCATTGCGGGCGGTCTTCCCACCCGGGTTTACTATGTCTCGCAGGGAGGATTTGACACTCATGCGAATCAGCTTCCCACGCACGACCGTCTGATGACTGATCTCAACGGGTCACTTTCCTCGTTCGTGAAGGATCTCAAGGCGCAGGGGAATTTTGACAGGGTGCTGATGATCTCCTTCAGCGAATTCGGGCGGCGCGTGGCGGAGAATGCCAGTGGAGGCACGGATCATGGGGCGGCGGCTCCGCTTTTTGTCCTTGGAGGAGGGGTAAAACCGGGTCTCTTCGGAGCTTATCCAAGTCTCACAAATCTCTATCAGGGCGACCTGAGATTCAGCACCGACTTTCGCTCCGTCTATGCAACCGCATTGGAAAAATGGCTCGGTGCTCCCAGCGAACAGGTTCTGGGCAAAAAATTTCCACTCCTGCCATTTATCTAAGGGGCCTAAAAGCAGACTGCGAGCGCAACGATCAGCCCTGGCAGAAAGGGGAGAAGGATTCCGTGAGGGAGGAGGCAGAGAGTGATTCCGATGAGTGCAATGAGAATCACTGGAGGGAAGATCCACCGGGTGAACCTGAAGGATGCTCGAAGGTGCAATTCCTGAAGGAGAAGAAAGAGGAGAACCCATCCGAATGTGATCACGGTTTGGCTCACGAAAGAAAGGGGTCGGATGCCTGTAGCTCTCAGCAGATCGGCCAGTGCGGTTGCCCTGCCTTCCTCAGCGGACGTGCCGATGATGACAACGGCCTTGTTCCAGAGAGCATCGAAGCCGGGACTGATGGTGCCTTGCTCCTTCTGCTCCACCCGAAGAAGAAAATCATCCAGAGAGAGGGGTTTCACGCGGAGGTCGGACAGGGGATGGTAGGCGCCGGAAGGAGTGATCCAGAAGAAAGTTGCCGTGGAACTCAGGAGAATTTTTCCGAAAAAAAGGTAAGAGGGAGATGCAGTTACTTCGGAAGGGAGCGCCCACCACCAGAGCGAGCCGATCACGGATCCGTCATCGGTCATTGCCAGGAGGGGGAGATCCTGATCTTTTTCCTGAGGCGCAGGAAGATAGGCTCCCTCAACGGGATCATGCACTGGGGCGAGGGCTTTTCCCTGAACCTTTTGCCAGGGGAACAGATTCGTGCAGGGAGGGCAACGCGTGAGGGGAATAGGTTGGAATACAGATTGAACCCCGCCCGCATGGGGAAGCACCAGCACCATGGAGGGATCCTTTTTCAAGCGATCGAGAACTCCAGGCAGCAGAGGAATCGCCTCCTTTTCCTCTGCGATCCTTCCGTCAAGGAGCACCCGGTCCGGATGAAGCAAGGAGAGTCCTCTGAGGGCGAGCGCGATATCCATGGCGGCAAAGCCGTCGGAACCGGCATTCAATTCCAGCAAAACCACGGGAGAATGGGAAAAGGAAGCT
>Ga0302274_10005396_pt1 | contig 10849 bp, 15 predicted proteins | sample III_Bog_N2_1_FD_198755 | JGI IMG/M metagenome (GOLD analysis project Ga0302274, IMG submission 198755) | Peat permafrost microbial communities from Stordalen Mire near Abisko, Sweden - III_Bog_N2_1 | ecosystem: Environmental > Terrestrial > Soil > Wetlands > Peat | place: Sweden: Abisko...
CTGGCTGGTCAGCGGCCAGGTTGTGCCGATTAATCCGGCGGCCTCGGTACGCGGGCCGCGCCACTTGATGCGTTCCGGTAAGACCGCGGACTGGAAGGGATCCTCGAACAGTTCAGTTCAAGAGAAGGCGATTCCTTGACCCTTGGGCGTTTATGGGGGCTAGTTCTATGCTCTCTCGCCCAAGCTGGATTTCAGTTGCTTTTGTAATCACAGGGACTATGATCGGGCCCAGAAATTCCCGCTCACTTCGTGTAGAGGTCTGAGGTGTTATGTCGCCAGATACCACAATCCCTGTACCAACGGCGCGTGCGAAAACCTATTGGGTTAACGACAGTTGACCCGAAACCTCAATCCTGTACGGGGCGACGTTAGAGTACCTGCGATGCCTGTGGCCGCTGAACTGAATGCTTAGTGATGTCCCGGCAAGAGCAAGCCGCAAGTAGTCGATATGCTCAACGGCGGAACTGAGCTTGAGCCCTACCACGGCTGATATCCACGCGGACTCAAGGAAGCTCCGTGGTAAGCTTCCAAGCTGGCGGAACAGATCAAGAAAAAGCGATTCCTTGACCGCGATGGTCGGGTTCAGTCCCTGAATGAGATTTTCCCGCATCAGGTTGTTCATTAATGCGAGATTGTCGCCATCTGAATTATCAAGCTGCGGAAGATGTTCGTTGAGCAGTAGCCTTCTGACGCGCATCTCAGCGAATTGGTCGGTCGAAGTGCCGGAAGTTCCCATTTCCATGTCGTTCCGGAAGTCCATTTTCTGAGCCTTGAATTGTAGTTTCCAGAGCGCCGCACCGCGCACGGTACTGCGAACCGCTGAAAGCAGCTCTGCCTCGGCCACATCGAGCCCATATGCAACGAGCATGCCTCGCTTTTGCGCCCTGAATTTCGTCAGGACGGAGTCGGTCTCCTTATCCTCCGGTTCGACGGAAAGATCAATCACTTCGGCCCATGAGCTCTCTGAAATTATTGGAAAAAGTGTCACCCCCAATTCTTTGGAGAGAATGAGAGCGCGCGGAGAGGAGTCACAGTGAAGAGGGTCGGCGGCAGGCGCGGATGACGTGCCCGCGGAACGAGCCACGTTAACCTTTCCAAGCTTTTCCAGCGCCGCAGCGCAGATTCCAGCCGCACCCTCCGTCCGAAAATCGAGAAAGCCTGTGGTAGGCAAAATGCTAGCAACCTCGGTGTTGTCGAATCTCACCGGCAAGATGTATCCCGCACCCTTTTCCCTAAAGGCCCTGGCCTGTGCAGCCTTCAGTTCGTGGTTGGTCCAGGCCTTTTCCGCATATTCTTTGGATATGAAAATGATGCAGAATCGCGCCTTCTTCTGGTAGACAGCGCTCAGGTGCTGGTACAGGTCGTTGCCCCAGAGCTGTGCTTTCGAGAAGTTGTCGTAGAACACCTCCACCCCAGCTGCCTCTAGGCATTGGGCGATTTCCTCGACTTGCTTGCGCTGTTCACCGGCGAATGAAAGGGCGATGTCGTACTCGAACATCCTTCCATTATCTAGCCTGCGGCCTACAGCGCGTGCCTTCAATCGGGATGAAGGACGAAGCAGAGAGATAATCGAGGAGTGACCACAAAGAAAAAGCTATCTCCCGGCGAGGAGCGCAGGCGGAAGCGTGACACGAGAGTTGCCGCGCTGTCGATTTCCCAGATTCCTAAGGAGAACCAGCGTTCTACGCGCTCTCTGAACCAGGCATTGTTGGCAGGCGAACTGCATGATGCAATAATCCTTTGCCTCAAGGACAACAAACTCATGCCGCTGGCGGCACTGCTCCGCAGTCTGATCGACACGTGCGTCCTGGGGATATGGTTTCTCAAGTACGCGAAGGAGGAGGAGATCACCGAAAGCGTGGCGCACCTGTCCACATCCGATCTGGTTCGGACCATATTCACAGGCGAAGATCAACGAATGTTTGCCTTCGTATTCCAAACAGTCAAGGACACGGACCACGAGTTTTACCGGGATGTCTTGCATCCTTCCATTCACGGCGACGCATTGCACATCGCAATGCGGATCAGGGATTATTCCTCACGCCGGACGTGGGTTCACAAGGTGCTCTTCCATACGAATCACGTCTATGTTCATCTCATGCTGGAATTCGCCAAAAGCGGGTTGGTGCCTGCACCTCTGCACGAGTACTTCAAGACCGAGAGTCTGACGTCAATCCAGATGATGGATGCCTTGCTCAGGCATCCGGCATGGATTAATACTGACGAGCACCTGTCTGAGTAACGGGCACGCTCCGAAACGGAGGCTAGGCATGGCCAAAATCATCTCGGCCAGCAAATTCGATACGACGATCGGCCCGGTCAGGTTGACGGGAGTTCTATTCCTGGCGGATCCGCGATCGGACAGTTTTGCGATCCGAGACTCTGGGCTTTGAATCAGTGAACTTCGAAGTTCGTTTAGAGGACCCGCCTCTTGAAATCCGCTTATCGAATCTGATGATCACAATCACATTCGATATCGACACGACGGCACTGCTCGGCAAGGTGAAGGCTGACAAAGAGCAGGTTTCTGAGGGCGATGACTGGAGGATGATCGCCAGCTTGCCAGCGGAGTCCTGCCTCTGAGGCTGTATGGCAGCTTCGGTAACGGTAAGCATCGGATGAGGCGTTCTCAACAGGAACGGGAGGAACGCGTTACGAGAGAAAATATTCCTGCTGGTACCTGCGGTAGCCACAGCCCGCGGCAGCCGAGGACGTCCTAGTCCGGTGCGACCGCCTCGCCAGCAAACGTGCGGAAATCAGGCTACGAAAACAGGCAGCCAATCTCGGGTATCAGCTCACACCCATAGCTCCTGCCGACTCCTGGGATGTTGACAAGCGGGGAATTAGATGTATACTACACAGCTAACATCCTATATATATATTTACTATTTAGTTAACAGAAATTCCGTTATCGGACACGGAGGCAGTTTTTTGTCTGTTGCTTTCAATCCAGGAAAACTGCTTCTTATCACGCAACACAGATGGGCATAGGGATTCATAGAGCATCATCTCGTTTCTAGGTTTTTCGGCCCGTCTGCCGGTGCAGGTTTTGCATGAGCTGCAACGTGGGCCTTCAAAGCGCCAACCCTGCAGAATCGGCTACGGTAGGCCAACTGGCTTCTTGACCCGGCGCACGCCGAAAGCATCCAGCTTGGGGTCAACGCTGAGCAGCGGCAGATCGTATTGGATGGCTTGCGCTGCGATCATGCGATCAAACGGGTCCGCGTGTTTGTCCTCGAACCTGGCAGCCCGGTACATTGACTGCGGGTCGAGCGGTAGGAGCACGAATCCGAGCTTCTCCTCGATGTTAGCAAGCAAGTCCCCTTCGAACTCAGTTGCCTCCGGGAGCTTGCCTAGACGAACCTTCAGACTAATCTCATAGATTGAAGCCGAGGAAACCAGAATCTCGTTTTTCAGATCCGCCAGGAGACGGCGGGCCCACGGCGTCATCTCCGAGGGGTTTAGCGCGGTCCAGAGGACGTAGTGCGTGTCAATGAGGATTCTCATTCACCCTCACCCAGCCACCCAGCCAACTCTGTCTCAGGAAGTTCATCGAAATCGGTTGGTATGCGAAAGCTCGGCTGAAAGAACTGGCCGAAGACACGCTCGGTCGCCGGCTTGATGGCTACAATCTCGGCTACCGGCACCTTGCCGCGCCCTGAGGTTAGGACAACCTTCTCACCGCGCTGCGCCCGGCGCACCAGATCGGACAACTGGGTTTTCGCTTCAAACATCGTCGCGTGGGCCATAACCCCTCCCATCCTGCTAAGAATATGTTAGCTAACTAACACGGTTTCCGCAAGAGCGTTACATGAAGATCCCGTTTTCAGCGCAACAAATCGAGCGAAATCGATCATGCAACGCCATGTCGCGGGTCACACATTGCATGTCAATGAAATTACGATAGTTATATATCAAAACACCATTCATATATACCTAGAATCAGACCTTCGCTATATCTTCGCCTATACTTGTCGAGTGGACAAAGTTCGAGATTCAACCCATCGTGTGCTGATGAACTTCATGGTGCGCCCGGGCGGATGGCATATTTCGTTCCTGGAGAAGGACTGCCGAACCGTGCTGCTGCGCAAGCTCACATTCGCCAAAGAAGATAAGATTCGTGCCATGCATGATCGGTGCGGGTCTCCGCTCCTTGAGGACAAGCAGGCGCTGGAGCACGGGCTCAGTACGGGATGCGGGAGTTGCTGGCTAAGTCTGACAGATGAGCAGTATCAGGCGCTCAATCTGAAACGGCGATGACCGGAGCGGTGCTTCCGTCTGGAAACGTTTTCAGAATAGGCGCCTTTCCTTTCCTCACTTCACGCTGGCATTGAACCAGATGCAAGTTGCTTCGGTGGGTTCCCTGCCCTCTCGGCAAGACAGCCTCGTAATTTGGAAGGTTGCCGGCCACCATGCGCATCGATAATTGTCTGGCGCCGGCGGTAAAGCATATGCGCGTGTCGTCGACACCCTGGTCAACGAACTGGCCCGCTACAGAAGGTCGAATCGGTGGGCGGCGTGGCCTACCTGGCCTTGCTCACCGAAGGCGGTCTTCCGGGTGCTCGGTGAGCTCGCCAAGACATCCCAGGTGCTGCTCTTCACGCATGCCCATTATATTTAGCTGGCGCGCGAAGTACTGGACGAAACGGCCCTTACGAGAGTAGCCGCCTGGGCGTCAGAGTAGGCCTGGTTGACGAGCTGGTACCCAACACGGCCGCCTAGCCGACAACCGAGACAGCAAAAGGGGCCTGGTTCTCAGGCCCCTTTTGCGTTGGCTGCTTTCTTCTTGGCCCAGGTGGCATTGAACTTCTTCCGGCGTGCCGCGCTCCACTTGGGGCGCGCAGCACCATCGGCTCGATCTACCGCGGCAGGCCGCACGCTCAACTTGAGGGCTGTACTCGAACCCGCCTTCGACTTGGCGTTTTATGAAGAACGACCGGCCGGTCCTTCCGAACAAAGGGCGGTTGCAGTAAAGTTGCTTGCACGGCAGAAGGCGTAGCATCGGCTCTGGATCGGTGTCTTGACTCACGCATCAATGGCTCAATTGCCCGCTGCTGTGTACCACAATCTCAGGCACTCCCCGGTAATCCTGAATCTCCCCCGTAGCGCAGACCCGTGACCCTTCACGCGGCAACGCGCCGACCCTTTGCCGGTCCTCTCCCCACACTAGGATGGTGAAAATCTGCTTCGGATAGGCGGCATCCAGATTGATGAATGTCGGCTCCCCCTTGCTACTCGTCGCAGTTCGTTCACCGGCCACGTTGCCGCATACAGTTGCGCTTTCGCCAACGTGGTTCTTGGCTTCTGCCGCTGAAATCGTAGTCGCACCGGCTGGCGTTAGGGAAAATGCAAGCACGAATATGATCGATAGAGAATATCTCATTCTCACCTCCAGGATGGATCGGGACGCAAGAACATAATACTCTTCGCAGAACATCAAAAGAGGTCCATATCCGAGTGGATGAATCCCCTCTGAAACAGCGCAAGCCTCCGAGCCTCATACCGCTCTTTGGCTTCTTCGAGAGTCGGCAATCGCTCCGATTCAAGATCATCCCACATGATCTGCCGGTCGATCTCGCTCCACTGGGCATGCGCCTGCTTCACGATGAAACCGGGCCGCCAGATGTCGGTTGAGTCATCGAGACGGAGTTCGTAAAACTCCTGCTCACTGAGCGGGATCTTGCGGTCATCGGCTTTTGAAAGCAATTCTTGCATGAAGATAATGATCACCCTGCGTAAACAGGAATGCAACCAGAGGTCATCCAATGAACCGATTAGATTTGAACGAACCGGAAGCAAAGCTCCTCCAGCGAGAAGTAATCCGCAAGCCGAAGCCCTACTGTCCGCGCAACAAGGGGTCCAACCCCGAGGGCTTGGCATTGTTCCGAGCGGATCACGAGCAAACCGGAAGTTGAATCTCAGTCGCCGATAGCCATAGACCATCTCCATTTCCGGCGGACCTGAGTGGTCAATGGCTGTATCGCATCCACATTGCGGGTAGGCGGGGTTGGAGGACTGGTTTCATGGCCGATATGCGTTGCTGCACTTCTATTTGTGGATAATATTGTTCGTCTTATGTTCGCCTATACTGATTCCATGGCCCAGGATGAACGTCACCGGGTATACATGAGCTTTCAGGACCGCCGCGGCTGGCAGGTCCAGTTCCTTGAGGCCGATCTGAAGACTGCGCTGCCACGGAAGCTGCACTTCGCCTCGGCCGACAGTCATCGAGCTTGTGGCGCGCGGCGGCGGGCTGAGGAACCTAGAAAGTAAACAGATGCTGGATCAGGCTATCGGAATGGGACGAGGAGGGGTCTTCCTGAGTCTCACTCCACAGCAGTATGCAGAACTGTTGCACAGCTGATGGTGAAGTGGGTGCGAAATTCAGAGATCGCGCACAGTTTGGCGATGGAATCGCTGTCCTTCTCCCGCTTGATGCCGCGCTGCCGGACGACGATCTCCAAGCGCCGCTCGTCTTGCAACCCGGCCACCCGCGCGACGACGGTCATGACACCTGTTTTTTCTCTTCGCGATAGTCCGTTTCCGTGTTGACAGCCCAGATGTTCGCCTTCGAGGTCACGCCCGCCACGATGTTTTCTACCGCGGTCATCGCAGTGAGCATGGAGTGATCCTGGTTGTTGTATTTGTGCATGCCGTTGCGGCCCACGAGGAAGAGGTTCTCGAAGCCGTCCACATAGTTGCGGATCACGCTGAAACGGTCGTAGCTGCCAAAGTAGGCCGGGTACGTCTTGGGCACATGGACCACATGCGCGTCCTCGACATCCTCTGGGTTGAGAATCCCGATCCTGGCCACTTCCCGGATCGCGAGCTGGGCCATTTCGTCATCGCTCAGCTTCCGAAGCGCAGGTTGACTACGGCACAGGGCCGATGGTGCGCGATCCCGACAGTGGCAAGTACCGGCGCACGCGGTTGTTCGTCCTGACGCTGGGCCGGAGTCGCAAGTCGGTTCGGCTGCTGGTCTTCCGTTCCAGTGCGCGGGTGTGGGCCGAGCTTCACGAGAAGGCATTTCGCCGGCTTGGCGGTTCTCCGCGGATCGTGGTTCTCGATAACCTTCGCGAGGGTGTGCTGTCTCCAGACTTCTACGATCCTGGTCTGAACCCCTTGTATCGCGATGTTCTGGCGCACTACGGCGTGACGGCGCTGCCATGCAGAGTGCGCGATCCGGATCGAAAAGGAAAAGTCGAGAGTGGCGTCAACCATGCGCAGATGACGCCGTTGAAAGGCAAGAAGTTCGAGAGCCTTGCAGAAGCCCAGGCGTATCTGGACCACTGGGAAGAGCGCTGGGCCGACACGCGCATCCACGGCCGGACCAAGCGGCAGGTAGCGGCGATGTTCGCCGAAGAGAAGCCGTTCTTGCAAACGCTGCCGTTGGAACCGTTCCGCTACTACCAGTATGGCGAGCGGACAGTGCATATCGATGGTTGCGTTGAGGTCGAAGCGGCTTACTATGGAGCGCCGCCGGGCTGGATCGGCCGGAAGGTCAACGTGCAGTGGGACGCGATGTTCGTGCGTTTGCTTGATCCACGCACCGGGGAGTTGCTGCGCGAGCATCTGAGCGGCAAGCGTGGCGCTCATCGTATCCGCGATGCGGATCGTCCGCGTCGTACGCCGCCGCCGTTGCTTCAGCTGCTGGCTCGTGCGCACAAGGCAGGAGCCAGTATCGGTGCCGTCTGCGACGCCATCCATGCTCGCCAGGGCGAACTCGGAATGCGCCGTATCCAGGGCGTTCTCCAACTGGTCAAGCAATATGGCAGCGTGGCTGCGGACGATGCCTGTGCGGCGGCACTAGAACTGCGCGTCCCCGAGTATCGCTTCGTACGCCGCTATCTGGAGCGCCGTCCAAAGGCACCTCTGACTCTGCGGCAAGTCGATCCGCTCATCCGCGAACTGAGCCAGTATCGCGACCTGATCCAACAACGCATCAACTTCGAGGAACCCAATCCATGAACCTGATCGAACTCAATCACTCCCTTGTGCAACTGCGCCTGAGCGGCATGGCCGCAGTGATGGAAACTCGCCTTCTGCAAGCGCAATCGGAGAACATGGTGCCCATCGACCTGATCTCTACGCTGGTCTCTGACGAACTGGCCTGTCGCAGCAAGCGACTTCTGGAGCGACGTCACAAACAGGCGCAGTTCCGCGACGCCGACAAGCGTCTGGACAACTTCGACTTCCAGTTCAATGCCAAGATGAATCGCAACCTGGTCTTCGAACTGGCCACTGCAAACTGGATCGGGAAGCGCGAAGATGCCCTTTTTCTTGGTCCACCTGGAAGCGGCAAGAGCCACTGCGCACAAGCCATCGGACATGCCGTCATCCAGCAAGGCTATCGAGTGCTCTATCGCGAGGCCCACAGACTGCTGGAAGAACTGGCCGACGCCACGCTCGATGGCAAGCGCAAGGAGTTTATGGACCTGTTGACCACCGTGCCGCTGCTGATCATCGATGACCTGGGAATGCGCAAGTTGCCGTTGACTGCAGCCGAGGAACTACTGGAAATCATCATGCGCCGCTACGAACGTGCGAGCACGCTGCTGACGTCCAACAGACCAGTAGACGACTGGGGCAAACTGCTGGGCGACAGTGCCGCCGTCACCGCCATGCTGGATCGCTTGCTGCATCACGGACACGTTCTCAAGTGCGGCCCGCGCAGTTGGCGCACCAAAACCGGCGGCCCTGGAGAAGGCCAATGACAAATGCAAAAGCAAAAGCGATATGGATGCCGGGCAAAGAACGCCCGGCGGCGGCGCGACTCGTGATCCAGAAGCCTCCCACGACGGAGCCTCACCATAGGAATACTGGCAAAGACACGAAACCCTCTGCCGGCCAGCCTATCAGGCTAACCACAGAGGGTCTCGGTTACCGATTCCTTCGGAGCCAGCCCCGTGTCCTCGGCCCTGGATCGCTCCGCAAGGCGCGACCCCGGCGGAGTGAGTACAACACTACCACGAAATCAAAGGGTCTGAACATCAACGCGATACTGACTGCCTTGCAAAGATACATGTCGGCAAGGTAAAACAATCAAGTCTTCGGCCACTCTCTATGGCCGCTTTTAACCCGATCACGTATGGCCGGATTTAACCTGATCACCGAGGGCAGGGAAACAAGGACCGCATATTCGCACCCCTTCTCGGTGCGATCCTTGTCGAGTTGCTTCAGGAAGTCCTCGTTCCTATTCTTCGTCGCGGTGCGATCATCCTCGTTCTTCATCTCGAACATAATCGACACAATCCCCGTTCCACCCTCATCCGTGTCGCGAAAGATGTAGTCGCCCTTACTTCCCGTTCGCAGATCGTTGTCCTTCTCGAAATATGCCCGTGGAAACGCCGTCGCTCGAATTCGGTTGAATTCAGTTTCGCAGTGCTGCTCAAGGGTCTCGCCAACCATTTTGGTTGATAGGCGAGCCTTCATGTCACGAAGACGCTCGATCGCATCATCGCGATCCTTGATTTGCGTCTCGTACTTGTCCTTTAGAGACTTTTCGGAAAGCTGCTTCTCAAGTTCAGCTTTTTCGAGGTCGCCTTTAAGCTTGTTACGATCCGTCTCTACCGCGCTGACTGCCTCACTAATCGCGAGCTTCTGCGCAGCCTCGACGGCGTCGAGCTTGGCCTTCAGGCCCTGGATCTCAGTATCTTTGGAAGAGGCGGCTTTCTGCAGTTCGTTCACTAACTTCGCCTCAGCTAGATTGGAAGCGGCCTGCTTATCCTGCTTGGCCAGCTCAAGTTCATTTGCGAGAGCGTCACGCTCTTTTTCGACAACGCTCAGGGCTTCGGTAACGGCGAGCTTCCGCGCTACCTCTCCGGCATCAAGCTTGGCCTTCAGTTCCTGAATCTCAGCGTCCTTGGCTGCGGCATCCTTTTGCGATTCGACGGCGGCCTTTGATTGGGCGAGTTCGACGGCGTTCCGCTTATCCTGCTTGGCCAGCTCAAGTTCGTTTGCAAGTGCGTCGCGCTCTTTCTCTACGGCGCTTCGCGCCTCGGTCACAGCGAGCTTCCGCTCTACCTCTCCGGCGTCAAGCTTGGCCTTCAGTTCCTGAATTTCAGCGTTCTTGGCCGCGGCATCCTTTTGCGATTCGCTGGCGGCCCTTGATTGGGCGAGTTCGACGGCGTTCCGCTTATCCTGCTCAGCCAACTCAAGTCGTTCGTGCAACTGGCGCTCGAAATCGTCGTCTCGCACCTGCTTCAGAATGTCCGCGTACCCAGCCTCGTCAATCTTGAATGCTTTCCCGCAATGCGGGCAAATAATTTCATGCATTGCCATTCACCCGTAGCAACCAACGTCATCACAAGTGCAGATAACAACCCTATCCCATATTCGAACAATTGGCATCAGCAGGCAACTGACCGATTGTCTTTTCCATCAGTCTCACATCCGTAACCAAACCGTTTCCCAGGCCATCCCAACTCCCGCTCACATCGTCTGATTGAGGCCTCCTGCCGGGGTGTGAAATGGATCGATGGTTGCATGGTGACGAACTGCTTTTGCGGTTGATGCCGGTCAACTCTGGTTCTGTGGAGAGGCAGGTGTGTTCACAGATTTTCCGAGCACGCTCAGTAGAGCCGAAAACGCGCTGGTTAGCCGCTCAGGGGTCACTGAATCAGGCAGAGGGATGGTCAATGCCGGGCGGTTCGTCCGGGCATCGCGTGTGAATAGCGTGTGCAACACCTGGGCCAGGCGCGGTCCTGGAGCGGCCGTAGAATCCCCAGCCGTGCCGCCTGCCGCGCTTCTCGCAGTGCCGCCTGCGATTGATTCGATCAATCTCAGCCCAGCCTCGATGAACGAGGCCGCAGCCAGTTCGACGCCGTTGCCGCCGGGAGTTGCCGGAGGC
>Ga0302274_10005401_pt1 | contig 10845 bp, 8 predicted proteins | sample III_Bog_N2_1_FD_198755 | JGI IMG/M metagenome (GOLD analysis project Ga0302274, IMG submission 198755) | Peat permafrost microbial communities from Stordalen Mire near Abisko, Sweden - III_Bog_N2_1 | ecosystem: Environmental > Terrestrial > Soil > Wetlands > Peat | place: Sweden: Abisko...
TTGATAAACTAATGCTATTTTTACCATCCGATATACTTAACCCTATATAACTGTTTATGAAAAAGGTATTATTACTTGGCATCTATGCGGCAGCAATTATGGTAATATTGTTATCAGCACAGCACCAGCCCAAAAATTTAAAATTTAATGATGAAAAAGAATCTAAGGATCGTGGAGATGCACGTGGCATGATAGATTATTTTAAGAAAATTAATGGTGACCCTAATAATAATGGTGCCATTAATATGAGTTACTATGAAGAAGCCGTAAAGCAGGAAAAAAATGCCATTGCCTCAAGGTCGGGCAGTAATTTTACCTGGAAGTTTTTGGGTCCAGATAATATTGGCGGCCGCACTAGGGCCATTTTGTTTGATAAAAATACGCCTAATAAAGTTTTTGCAGCTGGTGTATCCGGCGGTTTATGGGTTTCACTTGATGATGGGCAATCATGGACAGAATGGAGTGGCTCTGATACATTAGCAAATATGTGGATAGTATCTATAACTCAGGATGCAGCAGGTACAATTTATTTTGGGACAGGCGAGGGATTGTATAATTGGGACCTGCAACCAGGGATTGGTGAATTTGGTGGTGGCTCTCCGGGTGATGGTGTATGGAGATCTAATGATGACGGAGCGACTTTTGAACATTTAACGAAGACAATACCCGGAACACAGTATGAAGCTGCCACTTGGGCTACCGTAGATAGGTTGGCTGCTAATCCTAATTCAGCAGATTCTGTAATTGCGGCTATTTACGGGGGGGTATACGTTTCCGGCGATGCCGGAAATAATTGGGTAAAGGCAAGTGGTATAATTGCCGCTATACCTATGGCAGATGTTAAGTTTGCTATTGACGGAAAACATGTATTTGCAACATCACATCAGCTTGGTAATCTTTATGTGTCAAGCAATGGGGGAAAATCATTTATTAGAGCTGTCTATCCCAATCCGCTTAAAGAAAATATTGGCAGAATAGAAATTGGTGTTAGTCCTACTAATGCTAATTATGCCTATGCTGCATTAATTAATGCTGACAATGAATCACTAGCCTATGTCATTAAAACATCTAATGGTGGAGTTTCATGGTCAGTAATTGGAACAGGTACAGGTTTTGTAGATCAATATTATTTGAATGGTTTTGACCCGACAGGTAACCAGGGTGATTACGATGTGGCTGTGGCGGTTAGTCCATTAGATACCAATACAGTTTTTGTGGGAGGTATTGATTTATGGCGTTATAATCCTACACAAGGATGGTTACAGATAAGCGATTATGGAAGTTTTGAATATTATAATACACTTCATGCTGATATTCATAACCTGCAATTCGATCCTACCAATAGCTCGAGATTAATTATTGGTTGCGACGGTGGAATTATACAAAGCTTAGACCCATTTGATGCTGATGCTACCGGTGTTTTATACAGCTCTTTGAACAGAGGGTATGATGTGACACAGTATTATTCCATGTCTGCTGACAGTTTCGGTGAACCAATAGCAGGTGCACAGGATAACGGAACAGAACAAATTACCGGGCAGGGTAATGCCGTTTCTTCTCCACCATACCATACCGTAAGCAATTTGTCAGCAAACATACTTGGTGTAGGAGGTGATGGTTGTGAAACACTAATATCGCTTTCAAATAACTCAGCTTATTTTGCCGAAGCGCCACTTGGCGGACTGGCAAGATCATCTAATGCAGGTGGTTCTTTCAGCAGTTTTTTTGATTCAATCATACAGGAAGAAGTAGGTAGAGTTGGCGCCGGTTTTTATTCGCCTTTTACGTTATGGGAAGATACAAGTAGAGATAGTATTAGCGCTGCCTGGGCTAGCCATAAACCTGATAGATCTTTGTTTGCATACGGATTAAATAGTGGTGAAGTATGGGTAACACCTGATGCTATTAATTTTGGTACATCACCTGTTTGGTTCAGGTTGCAAAATTTAACCGGCAATGTAACAGCTACCCAATTTTCACTTGATGGCAAGTACTTATATGTTGGTACAGATGCAGGTAATCTTTATCGATATTCAGGATTTGATTCGGTATTTAAAAAGAATGCATGGAATTATCCTATTGCTAATAAAGAATTTGTTTATACCTGGAATCCGGCGGATAGTGGTATTGTTTTAGATACCTCAACGTTTGCTGGTTTCTCGGGAAGAACTATTTTATCCATAGCAATAGACCCTAATGATTCAAACCATCTCATAGTTACTTGTGGTAATTATAGTGGATCTGGTGTTCCGTACATAGCTAAATCACACAATGCTGAGCAACCCGGAGGGTTTACTTTTGTGGGTTGCCAGGGAATTGGCGCAACCGCGTTGCCTTATGCTCCCGTGTATGCTTCGTGTATTACCCGTGAGACCACAGGAGGCTATCCTTATATATTAGTTGGAACGCCGGTGGGAGTATGGACATCTACAGATGATGGTACAACATGGGCAGCCGATAATACTGCCGGGCTTGCTAACGTAACTACTATGTCTATAAAAGAATCGCCACTATATGGCAGTTATGCTATTTATGTGGGTACACATGGCCGTGGAATGTTTGTAAGTTATACATTGACCACTTCAGCGGGTATTAAACAAATCAATTCACCGGTAAGTAATTTAACAGTGTTCCCCAACCCATTGTCATCTACAGGGCATATTCAATATACCTTAAAGAAGCAGGGAGATGTTATAATTAAGTTATATGATATAACCGGCAGGTATGTAAAACAAATAAGTAATCAAAATACCAGTGCTGGACCTGTTGATATTCAGTTTAATGTGGCAGACTTAGTAAGCGGAACCTATATTGTTCAATTAACAGAAGGTTCAAGCCAGGCCACGCAAAAACTAGTGGTAATACATTAATTAGGTATTAAATATTAATAATATGCCAAAAACACCCTAACTTTTCTAATAAATTAGGGTGTTTTTATTTGTTTTGTGTGCTTATATTTTGTATATTCGTATGGACGTTAACCAAGCGGCTTCGATAGATGAGTAGCAATAAGATCCTTGTAAAAGTTGAGGTACTGATCGAAAAATTAAACTTGTTGTATGAAGACATCACCAAAAAAGGGGGTGAGTTTTCAGACATAGACAGGGAATTACTTATATCGTACTCGCGTGAGCTTTACGAAAGCACACAGCGTCTTAAAATATCTGGAGATAAATTACTCCGCACCAGCTTCCAGTTTTTTGATGAAGATAGTTCCAAGGAGGTAAAAAGTATGCCAACCCCGCAGGCGCCTAATGTAGAAAAGGGAGATAATTTGCAGGCAGGGTCCGCCAAAAAGACCTTAAGTGAGATATACCATTCCGAATCAGTATCCATTAATGAAAAATTTAAAGGGACCTCACGATTAATAGGTGATACGGCTAGCCATGCTCCAATAAAAAATTTAAAAACTTATATAGGCCTTAACAAGCAATTTATATTCATCAGCAGGTTATTCAATGATAATTCGGGCGAGTATAACCATGCTATTGATGTTTGCAATGCTTCGCCTAATGAAGAGGAGGCTTTTAAATTTTTGAACGATAACTTTACTAATAAGTATAATTGGAAGAATGAGGTTGAGTTAGTAAATGAACTATGTACATTTGTACACAGGCGTTTTTTATAGACCGGCCATTATACTTTTTATATAGCTAAGTATTTTTTCAGTTCCACCGCCATTATCAGCCACAAATTTTTTATTGTTCTCTGCAATGTTTTTATAGGTATTGCCGGTAACTGATTCTATAGGCTCGAAGTATTTATTTAACTCGTTATAATTAGTAACACAAAAGGCGCCACCATTAGCCAGCAATTTTTTTGCTTCATTGAATTTTTTCCAATTGGGGCCAAAAAAAACAGGCAAGCCATATACAGCAGGTTCCAAAATATTATGAATGCCATTGCCAAACCCGCCGCCTACGTATGCCCAATTGCCATAACGGTAGATGCGTGAGAGTAACCCTATACTGTTGATAATAATAACCTGCGTGTTCTCATTTATTGCAGTGGCATTACTGTATAATATGGCGTTGTTAAATTGATGGTTGAGTACCTCAATATGTTTCTCACTTATTTCATGCGGGGCAAGGATTAATTTTATTTTATTTGGGGCTAAGGAATTCCGGAAAAGTTCTGCAATAATTTTTTCGTCTTCAGGCCATGTGCTGCCACCAATAAATATGGATGAGTTTTTACAAAATAATTCTAAAGCAGGTTGTAAAAATGGTTCTTTAGCTATCGCTAATACTCTGTCAAAACGGGTATCGGGGGCTACTTGTACATTGTTTACCTGTATAGAGTTAAGTAATTGTAAAGAGTCATTATCCTGTACAAATAATTGGTTATAAAGGTGAAGGATAGCTTTAAACGGCGCACCTAAGACAGAAAAAAATAATTGATCTTTTCTAAAAATGCCTGAAACAAGAATAACAGGTATATTTTTTTTATTAAGAGTATATATATAATGCCACCAAAATTCATATTTAACAAAAACAGACAGTTTAGGATTTATAAGGCTGATGAATTGTTGCGCATTTTTTTTACTGTCGATAGGTAGATAAAAAATATGATCAGCTTTGTCATATTTTTTTTGAATTTCATATCCCGAAGGGGAAAAAAATGTAAGAACGATCTTATGGCTTGCAAATGTTTCTTTGTAGCGTTCTATAAGTGGCCGGCATTGTTCAAATTCGCCCAGTGAAGCGCAATGGAACCAAACATTATAGGTTGAGGGGTCAACAGTATTTTTTATATATTTGAAAATGTTTTTCCTGCCCTCTATCCATTTACTTGCTTTGGGGTTAAATAAAGCGGCAAGCTGAATAAGTTTTACGTAGCAAAATAAGACGAAATTGTAAATGAGCGTAAAAAAAACGGTCATTGCTAGTAAGTATAAATAATTCTTGACACATCACGGTAAAAAGGTAATATAAAGCCCAATTTTATACCTATCAATACATCATATTGAATTGAGGTAATGGGGCCCATGGAATCAAAGTTATAAGCCCTTCTGTTTTTAGTAAATCCCTCAAAAGCTTCAAGGCCTATATCAAAATTTTCAAGGTTATTTCGACCCAAATGCATATAACCCACATATTGCGATAGGGTGGGCCCGTTGGTAAGATGGTCATATCCTTTTAAGTAATCACCCTGCAATTCAGGTATATCACTATTAATAACAACAATTCTTATTTTTTGCTGTATAAAGCCGGCTCCAAAAGTTACCACAAGCCCTGAATTATGGTTAGAATGAAAAATGGGATATACTTTACCTATACGGGCTGTTACGTTATACCCACGTTCATATAGTGCTACGTTTGAATATACACCCTCAGTACCAATAACCCCCCCGCCATAAGCTGTTATGTACTTAAAAAGAGAGTCATCTCTAATGTCATTACCAAAAAAATAGTTACCATCTACCCCTAGCAATATATTGTGTCCAAACTTAAAGTAAAATGATGCCCCCAAGGCATTATTCCAGCCAAACTCCTTTGCTAAAGAGGCAGCAGGCTCCTGAAAGCTATATGATGGGGCAAAAAACTTACAATTAACGATTGTATCTTTAATAGTACCCTGTCCTAAAGAAGTTGTAACAGAAACGATAAAAAATGTGACAAAAATTACACACGTTTTAAGGGTGCCGGCCAAGCTTCTAACTACAGATTGTTTCATCTTCGCAAAAATAGGGTTTTTAGTTCATTCCTACTGCCATAAAGTGCATAAATACCGTATATTTGCAGCTCTTTAAAAAAGAACATAATGCGTAATATTGAAATGGTTGACCTTAAAACCCAATATCAAGCCATTAAGCCTGATATTGATAAGGCCATACAAGATGTTTTAGATAGCGTTCGTTTTATTAATGGCAAAATAGTTAGCGATTTTGCTGCCAATCTTGCAGCTTATTTAAAGGTTAAACATGTTATTCCCTGTACCAATGGTACCGATGCTTTGCAGATAGCTTTAATGGGACTTGATTTGCAGCCCGGAGATGAAGTAATAACCCCTTCATTTACTTATGTTGCCACGGTTGAGGTAATTGCACTGTTAAAGCTGCGCCCCGTTTTTGTAGAGGTTAACACAGATACATTTACTTTGGATCCGGCAAGCGTTGAAAAGGCTATTACGCCAAAAACCAAGGCTATTGTGCCGGTGCACCTTTATGGCCAAACGGCTGATATGCAACCTATACTTGATATTGCTAAAAAACATAACATTTCTATTATAGAAGATAATGCACAGGCTATTGGAGCCGAATATTATTTTGCTGATGGCAGAAAAGTTAAAACCGCTACAATGGGCAAGGCAGGCTGCTTTTCATTTTTCCCTTCAAAAAATTTGGGTGGTTATGGTGATGGCGGTGCCATTTGCACCAATGATGATGAGTTTGCAGCAAAATTAAAGATGATAGTTAACCATGGACAGCGGGTACAATATTATCATGATACTATTGGAGTCAACTCCCGGCTTGATTCTATGCAGGCTGCTATCCTAAATGTAAAGCTTGGCCATCTTGATAAATATATTGATGCGCGCAGAAAGGCAGCTGCTTTTTATGACAAAGTTTTTCAAAATTCAAAAGCCATCACTGTGCCTGTTGAGGCCAAATACGGTAAACACGTTTATCATCAATACACAATTAAAGTTACCGATAGGCGTAACGAATTACAAAAGTATTTGGCTGATAAGAAAATACCATCCATGATTTATTATCCGGTACCGGCCCATCTTCAAAAAGCCTATTCTTATTACGGATTCGGACAAGGTGATTTTCCGGCTACAGAAAAATTATGCCAGCATGTTATATCATTACCGATGCACACTGAGTTGGACGAAGAACAGTTGAATTATATTACCGAGAGTGTTTTAAACTTTTATAACTAAAATAATAGTAAACTAAAATGAATATTGCAGTTATAGGCGCAGGTTATGTGGGGTTAGTTACCGGAACTTGTTTTGCTGACACCGGTAACCACGTAATTTGTGTAGACAATAATGAAGACAAGGTAAAGACGCTTAAAAGCGGCAAGGTTACCATTTACGAGCCAGATCTTGATGTGATCTTTGAGCGTAATGTAAAACAACAACGCCTTACGTTTACTACCAGCCTTGCAGAAGCAGTGGCTAAAAGCCAATTAATATTTCTGGCATTGCCAACACCACCCAATGAAGATGGTAGTGCAGATATTACCCATGTAATAAATGTAGCTAAAGAGATTGGGAAGGTTTTGACGGACTATAGAGTTATTATAAATAAAAGCACGGTTCCCGTAGGTACTGCAGAAAAAGTTAAAGACGCGATAGCAGAAACATTTAAAGGGGAGTTTGATGTAGTATCGAACCCCGAGTTTATGCGCGAAGGATTAGCAGTAGAAGATTTTGTTAAGCCGGATAGGGTAGTGGTGGGCACAAGTTCTGAGCGTGCTAAAAAACTAATGGAAAATTTATATGAGCCGTTTGTAAGACAAGGTAATCCTGTTTTATTTATGGATGAGCGCTCTGCAGAACTAACCAAGTACGCAGCAAACTCATATTTGGCTATGCGCATTAGTTTTATGAATGAGATAGCCAATTTAAGCGAAAAGCTTGGCGCTAACGTGGATGAAGTACGTAAAGGTATGAGCAGCGATTCAAGAATTGGAAAACGGTTTTTATTTCCGGGGCTTGGGTATGGCGGTAGTTGTTTTCCTAAAGATGTTTTGGCGTTAAGCACCATGGGCAACCCTTATGATTACACCTTTAAAATACTCAATGCAGTGCTTGATGTGAATGCCACACAACGTAAATTGTTTTTAGATAAGGTTTATAATTATTTTGGCAAAGAGCTAAAAGGAAAAGCAATTGCTGTTTGGGGGTTAGCTTTTAAACCCAATACCGATGATATGCGCGAGGCACCGGCAGTATATATCATTAATGATTTACTAAAAAAAGGGTGTACTGTTTCGGCATTTGATCCTGAAGCCACGGATAATGCAAAGAAAATATTTGGGGATAAAGTGAAATTTGGTAATAGTGAATACGAGATACTTAACGGTGCAGATGCCTTATTGATCATTACAGAATGGGGTGTATTTAGAACGCCTGATTTTGAGAAGATGACAAAGTTGATGCGAAACAAAGTAATATTTGACGGCAGGAACCTATATAATTTACAAACCATGAGGAGTTTGGGATTTTATTATAATAGTGTGGGTAGGGAAATTGTTGAAGAAAAATTTGTTTACTGATGCAAAAAACAATTCTTATAACAGGTGCTGCAGGTTTTATAGGCTCACATTTATGCGACCGTTTTATAGCTGAAGATTTTAAGGTAATTGGTATGGATAACCTTATTACCGGTGACCTTAAAAATATTGAACATCTTTTTCCTTTAAAGAATTTTGAGTTTTATCATCATGATGTTTCAAAATTTGTACACGTTCCGGGGCAGTTAGATTATATTTTACATTTTGCATCTCCGGCAAGTCCTGTTGATTATTTAAAAATGCCTATTCAAACGCTTAAAGTTGGTTCTTTAGGTACACACAACTTATTGGGCTTAGCTTTAGCAAAACATGCGCGCATTTTGGTAGCTTCTACTTCTGAAGTATATGGCGACCCGTTGGTTCACCCGCAAACTGAAGAATATTGGGGTAATGTAAACCCTGTTGGCCCGCGTGGTGTTTATGATGAGGCCAAACGTTTTCAAGAGGCAATAACTATGGCGTATCATACCGCTAAAAATGTGGATACCAGAATTGTAAGAATATTTAATACCTATGGGCCACGTATGCGACTAAAAGATGGCCGTGTATTACCAAACTTTTTTGACCAGGCTATATCAGGAGAAGACTTAACAGTATATGGCGATGGCTCACAAACACGCTCATTTTGTTATGTGAGTGACTTGGTTGAAGGTATTTATCGTTTATTGTTTTCAAGTTATGTTTACCCTGTAAATATTGGCAATCCTGTAGAAATATCTATTAAAGAGTTTGGAGAAGAAATAATTAAACTAACCGGTACTCATCAAAAATTAGTGCTCAACCCATTGCCTGTTGATGATCCCAAACAACGCAAACCTGATATAACTAAAGCAAGAACGATATTAGGGTGGGAGCCAAAAATATCAAGAGAAGAGGGGTTGAAAATAACCTATGAATATTTTAAAAACATTATTTTAAATAAAAAAACAACCTGATTTTTTAATGGATTACTTTGCTCACCCCACAGCAGTAGTTGATACCGGAAGTAGGATCGGTAAGGACACCAAGATCTGGCATTTCTCTCATGTTATGCCCGATTGTACAATTGGTGAACATTGCAATATTGGCCAAAATGTAGTAATCAGTCCCGGAGTTATTTTAGGCAATAATGTTAAGATACAGAATAACGTGTCAATTTATACCGGAGTAGTATGTGAGGATGATGTTTTCTTGGGCCCATCGATGGTGTTTACTAATGTTATTAACCCGCGAAGTGCTATTATCAGGAGAGATCAATATTCTAAAACTGTGGTTAAAAAAGGGGCAAGTATTGGAGCTAACGCTACCATTGTTTGCGGCCATGATATTGGCGAGTATGCATTTATAGGTGCAGGGGCAGTGGTTACCAAAGATGTAAAACCTTATGCACTTATAGTGGGTAACCCCGGTAAACAGGTAGGATGGATGAGCGAGTATGGACACCGCTTACAATTTGATGATAAAGGAATTGGTATTTGCCCTGAGAGTAATGAGCGATATAGCCTTAAAGACGGGTATGTAAAAAAGATAAATTAATATGGTTGAACAATTACTGAAAAAAGAAAAAAAACTAGCCCTTATAGGGTTGGGGTATGTTGGATTGCCAATAGCCCTTGAATTTGCCAAACATATATCTGTTATTGGTTTTGATATTAATAAAGGGCGTATTGAACAAATGCAAAAAGGCATTGACCCCAGTAATGAGTTAGATGCTTCTAGTTTTAAAGGTGCAGATATAACCTTTACCAGCGACGTTAATGATTTAAAACAAGCTTCATTTTTTATTGTAGCTGTGCCTACACCGGTTGATGATCATAACGTTCCCGACTTGATACCTGTACTGTCGGCATCAGAAACCGTGGGTAGGGTAATAAAGAAAGGAGATTATGTAGTATTTGAATCTACAGTTTATCCCGGTTGTACGGAGGAAGATTGTATACCGGTAATAGAAAAACTTTCAGGACTGAAATTTCCAAATGATTTTAAGGTAGGTTATTCGCCTGAACGAATCAATCCGGGCGATAAGAAGCATACCTTAACTAATATCATGAAAGTAGTATCAGGTTGCGATGAAGAGTCGACAGAAATTATTGCCCGTGTTTACGAGATAGTAGTTAAAGCAGGTGTTTTCAAAGCATCCTCAATAAAAGTAGCAGAGGCCGCTAAAATTATTGAAAATACACAGCGTGATGTAAATATTGCATTGATGAACGAATTGTCGAAAATATTTGACAGGATGGGCATCAATACTTATGAAGTGCTTGAAGCGGCAGGAACAAAATGGAATTTTCTTCCTTTTCACCCCGGCTTAGTTGGTGGCCATTGTATTGGTGTTGACCCCTATTATCTTACCTATAAAGCTACGGCATTAGATTACGTGCCCGAGGTTATTTTAAGTGGCCGCCGTATTAATGATAACATGGGCCCCTATGTTGCTCGCAAAACGGTTCAGTTGATACAGCAATCAGGTATTACTGATGGAGATAAAACAAAGGTGCTGGTTATGGGTGCCACATTTAAAGAGAACGTAAGTGATACACGTAATTCTAAAGTGGCTGATATTATTAATGAATTAAAATTGTTTTCAGTAGATGTGGAGGTTATTGATCCTCACGCC
>Ga0302274_10005404_pt1 | contig 10840 bp, 10 predicted proteins | sample III_Bog_N2_1_FD_198755 | JGI IMG/M metagenome (GOLD analysis project Ga0302274, IMG submission 198755) | Peat permafrost microbial communities from Stordalen Mire near Abisko, Sweden - III_Bog_N2_1 | ecosystem: Environmental > Terrestrial > Soil > Wetlands > Peat | place: Sweden: Abisko...
CCATGTGGCGCCATTATCTAATGAACGAAGAAAAAATATTTCGGTATTGTAGGGCGATTCCGAAACCACTACATCATTTGCAATATAAACGGTATCTCCCGATACAGCTATTGCAGGCCAATCTGCAGTAGAATCTAAAAACGTACTCGAACTCCATGTATTGCCACCATCTAAAGAATGTTTGTAGTAAGAGGCACGGCGATTGTTGGCAGGGTTTATTTCGCGCCATGCTACGTGCACGTTAGCGCCGGAGACAGCAATGGTGGGGCTCCATGCATTGCCGCTTAAGCCGGTAATTGCTACCGGTGTACTCCACGTAAGACCTGTATCTACAGATCGGGTATAATAAAGAGCAGCTGTGGTTTTGCTCAGTTCATCAGTCCATACCACGTGAATGGTATCCCCTCTAACACCTATGCAGGTACCCATGCTTTCATTCAATCCTGCTGATACGGCATTGGGAGAAAGATCAACAGGTGCACTCCATTGTCCATAAGATAATAGGGGAAAAGACATGGCAAGTAATACCACTAAAATTTTTCGCGAAAGGTAAACTGTAGTATCATTTATCATGTTATTGCCGACATTAGCCTTGTGAAGATAACTAAAAATAATAATATCTGATTTTCACTTTTGGATGGGTTTCCTTTTTGTTTCGGCCCCACTCTAACTCTCCCCAAAGGGGAGAGCAACAGCTCATCTCACCACTACCACTTTCCCTACATACACCTGCCCGTTCTCCAACGTAAGCCTATAAAAATAAATGCCCTGCGGAACAGCACCGAAATAGCAAAACTATTCTTTCACAAACTTGCCAGTAATCACTTGAGAATCACTTTCAGTAACCCGATAAAAATAAATGCCTTGTGGAAGTGCACCCACATCTATAATTTGTTTTTGAAAACTATTGCTAAAAATTTTATTGATGATGGTTTGACCTAAAACATCTTTAATTTGTATTTCAAGAATTAAGGATTGATTAGAATTTATTGTTAACTGATTTGATGTAGGATTTGGATAAATATCTAAAGGGTCACCATTTTGTAATGGCTCAATACCTGTATTTATTGAAAGTTTAGTTAGCCACAAATTATAATCATTATCATAATTAATATTAAAGTCATCATTATCGGATTCTGAATAACCTGTAATATAAAGGTTAGAACTTTCATCTTGGCATATGCTTTCTGCAACATCAGCATTAGTACCACCCAAATCCAACTCCCAGGAAAAATTACCTAAAGAATCTGTTTTCACAATCCAATAATCGTAACTACCATGCGCATTTGTAATCTGTCCATCATCAGATAATGTTTCACCTGCCAAAGCAAATCCATTATCATTAGTATTACAAAGAGAATAAGCATATTCATCATTACTCCCACCATAACATTGCCCCCAAATAAAATTACCTGCTGTATCTATTTTAACAAGCCAAAAATCATACCCTCCATGGTTACCACTTACTTCACCATCGTTTGAACTTGCAGAACCTGCAACTACATAATTGCCATCCTTTGATTCGACGATATTATTAAATCCATCAGCTCCATCACCTCCATAGCCATGTTTCCAAATTATATTACCCGCCATATCTAATTTAACTAATAAGGCACCATATCCACCATCACCTGCACTGCCGGTAATTACATAATTCCCATCTGAGGCTTGCATAACGGAACTTGCTGAAAAACCAAATGTCGAATCTCCTATATCTGTAGACCATACTATATTGCCCAATGAATCTAACTTTACAACCCATATATTTTGTGTAAATTGTCCACCATAATGTAATTTAACATCCCCATCATCAGAGTTAGAATTACCAGCCACTAAATAATTTCCATCATTGGTTTGAATAATTGAATAAGCAATATCTGTTGAACTACCCCCATAACACTTTGCCCATTGAATATTCCCAATTGAATCAAGCTTTACTACCCAATAATCTTGTGCGCCGTGATTTCCACTTACCTCACTATCATTACTATTAGTTTGCCCGGCAAAAATATAACCGCCATCTTTTGTATTTTTTATTGAGTATGCAATTTGACCACCAGTTCCTCCATAACATTTTTTCCATAAAATATTATGAAGGCTATCCAAACGCAGAACCCAAACATCTATTAAACCAACAAATCCAACTACATCACTATCAGTTGAGGTAATTCCACCAGCGACAACTAATCCATGGTTTTTTGTATCAACTATAGAATACCCAAGACCAATATCGCTTGAATCATCACATAAATTTGCATTCCAATCCACCTTTGGTTGTTGCGCTAATAAGCGGGGGTTATTAAGCAATACAGAAAACAACAATAGGCATATAGGTAGCAAAATTTTCATTAAAAGAGTTTAATCCAAATATACCTAATTTAAAGAAAGCATTAATTATATTTTTATTAAAAAGCCACGCATTTGCGTGGCTTTTAAGTGTTATTAATAGTTTACTACTGTCAGCTTCTGTTCACTATAGGGTTTTCCATTAATTCCTATTTTGCATACATACAAACCGTTAGGTACATTTTCAGAATTAATATAAAAACTATTACCGGTAACTACAGAGTTCAATATGGTACTATATTGCAACTGTCCTAAAAAATTAAAAATTTGTATAGTTACCGTTTCAGGTTGAATTTTCTTAAATATTAAAATACAGCACCAATTGTAAAAGGCACCGAAAGATAAGTAGGAGCATAATTCGAGGTAATATCTTGTAGATTGAAGGAACCGTAATGTTCTAATTTACATCCTAAAGCCAATTGAAGGCTAATATGGTGTGTTTCAACTATGTTAACGCCAATATTAAGTCCTAAAAAAACAATATTTTTATTATCTATCATTCCCGGGAAGTTGTTAAAATTAAATCCACTATAAAAGTTTAAGAATGGTGTAGCAGCTTGGGCAGGATTAAAGTAATATCTTATATCGCATGAGATTGGTAGTGCTACCGAAGAATTATAGGTGGCTTGTAACCCAACTCCAACCCCCAAGGAAAAGTGATTTCTGCAAAGAAAAAGTAATACATTTCTAATTTCCATTGAGGGAGTTTGCCCTGCGCCTATTTGGTCAAAGTTGACCTCAACTATATCACCAAAATCTTTTACAGTAGGATGAGTATTAGTGGGAGATGTATTTTGCGCATCAGTAAATTTTGTTGTGGCAAACAATAAAACAGTAAATATTATTATTAATGCTTTCATTGTATAAAATTAACTTTTATATACCTATACTAATTTCATTTAATGTTGTTGTAAAAAAAATTGAATGCCCCAAATAAAAAAATCCACTGTAATTACGTGAATAACAGTGGATTAAATGATGGTGGTGTAGCCCGTAGGGGAATCGAACCCCTATTTCCAGAATGAAAATCTGATGTCCTAACCGGTAGACGAACGGGCCATATTCCTAAAAAGGAGCGCAAACTTACAAACATTTTAAGTTTCTAACAGCATTTATTTTAATTTTTCTGTTATTGGGCGGTGCTTTTTAAATATCTTTGCGGCTCAAAAATGTTTTTTAACCTAAACACAATACTATGTCAACAGTTCGCGTAGCAATTAATGGGTTTGGAAGAATAGGCCGCCTTACGTTTCGCCAGATATATCATATGGAAGGCATTGAAGTGGTAGCCGTAAACGATCTTACCAGCCCTAAAGTATTAGCCCACTTGTTAAAATATGATTCGGCACAAGGCCGTTTTGAGCAAGATGTAAAAGCAACAGAAAACTCAATTATTGTTGATGGGGCAGAAGTAAAGATCTATGCCTGTAAAAACCCTGCCGAAATACCCTGGAAAAACCATAATGTGGATGTGGTGTTGGAATGCACCGGTTTTTTTGCTGATAAAGACAAGGCTATGGCTCATATAGCAGCCGGGGCAAAAAAAGTAGTAATATCTGCTCCTGCCACAGGCGATTTAAAAACCGTTGTTTTTAATGTGAACCATAAGATATTAGATGGCAGTGAAACAGTTATTTCATGTGCCTCATGCACTACTAATTGCCTTGCCCCAATGGCAAAAGTGTTAAGTGATAATTATGGAATAGTTGCCGGACTAATGACTACTATACATGCTTATACCAATGATCAAAGTACTCAAGATGCTCCTCATCCAAAGGGTGATTTAAGGCGCGGACGTGCCGCTGCGGAGAACATTGTGCCTACAAGTACAGGCGCAGCTAAAGCTATTGGGCTTGTAATGCCTGAGTTAAAAGGTAAATTAGATGGCATTTCACAGCGTGTACCAACTATTACCGGATCATTAACAGAACTTACAAGTATATTGGGCAAAAGAGTAACTAAAGAAGAAATTAATGCTGCTATGAAAGCGGCTTCTGATGAATCGTTTGGTTATACTGAAGATGAAATTGTAAGCTCTGATGTTATAGGCATTCATTATGGTTCATTGTTCGATGCTACACAAACCAAGGTGCTAGTTTCAGGTGAACAGCAATTGGTAAAAACGGTATCGTGGTATGATAATGAAATGAGTTATGTATCTCAACTGGTTCGTACACTTAAATACTTTGCTAAGCTTATCAAGTAGTAATAATTAATTAACGATCTTAAATAAAAAGGGTGGCTTAAAACCACCCTTTTTTATTTATATCTGTTTAATGTTTGATTATGTGAGAGACACTATCCATAAAATAAAGAATATAACAGCCGCAATACTTGATATGAATCCAAAGACCCAGAAAATACCTGCCCCAAAAGCAAGTACATAGAATAATAAGGCTAATAAGAGAAATACAATAAACAGTGTAAGGTATCTTGAGCTACCACCACCATTATTAGTTTTTGTTACAGACTGTTTATTTCTGTAAGATTTATTAGTTAAATACTTAACGGCAGTGTTAACGGCTTTATTAATATTAACAGATTTAATTTGCTTATAAACCACAGGATCTGATTTTTTTACCTGGTTTTTATAGGCTTTTACATCAGCTTTTAACAAATTGTTTAATGCTTTAATATTATCATCAGATTGATATGAAACCAATGAACCATGGCTAAGCATGGGTGCAATGTCAGAAGTAGCCTCATTTTCCTTCTTTTCAATTGGTAAAGGATGAGTATTGGCTTTGACCAGGTCTAAACGATAGTGTGGGTTTTGTGTAAGTTGATTGGATGTACTGCAAGATGCCAGTAATAATACACTTGAAATGATAAAACCAAAAGAAATGGCTTTCAGGGTATTTTTTGTTTTCATATAAAAGGGGGTTTAAAAGTTAAATTATATGATATATAACAACAATAGGCGTGCCTGAAATTTATTTGGTATGTTTTTTTTAATTATTAACGCTCTGTAATGCCACCTTAAACTTTATTAGGTTTATTAAGTTTATTAATTACCTTTGTAACATAAACTTAATTAATAAACATTAAAAATGAAAACAGGTAAAGTAAAATTCTTTAATAACTCCAAGGGCTTTGGATTTATTTGCGACAATGAAACCGGAAAGGACATTTTCGTTCATTCCACAGGATTGAAAGACAATATTCGCGAAGGCGATACTGTTACTTTCGATGTTGAAGAAGGTAAAAAAGGTTTAAATGCAGTTGATGTTAAGCTTGCTTCATAAATAACTTACCAACCATTTCGCAAAATCCGCTCGGTGCTTACCTGCGGATTTTTTTTGCTTAATTTTATACTGTTATGAAGTTGTTGAGCAAAATAAACCTGTTATTATTGGCCCTACTGGTCCTTCCATTGAATAATTTATTTGCGCAACAAGTGTGGGATACCGGCGCACAAACCCAATTTAAAACTGAACTTGTGTCATTACTCAAATCATGCCATAATAATTTTGTGGATGTAAAAGGTAAAGCAGCAGGCAATACTAAAGAGGGAATAAAAAAATATGAATCCACTGAGAAACTTTTAGGTTTTAAAACATTTATACTTCAACTAGCTGATAGTTCATACAAATTAAGCGCTACTTTAAAAATTGATGAGGAGAGCGACGATATGGATACGGTAGAGGATATGCTTAAGCAGATAGCGGGATACAAAGTTTATGATTCTGATGAAGATGAAAATACTGAAGCGCCGGATAATGCGGATAGAATACTGTTAGTTAAAAGTACGGATGACCCGGCTTATATAAAAATAATACAATATTCAAAAAATGATAGTTATATAACTATTGAGATAGCTAAAAAATAATAGCTTAGTTAAGTGGTTCAGCTTTTGTTTGATCTATTCCTTTTATCCTTTCTAGCAATTTAAGTATGCCTTCTTTATTGGCAGAGCTAAAGCCCCCCTTTCTTACAGGACTTACTTTGCTATTTTGTTGTAAAATAAAATTAAATGCAAACGGCGCCTCTTTTTTATACCAACCTCCATCTTGTCCAAAACGCATATCACTAAAAATTATTGAACTGTCTTTTTTAGTGATAAGATAATAGCCATCAGAAAAACGAATAAATTTTTGCAATTTAATTTGGTCAGTTACCTCAGGTAACAAAGCATCATCACTTTCTAAAGTGCGGTACGCTATGTAGGTATTAGCATCAAACAAAGAATAGTAACCTGTATAGTAGGTAGTGCCATTTTTTACAACAATATACCACAATAGATTATTTAACGGTGTTGGGGCAGCCATGTAATTAGTATATGGAATGTGTTGCTTGGTCAACGATTTTTCTACTATACTATCAATATATAATTTATTAAAGCCTGTCAAAATAAAATAAGCACTACTTATAATAAGCGCCCATTTGGCCCAATGTATTCTTTTGGTTGACGTGTTTTTTAATACAATCAAAACTATTGCAGCTATTAGTACAGGCAATGAAAATATAGGGTCAATAATAAAAAGCGTATTAAAACTTACCCTGGTATGACTAAATGGTTCAAATAACCCGGTGCCATAGGTTGTACAGGCATCAATAAAAATATGCGTTAACATACCGCTGCCAAATAAGAGTAGCCATTTATTGAATGAAACCTTTTTATATAGCTGTTTGAAAATATAAGCAAGTAGCGGGGAAAAGATAACAGCAAATAGAATAGAGTGTAAAAAGCCTCTATGAGCCAGCAAGACATCAGGCGGCTGTAGCCAAAAGTGCGAGGCCACATCTAAATCAGGTATATTATTGGCAAGGGCGCCATACAACATGGCTTTTTTACCCAATTGTTTTCCGGCAATTAATTCACCGGCACAAATTCCAATAACGGTGTGGGTTATAGTATCCATTTTATTAAGTTCACAATATTATAAAACATAATTGTTAATTTTCGTTAGTTGGAACATACTATTTTAGCAAGGGCCATTCTTATTCAATAGTTTTGCACCTCTATAAACAATAAATGAAAAATTTAAGCCACTTAAAAAAGAACACTTCTCCCGCATCTAATCACGCGGAATTGCTGGCCAGCGGCAAAGATTATTTTGAAAAAATTGAGGCCTTAATTGACGGTGCGCATCATTACATACACCTGCAAACTTATATTTTTAAAGATGACGATACAGGCCAACGAATTCAAAGAGCATTAATACGCGCATCTGGCCGGGGGGTTAAAATTTATTTACTTATAGATGCCTATGGGTCATCTTCCATATCTAAAGGATTTATTAATGACATGGTTTCTGCAGGAATTGAATTCAGGTTCTATGGAAAATTTTTTTCAAAATGGGCCATTCATATCAGTCACAGAATGCATCATAAAATTTTGGTAATTGATGGGTTGTATTCTGTGGTGGGCGGAATTAATATTAGTGATGATTATAACGATATTCACAGAAAACATGCCTGGCTTGATTTTGCAGTACTATCAAAAGGCCCAATAACAACAGATCTTTTGTTAATATGCCTTCGTAAATGGAAAAGAAAAAATTTACGCCACGTACCTCAAGAATATATTAATGACAAAAATAAACATAACTCCCATGATAAGGGGTGTTATGAGTATGCAAGAGAGAATGACCCGGCCTTAAATAAAAATCAAATATCAAAAACGTATCGCAAGGCATTCAAATTAGCAGAAAAGGAAATGATAATTGCGGGTGGGTACTTTATTCCGGGTTTCAAATTCAGGCGATTAATAAAACGTGCAGTAAGACGAGGGGTAGATATAAAAATTTTAACGGGCAGTAAGTCGGATGTAGGAATTGCAAAACACGCTAAGCAGTTTCTTTACTCCTGGCTGTTAAGAACGGGAGTAGAAGTATATGAATATCAAAAAAGTAATGTTCACGCAAAAGTGGCCGCTATAGATAGAGAGTGGAGTACCGTGGGTTCTTATGATCTTAATAATTTAAGTGCTTACAGCAATATTGAGTTGAATGTTGATGTGATGAATGAACCATTTGCTTCTCATCTTCACAATGTATTGGAAAAAATTATTCAAAAGGACTGTATTCAGATTACCAATGACATGTTGGTAAAGAATTATACCTGGGAAAAACAATTTAGAGCATGGTTAAGTTACCGTATTGTAAGAGGCCTTTTTAAAATTTCTGAAATTTTAATTATTAAAGGCAAAAGGGAAAGGGAGTAATTAAAATCGATCTAACTACTGCTTAATGCTTTTTCTATATTACCTTTTAGTTGCATCGTATATAGATAGCCAATCTTAGCAATTTCTTGTGCCTTATTAGTATCAAACAACCCAAATTTCGATAATTCCGGAGGTTCAATAAATACCCTGCATTGTTTTTCTTTATAATGAACGGCGTTGCCAATAGCAATATGTACACTTCTGTCAACTGCGCCTCTTATATGCAGGTTATCTATATTTTTATCAATTGGATTTACATGGATACCAATAATAGAATCACACTTTCCGATTAATGGTTCTATCGGAAAGTTATTTAACAATCCGCCATCAACCAATGTTAATCCTTTATAATGAACGGGTAAATAAACTCCGGGAATAGCAGATGAAGCCAGCAAAGCGGGAATAAGATCTCCTTCAGAAAAATAATAAGATTCAGCTTTAATAAAATCCGTAGCAGTGACTATTAAAGGCAATTGAAGTTCTTCAAACGTATGGAGTCTAAGATTTTTCTCCAATTGAGACCTAAGCGTTGATTGTTTGAATAAACCACTTTTTAAAAACTGTATATCAGACAAACTGAACATATTAGTTGAGGAGGCAATTTTGAGTACAGCATCAGAGTCATATCCTCCTGCATAAAATGCCCCTATAATAGCGCCGGCACTTGTGCCGGAAATAATATCAGGCTTAATACCCATTTCATTTAGCGCCTTAATAACTCCTATATGAGCAATGCCGCGAGCTGCGCCGCCAGATAACACAAAGCCTATTTTCATTGTAGTACAATATTAAGGATAATTTGATTTGGGCAATGCTATATTTGCTATGCATTATGAAAAGATTATTGCTTTTGTCATTTACTTTGCTCAACAGCATCTTAGGGTATGCACAAATAAAATGTGATTTTATAGCTCAGAGCCAGGAATTGAATTTTAGTTATAAAGATTCGCTTGATGGAATAGTAACTTTAGGGAATTACGAACCTTGTGGATTATTGAAAGTTAATGATAGTTCGTTTATTATAGCTGCAGACATCTCTATTTATTTCAATTCACCTGACAAGGATTTGCTTAAAAAATCCCCTGATGTATATTATAGAGAATTAGATACGGTAATTAAGAAAGAATTTATTCCTAGAGGTAAAATTATTGAAGTGGATGAGAATTTGCATAAAAAATGGATTCAATCTTTTAGCGATGAAATTATTGGCATTGTGAATCTGTATAATAATTCATTTCTCGTTATTAAAGATAATTACGAAAATCGAATTTTGATAGATGATATAGATGCTAATGGGCATACATTATGGAGTAAAAGTTATGGTGTGAAAAGAATGAGCATTTTTAATGATATAAAAACAGATAAATCAGGTAATACTTATATCCTGGTTGAGTCGGATAAAATTAATTTTTTAAAATTGAATACTATTTATAATAAGCTAAATTTAAAAATTTTTAAAAAATATGATGATTGCAGAGATGAAAATAAAATACACTTAATTAAAATATCACCAAAAGGAGATAAGTTATTTGATAAAATAATCTCAAACAATAAACACCATGGGGTTGATTACAGCTTGGTAATCGATAGCTCCCAAACTTTATTCATCCAATTCGGAATTTTAAATGAATATGTAAGGAAGGGAAAATATCACGAGGATTCGTGGAATACGTTGAATAAATACAATAAACATGGTAAGATAGAAGATACAAGTAATCAATGTGTTCATATAATAGATAACGACCGTTATGTGGGAGACATATCATGTTATTTTAAGCATGATACGTTTTACATTTCAAGATGGTATTTTAAAAAAGAAATACCAATTGATTCAATTGAGATTAACGGTCCATTTTCTAAAAGAGGGGGATATTCAATAGGCAAATGCCGCCTAATAAAATCAGAGAATGGATTTTTATTAATTTGCGATATTAGTGGAAGATATTTATTTTGTTTATTGGATAAAAATTTACACTTTAGGAAGTATTATTTGTATGATGAAATTTCGAAAATGATGCTTGACAGTATTATTGACGTATTCAAAATGAAGGAGGGTGAATTGATAATGCTCAATAAAAATGTAATAACTCTTTTGGGAAATTTGTTGTATGAGTTAAGTACAAAAGCCCAATTGTTAAAATTAAATTATGATACCAGATAAAATGTATTATAAACAAATTCATTTTAATGATTGCTATATCAATAAGAGTTAACTTTTATTTCTTAACCCATTTAAAAAATCAAGCGTACTCATTCTCTTTTTGCCTTCTAATTGTAATTCTTCTACTTCTATAAATCCATTAGCGGCTGCAAAACGAAAATAGGTTT
>Ga0302274_10005409_pt1 | contig 10833 bp, 7 predicted proteins | sample III_Bog_N2_1_FD_198755 | JGI IMG/M metagenome (GOLD analysis project Ga0302274, IMG submission 198755) | Peat permafrost microbial communities from Stordalen Mire near Abisko, Sweden - III_Bog_N2_1 | ecosystem: Environmental > Terrestrial > Soil > Wetlands > Peat | place: Sweden: Abisko...
AAACCCCTGCTCGGCCTTGGCATAGTCGCCGGAGAACACCAGCGAAAGACCGCGGTAGAACCCCGCCTCCAGCGCATCTGGCCCCTGTGAACCCGGATCGCCGCGGACAACCTTGGCAAACGCTGCCGCGGCCTGCTCGTACTGCTGCCCGTTGTAGTCCTCGCGCCCCAGCGCCATCCACGCCGGCCCGAACTGGGGGCTCATCGTGACTGCCGCATTCAAATGCCGCAGCCGCTCCGCCTGGTCCGACTCCGTGATCCCCCGGATGTACTGCTCAAAAGCGTCCACCCGCAATCCCGCTCCCGCGGCCACAAATGTCTCCTCCGCCACATTGAACCTGGGGTCCAGTTGCCGCGTCAGCTTCCATGCCAGGGAACTGAACACTCCAATCAAGTCGCGCATTTCACCACTAGCGGAAACCTGCTCGCTCATACGCAGATGGGGAACATCCACCAGCCGTGCCTCGGCCACAATGCGGGTCCCATCTGTCAGATAACTGCCCACCACAATCGAATCCGCGTCCAGTGTCTCGGCCAGCTTCAGCGCCGTGGCCCGCGAGGGATGAAATCCCTGCGGCAGCCCCAGATGATCCAGCGCATACAGCCGGTCCGCCCGGCTCATGGGAGCAAATCCCGCGGAAGTAAAGCGGCTGCTCAGAATCTCCGGCGCCGCTTCGCGCACCCACTCCAGGCTCGGCTGGCCGCTGCGGTTGTCAAACGGCAACACCAGCAGAATCCGCCCCGTGCCATTCGTTGAGCGGTTCTGTTCGTTTCCCACCTGCGTCTGAGCGCTCAGCGGAGACAATCCGCAAACCATCAAAGCAATTGCGGTCGCAGCCCACGGTGCAGCGCGAAGACTCAAATGCAAACGGGATGAAGAAGATGTATGCACAACAGCCTGATTATAGGTCGGCTGCCCGTCCCCCTTCTGCTCCCGCAGGGTAGCGCAGGTCTCCTGACCGGCGATGGTGCGGGTGCTTTTAAGCGCAGGTCAACGTGGGATTTCGTGATCGTTTTCGAATTTTACCGGGCATCTTTTCCGTCCAACTGATTGAAACGAATCGACTTGCGCGTTTTTTCGACGAGAATTACCTGTAACTTATTGCGAATGAGAAAGTTACGGGGATTCTTCAGGGATTCGGGTTGCAAAGAATTGAACCAAACAGAGCATTACTGGCGGATTTCGGCGAAAGCTAGTGTCGTTTTAGGCACACGCGCGGACGCATTTTCTCGGTGGGGATGCTGCCGAACGGATGGTCGGCCTTCATCGACTCCCACTCATCGTCCACTACCCCCGCGACGAAGACCTGTCGCCGGGGACCCCGGAAACGCTCGATGAATGGGGCACAGTTTCATCTCTCGTGGGTGGGCTTCGCCGGTGAAGGACTGTTACAAGGGAACTTGTGCAGAGATTCCCTAATTCCCCGTCGGAATGATCCCCGCGTTCTCCACCATCAGAATTACGGTCCTCTCGGGAGCCCGCGTCCTGTGCACGATTCCTTTGGGAACAACAAAGCCCTGCCGCGGAGAGAGTTCAACCGTGCGGTCTTCCAGATCGATCAGCAGTTTTCCTTCCACCACGTAGAAGAATTCGTCGTCCTCGTCGTGCTTGTGCCAGTGGTACTCACCCTCGATGATGGCCACGCGCACCACCGACTCATTCACCTTGCACAGCGTCTGGTTGAACCACTTGTACTCGCACGTGTCCGCCAGCGCTTTTTCGTCAATTACTTCCAACGGTCCATGCAAAATGTTCAACCGTGTTTCGTAAGGAAAATCGGCAACTGAATCCGCCATAGTGACCTCTCTTTGATCGCAACTTAACACGAAGCCTCATGAGCGGACACTATGGGTGGGATCCCTCGGGCTCCAGTCCGCGCTCCTTCAACATTGGTCCAATCTTCGGCTCCGTTCCCATCCACGCCGCATACATCTTTGCCAGGTCCTCGGTGTTCCCGCGCGACAGCACCATGCGCCGGAACCGGTCGCCATTGGCCCGCGTCAATCCGCCGTGGTCTTCAAACCACTGGAACGCATCGTCATCCAGCATCTCGCACCACAGATACGCGTAGTACCCGGCAGCATAGCCCGTGCTCCAAATGTGCGAAAAATAACTGGACCGGTAGCGCGGCGGCACCGCGCTGAGTTGCAAGCCGGTCTTCTTCAGCGCTGCGGTCTCAAACTTATCGGGATCCTGCAGCGGAGCGTCCGCTCCCAGCGTGTGCCACTGCATATCCAGTTCCGCGGCCGCCAGCAACTCGGTAAACGCATATCCCTGGTTGAAGGTCTTGGCCTTCTTGATCTTCGCCACCAGCTCGGCCGGCATCGGCTCGCTGGTTTTGTAGTGCTTCGCAAAGTGGTTGAACACTTCCGGATAGCTTGCCCAATGCTCGTTGAACTGCGACGGAAACTCCACAAAGTCGCGCGGCACACTGGTTCCGGAGAGACTCGGATACATGGTGTCAGAAAACATCCCATGCAACGCATGGCCAAACTCGTGGAACATCGTGATCACATCCGTAAAGCTGATCAGCGCAGGCTCGCCCGCGGCGGGCTTGGGGAGATTTGCTACGTTGTAGATGACCGGAAGCGTGCCCATCAGCTTGGATTGCTCAACAAAGCTGCTCATCCACGCGCCGCCGTTTTTGTTGTCACGCTTGAAGTAGTCGCAATACCAAAGAGCCAGCGGCTTGCCGTCGGCCTCAAACACTTCATACACCTGCACATCGGGGTTGTAGACCGGAATGTCGGTGCGCCGCTTGAAGGTGATCCCGTACAGCTTTTCAGCAGCGTAGAAAACGCCGTTGTGCAGCACATTGTCCAGCTCGAAGTAGGGCCGGGTCTGCGCTTCGTCCAGATCGTATTTCGCCTTCCGCACCTGCTCGGAATAGAAGTTCCAGTCCCACGGCTCCAGCGTGAATCCACCCTGCTGCGCGTCAATCAACGCCTGGATATCCTTCGCCTCGCCCTCGGCCTTGGCAGTCGCCGCGGGAACCAGCGCGTCCATGAAGTTCAAGGCCGCTTCCGGCGTGCGCGCCATCTGGTCTTCGAGGTTCCACGCAGCGTAGCTCGGGTAGCCAAGCAGCTTGGCCTTTTGCGCGCGCAACTGCGCCAAACGAGCAATGGTCGCGCGCGTATCATTCTCGCCGCCCCGTTCAGCGCGACCCCAGGAATCCTGAAACAACGCCTGCCGCGTGGCCCGATTGCTCAGCGATTGCAGTGTCGGTTGTTGCGTCGTATTCTGCAGCGCCAGCACCCAACCGTCCGCTTTGCGATCCTTCGCAGCCTGCGCCGCCGCAGACAGTTGCGCGTCGCTCAACCCCGCCAGCACGGACTTGTCCGTGGTGGCGAACGCCGCCTCCTTGGTCGCGGCCAGCAGCTTGTTTGAGAATGCGGTCGATAGATTCGCAATCTCCTCGTTCATCTTCTTCAACGTAGCCTTGTCGGCTTCAGAAAGCCGTGCCCCCGCGCGCACAAAATGCTTATAGTCCTCCTCAACGAGCCGCAGAGACTCCGGATCGAGATGCTGCGCATTCCGCTCCTCGTAAACCTTGGAAACCCTCGCGAAGAGCCTATCGTTCAGATAAATCGCGTCCGACATCGCCGCGCGTTTCGGCGCAACCTTGCTCCGCACATCCTGAAGCACGGGGTTCGTATTCGCTCCCGTCACGCCGCTGAAAGCCGCCATCACGCGGTCATACAACTGCCCGGTTTTTTCCATCGCGACAATGGTATTTTCAAACGTCGGCTCCGCCTTGTTGTCGGCGATTGCGCGCGTCTCCTCCAACTGCTGTTCCATGCCGGCCTCAATCGCCGGCAGATAGTCGGCATCCTTGATCTTGTCGAAAGGCGGCGCGTGGAAGGGCAGTGTGCTCGGCGCGTAAAACGGGTTGTCGGGCCCAAACTTGGCCGCAGCAGGCTGCCCGGCCATCGAGCTCGCACTCAGCGCAACAGCGCCGGCTGTCATCAGTGTGGAGATTTGCGTCATTCCCAACCTCATTGTGCGCATTGCGCGTATGTTCATGTTCGCATTCCTACCCATTCGACCGCAGTTTCAAAGAGCCCTTCCGGCTCAGCATAACCTTTATTATGCCGAAAGGCCGGTGCATCTCCCTTTGCGGTCTCAAACACCCCTCGCGTATTCTTTGCCTGTAATCACCTGTGGATCCCGATCCCGATGACACCATTCTCAGCGAAGACTTCCGGCAGCTTCACCCTCTGCACCATCCTCACGATTCTTCTGATTCTCGCTACTCATCCAGACCGCACTTCCGCCCAGCCTCCTCCCGGCTTCATCACCACCCATGGCGCCGGCTTCGCAGTCGATGGTCACCGCTTCGGCTTCGGCGGCGCCAACAGCTCCAAGTTGCCCTGCCTTCCGCCCTACGAATTGAACAGCACCTTCGAGGACGCCGAGGCTCTCGGCTTGAGTGTCATCCGAACCTTTGCCTCCGTCCAGATCGGCGATCCCTCGCCCGCAAGCGGCGATGCAACCTGGTTTTCCCAGGGCGGATTCACGCGCGGCGAAACCAACCACGTCTACTTCCAGAGCTGGGATTCCGTATCGAACCACATGGTTATCAACGATGGCCCCGACGGTCTTCCCCATCTCGATGCCATGATTGCCGCCGCCGCCCAGCACCATGCGCGTCTCGTGGTAGCGCTGGTGGATAACTGGAACTACGCGGGAGGCACAGTGAAGTATTGCGACTGGCATCACCTGCCCAGCGTCGCGCTGCCCCACAGCAGGCAATCCTGGTGCCCCGCTTTCTATACCGACCCCGGGGTCCGCGCCGACTTCAAGACCTGGACATCGACCCTGTTGAATCGGCGCAACACCATCACCGGTGTCCTGTACAAAGACGACCCCACCATCACGACCTGGGAACTGGCCAACGAGCCTGCCGCCAAGTCCGACGACCTTGAGCCGTGGGCGGCCGATATGGCGAAGTTTATCCATAAAATCGACACGAAGCACCTCATCACCATCGGCGACGTCGGGTTTAACAGAAGCGATGCAGAATTTACGCGCCTGCTGAAGCTGCCGCATATCGACTACGGAACCGTGCACATGTATCCGGCATACCGTCAGCCTGCCTCAACACCCCAGGCCTGCGTTCCCATCCTCCAGCGCTATCTCGCTCTCGGCAAAGCCCACAACAAACCGGTGGTGCTTGAGGAGTTCGGGTGGTCGGCCGTTCACGCGGATCAGGCTGCCGTGTATACGCAGTGGCCGAATGCCGTGCGCGACGCGCAAGGCGGCGGATGGCAGTTCTGGGTGTTCTACGGACACAATCGCGACGACGGCTTTCCGCGTCAGGATTCCGATGGCTTCAACATATCCAAAGACGGAAGCAGCGTGACGAAAGCATTGTCTGCCGCCGCGCTTGAAATGGAAGAGCAGTAACCTCTCGTTGAGGGCCATTCACACGGTCGACCCATTGCGCAAGGGCACACCGGCACGAGTTCTCATACCGGTTCCCGCTGCACAGCGGCAGCTTTATGAGAAAATCGCGCATACCGGCTTTCTCCATTTCACGCGTTTCCAAGGATCCGACAATGGCCACCGAAGCTGCCGCGCCTCTGCTCACGCTCGACATCGACCGCACCGGCGACGTGGTCACCATCAAGTGCCACGGCAAACTGATCTCGGGAGTTACCGATGTCCTCTACTCCGCCGTCTGCAGGAACCTGAAGGGCGCCAAACTCATGGTGCTCGACCTGGGTGATCTGACCTACATGGACAGCTCCGGCCTCGGCACCCTGGTCCGCATCTACGTTTCCAGCAAATCAGCGGGCTGCACCCTGGAGCTGATGCACCTGCGCAAGCGAGTTCGGGAACTGCTGTCTCTGACCAATATGCTTTCGGTCTTTACCGTCATCGGCGAAAGCAATGGAATGATCCGTTTCTGACTACTCGCTCCCAGCCATCTCAAATCCATCCCGGTACTCAACCCGCGCATCCAGCCGTCGCTCAAACCGGATCAGCGCAATCCACATCCCTTGGTCTTCCCGTTTCCAAACCAGCGTTCCACCCAACTGGCGTGCAATTTCTTCCGGCGGCAGGTCGTGGTGCAGCCCAAAAAACCGCTCTTCCATAGCCCCGCCACCAAGCCAGGATATGGAGAACAGCGGCGGCGGGTCGTACTTGGTTGAGAAGACCAGCGCAGCCGAGTACTTTTCCGGCTCCTCAGCGGCCTTCTGAATCTGCGCCTCGGTAAAGTCCTCGACCCGGTAAACATCCCACGGCTGCTTCACATAGCCCAACTCCGGCCGGGCCAGCTGGTCCGTCACCGGCCACGCTGAAAGGACGGTCGCCCCTGGGTATCGCTTGTTCAACTGCGCAATCCCCGCCTCATCCATCCTCACCACGCGGGCGTAGGCCAGATTGTCTTCCGGCGCAAACCCATAGGGCGGATTCACAAACAATCCCAGCACAAACGCCGCCGCGGAGAACACCGCGAGCCCCTGCCAATACGGAACCCTCCGGTAAAAGGTTGACACCGCAACCAGCAGCACCAGCGGATACATGGGCAGCAGGTAGCGCGTTAATAGCGCCCCGCCCAATACGCTGAACACCAAGGCATTCACCAGCAGAAGGATGAGGATCCGACCCAAGACCGCCCGGCTGATCGCTGCGCGTTCGTGCCCTTCCGCATCCTGCCTTGGTGGCAGCATCAGCGCCGCTGCCGTCATCAGCACCGGCACAAACATGTTCATATGCGCTGTCAGGTGCAGCACCCGGTGGCCGAACGCCACCAGTATCCTCAAAGGGTCAAGCGTAGCCTGGGCGTTGTAACGAAGAAACTCCGGGTTGCCGAAAAGAAAGCCGGTCTTTGATTTATGCCATGCGTACCAACCTGCCAGCGGAAGAACGCAGCTTGACAGCCATCCAGCCTCACGCCAAAGCCTGAATCGCGCCGGAGCCGTCGCCTGCAGGCCCTCCAAAGCTCTCATCGCCGCCAGCGTCAGAGGTATCGCAATCGCGGTCTCCTTGCACAGCGCGGCCGCCGCGAACCATATCGCCGCACTATATGGATTCCGGTTGCGATCCGGCAGCGCGTATACCAGCCCCCAAACGGTACAGGCCGCGGCAAAAATGTCAGCGTGCGCCAGCGAACTCTGCGCAAACCAGATTGGATAAAGCCCGGTTAGAACCACTGTCCAGAAGGCTACTGCGCCAACGCCCACCACCCGCATTGCGAGCCGCCACACCCCCAGCAGCCCCAGCGCAGCCACCAGCAGCACCGCCTCCCGCGTGACTTCGGGATAAAACCCTGAAGCTTTCCACCACAGCGCCAGGTAAATGCTTGGCAGCGGTGGATGGGCATTCGTGAGCGTGGTAATCGGGATCAGCGAGCCGGTACGGAAAAAGTCCCACGCCGCGGGAATGTAATATCCCGCTTCGTCCCAGTAATAGGGAAGGCGCAAAAAGGCAAAGTGCGTGCTGGACAGCGCCGCAAAGACCACCGGGAAAATCATCCAGAGGGGCATCGGCGCGTCCAGCCGCGGCTGCATCAGGCGTCTCAGGCGCAAGCGGGTGCTCCTCTGAATTAATTAATCGGGCCCTGCGGAAAATTGTGACTCTTTGGCTCCAGGTTCAGCGTTCCAAAGGCCTGTTCGTACTGTGACAGATTTTGTCCCAGCACATTCCACAGCGCCTTGGCCTGCTGCGGGCTCAGAAATATCGCCTGGTGGTTGCGAATTGTGACTTCCTCGGGTTTTTCGCTCGACGCGAGACCGAAGACAAGTTGAAAATCCCACACGCTCACCCGCACCTGCACGCTGTTGGCATACGTTTCGCGGTAGTCGGGGGTCTGGGCAAGATTGACCTGGGGTTGTTGTGCAGTTGGACTCATGATTCCACCAGATTACTCTGGTTGGCCTCCCGCCGCACCCCTCCATCGCTCAGCCCGCCGTTCCTAGGACTTAGGCTGCCGATCGTTGAACCGATACCCGACGTAAGCGTCCGTCAATAGATATTGCGGGTTTCCCGGATCATCTTCGATCTTTTTGCGCAATTGGCGCACAAAGGTCCTCAGGTACTCGACCTGGTTTCCATAGTCGGCGCCCCACACCGATTTCAGCAGCCGTGCATGAGGAATCGGCTCGCCTGCATGCATCATCAGGTAATGCAGCATCTCGAACTCCTTGGGAGTCAGATGGATGGATTCTCCGCGCTTCACCACCCGGTACCTCACGGGATCCAGTTCCAGGTGTCCATGGCGAATCGGCGCGTCTCGGGTTACATCCTGAGTGTTGCGCCTGCGCACCGCGGAGCGCAATCGCGCCGCCAGCTCGCGAAGCTGAAACGGCTTCTTGATGTAATCATCGGCGCCGGCGTCCAGCGCCTCCACCATCTCCGCCTCGCTGTCCTTCACGCTCAGCATCAGAATCGGCATCCGGGCCAGCGCATGGCGAATGCTGCGACAGGTTTCCACTCCGCCCATCCCCGGCATTTCCACATCCATTAGCACCGCATCGAACCACGCCACGCGTACCAGCGACAGCGCCTCTTCGCCCCGCGCCGCCTCCACAATCGTGAATCCCATTCCCGAGAGCGTCGTCCGCAACGCGCGCCGCGTGGGGTTGTTGTCATCCACCAGCAGAATCGTTCCCGAGCCCGCATTCGACGGCTCGATGGTCATGGTTTCCTCCTCGCGCCCACGGGAATCAATGCGTTTGCGCCAGGCCACTCATCCCAGACAAAGAATCCGCGCATCTCTTTTCACCCAGCCAGAGCTATTGCCGGCATGCAGCCTCGATGCGCTCGCGTGGCCAGGCTGACTTGAGCCTAGCCAGACAATCATAAGAATTCAGTAAGGGTTGCATTGGGATTGCATGGAATTGAACCCGCGCCGCATGGGACGGCCATCCGTCCCTTCTCAGGCTGGTTTCAAAGCTGCGTCCGGTCACCACGATCGCGTCTCAGAAATGCCAGATGATGTCCGCCGCAAGGGTCAGCGACTGCGTTTTGGCTCCCAGTGCCCTCATCGTCGCCTCAGGAAGTTGATTCGCCGGAGCATTCTGCAGAGCGGAAACCGACGCTCCGGGGCTAATGTCCAGCGCCCGCAGGCCGTAGGGGCTGAATGCATGGGTGTAACTCAGCTCACCGTCCAGTTGTCGTTGACCTTCACGATAAGATTCGCGCCCACCATCGTATAACAATCGTGAGTGCGAGTAAGTAGAGTTATTCGGCGCTAACTGAGCTTCAATGTCCGGCAACGAGATATACCTTCCAATGCGCAGATCGGCGCCCTGGCCCAGCTTGGGAAGTAAAGGTCCGCCTACCACATCACAGGGTCATACCCATACTGCGCATTCTTCACCAGTAACTGCTGACTGAATATTCCGTGCATCGTCGTGTACCGGTAGTCCTGGCCGTAAAGATTCATGAGAGGGACAAAGCGCTGCGGACTGGACTAACGATGCTACGAGTATTGATTGGCACTCATAAGGATCACATGAGGGACGATCGAATACGGAAGCACCAACGATGCCGGCTCCTTCAGGGCTCTCGGTTCTTCAGCGCCTTGAAATGCAAGCTGGCCTGCGATCGATGATTTGCGAAGCGCTTTCTCTTTGCTCATCGAATTCAGTTTGTTTCTTTATTAGTTCTTTATTTGGTCGCGGTTACTATCGCTCCACCGCAGCAGAATCACTGCGAAACGGCAGAGCGATCTGGCACACTTCGATTGGCCTGACCGGACCCGCCTATTTCGACAATCGTTCACGTTTGCGTGCACCCGCGCGCTTTTGAAGGTCGGCTGCCCCGCACTCATCTGGAACCGACTAAACCCACTTCAGTTCCCCGGACTGGTAGCCGGGAGCAGAATTACGAAATCCATTTCGAGGAGATTGCTCATGGCAGAACAGCACCCACCACAGATGAAGTCAACCCTGGGTCTTACCGGGTTGACCAGCAATGCAATGGCCCTCATTGCTCCCGGAGCCTTCCTTTGGCTCACCTTCTTTATTCAGGCCACCACGGGAGTCGCGGGTCAGCCTTCGACAGCTCCAGCAATGTGGTGGGGCATCGTACTCGCTCTTCTTCTTTGTTTGGCTACTGCCGTGGCTTATGCTGAGATTTCCAAGCTTTATCCCGGCACCGGGTCCAGCTACTACTACGCTGAGCAGGCCCTGCTATCAACAGAGAATGCCTTCAAATACGCCCGCATCGCCAAGTTCATTGTGGGCTGGGGTTCGCACCTTTACTACTGGGTGTACCCAGGGTTGATGGTCGCCACGACAGGCATCTTCGTTGGCTATGTGGTCGGATTTCTCTTCCCCACATTCATGAGCGGCGGCAACCCTGGGCCGGTATTCATGGCTCTGATCGCCATTGTTTTCTCCTTCTTTGTGGCGTGGATCGCCCAGAAAGGCGTGGGGGCCTCTACCGCGGTTAACCTCGCGATCAATGTGGTGCAGATCTCGGCGCTCCTTGTGTTCAGCGTGCTCGCCATCGGCTATCGTACGAGCCATCCTGCCGGCACTACTGGCCCCACCGCATACCAATACGACGGGCAAACACTGGCCACCTATAACTACCAGTTCAAGACCGACCCCAAGGACGGCTCAACGGTTCGCGACGCTGCGGGCAATCCTCTGCCGTTGCTCGATTCGGCGGGCAAGCCTATCCCCTACGTGATTACCTATCCTGACAAGGACAGCAGCGGGAACATCCTCACGCATACGTCGGCCGCTTCAGTAGTCTCGCCCCACAACTTTAGTTGGGTCTTCATTCAGGCCACTGTCGCCATCCTTATCCTGGTTGGCTTTGAGTCGGTCACCTCAATGGGAGGCGAGGCCAAGAACCCCACCAGGCACATTCCAA
>Ga0302274_10005417_pt1 | contig 10827 bp, 12 predicted proteins | sample III_Bog_N2_1_FD_198755 | JGI IMG/M metagenome (GOLD analysis project Ga0302274, IMG submission 198755) | Peat permafrost microbial communities from Stordalen Mire near Abisko, Sweden - III_Bog_N2_1 | ecosystem: Environmental > Terrestrial > Soil > Wetlands > Peat | place: Sweden: Abisko...
TGAGGATGCCAAGAGTCAACTGGGCATGGCGGACTATGAAGTGCGCAAGTGGCGTGGCTGGCATCACCACATGGCCTTGGTTGCCTTGGCGATGCTGTTTATATTGAAGGAGCGCGTTGAGCACGAACAGAGCGCACCGCTGCTGAGCGCGCGCGATATCGTGGAGCTACTGGCGTTTTACCTTCCCAGGAGGCGACGCACAGAGGAAGAAGTCGTTTCCGACCTTGTGCGGCGGCATGAACAACGCCTCGCAGCGACTAAAAGCCATGCGCGAAGGCAGCAAAATGAATGAGATCATAACAAAGTAGAATTAAGGCCGGGCATTCAACGTGGCGATGGCGTCTTGAGCATCCTTCCGCACCGCAGGATCGGGACTGTTCACCAGCGGTTCAATCGCGGGAATCACGTCCTTCGTGGCCACCACCGCCAGGGTGCGGCAGGCATCGCGCGCCACAAATGGATTGGGATGTTTGAGACAAGGCAAAATGTCGGGCACCGCCGAGGATGTGTGCAGATCCCGCAGTGCTTTCAGGCCCGATTGCACCTCCCGCCAGTCCGAAGCCCGTAACTGCGCGCAGACCAGTTTGATATCCGCGTCGTCCAGCGGCGCGTGGAATACGCCCAGTACCCGGGCCGCCTTCCGGCGCACCGGCTCGCGAGGGTCGGCGAGGAGGTGCTTGAGGGCGGGAATGGAGTTCGTGCAACTGGCATCCGCGCCGTGCATTGCCTCCAACTGGCCTATGGCATCGGTAATGGTGCCGGCCGAATTGGCTGGTTCCAGTTGTTCAATAAGCTGGGCTTCGGTCTTGGGATGGATGGGAACGTAATTATCCCGCTGGCCCGCCCGTAACGACGGCACGCTCGCTGAAATTGCGATAATTAACGCGCCCGAAAAGAGCGGTTTATATATATTTTTCATAACGTTTGGTTGGTTGGTTGGTGGTTTGCTGGATTCAGGGTCTGGCGCGTAATGCGGCCAGGGCATCTTGCGCGTCTTTGCGCACATTCTCCCGTTTGTCTTTTAACAATGGCTCGATGGCTGGAATGACACTCTGGTCGGCCATGACTGCCAGTGTTCGGCACGAATCACGAATGACGTTGGCACTGTTGTTATGGAGCAATGGCAGAATGGCCGGCACCATCGCCACATATTCCGGGCTCCGCACCATTTTGAGCAATTTGATGATATCTTTGGGATCGCACGATCCCAATGCCCGGTCGGCTGGCTTTGCCCAGCCGGGCTTCTCGCCGGGCAGATTCCCGTTCAGCACGGCAATGGCGTCCTGCGCATCTTTGCGAACATCTGAACGCTTGTCATTCTGCAGCGGTTCAATGAAAGGAATGACGTCCTTGTTGCCAATCACCGCCAGAGTGCGGCAATCATCGCGCACCACATTGGCATTCGCGTTTTTAAGCAACGGCAGAAATGCCGGGACCAGTGCCGAATACTCCGGACTCCGAAAACATTTCAAAATCAGAATGATGTTGCGTGGATCCGCCTGTTCAAACATGGGTGATGTTTGTGCGGTTACTATTCCGGCCGCGAAGGACAGGATGAACGATTTAACGAGCCGTTGGCTGCGCCAGTATTTCATAGTGTGTTTCCTTTGAGGTTGCGGGTTTTCACCGTCGGTTGATTGCGTTAATTTTTTCCTGATTCCATTGTGGATGGAACTTGTTGCTCATAAATCCGGCTGGCTTTTTTTGGGGGGAATTTGGCGGTTATCGGGAAATCATTCAAGGCGACGGCGGGATCGCCGGCTCGCGGCTTGACACGGCACTCAATTTATTGATGGCATCCTGGGCATCTTTGCGAACATCCGCCCGCTTGTCCTGTAACAAGGGTTCAATTTGGGGAATCACGTCCTTGCTGGCAATGACCGCCAGGGTCCGGCAGGCGTCGCGAACCACTTTGGCGTTACGGTGATTTAACAGCGGCAAGATTTTGGGGGTGGCCGCCGAATCTTCCGGCTTCCGCAACCGCTTCAGCGCGTCAACCACCTGGTTTGGGTTGGCTGAATCCAATTGTTCGCAAAGCTTTGTGATTACCGAGCTGGCGCTTGGCCGGCAGTCATTTATGTTGACGTGAACCACCCGCCCGGATTTTCTTCCACCGAGGAAGTCCTTCTTGATTTGATCGAGTTTGCCTTTTTGGGCCGCTTCATACTTGAGCGCCACTTCATTCCGTTCCAGGGCATAGACCTTTTCATCCCGTTCCAAATCCTCCACACTGCGCATCCTGGCTGAAGCCTGGGACAGAGGAATTAAGATTGTGCCTTTCCAATTAAGATAGAGCAACAGGTCGTAGGTTTTGTCCGGTGCCAAATCCATGGCGGTCACATCGTCGGGGTTTACCCCAAACCAAGTGATAAAAACCTTTTGTCCCGGCTCGCAAACCAGTTGACATTCGCACTGAACGGGAAGATCCATGAGAAATTTTTCGCTTTCGTCAAAAATGGGACAGCATATTGTGTGTCCGAACGCAAATGGGTCTTTGCGTAACTTGTTATGAATATTCACCAATGCCTTGCCGGCCGGCGGGGCTTGGATGCGCGGGACCGGGGTAATGGTGGTGTCGGCGGCACGGGAGAAAAAGGGAGTTAAAACCCCCAGCATTAGCATGACGGTTGTGCCGATTGATCTTCTGGGAATTGCTTTCATGTATCTTAGTTCCCCTGCAGTTTGTCAATCACGTTCCGGGTGTCTTCCCGCACCCCTGCATGCGCACGGTTTACTATGGATTCGCCACCCATGATCACCCCTATTACGGCTGCGCCGCAGTTCGACTCCTGCGGTTCGATGCGGGACGAGTGATTATGAGTTTCAGCTGCCGCCGGGCTTGTCGGGGCAATTATCAGGCCCAACAAAAACAACATCAACGCGGCCATTGACTGATGATTTTTCATATCGCCTGTCTACGTTTAGAACAAGCGGCAGAAAAAGGCAAGTGTCAATAACGACAGTGTTAATTAAAATAATGAACGCCCCGTGCGGGGCGGCCCCCGCTTTTTATAGGAATCGCGGCGAGGAATGGAAATTATTTTTACCAGGGCGGTCTCGCCAGGCAACCGGCTGGTTTGCTTCTGGTTGATGAGCAATGGATTACCACCATTTTTCTGGCGTATAATGTCGGTGCGAAAACTCGATGCGAAAAGCCTTGAATTGCCGCCTGCGTTTGCCTATACCTCACAACATGCTGGTCAAAATATTCAAAACCGGTCTTGTTCCACTGCTGTTTATCCTCGCTACCCTCTTCGTCTCCAGTTGTTCCACCGTCGAGCCCGGCCATTATTATGGCGGCAATGCTTTGGCGGCCCCCAAATCCGCGTACATCGTCCGGCAAAAGGATTTTGACGAGAAGTTCGTGGTCGGTGCGGCGATTCAGGAGGCGCTGGCCCGGCACGGGGTGACCGCAACCGCCGGCAACCTGGCGGACAAACCGCAGGCTGTTGATTTCTATGTGGAGAATGAGGATCACTGGCGCTGGGACATGGCCATGTATCTGTTTTCATTGGACATCCGGTTCATGGATAACAAATCGGGGGCATTGTTGGGCAGTGGTGCCTTCAAGCAGGGGGCGTTTCACGATTTCCCGGACGCAAAGCAAAAAGCGGTTGATGTGGTTGAGAGCATTTATCAGGCCAAATAAGCTTGCGAACGGGCAAATGGATTTGTCCAGCGAGCGAATTTATCGGCAAATTTGGTTCCATCGGGCTAGGGTATGGTCTCGGCTGGATTTGGCCCCACTGTTTTCACCTTCCCCGGGCTGAGGATTACGGTGTTGAATATGTCTGGATACTTAGCGGAATCATGGGCATCGTCCCGGCATCCGGTTTTATTAATTAAGCAAAACAGCCATGCCACAAACGAATCATTGGTCGGGCTCAGGGCGGTTGCGGGGCGGGCGCTGGGGCGTCTGGTTTTTCATCGCCGCCCTTCGTTTGCTCGGCTTGCGTCTGACTTATGCCCTGACAGTGCCGGTCGCCGGGTTTTATGCATTCGTGGGCCCGGATGTGGCGGCCACGATGGATTTTCACCGGCGGGTCTTTGGCCCCCAGCCCTGGTGGAAGCGCCGCTGGCTGGTGTTCAAGCACTTCCTCTCGTTTGGCCGCGCGCTGATTGACCGGACCTCCATTTTAGCCGGCGAAACACAGCACTTTTCCTTTACGTTCGAGGGCGAGCATCATGTGCGCGAAGCAGTGGCCGCTGGAAAAGGGGTATTGCTGCTCACGGCACACATTGGAAACTGGGAGGCCGCCGGACAGTTGCTGGAGCGGCTGGATGTGCCAGTCAATGTCACGGGATTTGACAATGAAGCTCCGGCAGTCCGCACCCTCCTGAACCAGTCCTCGAAGGCCAAATTCCGGCTGCTGCCCTTGACGGGATCGCCCACGGATGCGCTGCCGCTGGTGGCGGCATTGCGGCGCGGCGAAATCGTGGCCATGCTGGTGGACCGGGATTATGGCAAAGCGGCGGCCTGCGTGCCCTTTCTCGATGGCATCGCAGCCTTTCCAATCGGCCCTTATCAACTGGCGGCCATCGCGCGGTCGCCGGTGGTCGCGGTGTTTAGCTTGCGCGAACCGGGGGGGCATTATCATTTCTTCGGTTTTCCCGCCCGTTACCCCCAGATGCCCCCGCACTCCCGGCGGCAGGAAGGTTTTGATGAGCATGTGCTCGACTTCGCCCGAAATTTGGAGGGCATACTCAAGCGTGATCCTTTGCAATGGTACAATTTTTATCCATTCTGGCAGTCGGCCGGAGCGCCGGCGGGGCACCCCCCATAAACGGCCTGATAACATGCTCACACCCGTTGACAAGCTGATTCCTCATCGCCCGCCCATGCGATGGCTGGATGCCTTGGTAGAATGCACGGAAACCACGGCGACCGCCACCGTGTGTTTTCCAGCGGATTCGGCCGCGGTGGCTGAAGGCCTGGTGCTGGAGGCTGCGCTGGTGGAATGCGTCGCCCAAACCGTGGCCGCCGCCGCCGGAGCACGCGCCGCCCGGCGCGGCCACCTGGGCCAGGGCATGACCGCCGCGGGCATGTTGGTTTCAGTGTCTAATTTTACAATTCACCGCCGCCCGACGGCGGCCGAGCCATTGCTCATCCACATTCGCGAACTGAAACGCCTGGGTCTAATGCTGCGCGTGGCGGGCGAGGTCACCGGCGGCGCGCAATCGGTGGCGGCGGGAGAACTCACCTTGTATGCCTGACACTCCGGATACCATATCCCGGCCAGTGGTCGTCGCCGGTTGCGGGGCGATAACCGCCGTCGGTTGCGGCGTGGACCAACTGGAGGCGGCCTTGCGCCAGAACGTGAGCGGACTGCGACCGGTGGAACAATTCCATTCACCCCGGTTCCAGTCCAATATCGTTGGCGCGGCCCTGCCCGACGCCGACATCGAAGACCCCGCGTATTGGCTAGCGACGGCAGCTCTCGGCCAGGCGGTGGCGGAGGCACGGACGGTTTTGGGTTCGCTAGACCGCGCTCGGATTGCCTTGGTCCTGGCGACCACGAAGGCGAACATCAACGCCCTCGAGCGGCTGGCCGACGGCCGGCCCTGCGGGGCATCGGCGCGCCGGCATTTGCAGGGTGACTTGCTCGCGGCGGATCTGGCGCTGGAACACGGGGCACACGGCCCGGTGCGGTGCGTGTCCACCGCCTGTGTCTCGGGCTTGATCGCGCTGTCGCGAGGGGCGGCATTGATCCAAAATGGCAGTGCCGATGCCGTGCTGGTGGCGGGGGTGGATCATTTATCCGCTTTCATCGTGGCCGGGTTCACGGCACTCAAAGCAATTGATCCGCAGGGTTGTCGGCCCTTCGACCGCGACCGCTGTGGTCTGAGTCCGGGCGAGGCGGGCGCGGCGATGGTGCTGGTGCGGGCCGACCTGGCTCCGCCGGACGCCTTGGTGATTCGCGCCTGGGGCGGCAGCAATGATGCGAACCATCTGACCGGACCTTCTCGCGACGGTTCGGGGCTGGCCCAGGCCATCCGCTCGGCCTTGGACGCCGCCCGCCTGGCCCCGGCGGAGATTGATTACATCAATGCCCATGGCACGGGGACGCCATACAATGACGCCATGGAATCGAAGGCCCTGCACACGGTGTTCGGGGCGGAGTGTCCACCGGTGAGCGCCTTCAAGGGCATGCTCGGCCACACGCTGGGGGCGGCGGGGGTGGTGGAAACCATCGGGTGCGTGCTCGCCCTGCGGGGAGGTTTTTTGCCGGGCACACCTGGCCTGGCCATGCCGGACGAGGGCGTACCGGCCAGTCTGGTGCGGGTTCCACGGGCGGCCTCCCGGCTGAAACAGGTTATGAAACTCAACACGGGATTTGGCGGCATCAATGGCGCGCTGATTTTAGGTTATGGATAACATCATCATTATCGCCAAGAGCCGGGCGACCGGGGCGGATTTGAAAACCACGCGCCTGGGCACTCGTTTTGGCCGGATGGATTTGTCCAGTCAACTGGCCCTGCTGGCCGTCGAGCCATTGGCCGCCCATTTCGACAAATGGGATCGTGCCCGGATTGGGATTTGTCTGGCCGCGACCGCCGGTTCCCTGTCCACCGATCTTGACTATTGGAACGGACGCGCTACTCCCGCCGGCCCCAGTCCAACTTTGTTTGCCTATACCCTGCCCAGCGCGGCGATTGGCGAAATTGCCATCCGACACAGGCTGACGGGACCGGGTTTGTGCCTGGTTGGTTCGGATGAACTGGCCATATGCGAGGCGACCGACCTGGTCCGGAATGGCGAGTGCGACGCCTGTCTTTGTGTGAGTTGCCGGGTGATTTCCGCCGCCGCCGCCGCGCTGATCAACCTGCCGCCGGACGCCCTGGCCGATGCGTTTTTGCTGCGACTTGCCGGCCACGAACACCAGCGGGTGTGAGCCAAAATTCCTCCCAACCTTTATGCTTTCTACTTTCCAAATCCCTGCCTTTTCCATGGCCGCGGCCAACTCGCTGGCGAACATCTGATCCCAACCAAAATGAAAACCCAAATGTGTGATTATTTGTATTTCAAAAAATATACCGTGACAAGTTTTGCCCTTTTGCTAGCCATTTGCGAGAGCGGCTGCATCTCTAACCTTAATCAAATGAGATATATGGATTCGGAGGAAAGGCCATCCGTTGGATCAGATGTTGCGGCTGGTGCGGCTGACGTTGCCCTGTTGCCAGTCTATGCGGCCGTGGCCTCAGTCTGCCTGCCCGTGGCAGGAATAGTTTATGTCTCCAAGAAGGCTGCGGGTGGTGAATCGAATAACGGATCTCATGATTATGCCCAGGATCGCAAAATCATTGGTGAGCAGTTTGAATTGCTAAAAAACAAGCCGGAGACGGCTTTGGAGTGGAACGCTGCTGAAAAGCCCAATGATTTGCAACTGGAAGCCCTGCGCCAGGCCTTATTAGACAAGTCCATCCGATTTAACGATGATACTTTGCGCCATATAGCCAGACAATTTCCGGGCCAACTACGTTCGGCAGTTTATTCCAGTCCCTCTGGCTCCGACAGCTTAACTCGATCCTTGTTTGACGACGCAGCAAACGAAAATGGCCTGGATGGAGCATCATCTGCAATCACCGAAATGATTGAATCCACACACATGCCCGATGATGTGTTGAATCGAATTGTTGCCAGCAGATCTCCATTGGACGCAAATTATGCGCGTAAAGAACTCGCTGAAAGGGCCAGCTACAGACTCTTGTCTGACAAGGAATTGCTTCATATTTTCCATCATGGAAAGTCCATTAACCCGATAAGTGACGCAAGAGTTGCGGAGCGGATCCTTTTGGAAAGAGCCGCGGCCACACCGTCCGCCGCTGTGGCTGACCACCAAAAAAAGCCGGTGTATAATAAACCCGCCCCCGCCAGGGATGCCGGGCATTGACTCCATTAATCATTTCTTTTGGGCCAATATCCAGTCCCAGAGCGCGGGGTCGTCGTAGGCGCGATCCCAGCAGTTGTGGCCCAAGTCCGGGTAGATGGTCAACCGTGCGTGACCGCCAATCTCGTTCACCAGTCGGACCAGCCGCCGCGATTCCGCCACCGGAATGATGGGGTCTTGCTCACCGTGAAAAGCCCAGATGGGCACGTCGTGCAGACGCAAGCTGTCCACGTAATCCACGCCCCCGCAGATCGGGACGAGTGAGGCAAAGCGTTCCGGCTCGCGGGCCGCCAGAAGAATGGCCCCAAAGGCGCCCATCGAGTTGCCGGTGACACACACCCGCGTCTGGTCCACGCGATTGCTCCGCATCACCTCATCCAGGATCGCCAGGGCCAGATTCGATTCGCGAAACCAGAAATAGCCTGGGGGCAGTTGCGGACTCACCACGATGCAAGGCAGGTCTTTGCCTTGCGCGACCAGCCGTGGCGGGCCAAAGCGGAGGACTTTCGTCAGGTCGTGGCCCGATTCACCAATGCCGTGGAGGTAAAACACCAAGGGCCACCAGCGGTTGGTCTCCTCGTCGTAACCGTGCGGTAATTGGATGAGATAATCCAGGTTCGTCAACTGCTCGCGCGGTATGGTCAGGTGCCGAACCTTGGCTCGCAGGATGCGCGTGGCGAGGGGTGTTTGGCAGCCACATATCACTACCACCAGGCTCGTGAGCGCGACCAGCAGGACAACATATCGGGTGGCGCGGTTCCGCCAGACAGTCACAGCATCGCTTGGTAGCGGGATGCCTTCGATGGGCGCGTTGCAATTCATCTTGTTTAGAAACCGGGTTGAACTTCCACTGTTGCCAGGCAAGCTCCTTCCTAAAAGGACTTATTAAGGGTTCACCCAATGGTAAATGTCAACCGGTATTTTCCTACCGCGAAGTGCATTGCCACCTGTTGTGCCCGCAGAAAAAGGATCCGTTACGCTCCCTCTGGAATTTGATCGCAAACCCGTCACCCGCCCGTGCATCCCGAAGTTGTCGGTGGTAAACGGGTGGTGTTGGCTACGGCAACGGCCTGCCGATTAGGAAATCGGCGATACAGCAGGTTGGGAAACCTGCGCTACGTCCTGGCAAAACGCGTGGCAGGTGCCGGACAGGTCGCCATCTCCCCAATGGCCTTCAGCCGGAAAACCGCCCACAACTTCGGGATGCACCGGTCACCCGCTCCCTTTGCACCGCTCCCCTTTGCAAATTGACCGTGACTTGAAATCGCACTATGCTAAATTTGGTGTCAGAAAATCAGAACCAAATTTGCCATGAATGTGCCGCCTGAGGAACTCAAAGTGAAAATTATTCAAACGCTGAATTTGGAAGAGGTCACCCCGGAACACATAGCCAATGACGCCCCGTTGTTCGGCGCCGGGGGGCTGGAACTGGACTCGATTGACGCGCTCGAACTGGTGGTGATGCTGGAAAACAGCTATGGGGTCGTCATCACGGACATGGAAAAAGGCCGGCCGGCCTTCAAATCCGTGAACACGCTCACGGCGTTCGTGAATGCCAACCGTCCCGCCTAGTGTCCGCCCGCTATCCAGTCATCACCGGCCTGGGCCTTATGACGGCCAACGGCGCCTGCGTAAATGCGGTCTGGGAAGCCATGCGGCGCGGCGAGACCGGGCTGAAACCCCTGAGCCTGTTTCAATCCCCGCGTTACGGCCAGATTCCCGCCGGGGAAATCCAGCAGGATTTGATCGGGCTGGGCGCTCCGGCCCAAGGCTCGCGCAGCGATCAATTGGGCTGGCTGGCGGCGCGGGAGGCCGCGACGGCGGCGCAGCTTGATTTTTCCGGAGGCTCCGAACGGGCCGGCGTCGTGCTGGGCTGCTCGGTCGGCGGTTCGTATAACAGCGAGCATTTTCTCACCCGGCTCATCAAACAGGGCCAAATGCGGCCGCGCCCCACCCGGTTTCATGAATGCGCGTCGGTGGTGGAATTGATCGCCCGCGAGTTTGGCTTGCACGGGCCGGGTTTCGCCGTGACGACGGCGTGTTCCTCCAGCGCGCTGGCCATTGCCGCCGCCGCCGAGCTGATCATGGCCGGGGAGGCGGATGTAATGCTGGCGGGCGGCGCGGATTCCTTGTCCCGCATGACTTGGGGAGGATTTCACGCGCTGTTGCTGGTGGATGCGGCAGGCTGTCGTCCGTTTGATCTGGCGCGCGCCGGCACCAGTCTGGGCGAAGGCGCGGGAGTCCTCGTGCTTGAATCCGAGGACCACGCACGCCGGCGCGGCGCCAGCATTCTGGCGCGGCTCACCGGCTGGGGAGCCAGTTGTGATGCCCACCACACCACCGCGCCCCATCCCGAGGGCGCGGGGGCCGTGGCGGCCATGAAGTCGGCCTTGCGGCGGGCGGGGCTGGCGCCGGCGGCCATCAGCTACATCAACGCCCACGGCACCGGCACGCGGGACAACGACCTGGCCGAAGCGAAGGCCTTGCAATCGGTTTTTGAAAACCGGGTGCCGCCCTTTTCCAGCACCAAACAATTTTTTGGCCACACGCTCGGGGCCAGCGGTGCGATTGAGGCGGTGATCTGCGTGGAGGCGTTGCGCCGGGGGGAAATTCCGCCCAACGCGGGCTTCCACACGCCCGACCCCGCGATCGGCCTCCAGCCGGTCACCCTGTTTCAGGCGGCCGAGCTGCACCATGTGATGAGCAATTCATTTGGTTTTGGCGGCAACAATGGCGTGTTGATTTTTTCCCGGGCGGAGACCAGGCCATTGACCCGGCGGCCGGAAAGCGCGCTGATTGCCATCACCGGCATGGGGGTGATTGGACCGGGCGAGCTCACGAGTCGCGACATCCAACCGCCTTTGCCGCCGGGAAACGTGCTGGTTCACAGTTGCGGTCCACTGGCGGAAAGCGCGCTGCTGACGTCCAACCAGCGGCG
>Ga0302274_10005420_pt1 | contig 10818 bp, 8 predicted proteins | sample III_Bog_N2_1_FD_198755 | JGI IMG/M metagenome (GOLD analysis project Ga0302274, IMG submission 198755) | Peat permafrost microbial communities from Stordalen Mire near Abisko, Sweden - III_Bog_N2_1 | ecosystem: Environmental > Terrestrial > Soil > Wetlands > Peat | place: Sweden: Abisko...
CATCGTTGGTAAAGCTGTAACGATGCAATAAAGTCTGGGGAGTAACAGTAATACTGGGGCTCACGGCGGTAACGCCGCCAACCGTGGCGCTGACCGTGGCACTGCCCAAGCCAACCCCGGTGATCAACCCGCTACTACTTACCCTGAGAACATTCGGGTTACTGCTGAGCCAATTGGTCGCGTCAGCGGTTGCCGATAGAATGTTGGCTCCGGTTTGCGGGAGCGTCACATTAACGGCAGCCTGCTCAGTTCCGGTGATGACCACCCCGGGTCCCGCCGTGAGACTGGCCGACGTCGGCGTCAGATTGTTGATAATGACATTCGGCCCCGCCACCGCGCTGGCGGAGAGATACAATTGGGAAACGGCGCCGTTCCAGATCCGCATTTCATCAAAAGTCCCATTGAAGACAGCATCATTCCACTGATCGAGCCCAATGTAGTTATTATAAGTGAAGCCGAAGCTTGCCGGCGTGGTGGCGATACCGGTCGCGAGCGCCACCTGCACACCGTTGGAATACATCATGCAGGTCTGACTTGACGCATTGTAGGTGACGGTGATGTATTCCTCCACATGTGTCGGCAGGGGGACATTTCCGTAATCAAATGCGTCCTGGGTGTTGAAGTTTTGTCGAAATTCCGTCCACAGGCCCCCTTGGTTGCCGGCCGAAGGAATCAAGTCGATATAGTTATTTTGAATAAAGTTATTATTCGGACCGGTGGTGCTGCCACCGAAGGACCAGGCGCGCGACCAAGTCTGTCCCGCATTGTCCGTCAACCACGTTTCAATCGTGATTGAATTGCTATAAGTGGAAAGTATCCCATTGGGGAACTGCGCGTAGTTGCCCCCGCCGCCCGGCAGCGTCAGCACGCCGCCCCCGAGGCTCGTGGAGCCCAAGAGCGTGATATTGGCACCCGCGATCGAGTCGGTGGCTGTCGTGCTGCCAGAGGGCTCATTAAATGACCATTCGTGTTGCAGGACCGGTGCAATCACCGTTAACGTTGCGGAAACATTGGTGGTCGAGATGTCGTTGGAAACCAATACGCTATATGTGCCAGCCTCAGTGTAGGCGACATAGGGCAAAGCCAGAGTCGCATTGGTTGCGCCGGAGATCGGCGTGCCATCAAAACTCCATTGATAGCTCAAGTTACCCCCCAGAGCCAGCACACTAAAGTCCGCAGCATCATGCGCGATAACGGTCTGATTAACCGGTTTCTGCAAGATCACCGGTGCCGTGTCCGAAACAGAAATCAGCGCGCTGGCTTGCGTAACGCCTCCAACGGTGGCACTTACCGTGGCGCTGCCGCCGGATTGTGCGGTGATCAAGCCACTCCCGTTAACCGTGAGTACAGCCGGGTTGCTGCTGATCCAGTTGGTAACGACCGCTGTCAGCGGCACACCGGATACCTGCAAGAAATTGCCGCTGACGGTGGCCTGTTGAGTTTGCGACCCAATCATGCTCGTGCTGTTAAGTGAAACAGTGAGCGCCTGCACTGTGGTGTTTGTCACCACGACACCGGGGCCGGCCGTGGTGCTGGCCGCCAGGTACACAGGCGAAACGGCGCCATTCCAAATCCGGAACTCATAAATGGTGCCGTCGAACTGCCAGTCACCATACACATCGTTTCCCAGCACATTTACCGTTGTGCCCCCGGCGCCGCCAAGGTTGGCGGGAGTATAAGTATGATCAGGATAAGACTGTGAGGCAATCAGTGTCCCGTTGGTGTAAAGACTCCCCGTCAGGGTGGAATCATTGAAGGTAAAGGCAACGTATTGTTCCGAGTTGTTCGGAAAGACCAGCGACGAAGCCGTGTATATATCGTCATTGTTCGGATTGTCGGCCACTTCCGCGTTCGGACCGTTACCGGGCAGCGGGATCAGCCCGAAATTCTCATTGTCGTTGACCGCAAAATCCCAAATCTCCGCCCACCCATTGCCCTGATTCTGCGTGACCCAGCATTCAACCGTGACCGAGGTGGTATTGGTCAATATCCCATTCGGAAGGGACACATAACCGGAATAACCAAACCCGCCAGTTTGATTACCCGGCAGGCTAAGTCCGCTGGAAATGGTGGCGTTCTGTCCGCCGCTGGCACCGACCAAGGTTCCGTTCCAGGCCGGGCCGCCAACTGAATCCGACGCGTCGGTGGCAAAGCTGTATCGATGCAAGAGCGCCCGCGGCACGACGGTGATGCTGCCACTCGTTCCAGTGACACCCCCAACCGTGGCACTGACCGTGGCGCTTCCGACGCTAACTCCCGTGATCAAGCCGCTGCTGCCGACCGTGAGAACGCCCGGATTGCTGCTGATCCAGTTGGTGGCGTCGCTGGTCGCCAGAAGATTTGTCGACCCGGTCTGCGGAAGCTGAACGGTGACCGTGGCTTGCTCGGTTCCGGAGATGACCACAATGGGACCCGCCGTGACACTGGCCGAGGTGGGTGTCAGATTGTTGATCACGACACTCGGACCGGCTACCGCACTGGCCGACAGATACCGTTGTGAAACTGGGGCAGTCCAGATGCGCATTTCATCGAAGGTGCCGTTGAAGACGGAATCATTCCATTGGTCGAGGCCGATATAATTATTGAAAGTGAAGCCCAAACTTGCCGGCGAGACCGTGACAGCCGTCGCTATTGCTACTTGGACACCGTTGAGATAGAGCCTGGCAGTTTTGCTCGGCAGATCATAGGTTACAACCGTGTATTCCTCGGTTCCGGTTGGCAAGGGAGCATTCGCCTCGGCATCGACGGTACCGCCTTGTTTGAATTCGGTCCAGAAAGTTCCGTTGCCGGCGGTGGGGATCAAGTCAATGTAGTTATTCTGACTAAAGTTATTATTCGGACCGGTGGTACTGCCACCGAAGGACCAGGCGCGCGACCAGGTCTGTCCGGCATTGTCCGTCAACCACGTTTCAATCGTGATTGAGTTGTTGGTAGAAAGTATTCCATTGGGAAATTGCGCGTAGTTGCCGCTTCCGCCCGGCAGCGTCAAAACCCCGCCCCCCAGGCTGGTGCTACCCAATAGAGTAATATTGGCTCCCGCCACTGAATCGGTGGCCGTCGTGCTGCCAATGGGCTCATTAAATGACCATTCGTGCTGAAGGGTTTGCGCCGTAATCAGGCAAGGCAACGCAAACAGAGACAGGGTTAGGGCAATGACAAGTTTGGACGCGGCAAAGGCCAATCCATGGCGCGACCATAATGCAAATATATATGGCTTCATAACTACAACCGGGGTTTTCATTTGTTTTTAATTTTTTTGTTGGGTAAACGCAGAACGGAATTTATCAGCGTAGACTGAATCGATCCTGGGCCGTTCCAAACAGGCAAGCCACCACCTCCAGGTCCCGCAGCATATCCTGCGCCGGACCGGTCGCAGAGGGTAGCCGGACGGCGATCCGCCATATTCCAGTAGAAACCTGGCGCGGTGAATTCTGTCGTGGCATGCTGGCATCTTCACCCAACCACCCGGATTTATCCATGAGCTTTCACGGCTGAGCTTTTGAGATCCTTTATATGAGTAAAAACTAAACTCCACTCTGGCTGGCACAGTTTTTTCCGCTGTAAACACAGCTCCAGCGTGTTCATGAGCCTAACTTTGAATCGCCCATTCTTTCGTTCAATTTGTGATTTTTAAGACTGGTTTCGCACCGGCAAAAGCGTATGGTTGGAAAACGCGTGAGTAGATTCCCCATGAAAAAGCCGCCGCAAGTTGCGTTGATCATCGAATCATCGGTCAGCTATGGACGCAGCATACTCCAGGGAATTGCACGTTACATGTCTTCCCATCATCGCTGGTCGGTATATTTTGAACAGCACGAGCTGGGAACAGCCCCGCCGGCCTGGCTGGCTTCCAGCCACTGGGATGGCATTCTCTGCCGGCCCACCGACCCAACCCTCGCCCGCCGCCTGCGGCGCATGAAGGTGCCGGTGGTGGATTTGAATGATCTTTACGAAAATTTAAAATTGCCGTGGGTCGGCTCGAATCACCATGCCATTGGAAGTCTCGGTGCCAATCATTTTATGGAGCGGGGATTTCGCAACTTCGCCTTTTGCGGATTCAGCAAGGAACTTTGGGCCAGGCAACGGCGCGAAGGTTTCTGCGCCGTGGTCAAGAAGGAAGACCTGTCCATCCCGATCTACGAGTCCCCCTGGCGCGGCTCAGCAGTTTCCCGATGGGACCTGGAAATTGAGCATATTGGAAAATGGCTCGAACTCCTGCCCAAGCCGATCGGGGTCATGGCCTGTAACGACGCCCGCGCTTTGCATCTGCTTGATGCCTGCCACCAGCGGGGCATCCTCGTACCCGAGGAAGTCGCGGTCATCGGCGTGGACAATGAGGAGATCTTCTGTGAACTTTGCAATCCAGCTTTATCCAGCGTGGCACCTGACGCGGAACGCATCGGATATCAGGCTGCGGAGTTGCTTGATCGGCTCATGGCCGGCCAACCCCCTCCCAGCCAGCGGATTCACATTGATCCCGTCCGCGTCGTAACCCGCCGCTCATCCGACACACTTGCCATCAAAGATCGGGCGGTGTCAGCTGCGATTAGATTCATTAGCGAGCAAGCCTTTCATGGTTGCACGGTTACCGACGTCATCAATTCCGTTCGAGTCTCGCGCAGCTTTTTAGAGCGTAGTTTTCGTCAGCATTTGAAGCGTTCTCCGCAGGCCGAAATCCGTAGAGTCCAAGGTAACCGTATCAAGCAATTGCTCACCGAAACAGATTACACCTTGGAAAGAATTTCCGAGCTTTCGGGTTTTGAACATCCCGAATACATGAGTGTGGTTTTCAAACGATTGTTCGGCCAAACGCCGGGACAACATCGCAAGCAAACACGAACCACTTGATCATAACCTTTGTCCGTTGGATTTTACTCACAAACTTTATTTCCAAAGCGGATTCGATATTGTCAGCCGATGAGAACTCTCTGCAAATAAAGGCGCCTGATTCTTGGTTAAATCCCCCGTCACCGAATGAGCTTGCCCCAACCATCCGATTCGTGAAAGATACTTTCTTGTCGGCACATTGACACTGGCTGGAAGGGTGGCTGAGTGGTTAAAGGCATCTGACTCGAAAATGAAGAACCCTCTTTCTCAGACTTCCTCAATCGTCATCAGGTTTGATTCTATTGGTGATTCTCAATTTCCACCTCATCAGCCATCCGCAGAAATCCGCTAAAAAACCTCAAACAGTATCAAATGGCAGTATCAGATTTGGCATTCAACCTATTCATCACGATAATAGGTTGCATCATGCTTGGGTGCGCGTCCGAGCCACTCAGGCTTAACGACAGTCCCATCCATTAAAACGATGCAACGTCGATAATGTCCAACGAGGCCAACATGGCCGAACAAAATGTTGTAGTAACAAATGTGCTGATACATGCCCCCATCTGGATCAACTGGGCGAACTACAACCTCGAAGACGCACGAATCGGCGCTGCAATCCTGCGAAACTATCCAGGCTTTTGCGATAGTAATGGCTTTCTTAAGTGAAAGAGGCGGCTCTTCCTGACCGATATGCCAAAGTGGGGTTTTGTTTAATCTATCGAAGGAAACTCTCCACACGTTCGTCAATCCACCACCATTATTTTCATTGATGAACAACTGGATCGTGGCGTCCTTGGCACGACAAACATTGCCGAAAAAGATAGTCAAAAATAGAAAGCAAATGAAGTTATGTATGCGCATATTTTGTTCGTGATACCTTTTGAGAAAAGGTGTCCCGCTCCCAATGAAAGTCAAGCCTCCACAGCACTCATACTTCACGTTCTCGGACTCGCTTAATCTCGAACTCATCTTCTGTCCGTTTTATGCTTTTGGACAGTTATTAGAATATTAAACAAGGTTAAGGGCGGCAGCGGGGCCGGGCTCCGCCCGGCTCCCGCCACCGCCCCCAAACCCCGTTCAGTGCAAACGTTCAGCTTCCTTGATGATCATGCGCTTGTCCCGTTCTTCCCAGCGCAGAACCCTGAGCGTGACTTGCTGCATTTCGGGCAGCTTCGGAAACTCCACAACGTTTTCGCCGTCGAGTTTCACCTTGCCGTCCTTGAGATCGGGGTATTCCTCGAATACCACGAGCCCAGGTTGCAACGCCAATTCATGCCGCACGCAGACCAGCTTGCCCGATCCGTCCTTGCGGTTGAACACTTTCGCCGTGCTGGACATCACAATTCCACGGACAATCAGTCCGTTTATTTTGTCGCTTCCAGCAGTTGATTTTGTGTCTGTAGCCATAAGTTTATTCCCTCCTTTCTGTTGATGATGATTTCCCCGCTGCCTTTGTAGCGACCATCCAGCGCAGCAGCCAAAACTAGCTGGTCGAAAATCTCGCGGTAAGGCACCCGAAACCGCACCGTGCGGGCCTTGCCGTTCTGCCTGATTACTGCCATGCAGGCCCAGCGCCAGAACCGCTCGTCCATCGTGAACGAGGCACGCTTGCGGGGCTCTTTGAATGAAATCACTTTCGGTCGCACAGGCAGAGGCTTCAGGAATCCTTTGGTCGTTTGAAACACTCGCAGCCGTTTGCGCTTGAGCACCCAGTCCGGCAGGTCATCCGGCTTGCTGACGTACTTCAGGACATACTGAAAATCGTCCCCCTCGATTCGCTGGACCTTGACCCAGCCACGATCCCACAACGACGCCAGCAGCTCCTTGGGCAGGAAACGGCGGGTCAGGAAAATGGCGTGGTAATGCACCCAGCCAGACTCGTGGAATTCGACCTTGATGCAGTATGGAGCATTGATGGTGTACACCTTGCCCTCGTGCTCGACTCCCTTCCGCAGCAGGTAAAATACTTTTCGCAGCCAGTCCCGGCTGTCCTCAAATGCCATTTCCTCATCGCTGTAGTTTTTCGGGTCCAAAGTGAATGTGAGGAACAAGCACCCTTGAACGTCCGGCAGCCGGTCCCAGAACCGCGCCAAAACCTTGAATATACCGACCGGATGGAACCAAGAGGCGGGAATGAATTCCTTGATCGTCTGTTCATTTAGAATGGCGTTTCGCCTTGCTTCGCTCGTCCCCAGCGAAACGCAAAGAGGGGAAACCCCACCCCCTTGGCTCAACGTTTCATCGCGAGTTTCCCCTATGGTGGGCGGCTGGATCATACGCGCCACTCCGATGGTTTGGAATTGTCCTTGAGGAAACGCTCAAGCTCTTTCACCCAATAAATCGGGCGGTACGTGGCACGACACGGGCGCAGCAAACCGCGAGCTGTCAGCCGGTCGAGTGTCGCGGGACTGACGCCAAGTGCCCTTGCCGCTTCAACGCGGGTGAGGCCCAGCTTTGGCGGCAGATTTGCCGACGCGTTTTCGTCTGTAATAATCACGCGTCATACTTACGACGACCGCTAGAAAAGAAATAAGGGGTTCCACCAGTTGGCAGAACCCCCTATTTAATTCTTAAAAATTATGCCTGCGAATATTGTGGCGGACGACCCCGGCCACCAATTGAAAGTTTTATGTCCTTGAACACGTCCTTGAACCAATCAGGCGTCCGGTTCTTGAACTCGGGCACCTTCTTTAATTCGGCGATCAAATGTTGATTCGTTTTTGGTAGGACTGACCTGCGCATCTTTTCAATGTCATACTGCCATGCCAGTAGTTCCGCGTGAATCTCGGTGCGCCGGTCATCCCCGCTGAACTCACCGTCTTCATTCAAGAACATGCTGAAACCCTCGCTTAAGCCTCTGAAGAACAGCGCCTGCTTTTTGATGCTTTGTTCCGCCGCCAGGGCGAATGCGTTAAGCCTCATTTTCTCAAGCTGGGTGAATTGTTTCTCGAAGGCTAAAACAAACAATTCTTCGTCGGTGATCGTGTCATCCAGCGGACGCCCCAGCACCTTTAAGCAATATTTCCGCGCTTGATCGAGCCCCAGTCGCTCACTGATCCTTTCCCATCTCCGCGCGCTGATTCTATCGAAGCCATCTTCTTTCAATATTCGTGGCACGTCTTTCGTGACGAAGGAAACATATCGCTGACCAATACCAACTAAGCGACCGAAATTCTGCCAGTTGACAGCACCCCTTGGCCGAAGTTTCCGAAGCGATTTAAAAATGGTTTTGCCAAAATTCCGGCAGATATTTTTGGACCATTGCGGTGTCTCGAAGGTTCTGCGCCAATGCAGCAAAGGTTCAAGACGCAACTCCCCACGCATATCGCACTGGAGGTTCATCAAAGCTTCAAAGACAGTTGGCGGGAAATGTCCAGCCGCCATTTTATTTTCAATTTTCTTTTTCTGTTTCATGCACCAATTTTTCAAAAGTTACTTTTTGCGCCATGGCAACCGAGTGCTGGTCGCGGAGGTGGCCATAAACTTTCATTGCCAAGGCACCGCCGTCTTTATGACCCAGCCACCGGCTCACCGTTGGAATATCAACACCGGATTCAATGCAAAGTGTCGCAAAAAGATGCCGTAGATCGTGGTGGGTGAAACGGACAATCCCAAGTTTCTTGCAGGCCGAGTCAATCGCGTTCTGGCACTCGCGCACCCGCATCACAGGCTGGCCGGCGGGTTCCTGTGGCCGTTCAGCCCGTAGCCGCTGGAGCAGCGCCAGCATGTCAGGAATCATCGGCACACGCCGAATCGTCCAATTTTTAGTGCCGGTTTCAGGATCGCCGCGCACGGTAATTTCCTTTTTCTCGAAATCGCAGTCCGCCCAGGTGATGTTCGCCGCCTCGCTCTTACGAAAACCGCCATAAGCCAGGAACCGAACCAGAATTGAGCAATCCTTGCTAAAACGGCGGTTCACCTGCTCGATTTTTTCAACGAGTTTGAGGAATTCAGCGTGACTTGGAAGGTGGAGTTCCTTTTGCCGGACCCGCTGCTTTTTGACGAAACGCGCCGGATTGTCATAACGGGCGCCGACATCAATCGCCAAATCAATGACCATGCGCAGTGTGCCGACCGTGTTGTTGAAATTTGACGGGCTCGCCGTCTCCCCAAAACGCATCGCCCAGCCCAAGCAATCCTGCTTGGTGATCTTGCGGATTTCCGTCTCTTCCAATTCCGGCCACGATTTGAGCATGGCGGCGATTCGCTCCTCGCGGTAGGCTTTGCTTCGGGGTTTTAGGGAATTGTCATTTATCAGCCGGTTCCGAAATACGGCCAGCGCATCGCCAAAGCGCATGTTTCCATTCGCAACCGCCCCTTGGACTTCCACCCGCTGGCGCTCGACTTTCTCCAAGTCTGCCAGCCGAAGCTTGGCGACGGACAGCTTGTTGGTTTTAAGCGAACGACGAATGAGCTTGCCCCGCACGCGGATTCGTGAAAAATACACGCCTGATGGCACATATCGAACAAGATTTGCGAACGGCGTCTTTAGCCAAAGGTCTTTTGGTGCTGCAATACTGTCTTTCACACAAACAGTATCAAAAAGCAGTATCAGAAAATCAACACGCAAATTCGAAGTTCGATATAAGTGCTTGTAAATAAACTAGTGGAAGGGTGGCTGAGTGGTTAAAGGCATCTGACTCGAAATCAGAAGTACGGGTAACCGTACCGGAGGTTCGAATCCTCTCCCTTCCGCCATTAACGCACTGGCCATCAATGGTTTGTGCGGTTGATGGAAAAGCCGCCTGATTTCCCCGGCTGGGGGCAAAATAGCCCGTCACGCCACTGGTCACGACACGACATTTTTCAAGGTGGCGCATACGCTCATGGCCAGTAGATTCTTCTTGGCTGCGCTATACCGCTGCCAGTGCTGATCCACAGAATTCGTCAGCTTGACCAGCCATGCCCGATCTTTGGCTTGTTCCAACAGTTCAGCCGTGGAACAGAATTTGATGCCTTTCAGAGCTGGATTGCCCACCGGTTTGAGCAACTGTTCTGCAACGAGTATCGCGACAGCGTGCGTCCCAGACTTTGACCTTGTCGATTGGGCTGAAGGTTTGCTGTTGATGAATAAAAATCGGTATGCCCTTCAATTAAAAGGGATATTGAAGAAATGGCTTACAAATCTGACCAGGAATCCACGTACCCAATTGCGTATCAAGAACCGCAAAACTATTTTCAATGGCCTTACCCTGAACATTATTTGGTGCCTGTTCTGAGGAGCGAAACACCAACAAATGTGAATCTTTGGGGCCAGGCAAAAATTCCACACATTTGTCTTCAGAAAAATACCAGTTGAACACACTCTTCTTTCCTGGCCTTAACGATGGTGGGTGTGGTGATTCAGGTATGGCAGAATTTGGTGGTCCTGATCGGTAAGCTTCCATTGCACCCCTTACAACACCGGGATCATGAAACAAGGACTGCGCTTCAAAATACAACGAATGACCCTCCTCACCTTCTCCATAAAACAAAGCTAAACCCAATTCATCGAAACTCACAATCTGTCCATCCACACTTAACCGACGACTCCGTGCAGATTCAGGATTAAAATAACTTCCTGGATCTTTAAGGATATTAAGGAAATTCAATCGCGAGTTCCAGGGCAAGCCAAAACGTTCAATGTTAGCCAACACACCTTTGTTAAAACCAATGAGCCAAGCCATATCAAAGACACAATCACCTGCTAACGCAACTGGGAGACCAAACTGATCCTCAAAGCCACAAATGCGGCTTCCGTCGTCCACCTCATAAAAGTATGCTGGATACCCGCTCATCAGTTCGAGCGTTGCAGTGTCGAATCCTTGTTGATATGAAGACATGGCACAATTAATTTAATCTGGGGATTTCGATTAAAAAACGATTAAGGGGTTCAATTCAATTGCTCACTGTACTTCCCCCGAAAAAATGGACACAGGTTCGTCAGTTGTTTTTATACCCTAAATGTTGTTCAAATTCCACAGGTGATTGGTAGCCGAGCGCGCTGTG
>Ga0302274_10005423_pt1 | contig 10809 bp, 6 predicted proteins | sample III_Bog_N2_1_FD_198755 | JGI IMG/M metagenome (GOLD analysis project Ga0302274, IMG submission 198755) | Peat permafrost microbial communities from Stordalen Mire near Abisko, Sweden - III_Bog_N2_1 | ecosystem: Environmental > Terrestrial > Soil > Wetlands > Peat | place: Sweden: Abisko...
ACTATGAAAGATGAGTTAGCGCCACTGTCTGCAATGGGTCGCGGCCACCCTACACACTGCATCGGGATTAACAACTGCTATGCCAATCAGAAGCTGCCATTCACAAAATATCAAAACAGGTGGCGCCCCTCAACTACGCGCTGTCGTCATCCGGTAACGGGGCCAACAACGCGGCAATATCGGCCTCACCGAATTTCACCAGACCGCTGGCGTCTTCGGACAGAATGCCCGCAGCAAGTTCGGCTTTTTTCTCTTGTAGCGCCAATATTTTTTCTTCGATGCTGCCCGCCACAACCAGTTTGTAGACGAAGACATTTTTCGTCTGGCCTAGGCGGTGCGCGCGATCCGTGGCCTGATTTTCCACGGCGGGATTCCACCATGGGTCATAGTGGATCACAGTATCGGCAGCAGTCAGGTTCAATCCTACCCCACCTGCCTTCAGGCTGATGAGAAATATCGGCACTTCTTCATCCTGGAAACGGCGCACCACCTCTTCACGGTTTTGCGTGTCACCGGTGAGTTTTACGTAGGTCAGCTTTTCACTCACCAACTCGGCTTCAATCAATTCGAGCATGGAGGTGAATTGCGAAAAAACCAAAATGCGTCGGCCTTCACTAACCAGCTCCGGCAGCATTTCCATGAGCAGATCGAGCTTGGCGCGTTCTTTGACTTTTGTGGCACTGGCCAATTTCAGCAGGCGTGGATCGCAACAGACTTGGCGTAATTTAAGCAGTGCGTCGAGAATGATGATGTGGCTGCGTGAAAAACCTTTGCTGGCAATTTCTTCACGGACGCGCTGATCCATGGCGATGCGTACCGTTTCGTAAAGGTCGCGCTGCCTACCTTCCAGTTCGACCGTGCGCACGATCAATGTTTTGGCAGGCAGTTCTTTGGCGACATCTTCCTTGCGCCTGCGCAGGATGAAAGGTTTGACACGCCTGGCCAGCAGATCGCGGCGCAATTTATTGCCGTGCTTTTCGATGGGGGTACGCCAAGTTTTGGTGAACTCCTTGGCATCTCCCAGCAGTCCGGGCAGCAGAAAGTCGAACTGCGCCCACAGTTCGCCGAGATGGTTTTCCAGTGGGGTCCCGGTGAGACATAGGCGATGCCGCGCTTTCAGCTTGCGCACCACTTGCGCGGCTTGGCTGGAAACATTTTTAACCGTCTGTGCCTCGTCCAGAATCAACAGGTGGTACTCGTGCTCCGCCAACGCCTCTTCGTCGCGCCACAGCAACGGATAGGTGGTAAGGATGACATCATGGTCGCGTATCGCGGGAAAGTGTGCCGCTCTTTCTTTGCCTTGCAAGGAAAGCAGTTTTAGCTGCGGGGCGAATCGTTCAGCCTCGCGCTTCCAGTTGAATATAAGTGAGGTGGGCAACACCACCAATGACGGCTTATCCATCCGCCCGCTCTGCTTTTCGAGCAGCAGGTGCGCTAGCGCCTGCGCGGTTTTACCCAGCCCCATGTCATCGGCCAATATTCCGGCCAATTCCTGTTCGCGCAAGTATTGCAGCCAGGATAATCCTTCAATCTGATACGGGCGCAATTGCAGAGCGAAGCCATCGGGCGGGTTGACTGCCTTGATGCCGGAGGTATTTTTAAGTTTGTTGGCGAGGTCTTTTACCGCCTCCATGCCCTTGAACTGCCACCGCTCCATCCCGACCAATGCATCGATACGCGCCACGTCATAGCGAGACAAGCGAATTTCACCGCCTATCTTGCCGTCGAATAATTCGATCAAAGTACGCGCCAGCGGTTTGATTCGTTCTGCGTCCACTCTCACCCTGCCGCCATCCGGAAGCAGCAATTCGACAGCGTCCGTATCTTTCATTTTTTCCAACTGAAATGCATCCAGCCAGCGCGGATCAATTTTAAATAACTCTTGCAGCATTGGCGCCAGAGGCAAGCGCTGCCCATTGACCACGATGCCCATGTTCAAACTGAACCAGCCATCTTCCTCTTCGTCAAACTCACCTTCCCATGCTTCGACTTCCAGAACATTGTGGCGAAAACTTTGGGGAATGACGATCTCCCATCCCGCCTCGCGCATCTGCGGAACCACTCGCTGCATGAACGCTGGCCAGGATTTCTCATTGTCCAGCCCATACACGGGTGGGTTGGAAATTCCGCCGGAAGAGCCGATATAACCGGGCACGGCTTCGAAACCATAATCAGAGAGCGAATTGATAGTTTTTGCTTCTGTTTGTTTGTCGCGTATCACGCGCACAGTTTCACCGCTGCGCAACGTGACAAATTCGCTCTTGTAATCTGGCGACAGCACGGCTTCACCATAGCGAAATTTGATCCGCGCGAAATCCAGTTCCTGCTTGCCATGCGCATAGCGCCTGAAACTGCCCAACCACAGCGGTGCCGACGTTTCAATCACTAGCACGGGCGTCAGCGGACTTTTTATAGTGCGCATTCTATCCTTGCTGGGCGGCGGTAAATCCGGAACCATCTCGCGCAATACATTGGATACCAGCGGCACATCAATTTCGCTCAACGGTGGCATGTTCAGTAACTCGACAATCTGCACCGGCGTCTGCGCGAGTTGCAATTGGCCGATTTCACCCGTTCCGGCATCGACATACCAAGTGGCATCTTGCAATGGCAGCACATCCACCGCCGCTCCACTGCGAATTATTCTTGGCACCATTCGCCCCGATTCATCTGCACCCCAATCCAGGCGAGCATCGCGCAACTCACCTTGCTTGAGATGTATCGGCTCCGACATCAAATGATGACCACCTGCGATACTTTCCATAAAATACAAACGCCCACTCTCTAGCAAACGCGTCAGAATTTCATGCCCCTGCGCGCACATAACTTCGAACCCGTCATATTTATCACGCTGCTTCCACAACAAACGCAACAGACTCAAGTCTTCATCCGTAACATACTGCGGAGGTTTTATCAGAGCGCGCTCTACGTTATGCCACTCTTCCAGCCTACCCAACAAGCGGCCTTCACTATCCAATTTTCCTTTATAGATAGCTATCGTATATTCCCCGGTATAGGAAGATCGGGTAAGCACGTAGCACAAGCGCTCTGGCTTCAAGACCGGCTTGGATTTTTTCTTCGGCGGGGCTTGCACCGCACGCCGGAAGGATTCAACCCACTCCAGCACGGCATGGTTAACCACTGGCGCACGCGGTACCGCCAAGGCAGATAGCAAAACAACGGCGGTGTGCTTGCATTTCGAGCGCATCGGACAGGAACACGTCGGATCAATACGCAGCTTGCCGTCCTTATCGGTATCAAAAAATATCTCCACCTTATAAGGGCGCGGGGCAGTTCCTTTTACCTGCGCGGTAATCTTGTCGAACTGAATATCCAGATAATCAATCGAGTTCAGATACGCCTTGGCTTTATTAAGCTCCTGCAAGCTGTACCAATGTTTTACATCGGCAAGGGAATAAGATTGGGCAAGTGACATGGTAAGAAGCGGGGATTATTCTATTTCGCAAGGCGGGCATTCTAACCCCAAACAAAAACTCCCGCGCGGCAGGAATTGAGTTTTACGGAAATTGTTGGATTTATATCTAAAAATGCAAGTTGGATGTGTTGAATTGGAACTCCCCATCGTCTAGCGTATCGCGGAAATCGTCCATTCTTAAATCACGTTCAGTCGCACCGCTACGCGGGTCGCTAATTCTTATTAGCTCTCATCATGATTTGTTCGTAAGCTGATTCAGGCAGTTCTACCTATATCCTTATTGCAACCAAGTATCTTTTTTTAATCACATCGCAATAAATTCAGTTCCGCAACGGCTTCCCATTTTTCAACATATATTCCACGCGTGCCCGTGTCTTATCCGTTGCCAGCAATTCCATGAAGTTTTTACGTTCCAAATCGAGCAGCCATTGTTCGTCCACCATACTACCCGCTTCCACGTCGCCGCCGCACATGGTTTCGGCGATGCGGCAGCCGATGTTGTAGTCGTGTTCGGAGATGAAGCCACCTTCGAGCATGTTGATCATCGCGGCTTTGAGGGTAGCCATGCCGGGGCGTCCGGCTACAGGGATCTGGCGCTGGGCGAGCGGCGGACGGTAGGCGGTAGCGGTGAGTGCTTTCGCTTCCTCTTTGGCGACGTGCAACAGTTCGTATTGGTTTAGCACGATGCGATCCGAGGGTCTGAGGTAGCCCATGTCGCGCGCGAGTTCGGCACTCTTGGCGACTTCGCCCATGGCGATTTGCTGGAAGTAGCGCTTGAGGTGCGGGAAGATGTCGCCGCCTCTGGCTTCATGCGCCGCGCGTAGCGCCATTTCCTTGCAACCGCCGCCAGCGGGCAGTACGCCGACGCCGACTTCGACCAGGCCGATATAGCTTTCCAGCGCGGCGACAATTCGCGTACAGTGAATGGTAAATTCGCAGCCGCCGCCAAGCGCCAAGCCATACACCGCCGCGATGGTAGGCACCTGCGCGTATCTCAGTCTTTGCGAGACGTGCTGGAATTTGGCAATCACATCTTCCACGCGCGGCACATTACCCGCTGCGGCGTTGACTATCTCGCCCAACCCGCCGCCGCCCGCGATGGTGTATTTCACCCGCTGCGCCGCGCCCTTGAATTTGTCGAATAAACCGGCAGGTGGCGCATCGCTGGCTTCCTGCACGCCTTGCAGCAGTTGCAGCAGATGCGCGCCGGCAGAAAACGGCGCTTCCACCTGCCACAGAACCAGCGCGCGAAAATGCGCCTCGGCCTCATCCACGGCACGCAGAATGCCGTCCAGCACTTCATTACTGATGGCGTGCATCTTGGTCTTGAAGCTGAGAATGGCGATGGTGTCGCCGGTATGCCACAGACGCACATCGGCGGTTTCGAAGATGGTTTCGCCGTACTGTGTGGGTTCGCCGAGCAATCGGTCGGGGAATATCTGACGGCGGTAAACGGGCAGCGTGGAACGTGCTTGATAATTCTTGCTGGCGGGCGCATAAGAACCTTGTGAGGTATGCACACCGATGCGATCGGGGTCGCTCACCCAAGCGGGCAGCGTGGCATTGGACATGGCTTTGCCTGCCGCAATGTCTGCGCTGATCCAGCCTGCCACTTGCTGCCAGCCCGCCGCTTGCCAGATTTCGAAGGGGCCGCTGTCCCAGCCGAAACCCCAGCGCACGGCGAAATCGAGGTCGCGCGCATTGTTGGCAATGTGTTCCAGTTGCAGCGCACAGTAGTGGAACACGTCGCGGAATGTCGCCCACAGAAATTGCGCCTGCGGGTGCTGATTACTGCGTAACCCGGCCAGCTTCTTCGCCCAATCGCGTTCGCGCAGAATGTCTTTCACGCCGTCATCTACCTTGGTATCGGACAGGCGATATTCCTTGGAATGAATATCCAGCACGTGTATCTCTTTGCCGATCTTCTGATAAATGCCGCGCTTGCTCTTCTGCCCCAGCGCACCCTGATCCACCAGATAACTGAACCAGTCCGGCAACTCGAAATGTTTGTGCCAAGGATCTTCCCTGAGGTTTTCGCGCATGGTATTGACCACGTGCGCGAACACATCCAGGCCGACCACATCCAGCGTGCGAAAGGTGGCGCTCTTGGGTCGACCCAAGTAACGTCCGGTCAGCGCATCGACCATGTCGAAGCCGAGATCGAATCCCCGCGCGTGATGCTTGGTCGCCAGCATGGAAAACACTCCGATGCGATTGGCGATGAAATTGGGCGTATCCTTGGCGCGCACGACACCTTTTCCCAGCGCGGAGACAAGGAATTCTTCCAGGTGATCGAGCAACGATGCTTCAGTGCCTGCACAGGGAATCAGTTCGACCAAGTGCATGTAACGCGGCGGGTTGAAAAAATGAATGCCGCAGAAGCGGTGACGCAAATTTTCCGGAAACGCCTCGGCGAGTTTGTTGATAGACAGGCCGGAGGTGTTGCTGGCGAAAATGCTGCGCTCGTCCAGATAGGGCGCGACTTTCTGGTAGAGGCCGGATTTCCAGTCCATACGCTCGGCTATCGCTTCGATCACCAAGTCGCAGCTACGCAGTAATTCGAGGTGCTGCTCGTAATTGGCTGGCTGAATGCAGGTGAGCTTGGCCGGACTGGCCAGCGGGCTGGGTTCAAGCTTTTTCAAGCCATCCAGCGCCTTGTTCACATTGCCGTTGGGATCACCCTCTTTCGCGGGCAACTCGAACAACAGCGTTTCCACGTTGGCATTGACCAAATGCGCCGCAATCTGTGCGCCCATCACCCCCGCACCGAGAACTGCCACCTTGCGGATATAAAAATTTTCGCTCATCTGGTCTCCTAAAATGGCTCGGGCTTATGGATGCCGGTTTCTTCCAGCAAGCTTAGTATAGTATTTTCTGGTTCTCAACTATTCCGTGATGGTTTGCAGACCTGTAAGGTAGCCGAGCTTGTTGCCCGTTTCCGTCATCACGCAATCAATGGGGCGAATGATCCCATGAGCCTCCACACAACCGATGACTGGATCTTCGGTCACGCTGCCAATGCATCCCAGCAGACGGTTGGCAACATGACCGTGCGATTGCGCCCATCGTGTTTGGCCTGATACAGCGCGGCATCGGCATCATCAAGCAGTTTGTGAAACCCCGAGTCGCAGTTGGCGCACGATGCCGGGCAGACGGTCACACCGATACTGATAGTAGCTGAAATGCCCTTACGCTCGGTCGCCAGCGGCGTGCTTTCCACCGCAATGCGTAGCGTTTCGGCCAGTGCCATTGCGCCAGCTTCGTCGGTGAAAGGAAGAAGAATGCAAAACTCCTCCCCGCCATAACGCCCCAATGTATCCTGCTTGCGCAGCCGTGAATCGAGAAGATGCGCCACCTCAACGAGCACGACGTCTCCGGTCGGATGACCGAATTCATCGTTGATACGTTTGAAATAATCGATGTCTATCATAAGCAACGCAAGAGGAGTCTTGTTGCGTCGGGTGATGGCGTATTCTTTCTCTGCCCGCTCCATGAAGGCACGGCGGTTGAACAGTCCAGTCAGCGAATCGATCATGGCAAGGGAGCGAATTGCGCGGTCAGCGCGCTCCTTGACCATCAGGATGAACCCCATCGAGCCCAGCAAACTCGTGGCGATAAGACCGACGAAAATCGATAGCTGTAAAGGGCTGGGTGCAACAGCTGACTGAATAGTGGCAAATTCAATCAGCCTGAAGTAAGCAACGATAGCGCGTAGTGCCGAAAGTGGTAAGGTGGCTACGGTTGCACCGAACAACAACCACCAAGCGCGCCCAGCGCGGGATTCTGTATCGGTGCGCAAAATTTGCAAGATCATCAGCATTTGCGCCCCATAGATCAGACTGCTATAAATCAATCGACCCCGAAAGTCTTCATATGGCAATGCGGCAAAAATCAAGATGGTCAGTCCTACGGGCAACAGGCATTTCCAGCGTGGCCAAGGCAAGTCACGGTATTCATGAATCGCGGCGAGCTTCAAGGCTTGTGCGGCCATCATCATAACTGCAGGACAAACGATGGACAGAAAATTGGGGATCGCACCCCGAGCAGCGAGCAGCAAAAAGGCAACGGACTCTAGCGCCATTGCGCCCGCCCATTTCTTCAGACTGTCATGCTCTCGCCCCCATGACACGACAGCCAAGCTCAGCGCCATCATGGCGCTGATCAGCATAAGAGAAAATATCAGCGTGCGGTTATCTAAAAGCATTTCAATATAAATTCAGGTTCACGTTTCAGGAATGGCGACGGTCTTTAGAATTCTGCAAATCACAAAAAGGCCGAACATCATCCTCTCAATCGGCTGGCGGCACAATACGCGGTTTTCGGTTATCGTCTACCGCGACATAAGTCAACGTGGCTTCGGTCACCTTGGCGCAAGTCGGCTTGACCGGATCGCGCTGCACGAATACCTCGACACTAACTGTGATCGAGGTGCGCCCGACCCTGTCAATATGGGTGTAGAAGCTCACCAGATCGCCCACAAATACCGGTTGCCTGAATACAAAAGAATTCACCGCCACCGTCGCCACACGCCCTTTGGCGCGATGCAGCGCCGGAATGCTGCCGGCGATGTCCACCTGCCCCATCAGCCAGCCGCCGAATATGTCCCCGACAAAATTGGCGTCTGACGGCATGGCTACCACACGCAAGGTAGGCTCGCGCTGGGGCAATTTGACTGTTTCGTTCATTTCAATGTCCTTCATATAGGTTTGCGATTTCTTTCTCGTAGCGCGCAAAAACACGAGCGCGCTTGAGCTTCAGAGTCGGCGTCTGCAAACCGTTTTCGATACTCCACGGCTCTGACAGTAACAATACGCGGCGCACTTTGGCGTAACCGGGAAATTCCTTGATCTGTTCTGCAATGCGTTGCAATGCCTGCTGCTCTACGCGAGTGTCGTGCAACGATTCTGGCATATCGGCGCGTACACCCACCTTTTGCGCGAAGATCTGCCATTGCTCGGGATTCACCACCGCCATCACAACCAGCGCGTGCCGACCCTCGCCAACCACCATCACTTGATCGAACAGGCGGTCGCGCATAATGGCGTCTTCCATGTCGGCAGGCGGCACTTTTTCACCGTTGGACATGACGATGATTTCCTTCAGCCGCCCGGTGATGGTGATGTGGCCGCTGGCGTTGATGCTTGCAGTATCGCCGGTATTCAGCCAGCCATCTTTGTCTATCATGGCAGCGGTGGCCTCGGGATTATTCCAGTACCCCAGCATATTGCACACCCCTTTCACCAGCAGCGCATTCTGTGCGCCGATACGCACTTCTATGCCTTGCAGCGGCGGCCCCACGGTGGAGGGAAGATTATGTTCGACATGATTGACGCTCACTACCGGGCTGGTCTCGGTCATGCCGTAGCCCTGCACCAGCGGCAGACCCAACGCGATGAACAAGCGCGACACTTTGGGCGGCAGTGCCGCGCCACCGCTAATGGACAGGCGCAGGCGCCCGCCCAGCCTATCCATCACCTTGTCCGCCACCAGATGCTTGAGCGCAGGCCACAGCAATAATTTTGGCGTCCATGCGCCACGCCCCTGCTGGTATTCAAAACGATCCCAGCCAACGTCCACGGTGAGGGTGAACAGCTTGTGCTGGAGCGGCGAAACATTTTCCAACTTGGCGTGAATGGCGTTGTAGATACGCTCGTAAATACGCGGCACGGCAACCAATATGGTGGGGCGAATGATTTTCAGATCATCAGCCAGCAATGGAATGGAACGCGCATACGCGACCGTCGCTCCGGCAATCATACTCATGTAATAACCGGCCGTGCGTTCAAAGGCGTGCGACAACGGCAGGAAGGAAAGCATGATGTCCTGCGTGCCAACTGGGAAAGTCATCAGTCCACTGTAGGCATTCTGGATAATATTGTGGTGCGACAGCATTACGCCCTTGGGTTTGCCGGTAGTGCCGGAGGTATACATAATCGTGGCCAGCTCGTCGCGCTTGCGCTCATGTTCTGGTTGAAGCGAAGCCTTATGCGGCAGCCATTCATCGGTACACTGCAAGCGCGGGGCGCCGTTCCCGGCAACCTTATCCAGACTGACAAAGCGCTGTACACAATCAAGTTGCCCGATCACCGTACGCAAATCCTGCCACTGCTCATCTGTTTCGAACAGCAACACTTTAACCTGTGCATCGTTGACGATGTAGGCGACATTGTCCGGTCTATCCACAACATAGAATGGCACCACCACCAGCCCCAGTGACATCGCGGCCTGCTCGAACATCACCCATTGCGGGCAGTTGCGCAACATCACCGCAACCCTGTCACCCGCCGCCAGACTCTCTTTCAACAACGCCGCCTGCCAGCGTGCCACCTGTTCGATCATCTGCCCCCAGGTTAACGACAACCACACCTCCCGGCGTGTGTCGAAATAACGGTAGGCAATGGCCTCTGGCGTGCGCTTTACGCGCTCAAGGAACAAACCATATAGCGTGATGGCCTCTTCCGGCTTGATGTAGTGATTTGTATTGTCCGGCATACTCAATTCCTCTCAGTCGAGAAAAAGATCATCAAACAACGGCTCGCCAGCCGCCACCGCATATTGCCCGAAGTCCCTCACTCCCGCTGTACGCAATACATCCTCATCCACGAAAAAATTGCCGGTACAATCGCGACTGCTGCGCGTCAGAATATAATACGACGCATCCGCCACGATGGACGGATGGCGCGAAGCGCGAAGAATAGGCGCGGGAAAATTGAATTCGACAGCAGCAGTGGCAATGGTGGTGCGTGGCCATAAACAATTCACCGCAATGCCGTCGTTTTCGAACTCGCGCGCCATGCCCAGCGCGCAAAGGCTCATGCCGTATTTGGAAATGCTGTAGGCCACGTGTGGCGCAAACCATTTCGCATCCATATTAAGCGGCGGCGACAGCGTGAGGATGTGCGGATTAGCTGATTTTTTCAGGTGGGGAATACAGGCCTGCGAGGCAAGAAAGCTAGCGCGCATATTCACCTGCCACATCAAGTCAAGGCGTTTGGCCGAGGTATCCAATGTATTCGTCAAGCCGATCACGCTGGCGTTGTTGACCAGCACATCAATTCCGCCGAAATGCTGTGCAGCCTGCTCGACCGCAGCCAGCAACGCCGACTCATCGCGCACATCAAGCTGGATTGCCAGCGCGTGACCTCCCGCCTGCTCCACCTCTGCCGCCACGCTATGGATAGTGCCGGGCAGTTTGGCATGCACCCGCACCGTCTTGCCGGTAATGACCACGTTGCCGCCGTCGCGTGCGCACCGCAATGCGATCTCCCGCCCGATACCGCGACTGGCACCGGTAATAAATACAGTTTTTCCGTGCAGGTTATTCATCGTCTCAAGTTTTACTCCGGTGACAGCTCACTTCACCACCTGCGTCA
>Ga0302274_10005427_pt1 | contig 10806 bp, 9 predicted proteins | sample III_Bog_N2_1_FD_198755 | JGI IMG/M metagenome (GOLD analysis project Ga0302274, IMG submission 198755) | Peat permafrost microbial communities from Stordalen Mire near Abisko, Sweden - III_Bog_N2_1 | ecosystem: Environmental > Terrestrial > Soil > Wetlands > Peat | place: Sweden: Abisko...
CCCGGCCTGGCCTGGGCGCGCCCGGCACTCCCCCGCTGACCCCGGCGGAGATGCACGAGATGCTGGCGCGCGCCGGCGCCCTGCACAACATCGATACCGACCTGCTCGCCTCCGTCGTCCAGGCCGAGAGCGCTGGCAATCCCCGCGCCGTATCGCGTGCCGGAGCCCGGGGCCTGATGCAGCTGATGCCCTCTACTGCATCCACACTCGGCGTGCAAAACTCCTTTGCGCCTGAGCAGAACATCGGCGGCGGCACCGCCTATCTCGACCAGCTCCTCACCCGCTACCACGACGACATCGCTCTCGCCGTCGCCGCCTACAACGCCGGCCCCGCCGCCGTCGATCGCTACCACGGCATCCCGCCCTACGCCGAGACCCGCGCCTACGTCGCCCGCGTCATCCGCGCCTTCAACCGCCGCAAACTCGCCGCCGCAAGCCTGGCCGTCGTGGCCCATCCAGTCGCTCGCTGAACCCGCACAGGAGAGATGCCGCATGAAAAATCGCAAGGGCATCGCCGTTCTTGCGGTCGCCATCGTGCTTGCGCTCCTCGTCTACTTCAATCGCGGCCGCATCCACTTTGACTGGCGCGTCTTTTGGCAGCAACTGCGCCACATCGCCTGGGTCCACATCGCTATTGGTGTTGCGCTCATCTACGCCACGTTCTGGCTCCGCTCTCTGCGCTGGTCGGTCTTTCTGTCAGCCACCAAACGGGTCTCGCCGCTCTCCCTGGTCGGGCCGCAGTTCATCGGCTTCACCGCCGTCGCCCTCTTCGGCCGACTCGCGGACGTCATCCGCCCCGCGCTGGTCGCCAGGCGCGTCGACCTGCCCGTCAGCACCCAACTCGCCGTCTACACCATCGAGCGCATGTTCGATCTCGGCGCCGCCGCTCTCATCTTCTCCGGCGCCCTCGTCTTCGCTCCCCACAACCTGCCCCACCACGAGATCTTCGTCCGCACCGGCGTCGTCTCGCTGGCCGGCACCGCCCTCCTCGCCATCTTCGCGATCGTCATCCGCGTCGCCGGCAGCGCAGTCGCCACCGCCGTCCACGCCATCCTGCACCCGCTCTCGCAGCCCATCGCCATCAGCGTCTCCGCCAAGATCCTCGGCTTCCGCGACGGCCTCAACGCCATCTCCTCGGTGCAGGACTTTGCCGTCACTGCGCTCATCTCGCTCGCCATGTGGGGCATGATCGGCGGGGCGTATGTCGAAACCCTCCACGCCTTCGTCGCCACCCCGCAGCTCGCCACCATCAGCTTCTCCCGCACCATGCTCCTCATGGCGGCCAGCATCGGCGGATCGCTGCTGCAACTCCCCATCGTCGGCTGGTTCACCCAGATCGCCTTCACCGCCGCAGCCATGCACACCTTCTACGACGCACCCATCGAGGCCGCCACCGCCTGCGGTGCCCTGCTCCTCTTCGTCACCTTCCTCTCCATCATCCCCGCCGGCCTCCTCTGCGCCCGCCTCAACCACGTCAATCTGAAGAACACCGCCGCCGAAGCCACCGCTGAAGTTCCAGCCGAGCCGGTCCTCTAACCACAATCTGTAGGACGGGCGTCCCGTTTCGGCACCGCTGACACTTCGCCCTCTATAATTCCCGGCATGAACGATCAGGGATCCATCTCCCGCCGCGGCTTCGTCAAAGCCGCCTCCATGGCAGCAACCGCGATCTCTGCCGGCCTCGCTCTGGACCCAACTCCCGCCGAAGCCGCCTCCTCTCCGGCCGCACCCGCGCCAGCCTCGGCTCCTCCCATGATCGGATTCCAGGTCGAGGTCGCTTATCTCCTGCAATACGGCATCGCCAAATTTCTCGACGACGTCCAGACCCGCGCCAGCGTCAACACCCTCATGCTGCACGCCAATCCCTTTGAGGCCTCCTGGGCTGGCATGGACAAGGCCACCAACCCCACCGGCAACTTCGCCACCGCCCATCCTCAGTTCTATCGCGACATCAAAATGCAGCCCCAGGCACTGAGCCCCGGCGACTTCAACCTCCCCGACGCAATGCAGAAGATAACCTCCGAAACGAAAAAGCGCGGCGTCAAGATCATCCCCTGGATGGAGGAGGACAATCGCGCGCGCCCGCAAATCAAGGGCATGGATGAGCTCTACGAAGTCGATCTCTACGGCCGCCGAACCACAGGCCATCCCGGCGGCCCGTGCCTCAACAACCCATACTTCAGAAACCTCATAGCCGCCCAGGTCGAGGACTTCATCCGCTCCTACGATGTCGACGGCCTCCAGCGCGGCTCCGAACGGCAAGGCCCGCTCGGCAACGCTCTCGGCGCTTGGCACCACGGTGCCAAGAGCGATCCCGGCCACACCTCCTGCTTCTGCGAGTACTGCGCCGCCAAAGCAGCCAAACTCGGCATCGACTTCACGCGCGTCAAGCAGGCGTTCCTCGCACTCGAGCCCTACGTCAGGGCTGGGCGCGCGGGCAAGCGGCCCCTCGACGGCTACTACGTCGAGTTCTGGCGCATCCTCCTCCGCCATCCCGAACTTCTCATCTGGGAGGCCTTCTGGTCCGACAGCATGCGCGAGATGCAGCGCGAATTCTCCGCACGCGCCAAATCCATCAAGCCCGGCATCCCCATCGGCTACCACATTTGGCAGAACATCTCCTTCAACCCGATGTACCGCGCCGAGCAGGACTATCACCCCTACACCGAGTACGCCGACTTCCTCAAGCCCGCCCTCTACGACAACCCCGCCGGCGAACGCATGACCTCTTTCGTCGACAGCCTCACGCAAAATATCTTCGGCGACCTCAGCCGCTCGCAGATGCTTGACTTCGAATACAGCGTCATGGACCTGAAGGAAAAGTCGTATGCCCAGATCATCGGACGCCCCGAGTCCGAATACCAATCGCAGCTCGCGGAGCAGCCCATCAACGGAACGCCGCGCGGCCCATTCGAGCGCTTCTCCGCCGACTACCTCTACCGCGAAACCAAGCGCGCAGTCGATGGCGTCGCCGGTTCCCATACCCAGATCTGCGCCGGCCTCGGCATCGACGTCCAGCTCAAGAACAGCACACCCGAAAGCGTCCGCGACGCTGTCCACGCCGTCTTCCGCGCCGGAGGCACAGGCATCGTCCTCTCCACCAGCCACGCAGCCATGCGCCCCGAAAACCTGAGCGCAGTAGGATCGACCCTCCACGAACTCAAACTCGTCTGAGATTCTCTCAGCTTTCAGTCCGGCCCACTGCCTCGAACCTCGCACCTAGAACCTTTCCTCTCGCTTACACTTGAATCCGTCGCATTTTGCCGTGAAAAGGAACCCCAGTGCCCGCCACTCCCCGCCCGCTTGATCTCGTCCCGCACCGCCGCTACAACCCCCTCCTCCGCCAGTGGATCCTCGTCTCCCCGCAGCGCACCCAGCGGCCCTGGCAGGGCGAGACCACCAAGGCAGTCACTGCCCCCGGCCTGCACTACGATCCCACCTGCTACCTCTGCCCCACCAATGCGCGCTCCGGCGGCGTTCGCAATCCCGACTACCCATCCGTCTACGCCTTCGACAACGACTTCCCCGCGCTCCTGCCCGAGGTCCCGCCCGACGCCACGCCCAGCACCACCCCGCTCCTCGTCGCCGAGCCCGAGCGCGGCCGCTGCCGCGTCCTCTGCTTCCATCCCGACCACTCCCTGACCCTCGCCCGCATGTCCGTCCCGGAGATCGCCGCCGTCGTCGACGCCTGGGCCACCGAAACCGCCACCATCGGCGACTTGCCCTACATCAACCACGTCCAGATCTTCGAGAACCGCGGCGCCATGATGGGCTCCTCGAATCCGCACCCGCACTGCCAGATCTGGGCCACCGAACACATCCCCGACGAGCCCCTCCGCGAGCTAGCCGCTCAGAAGGCCTACCAAGACGAGTACCACTCCTGCCTGCTCTGCGACTACCTGGCCACCGAACTGGCCCAGCCGGATGCCCGCATCGTCGTCGAGAACGACCTGTTCGTCGCACTCGTCCCCTACTGGGCCGTCTGGCCGTTCGAAATCATGATCCTCCCCCGCCGCCACCTCGGCAGCATGACCGATCTCACCCCCGCCGAGCGCATCGCCCTGGCGGACATCCTCAAGGCCGTCACCACCCGCTACGACAACCTCTTCCAGATCAGCTTCCCCTACACGATGGGCTTCCATCAGCGCCCCACCCATGGCCAGGCGCACGACGAGATGCACTTCCACGCCCACTTCTACCCGCCGCTGCTCCGCTCGGCGGAGATTCGCAAGTTCATGGTCGGCTTCGAGTCCTTCGGCCAGCCCCAGCGCGACCTGACCCCGGAGACCGCCGCCGGCCGGCTGCGCGCCCTGCCGGAAAAGCACTACGCCGAGGCCTGACCACCCAGGCCGTCTGGATCAGAATCGTCATTCTGGAGCATAGCTCCAGAATCTCCGTCGTTGCCTCCGCCCGCAAGCCTGGATTGCGAAACGGCACGAATTCCTGCGCAGCCCAGGAATTAATCAGCCGCGCCGCCATTTGCTGCATCCAATCTCGAAATATCTCGCCGAACCCTGAGGACTGATCCGTGCCCCCTACCGCCGCCCTGCTCGACACGCTCGAACCTGTTGTGAGTTCCGCCGTCGCCGCTGAGGCGCGCCACGGTCTCACCTCCAGCCCAAAATCTCTCCCGCCCTGGCTCTTCTATGACGAGGCCGGCTCCCGCCTCTTCGAGCAGATCACAGCCCTCCCCGAGTACTACCTGACCCGCGCCGAGCGCGAGATCTTCACCGCCCACGCCGACGACATCTTCCTTTCCCTCACGGACAGCCTTGTCACCAACCTCACCATCGCCGAACTGGGCGCCGGCACCGCGTCCAAGACAGGAATCCTTCTCCGCGCTCTCACCCGGTTTCAGCCGACGGTCCTCTATCAGCCCATCGACATCAGCCCCACCGCCCTCGACGAAGCCGACGCCCAGATCGAACGCACCATCCCCGGCATCACAGTTCGTCCCCAGGTCGCCAACTACGTCACCGACGCGTTCCATATCGAGCGGCCGCACGACGCCAAAGTCCTGGCCCTTTACATCGGCTCCAGCATCGGCAACTTCTCGCCAGCCGAGGCCCGTGGCATCCTCGGCCGCCTCCGCGCCCAACTCCTTCCAGGCGACGCGCTCCTGCTGGGTACCGACCTGGCTCCGTGCCCGCCAGACGTCGCCGCTCCCAGCAAGTCCCCGCATACCCTGCTGGCTGCCTACAACGACAAGCAAGGCGTCACCGCCGCGTTCAACCGCAACATCCTCGCCCGCCTGAACCGCGAGCTCGGCGCCAACTTCCGCCCGGACCAGTTCGACCACCGCGCTCTCTGGAACCACTCCCACTCGCGCATCGAGATGCACCTCCGCTCCCTCGTCCCGCAGCGCGTACACATCCCGGCCAACTCCGCCGGCGGCGACCTGAACCTCTACTTCGCTCAGGGCGAGACCATTCATACCGAAAACAGTTACAAATTCACCCCTGCCGCCATCGCCGCACTGCTCGCCGATTCCGCCTACTCCCCGGCCCGCACCTTTACCGACCCTCGCAACCTCTTTGCCGTCACCCTGGCCCTTGCCGTGTGAGAGATTTGTGTTCCCCTGCGCATCGCGATAGCGTAAGAGCATCATCATGTCCCCAACGCAATCGCATCCCGAAGGCGAAATCCTGCCGCCAGTTCCGCAGGAGGCCCCCGCAGAGGCCTATACGCCTGCCCAGGCTCGCCGCCGCCGCGAGTTCAGCACCTGGGACCCGCGCTCCGCCCCCGGCACCTACTTCCTGCTCAGCATCAACATCGCCGTCTACCTCTGGATGGTCCTCCACGGCGTCGATCCCCGCGATCCCTCCGAGAATGCTCTGCTCCACTACGGCGCCAACAATACCTGGCTCGTTCTCCATGGCCAGTGGTATCGCCTGCTCACCGCCACCTTCGTCCACGTCGGCCTCATCCATCTCCTTACCAACATGTGGTGTCTCTGGAACCTCGGCATCCTGGGCGAGCCCCTCATCGGTCCCTACGGAATGATCGCCGTCTATATGCTCACCGGCATCGCCGGAAACCTGCTCAGCATGGCCTCCAACGTAGCCAACGTCCTGTTGCCCCCGCACGATCCGCACGCATTGCTGGAGGTCGGCGCAGGCGCATCCGGCGCCGTCTTCGGCATCGCCGGAATCCTGATCGTCCTGCTCAGCAACCGCCGCCTCCCATTTCCCTGGGAGGAGCTCAAGCGTCTGCGCAGCAGCGTCGTCAAATTTGCCGCCATCAACCTTGTCATTGGGCTCACGGTCAATCACCTCCCCACCGGGATCATGATCGACAACTCCGCCCACATCGGCGGATTCCTCTGTGGCCTCGCGCTTGGCGTCCCGCTCCTGTCCCACATGACCGCGGGTCGCGAGGGCTACCTCGGGCGACAGAAGCTCACTTTCTCCGTCGCCTGCCTCGTCCTCGCCCTCTTCGGCTACTTTATCGCCTATTTTGCTTAGCTCCGGAGAGGCATCGCTATAAGTTGATCTGTCCTTCGTCCCGCTCCATAACGAACAACGAAAAGGCCCACCCTTGGATGGGCCTTTCTTTGAACCTTGAACCTCGTACCTTGAAGCTGCCTTACACCAACGTCGTCTGCGCAAACTTCCGCACCATCGCCAGCAGCAGCTTCCGGTCGTTCTCATTCAGGCGCGCAGAGTACCGCTGGATCTGGGTCAGAAAGCGAATCTCTTCCTCGCTCAGCCGCAGCGGCGACATCTCCCGGCTCACCGCCTCATCGGAGAAGAATTGTGCCAGTTGCAGGTCCATCGCATAGGCAATCTTCTGTAGTGTCTCCAGCGAAGGCACCGTGTGCCCGTTCTCCACGCGCGACAGGTAGCAGCGCAACAGCCCCGTGCGCTTCTCAATGTCCCCCTGGGACATTCCCTTTTGTTGTCGATAGGCCCGGATCGTGGAGCCAATACTCGACGCGATCGTATTGACCGGCGGTGGTAACGTGTCGTGCGGCATCGGAAGTGTTTGCATATCAGCCATTGACCACAAAGTAACCATCCGCCGTGCCGTGGTCAATGACTAATTCGTGTTATCCCCCGATTCGCGAACCACCCTAGGTTCCCCTTCAGTTGCCTAAGGGCCAAAGAATCAATCCGCTGGAATCGCTCTACCACCCCGCAATCCAGCCGCCATTGCCAGTGACCGCCATCACACCCAGCGGGTATCCCCGCGTCTTGCTCTCGACCTCCGAAGCGCCTTACCCCATGTACATCCCGCCGTTTACATCCAGCGTATGCCCGGTAATGTACGAGGCATCTTCCGACGCCAGAAACGCCACCGCAGCCGCGATGTCCCGGTCTGTCCCTGCCCGCTGCAGCGGCACCTGGCTGGTCATCGCCGTCTTCTGCTCCTCGGTCAGCACTGCCGTCATCGCTGTCTCGATGTATCCCGGCGCCACCGCATTCACCGTAATCGTGCGACTCGCCAACTCCCGCGCCAGCGACTTCGTCAACCCAATCAGTCCCGCCTTCGACGCCGCATAGTTCGCCTGCCCCGCCTGCCCCGTCTCGCCCACCACGGACGCGATGTTGATCACCCGCCCCCACCGGCCCTTCAGCATCGACCCCATCGCCGCCTGCGTCATCAGGAACGCGCCCGTCAGGTTCGTCGTCAACACCGCATCCCAGTCCGAGCGCTTCATCCGCAGCGCCAGAATGTCCCGCGTAATCCCCGCGTTGTTCACCAGGATGTCCACCTTCCCCAGCTTGGCGATCACGGCCTTCACGCATGCCTTGATGGAGTCTTCGCTGCTCTGGTCCAGCACAAATATGTGCGCCGAGCCTTCGCCCGCACCGTCCACGTCTCCGGCATCCACGCCCGCGCTCGCCGCCCCGCCGCACAGTGCGGCCGCGTCCTCCAGCTCGCCTGCAGCCTCCACGCGCCGCGCCATGGCTCCGTTGATCTCCGCGGCCACCTCTGCCAGCTTCGCCTCATTCCGCGCGCACAGAGCCACGGTTGCGCCCATTGCCGCCAGCTTTACGGCACACGCGCGTCCAATCCCCTGCGACGCTCCCGTTACCAACGCAACCCGACCCTGCAATCCGCTCACAGTAACTCCCATTCCCATTCCCGTTCCAACGACCCCTGATTATACGAAACTGCCCGGGAGCCACATGGGATCGGTGGAAACTGCGCAGCAAATCGCACCGTTGGCGTCGGCGCAGCATTGCTGGCTGCAATCCCTCAGCGAGACCTACCGGCCAGGTGCGGTCGCACAATGAGGCTTTACCCCATTGCGCATTGCTAAGCGGAGGCTGCGACGCGGACGAGCTGGGCGGGCGGGGCTGCGAGCGACATCTTGCGGGGTCCGCGTTTGCGCGCGACCAGGATGCGGACGCGTTCCAGCAACTCTGCGGGAGAACTGGCTCCCTTGGGTAGGAATACATCCGCGCGGCCAGCGCGGTCGTAGGCGGTCACAGTGCCGGAGACCAGCAGCGCGGGCAGCCCCGGGTGCAGATCCTTGGCGCGGCGGACGAGTTCGTTGCCGTCCATCTGCGGCATCATCAGGTCGCTCAGCAGCAGGTCGAAGGCGCCGGGCAGGGAACTGGCGATCAGTTCGAGTGCGTCCAGCGGGCTGGCTACAGCGGTTACGCGATAGCCGCGGGTTTCGAGAAGGAAGGTTCGGACGGACAGGACCTGTTCGTTGTCGTCGACGCAGAGGATGCTTTTCTTGGGGCGCATAGCTTCTCGGTTCTGCCGATTGCAGCGCCGGCCGGCTTCAGAACCGGTCGAGCGATGCAGCCTGGCGGATGAGTCCCGCGGCGCGTTTGCTGGTTGGCGTACGCGCTCTGGGACGGCGTAATTGTTACCCGCGATCCGGGCCGGTGGAATCTGCTCCGGCGGAGTCTGGGGGACTGGTCCGCGCAAGAGGCAGGGCGGCGGTTGCCGGAGCTGCGCCCTCAGGGCGAAGCTCTCCTACCTGCTCGGTGAGGAGTCAGTTCCCCAGCCGCCGGACGAGCAGATACATGCTCGACGGACCGCGGGTTTGAGAGAGCCGGTGGCGGCGCAGGTTGCCACGCGGGGGGTCAGAGTGTGTCCAGGTCCGACTTGCCGGAAGTGCGGGAACCGGGTCGCAATGGGTTGAGCCGAAGATCAGGGTCAACGATCACGACAGGGCTCGATTGCACCTTGTGTCAGGAGCGGGACGTTCAGAAGCCGCGACTGCGAGCCGGTAGCTTCTCTCAAGTCAAATTGTGAGAAAAAACATGGAACGTTGTCAGAAAAAACATGGAACGGCTGCCTGTATTGCGGTATGCATTGCCTGTGTAGCGGTGTACGTTGCCTTGTGTTGGATGGGTCATGATTGTCGTACGGAAATCCGAAGTTCGATCTTGCCGATGCCGGCTCCGCTTCTCGGCGCTTCCCAACAGTACGGATGGGTACCCGAGTTAGCAACAGCGAAGACACAGCGAAACGAGGGCATATTTCCGGTTGCAGATTCACTGAAATTTCAAAGAGTGCATGGATGCTGGACGTTTGCGTGCCCCTCCTGTTGAAATCTCGTGCAAGCAGGCAGGAAAAGGCGTCCTGTTGCAATGGGAATGGTGCGGCCTGCAACGCGCACATCGAATACCCGGTCGCCTTCGCGCATTGCCTGCACGTCAATGCGGCTCGGGCGAAGCATCTCAACCCCCTGCTCCAGCACAATAGGTTGACCGCTGGCCACCGCGGAATGACGCACCAGATACGCAATGGCGCATCCAGAGGCGGAGCCGGTGGCGGGATCTTCTCCGTTGTAGAACTGCATGCGCGAGTGCCAGTCCGCGCCAGAGCCCGCGGCCGCGTGTGTGGTGCAGTAGAAGAACTTGGCATCGCTCTTGGCCAGGTAGGCGATGGCGAGCGGCTGCGGAATCGCGAGGCGGGCAGCAACCTCCAGCGAGCGCAGCGGGACAATGCAGAAGGCCATGCCCGTGGATACAGTCTGAATGGGCAGCGCAGGATCAAGGTCGCCGAGCGAAAGGCCGAGAGCCGCTGCAACGGCCGATGGATCGTGTACTTCGCCGAAGACGGGGTCGTTCTGGCGCATGCTGCCGTAGACGCCGAAGCCCTGCTGTCGCGCAGCGAAACGAACGGGGATGGGGCCGACGCGAAGCTCCAGCGTGATCGTGTCTGCTCCGGCGAAGACCGGATGATGGAGATACAGCCAACTTGCTGTGCCCAGGGTCGGATGGCCCGCGAACTCCAACTCCTCCCGCACCGTGAAGATGCGGACGTGCACGCCGCGCTCACGCTCGACGGCCGGGTCACGCGGCAGAACGAAGGTGGTCTCGCTCAGGTTCATCTCCAGGGCGATGGCCTGCATCTCCGCCGTGGTCAGGCCGCGTGCATCGGCAAAGACAGCCAGTGCGTTGCCCTCCAGGGGCTGTTCGGCGAACACGTCGACGCGGGCAAAATCGTAGGCGCGAGCCGCGCTGGATACCGATGGACTTGGGGCCGAAGTTGTAGTGGGGGCAGTTGACATGGAGTCTCCTGAGACGTATGTTTCAAGATAGACCGCAATGAAGCAAAACTGCTTCACGCCAGCAGGGCTGGCGAGCGGCCCAAAAGATTAGATATGACGATACCGCTGAATCCGAATCCCACACCTCGCTGCTGTTGCTGTCGGCTGGTTTGGGTGTGCGCCTAAGCGAATCGTAGCAAATAACCTTTTCGATTCGAGCCGTGCGAGACCCACCCAGTGCCAACGAGCCGGGTGGGTTTTTTGAGTTTGCGACCCAGGCCGAGCAACCACACAGGAAAGACGATCTCACATATACGAGGGAAGAAACGATGTCGCTCCGGATTAAC
>Ga0302274_10005429_pt1 | contig 10802 bp, 6 predicted proteins | sample III_Bog_N2_1_FD_198755 | JGI IMG/M metagenome (GOLD analysis project Ga0302274, IMG submission 198755) | Peat permafrost microbial communities from Stordalen Mire near Abisko, Sweden - III_Bog_N2_1 | ecosystem: Environmental > Terrestrial > Soil > Wetlands > Peat | place: Sweden: Abisko...
TCTCGCGGAGTACTGTCACCGCGATGTCGTTGGTTTCCAACGCGTCGTAAAATGCCACTTCATCATCGCTCAAGCCCAGTTCTTTGCCGCGCTTCTGCCCCTCGCGCATTTGCTTGGCAAGTTCGATCAATTCCGCGATGACCTGCGCGGCTTCTATGGTGCGGTTTTGGTAGCGGCGGATGGTGGCTTCCAGCATTTCGGCGAAGGAGCGGGACTGAACGAGATATTACTTGGAGCGGATTTTCAGTTCGTTATTCAGCAGCTTTTGCAACAATTCCACGGCGAGATTGCGCTGGGGCAGATGCTTCACCTCTGCCAGAAACTCGTCAGACAAAATGGAGATATCAGGCTTCTTCAATCCGGCGGCGTCACAGCACCCTCTCCGCCTCGAACGGGGAGAGGGCCGGGGTGAGGTGTCGAAACCAAATGCTTCACTTGTCCAACGAAATGGCGCGGGAAACGATTTGCCGGACGGCCATCTCCAATTCTTCCGGCGATTTCCCGCCGCCTTCGCTGATGCTCTTGGCCAGACCTGCTGGAACCGGGGCTTGCCGACGTGCAATCATCGCGAAGCGACGCGCTGGAGATTAACCAGCCTCCAGCTCTTTTTTCAAGCGCAAAGGCGGCGTGGTTTTGCATCAAACCGGTTTTGAATTCAGCGACCGGGCAGACAGGGTGGACACCCCATTGACGAAGTTTCCGTTTCGGCGCACTATGCCGCACATGACTGCTGCATCAGAAGGCTTTGCGGACTGGGCCTGCGATCCGCAACGCACATTGGAAGAACGCTTTGGAACCGAATTGCTCATTGAACACACCCTTGACCTGTGGCGAAACAAGCATGGCATCAAGATGGAAACCAACTACGAGGCGGAACGGCTGCGTCACAAGGCGCGCGGCCTCGACCCCGCGCATCTGCCGGGCTATTCCCGCGCCGACGCCGAACATGCGGAGGAAGTGCTGCCGGAGCTGAAGAAGTTCAGCGATGGCGGCTTTGACGACCGGCCGTTGCGTGATTTCTCGATTCTCCGTTTTTGTCCGCCATTGGAATGCCTGGAATTGCATCACTCGGAAATCCGCGACTGGTCGCCGTTGCTCTGCCAGTCTTCACTCACCACGCTCAATGTGTGGGGCGACCGCGTGGCCCGCGACCTGCGGGTCATTGGCAAACTGACGCGCCTGCAATCCTTGCGTCTGCGTGTGGAGCTGCCGTGGCCCGATCTGCGCGGCCTGGAAAACTTAACCGAGCTCCAATATTTGAATTACAACGGCAACGTCCTCGCCTTTCGCGACGTTCCCGTCCTGCCCCGGGTGCGCCATTTTGATCTCGGCCATCTGGGCAGCTTCGACATCCCGCTCCGCACCGTTCACGATCTGCCGGCCATGCCGGAACTGCGCCGGCTGAAGCTCGACAACACCACTGAGTTCGACGGCATCGAACGCTACACCAAATTATTGAACCTCGAGGCTTATGGATATTTCACCGACCTGACGCCGCTGGCCGCCTTGAAGGAATTGACCCACCTGACCATCAGCGGCGGTGATTACGAAACCATCGCGCCGCTGGCCCGGCTGCCGAATCTCCGCCGCCTCACCGTGCGCCACGAAGTGCCGCCGGATTTCACGCCGCTGGCCGACGCACCGCGCCTGCATGAAGTCGTCATGGAAATTTCCCACATCGTCGCGCCCGAACTCGCCTCGCTCAACGCGATGTTCACCTCGTGGAGTGACGATTTCGCCCTGCCGCAACCCCGCCCGCTCGCCCCGCTCAAACTCCTCCACCGCGATTTAAAGAAAGGCGATCCCAAGACCGAGGACACCAGCACCGCCGCGCCGCGCGACTGGGGCGATGACGACGAAATGGGCAAATCCGAGGCCCGCTGGTTTGTGCGCGAAGCCAACCGCCGGCTCCGCCGCCTGCTCGGCAACGGCGGCTGTCAATTTGGCGAACATGGCCTATATCCCGGCCATGACATGATCACCGTCAGCCGGCCCGAGGACATTGACCGCGTGCCGGAAATCGCCCAATGCCTCCGGGAACTTTTCGCCGCCGCGCGCCATCCCTGGGAAGTGATGCTCATTGTGGACAGCCTTGAGCGCTACGAGCGGGACATGGACGAGATTTACGAGGACGACGACGAGAAATTTAACGCCGAAAAAGAGCGCGAAGAATGGGAATACGAACACGAGCGCCGGCGTGAACGCCGCGAATTTCTGGAACGCAAATACCGCCTCCGTCTCGAGCAGGAGCTGGGCACCCCCGCCGCGCCCGTTCCGCCCGCCTCCGCCGACCCGCCCGGCGATGAGGAGGACGGGGACACCTTGCAAACCACCGCCGAGGAAATCCCGCCCGCCTACGACCTGGGCACCCGGCTGCACCTGTATTCCACGCTCACGGAAAAAGCCGTCTACTTTAATCACGACTCGGATCGTCCGCTGGCCGAAATGCTCTTTGGCCTCAAAGCCGGCTCGGATTGAACCGCCGGCCTGAATGAACGGAAGGCGTGGCGGAAATTTCAAACGCCTTCCGCCCAATCACCGCAGAGCAGTTTCGCCTGCTCCAAAACGGTTTGCGTGGCCTTCTCCTGTTTGTCCGGTGGATAGCCGTATTTGCGGAGGATGCGGCGAACGAGCACGCGGATTTGTGCTTGGGCGGCTTCGCGGAGCGTCCAGTCAATCGTCACGCTTTTGCGGACATGGGAAACCAGTTCCCGGGCGATATTTTTCAACGTCGGTTCGCCGAGAACTTTAACGGCGCTGTCGTTGGTTTCCAACGCGTCATAAAAAGCGACTTCATCATCCGTGAGGCCAATCTCTCGCCGCGCTTCAGCTTCGCTAGTTCAATCAATTCAGCGATGACCTGCCAGGCTTCGATGGTGCGGCTCTGGTGACGGCGGATGGCTGGCTTCGATTGAAGCCGCCGGATGCAATATACGATGCACGGTTTCGGCCAGTTCCCGCGGGGTGCACGGCTTGCACAATAATTCTCGGAAGCCCAGCTCACGCACTTTCTCGGCAGTCAGCGCGCCGCTGAAGCCGCTCATGATAATGATCGGCAGGTGTGGCTGCAATTGCAGCAACTGGCCGCCAAGTTTTATGCCGTCCATGCCGGGCATGGTCAAATCAGATATGACAAGGTCAAACGCCGCCGGTTGGTCGCGCACCGCCGTGATGGCTTCGAGCGGATTGGTTAGCGCGGTCACAACGTAGCCCAGCCGATTGAGTATTCTTTTCCCGACGCTGGCAAGAACTTCCTCGTCGTCCAGGAACATGATATGTTCGCCGTGACCGCGAGGAATGGGTGTGGCTGCGATTTCCTGTGCCAGCACTTCGGTAGCAATTGCGGGAAAATACAAATGAAACGTGGTGCCCTCGCCCGGCTGGCTGTAAACGGAAATGCCGCCATCGTGACTCTTCATGATGCCATGCACCACCGCCAGACCCAGACCGGTGCCTTCGCCCACGCCCTTGGTCGTGAAAAACGGCTCAAAGATATGTTCCAGCATCGCTGGATCCATGCCGCAGCCGGTGTCGCTGACAGATAACTGCACATACCGTCCCGGACGCAGGTCAGGATGAGTTTCGACAAAATCCTCATCCAATACCAACTCCCGCATTTCAACTTTTAGCACGCCGGTTTGATCGCGCAGGGCGTGCCAGGCGTTGGTGCCGAGATTCATGATCACCTGATGAATCGCCGTGGCGTTGGCCAGCACGACTGGCATTTCGGTCAGGCTGGTTTCGATGCGGATGGTGGCCGGCAGGCTGGAGCGCAGAAGCTTTAGGGCTTCGATCACAATATCGTTCAACTTGAGCGGTTCGCGCTCCGGTTTTGCGTGGCGGCTGAAAGCCAGGATTTGTTTCACCAGCTCGGTCGCACGCCGACCGGCTTCGGAGATTTGTTCCAAGTGTTCCAAAATGGCCGGCTGCCCCGCCGCGTCCATTCTGGCCAGATAGAGATTGCCGAGGATCGCTGCCAGGATGTTGTTGAAGTCATGGGCGATGCCGCCGGCCAGCTGGCCGATGGATTCCATCTTTTGCGCCTGCCGATAGGCATCCTCCAGTTTCCGTTTCTCCGTGATGTCTTCAGCGGTGCCGACGATCCGGTAGATTTCGCCAGCCGCACTGCGAACGGGAAATCCCTTGTCGTGAATCCAACGCTCGGTCTTGTCCGGGCGGAGGATACGGTAGGTGGCATCATAGCTGCCGGATGTGAGTATGGCGGCGGCGGCTTGGGCAACACGCCCGCCGTCTTCGGGATGGATCACCTCCAGCCATTGGCGCGGTGTGGCGTAGAGGCTGGCACAGGTCCGGCCCCAGATTTTTTCGTAGGCGGGGCTGACGTAGATTATCTGATGCATGGTCGAATCGGTGATCCAGAAGACTTCATGGACGGTTTCGGCGATCTGCCGGAATTTTTCCTCGCTTTCGCGCAATGAACCCTCCGCCAGTTTGCGCTCGGTGATGTTTTCATGGGCCACCACGACGCGCACCGGCCTATCGCCCGCAAAGCGCGTGGCCCGCACCACGAACCATCGCCGTTCCTGTGAGCTGTGACACGGGTATTCCAGATGGAATTCAGCTTGTTGCCCGGCCATGACAGCACGAATGCCGATGGCCACGGAGTTGGCTTCTTCGGAGCAATCACCGGAAACTGAATCACAGACTTTCAGATAGTTATCGCCCACGCCGTGATTGCCGATGAATTGATTCTCGCGGGCAAATCGGTTCCACGCCGCGTTGACTTCGACAATCGTCCCATGCTCATCCAGAATCGCGATGTGCGAGGAGAGCGCATCCAAGGTGGAGCGCAGAAAACGCCTTGATTCGAGCAGCTCGGCCGCCGCCTGTTTCCGATTCGAGATGTCGCGTGCCACTTTCGACACACCGATGGCGTGGCCGCCCGCATCTTTGATAGGCGAAGCCGTGATCGAGACATCAATCATACGGCCGTCCTTGGTTTGGCGCAGGGTGTCGAAGTGCAGCACGCTTTTACCCTGCCTGATTTTTCCGAGGATTTGATTCTCTTCCGCCTGCCTGTCGGCGGGTATCAGCCGCAGGATGGAAGTCCCGATCATTTCACCGGCCGGATATCCAAAAATATTTTCCGCGCCTTTGTTCCAACTGGTGATGATGCTGTTCAAGTCCTTGCCGATGATGGCATCGTCCGAAGATTCAACAATCGCCGCCAGTTGGTGCGAAATCGTCTCCGCCTGTTTCCGTTCGGTGATGTTCGTCCAGACGCCGACAATGTCCGTGGGCTTGCCTTCGGCGTTGCGCACCAGCTGCTGCATGTCCTCCACCCAAAGGTAATGACCGGCTTGGTGCCGGATGCGGTATTCGCTGCTCCATTTGCCCGCTTTGATGACTTCGGGAATGCCGGCCAGCGCCCGTTCACGATCCTCCGGATGCAGATGGTTCACCCACCAATCGAAGGAGCAGGCTTCTTCCACCGTAAAGCCGAACAGGCGGGGCACATTTTCACTTACCGTTTGTGGAATCAACTGTTCACCCTCCACTTTCAGCGAATAGAGCACCGCCGGGCTGTGCCGGATCAGATGCGCCAGCTGTTCGCCGGTCGCAATGAGTTTCGTGTTGGCCAGTCCCAGGGCGTTTTTCTTTTCCTCAAGCTTGTCCACGAGCCGTGTGCTGTATTGCTTGAGCACTTCGATCTCCGGCAGCACGCCGGTGTTGGACGCCGTGTGCGGCCGGTCAATGACTTCATTCAGGGCGGCAAGGATGACTGCCAGCGAGGCTGGCTTGATCAGGTATTTGTCCGCTCCCGCGTCGAGGGCCAGCTTGACATCTTTCGTCGAGGTGAAGGTGGAGGAGTAAATGATGATCGGCAGATGGCGCAGGCGGTCTTGATGCCGGATTTCGTGACACAGCCGGTAGCCGTCCATCCGCGGCATCAAGATGTCGGAGATCATCGCGGCCACGTGCTGGCCATCCAGCCGTTCGAGCGCGGCCACGCCATCAGGGGCTTGGGCCACGTCATGGCCTTCGGCCTCCAGTTGCGCGGACATCAGTTTAAGATTCGTCCGGTTGTCGTCAACAATGAGGATGTTCATGGGTCTGCCTTTCTTTGTGCCGGACTTCGCACGCCGGTAATTCCATGCTTGGCGAGATCTGGTTTGACGTGGAGCTCAAAACATTCAGGACAAACACCATGGCTGAAACGGGCGTCCGTGTGCTGGCTGATGTAGCCCTCGACGGATTGCCAGTAGTCCTGGTCGTCCCGGACTTTCTTGCAATAGCCGCAGATTGGCAGCAACGCATTTAACTGCTTCACTTGGGATAGTGCCAGGGACAAATCCCGGTTGGTGGTTTCCAGTTCGGTGGTGCGTTCCTTGACCCGTTGTTCCAGGCCGGAGTTTAATTCCAAAATGCGTTCGTGGGCACGTTGCAGCTTTTCCACAGTGTCGTGCAGCTCGGTGTTCTTTTCCTCAAGCTTGTGGACCAGGGCCTGGCTGTATTGCTTGAGCACGCTGCTATCCCCGATGGCGGGCGCGGCGATCGCCGGTCGCGCCGACTTCTTTTCGATGGCTTCCCGCAGGGCTTCGAGAATGGCCACCGCTGGTGCGGGCTTGGTCAGGTATTTATCCGCACCGACGGCCTGCGCCAGCTTCATATCGTCCGGCGATGTATAAGTGCTCGTATAAAAGATGAATGGCAGCGCCCGGAAGCGATCGTTCTTCCTAATCTCCAGGCAAAGCTGGAAGCCGTCCATGTTCGGCATGAGAATGTCCGAGATGATGGCATCCACTGCTTCGCGTGCGAGGATTTGCAATGCCTCCACACCGTCGGCGGCTTCCAGCGTGGTGTGGCCCGCAGCTTCCAGCGTCACGCGCAGCAGTTTCCGGTTAATGACCAGGTCGTCAACAATTAGAATCATGGTGGATTTTTTGTTTTGCCAGCAGCTTGGCCACCTGCGCCGGAAACCGGCGGGTGTCGATTGGTTTGGTGATGTAAGCGTCACAGCCGGCGGCGAACGCTTTCTGGTCATCGCCCTTCATCGCGAAAGCCGTGAGCGCCACAACGCGGATATGGCTCGTTCGTGCGCCCGCCTTGAGCTTGCGCGTCAGCGTGAGTCCATCCATGCCCGGCAACGCGATGTCCATAAGGATCAAATCAGGTAATGTGCTAATAAGAACGAACTGCGCCGCCTCGGCATCCGCCGCTCTGAGAATTTCATGGCCTTCGAACTCCAGCAGGTCCGAGACGAGCTTGAGGTTGGTGGCGTTGTCGTCCACGACCAGAATTTTCGCGCTCATGCCGCCACCTCATTTCCGGTCATCAACGGCAGAACCACGGTGAACACGCTGCCTTTGCCCAGCTCGCTTTTCACGCAGATGTGGCCGCCTTGAAACTCGATGATTTTTTTCGTGAGGGCCAGGCCCAATCCCGTGCCTTCAAAGCGCCGCGCCGTGCCGGAATCCAATTGTTCAAACTCCGTGAACAGCCGGTGGAGGTCTTCCCCCTTGATGCCGATGCCCGTGTCGCGCACTTGCACTTCAAGCTCATGCGTGTCCAGTCGTTGCGCGCGAACATCCACCCGGCCGCCGTCGTCGGAGAACTTGACCGCGTTGGAAAGCAGGTTGTAGAGCACCTGCTTGAACTTGTGCTGGTCTAGCAAGACCGCCTCCAGCCCCGCTCCGACGGCGATGCCGACCACGATGCGTTTCTTGTTCGCGATGCCCTTGATGACCGCCGCCACTTCTTCGACCGCCTTGTGCACCGGGAAAGTTTCCGGGTGCAGCTCCATTTTGCCCGCCTCGACCTTCGCAAGGTCGAGCACGTCGTTGATGAGCTGGAGCAGGTGGTGCGCGCTGTTGAGCACGTCGCCCATATATTCTTTTTGCTTCGGCCGGAGCGGGCCGGGCTTTTCGTCAATCAGGAATTCCGTGAAGCCGATGATGCCGTTGAGCGGCGTGCGCAGCTCGTGCGACATGTTTGCCAGAAACTCGCTCTTCATCCGGTTGGCTTCCAGCAATGATTGCTCGAAGCGCTTTCGCTCCGTCACGTCGCGCGCGGCGGCGAACACGCCCTGCAGCCGCCGGTCGCGGTCGTAGAACGTCGTGGCATTGTAAGAAACGTCAGTTTTCTTGCCGTCCCGCGCGCACGCAGTGAGTTCGTAGTCGGTGATTTTTTTCTCGCTCAGCACCAGCTTGATGCCGGCTTCTGCGCGCTCTGGATCGGTGAAATAGATCTTGGAAGGCGCACCGATCAATTCGTCGCGTGTGCAACCGGTAAGCGCCTCCATCTGCTTGTTCACGTCCGTGATGATGCCGAGCGGATCAGTCGTCATCAGCGCGTCAATGCTGGATTCGAGGAGCGACCGGTTGTAGAAGTGCTGGTCACGCAGACGCTGATCAAGCTTCTTCCGCTCCTCTTCAACCTGCTGGCGCGCGGTGTTGTCGGTGCCGATCAGCAGATAGCCGATGATGGCGTCATGCGCGTCGCGCAACGCCGTGACCGACACCACCGCCGGGAAGCGGCTCTTGTCCTTGCGGATGTAGGTCAGCTCGTAAATATCCTCGATCCCGCGCGACGCCTTGAACACCAAGGCCTCAAAACCCGGCGTGATCGGGGTGCCGATCTCCGCGCTGAGCGCCTTGGCTCGAGCGATCACTTCCTGCGGATCGGAAATATCTGCCGGCGTGATTATATTCATCACCTCGGCCGCGGTGTAGCCCAGCATCCGCTCGGCCCCGACGTTGAAGATTTGAATGACGCCCTTCGCGTCCGTGGCGATGCTGGAGAAGTTGGCGCTGTTAAAAATGGCGTTCTGCAACGCACCCGCTTTCAGCAGCGCCGCTTCCGCCAGCTTGCGCGCGGTGTTGTCGGTGCCGATCAGCAGATAGCCGATGATGGCGTCCTGCGCGTCGCGCAACGCTGTGACGGACACCACTGCCGGGAACCGGCTCTTGTCCTTGCGGATGTAGGTCAGCTCATAAATATCCTCGATGCCGCGCGCCGCTTTGAAAACCAGAGCCTCGAAGCCGGGTGTTATCGGAGTTCCCAGTTCGTCGCTCAATGACTTGGCGCGGACAATCACTTCCTGCGGATCGGAAATATTTGCCGGCGTGATCTTGTTCATCACCTCGGCCGCGGTGTAGCCCAGCATCCGTTCGGCCCCAACGTTGAAGATTTGAATGACGCCTTTCGCGTCCGTGGCGATGCTCGAAAAGTTGGCGCTGTTGAAAATGGCGTTCTGCAATGCACCAGCTTTGACCAGCGCATCTTCCGCCCGCACCCGTTCATCAATGACGTTGGCCGAGGGCACGATGTAGGTCACCCGCCCGCTGGCGTCGAGGACCGGATTAAGCGAAAAGTCCGCCCAAACCAGACTTCCCCCCGCCACGCGCAACTGGACATTGTAACGCGCCGGTTCGCCCATCGCGGCGCGGGCCATGGCGGTGCGAAGCTGCTCCTGCACCGGTTCGGAATAGCCCCACCAATATGTCTGGTCGAACGGTTTTCCCAGCACCTCTGCGAGGCTCAACCCGGCGGCGGCGAGCGCCGGGCGGTTGGCTTCAATCAGAATGCCCTCGATGCTCATCAGCCCGATGAAAGTATTGGGGCCAAGCCCATCAATCACCTTGCGCAGTTTCTGCTCGCTGTCACGCAACGCAGCTTCCACCTGCTTGTGCGCCGTGACATCGCGAATCATCGCCAGCACGTTGCCGTCGGGCATCTGCGTCGCAATCACCGCGCCTTGGAACGAGGAACCATCCTTGCGCCGGAATTGCCACTCGCGGTGGTAAGGCGATTTTGAATTGATTGCGTTCAACGCCGGCTCGATATGCTGCGCTTCCGCCTCGGCCACGATCCGCGAGGAGGGCAGTCCGATCAATTCTTCGCGGGTATAACCGAGCATCTCGCAGATGCTCCCGTTGGCATCGAGGTAAATTCCCTTGGGATCGGCAATGACGATGCCGTCCGGTGCACATTCAAACAGCGTGCGGTAGCGCTCCTCGCTCGTCCGGTGTGTTTCCTCTGCACGCTCACGGATGGCCTGGTCGGCCCGGTGGCGCGCCCGGTGCAGCGCCTCGTTGAGCAGGCTTATGACCACGCCCGCAAAGATGAGGAAAAACAAATCCCACCGGTCAACCACGGACGCAATCCAGAAGCTATGGAACGGCGGCAACAAATAATAGCCGGCTGAGAAATAAGCCAGCACCGTGGCCAGCAATCCCGCTCGCAACCCGCCCACATATGCGCTGAGCATGATCGGCAGGGTGAAAACGATCAGGGTCGGACGGTCCTTCAACTGGTCGGCCAGCGCCAAACGCAAACCCAGCGTGGCCGCCGTCACCACCGTCGCAAACAAATAAGCCGGCCATGATTTCAACCTGCTGCTGTTGCTGCCCACCTCTTTGAGGATTTTCTCAGTGACGGGCTTGCCGTCGACAGCAGTTATATTTTTGATGATTAACTCCGGAGTAATCCGCTACCGAATCCAGTGGCGTGGCTGGAGCGCGGCTTTCCCACTACTACTACTGTCGGCTAATATCCGCAGGGGGACAAGTTAATTCGGCTTTTTTTTGAATTAAACATCTTCTGTCAATGGGGGTGAACACCTGATTTACCGGCAAGACTTGGCATTAATGGTTCGCTTGGCAGCCAGAAGACGTTCGCGGCCAGATATTGGGCTTCCCAAGCCTGCCACGAGAATGTTGCCCCAGAGTTGACCTTCGCTTCGCGAACCGTGATGTGGCGATTCTCGGCGGCGTCGGCGCGTTGCGGTTCGTCCTTGATGAACCATTCGCTCTTGGGATCGGAGAAGCCGAACAGTAATT
>Ga0302274_10005435_pt1 | contig 10795 bp, 8 predicted proteins | sample III_Bog_N2_1_FD_198755 | JGI IMG/M metagenome (GOLD analysis project Ga0302274, IMG submission 198755) | Peat permafrost microbial communities from Stordalen Mire near Abisko, Sweden - III_Bog_N2_1 | ecosystem: Environmental > Terrestrial > Soil > Wetlands > Peat | place: Sweden: Abisko...
CCTCGTAATTCTGGTTCTAGCCCTCCAGTCCGCGCCGCGCGCCGCCCGCTTCGTCTACCTCGCCGCGCTCGCCGCATCCCTCGCCATCAGCCTCATCACAGTCCGCCCCTTGATCCGCAACAAAGCCATCGACTGCCAAACCACCAAAGACCTCGCCCTCTTCATCCACGACCACATCCCGCCCGGCGCGCCTGTCGCCGACTACGCCATCGGCGAGATCGCCTTCTTCTCCCAGCACCCTATCCTCGACACCAGCGGAATCACCCGCCCCGACGCCGTCCCCTACCTCAATGCCCCACCCACGGCCATGATTCTCTGGGCGCGCTCCCAGGGCGCGCGGTACTGGATCGGCAATCGCCCCACCCCAGACTCCATCCTCATCTATTCCGTCAACCAGAGCTTCGCCACTTGGTCCCTCCACCCCGCGCTCTACGCCTCCTCCACTCGCATCGAACTCTGGCAGCTCCCCCCACAACCTTCGCCCAGATAAACCCAGGCCGGGTGCCCCATCCATCGCGTACTTTGCGATGGGTGGGATGCGTGCATCAAGACACAGAAAAAACCCGGCCACCCAGCCGGGCTTTCAGCAACCAACAACCAGCAACCAACAACCAACAACCTACGTCGTAATATCCACCCCGCGCCAGAACGCCACATGGTGTTTCACGCTGCGAGCCGCGGGCTTCGGATCGGGGTAGTACCACGCCGCATCCGGGTTCTCCTGTCCATCCACCACCAGCGTGTAGTACCGCGCCTGCCCCCAGGTGTTGCTCGATGTCGTCGAGCTGGCCCGGAAATACTCCCGGTTCATCGATTCGTCAGGAAAGTAAACAACTCCCTCAACCGTCTCGACCGTCTCGCTTTCGGCGAGGGTCTGACCATTCCACACTGCCTTAGCCATAGACTAACCCTGCATTCTTTTCAAGAAGTTACAACACCAGCGGAGAAAACCCGACTGGCATCCCAGGCTCTCAAGCCTAACATTCCACATCGCCTTTGTATCAGAGTTGACAAAAAAACGAAAGCCCTCCCCTCCGCCATCTGCGGAGTCGTTTGCACTTCGGAGGGAGCGGGGGGCTTCAGTGCTGCAGAAAAACTCACGTTTTGTCTTTCGGAGGGAGCAGGGGGCTTCAGCCCCCTGAATAAAGCCAAGGAATCAAGGGGCTTTAGCCCCGGGCCTTCTGCTCGCCGCTCCCATCCCGCACTTCTTCCGCACCACTTATGCCACGCTCTCCACCACCGCCCGCGTCTTCTCCGGATCGGGCATCTTCAGCACCGGAACCTCTGCTGCCGCCGGAGGCCCAATCTTCTTCTGGAACCCGCACTCCGGTGTCGTCGGCTCCGCAACCTTCGCGCCCTTCTTCGGCCGCCGCTTGGGCAGCGCCTCGCGGTTGTTCGGGCACACCAGGAAGACGCCCTTCGCGTTCGACAGCTCCAGCAGATACGCGCTATCGCACTTCGGACACACCTCGTTCACCATCTTCTGGTTGCTCGAAAAATCGCACTTGGGATAGTTCACGCATCCATAGAACGTATCGCCCCGCTTCGTCTTCCGTACCGCAACGTCGCCGCCGCACTTCGGGCACGGCACCTCCAGCAGCTCCTGCTTCACGTACTTGCACTTCGGATAGCCGCTGCACGCAATGAACTCGCCGTACTGCCCGTCGCGCTGTAGCAACGGCTTGCCGCACTTCGGACACATCTCATCCAGCACCACCGGCGGCTTCTGCTGCACCTTCTGCGTCAGCTTGCGGATCGTCTTGCACGGCGGGTCCTCCGAGTAGCCCGGGCAGCTCATGAACGGCCCCCACGGCCCATTCTTCAGCACCATCACACGCCCGCAGTTGTCGCAGAACTCCTCCTCCGGCACCTCGTCCGCCCCCGGAGCGCTCAGGTCCGGCTTGGCCGCGAAGTTCTCCTTCGTGAAGTCGCAGCTCACCTGCTCCACCGTCACCTTCTTGCCCGCCGCCTGCGCCAGCTCGATCGCAGCCGCCATCTCACCCGCGTCGCTAACCTCCTGCGAAAACTCCGTCACATGCCCATTCGCCGCCTTCACCGTCATGGGGAACTTCAACGCCGTCACGATCTTCTTCGTCACCGCCTTGGCGTCCTTCTTCCACGGCCCGGCGGAGACGGTAATCGGCTTCAACCGGCTGAAGTTCGAGCAGGAATAAAAGCTCCCGAACTTGCCCCACTTCAGATACAGCGGGCTCCCGCACTTGTCGCAGATCTCGTTCGTCGCCTGCTCCATCCGCTTGATGTCTTCCATGTTCTTGCCCGCGACAATCAGCTCCTGCTCGAAGTAGTCATAGAACCCGTTCAGCAGGTCGGTCCATTTTTCCTGTCCGTCCTCCACCGCATCCAGCTCGCTCTCCAGCTTCGCCGTATACAGCAGGTCGAAGATGTACGGAAAGTTCTTCACCAGCAACCCCGTCACCACGGTGCCAATCTCGGTCGGCACAAACTTCTTGTCGATCTTCTTCACATAGTCGCGGTCCTGGATCGTATTGATGATCGACGCGTACGTCGAAGGCCGCCCAATCCCGCGCTCCTCCAGCATCTTCACCAGGCTCGCCTCGTTGAACCGCGGCGGCGGCTGGGTAAACTTCTGCTCCGAATTCACCGCAATCTTCTCCAGCGTCTGCGCCGCCGTCAACTCCGGCAGGATCGTGTCCTCCGATCCGCCCTCCCACACCCTCTGGAATCCATCGAACTTCAGCACGCTCCCCGTCACGCGGAAGTCATACGTCCGCTCCGCCTTCGCAGTAATATCCACCGTCGTCTGGTCGAAGATCGCCGGCGTCATCTGGCTCGAAACAAACTTCTGCCAGATCAGCTTGTACAGCTTGTACTGCTCTTCGCTCAAGCTGGCGCGAATCGAATCCGGCGTAAAGTCCACCCGCGTCGGACGGATCGCCTCATGCGCGTCCTGCGCCTGCGCCTGCCGCTTGCCCGCAAACTCATTCGCCTTCTCCGGCAGATATTTCTTGCCCAGCTTCGCAATAAACTCTCGCGCCTCCGCAATCGCATCCGGCGAAACGCGCGTCGAGTCGGTCCTCATATATGTAATCAGTCCGACCGTCCCCTCCTTGCCAATCTCCACGCCCTCATACAATCGCTGCGCCACGCCCATCGTCCGCCGCACGTTGAAGCCCAGTTTGCTCGCTGCGTCCTGTTGCAGCTTGCTGGTGATATACGGAGCCGTCGGGTTCGCCCGCCGCTCCTTCTTCTCCACCCCGCGCACACTCCACTTCGCGCGCTCCAACTCGGCCACCACCTCCGCGACAGCCTCCCCGTCCGGCAGCGCGCTGGAAAGAAACTGCTCTTTGCCCTCTGCATCGACTCCGTTCGAAACCCGCGCCGCCACTCCATCCACGCCCACAAACTTCGCCGTGAACTCCTCGCTCTTCGCCGTCTTCAGCTGCGCATCGATGTTCCAGTACTCCACCGGCTTGAAATCGTTGATCTCCTGCTCGCGCTCCACAATCAGACGCAGAGCCACCGTCTGCACCCGCCCCGCGCTCAGCCCGCGCCGCACCTTCTCCCACAGCAGCGGCGAGACCTGATAGCCCACCAGCCGGTCCAGAACCCTCCGCGTCTGCTGCGCGTCCACCAGGTTCTCATCAATCTCCCGCGAGTGCGCAAACGCCGCCTTCACCGCCTTCTGCGTAATCTCGTTGAACGTCACTCGCCGCAGCTTGCTCTTGTCCTTCATCACCGGCAACAACTGCATCGCCAGGTGCGCCGCTATCGCCTCGCCCTCGCGGTCCGGGTCAGGCGCAAGATACACAAAGTCCGCCTTCGCCGCCAGCTTCTTCAGCCGCTCCACCACCTTTTCCTTGCCCGGAGAAACAATCAGCGTCGGCTCAAACGTCCTGTGCTCAAGTTCCACTCCAATGTCGTTCTTCGGCAGGTCCATGATGTGCCCGATCGAGGCCTCCACCACATACTCGCTGCCCAGATATTTATTGATCGTCTTCGCCTTCGCCGGCGATTCCACGATCACAAGTGACTTTGCCATTCGTCCCCTTCAATTCAAATTCCGATTGCCACGCGGCAATCCCTGTCTTCGTCCATCGTTCCATTAGCGAACCTAACATGGAACCGCAAAAAAATGCGAACCCACCCGCCCCGGCAAAAACTCCGGCGCCAGTCGAGAATCTACACCCATAGACTCCCCCACCACAAATCCGTCTCACCCCGCTTACCCAAAAATTGAGCGATGAATCGATCCCATTCGTTGTCATCCGGCCATGAGCGAAGCCCATTTGAAATCGTCATTCTGGCGCAGCCAGAATCTCTGTATTCATTTGTCGTTGTCTGTTCTTTTGTCATTCCGCAGCGAAGCGGAGGAATCTGCTTCTGCACTTTTTGTTTGTCATTCTGAGCGCAGCGAAGAATCCCCGCATTTCGCTTTTGCACTTGCTCTTGCCGTTGTCTGTTCTTGCTGTCATCCTGAGCGCGTCTTTAGAGCGCGAAGGCCCCCGACGAAGCTCGCCCCGCCAATACCGCCTGGACCTTTCTCCCAACAAAGCCACCGTTGTCTGTTCTCAATCCGCGCTCGTCTTCACCCTCAGAAGCACCGCACGTAATTCTTCCCCGGCATCTGCTTCACCCGTCCGCGCAGCTCCAGCTCGAACAGCGCCGTAAAGATCTCCGCCGACCCCAGCGTTCCTTCCAGCCCCTCGATCAGCTCGTCGAGTTGCACCGACTCATCCCGCCGCAGCTTCTCCAGCACCACCCGTTCAGCCTCCGGCATCGGCTTCTCGTCTTCAAATAGAGATGCGCTCCCGCCCGCCTTCGATTCAATCTGCCCCGCCGCCTCCATCTCTTCTTCCAGTTGCAATCGGATCTGCGTCGGCAGGTCCTCCCAGATGTCCTCCCACGTCGCGGTCAGCTTCGCTCCCTGCTTGATCAGCGTATTCGGCCCCCACGCAATCTTGTTGGTCACATTCCCCGGCACGGCGTATACATCCCTGTTTTGCTCCATCGCGCAGCGCGCCGTTATCCGTGTACCCGAGTACTCGCCGCCCTCCACCACCAGCACGCCCACGCTCATCCCGCTCAGTATCCTGTTGCGCAGAGGAAAGTTCTGCGGCGCGGGAAACGTCCCCAGCGGATACTCGCTGACGATCGCCCCCCCGCTCGCCACAATCCGCTCCGCCAGTTTTTTATTCTCCTTCGGATACACCACATCGATCCCTGTCCCCCACACCGCCACCGTCAACCCATTCGCATCCAGCGCGCCCTTGTGCGCCGCCGAGTCCACGCCCCGCGCCATCCCGCTCAGGATCGTCATCCGCCGGTTCGCCAGATCGCGCGCCAGCATCTCCGCCATTCCCGATCCGTACGGCGTAGGATGCCGCGTTCCCACCACCGCAATCCCCGGCCGCTCCAGCAGCTTTGCGTCGCCGCGAACCCACAGCACCGCCGGCGGATCGTAGATCTGCAACAGCCGCCCCGGATAAGCCGCGTCCTCGCGCGTCAGAAAAAATCCACCCGCCTCCGCAACCTGCTTCGCCTCTTTCTCCGCCGCCGCCCGCGCCCTCCCATCGGCCACAAACTGCGCCGCCTTGGCCGGCATCCCCGCCGCCTCCAGCTCCGTCAGCGAAGCCTCGAACACCCGCTCCGCCCCGCGAAAAGCACGCGCCTCCCCACCAGTACCATCCCCTCCCAGCCGCTCCATCGCCCGCGCAATCCGTGTCGGCCCCATCTCCGGAGTCAGAGCCAGCGCCATCCACCCCAGCCGCCCCACCTCGTCCCTCTTCAGCGCATCCCGCTCCGCGTCGCTGGCTATCGTCATATCACTCCGTAACATCACTCCCAGATGAAAACCTGCGTCCGAGGGAGATTATCATGTTACTCAATGGCCGAATTGAAAAATCTCTCGCCCAGCAACGAATCCTCCGCAGGACGTTGCCTTGGATTGGTTGGCGGCTTGGGCGTAGGTGCCACGGTCCACTACTATCGTGAACTGGCCGCTGCTCACGCCACGCGCGGATGCGCCCTCGACACCGTCATCGTCCACGCCGACATAGGCCTCCTCATGAAGCTCGTCGCCGTCAGCGATACCGCCGGCATGGCACGTTACCTCGCGCGCATCATCCACCGCATGTCAGCGGCCGGAGCGCAGATCGCCGCCATTCCCGCCATCACTCCACAGATCTGCGCCGCCGAGCTCGCCCTGCTCTCTCCCATCCCCCTGGTCAGTCCCATCGACGCAACCCTCCAATCCATCCGCGCCCGAGGCATCCGGCGCGTCGCTCTCTTCGGCACCCGCTTCACCATCGAGACAAAGATGTTTGGTCAGCTCATCGATGTCGAAGTCGTCACACCCCACCCAGTCGAGATCGAAATGATTCACAGCATCTATGTCGCTCTTGCAACCTCTGGCAGCGCCGACCAGGCTCAATTCCAAGCCCTCCGCGGAATCGCACACACCCTCATCGAGCGCGACCGCGTAGACACCGTCATCCTCGCCGGAACCGATCTCTGCCTGCTCTTCAACCAGGCCAATACCGACTTCCCCCACATCGACGCCGCCCGAGTTCATCTCGATGAGATCATGCGCCAACTCTTCGCTGCCCCCGCGAAAGACAGCAGCGCATAAACTAATCTCTTGCCCCATCCCGCCCCATCCCGCCTGCGCGTAGCCGCCATCGACTTCCTCAATCCCGCGCCCCTCATGTGGGACTTCGACCACCCCCCGCTCGCCTCCACTCTCGCCGCCCGCTACCAGGTCCACTCCACCCAACCCGCGCAGTGCGCCGTCGAACTCCTCGAAGGCCGCGCCGACCTCGGCCTCATCCCCATCGCCTCGCTCACCCCCTCGCTCGCCATCGTCTCCGGCTGCGCCATCGCATCCCTCGACCGCGTCCGCTCCATTCAGCTCATCATTAAATTAAATAACTCGCCCGCAGATGACATCGACCGCGTCCTCGCCCGTGTCCGCACTATCGCCGCAGACACCGCATCCCGCAGCTCACTCGCCTACGCCCAAATCCTCTTCCGCAAATTCATCGGCACCGCGCCTCAATTTCTCCCCGCGCCCGCCGACCCCATCGACATGCTCACCCACGCCGACGCAGCCCTGCTCATCGGCGACCCCGCGCTCATCGCCCAGGAGTCTCGTACCCAGATCGAAGCCGCCGTCGGCCCATGCCTCTGGCTCGACCTCGCCCACGAGTGGCACGCCCGCACTAAACTCCCCTGGGTCGCCGCCGTCTGGGCCGTCCGCCCCGAATCCCTCGCCGCCTCATCCATCACCCCAGCCCAGCTCACCGCAGACCTTCAGCTCTCCCGCGATCACGGCCTCGCCAACATCGACCAGCTTGTCGCCGAATGGACCCCGCGCATCGCCATCCCACCGGAGACCATCCGCCACTACCTCACCCGCAACATCCACTACACCCTCTCGCCCGACTGCGTCGCCGCCATCCAGCTCTTCCGCAGCCACGCCGCCGAAGCCAGCCTCCTGCCCCCGCTCCCCACCCTCCGCTTCCTCTAGTTGTTTTTCCCAACAACCAACAACCAGCAACCAGCAACCTTTCTTTCACATCTCCCACTGCAACAGTGTCGCCGCCACGGTGAATCCAGCCCCTGCGCTGGCCAGCAGAACCAGGTCGCCCTTCTTCAGCCGGCCCTCTTCCATTGCCGTCTGCATCGCCATTGGGATGGTTGCCGCCGTCGTATTGCCAAAGCGGTCGATGTTGATGATCACCCGTTCCACCGGCAGTCCCAGCCGCTCCGCCGTCGACAGAATGATCCGCTTGTTCGCCTGGTGCGGAATGAAGCAATCGACGTCCTTGCCGGTCAGTCCGTTATTTGCCAGCACCGACTCGGTCGCCTCTGCCATCTTGCGCACCGCAAACTTGTACACTGCGGGCCCGTCCTGGTGGACGTAGTGCATCTTCTTCGCCACCGTCTCGGCCGACGGTGGATTCAGGCTCCCGCCTCCCGGCATGTACAGCGATCCCGCGCCCGTCCCATCGATCTCGTGCCAGTAGTCGATCAGCCCCACCTCGCCTGCCGCGCACGGCTCCAGCAGCACTGCGCCCGCCCCGTCCCCGAAGATCACACACGTCGTCCGGTCCGTATAGTCGATGATCGAGCTCATCGTGTCCGCGCCCACCACCATCACCTTCTTGTGCGCCCCCGTCTCCACCAGCTTCGCGCCCACCTGCAGCGCGTAGGGAAATCCCGAACACGCCGCCGACAGGTCGAACCCCCACGCCCCCTTCGCCCCAATCTTCTCCTGGATCAGGCACGCCGTCGCCGGGAACAGCATGTCCGGCGTCACCGTCGCCACCACGATCACCTCAACCTCGCTCGCCTCGATGCCTCGCGCCGCCAGGCACCGCCGAGCCGCCTCCGCGCCCAGGTCGCTCGTCGCCACCCCCTTGTCCACGATGTGCCGTTCACGGATTCCCGTCCGCTCCGTGATCCATTTGTCGTTGGTCGCCACCATCGTCTCCAGGTCGGCATTGGTCAGCAGCCGCGGAGGAACATACGTCCCCACCGAACTGATCTTCACCCTCACGCTCTCGTGCGCCTTCAACGTCAAACTCAATCCATCACCTCGCTGTCTCTTCTGGGCCAACTCGGCCCCGAATCATTCTCTCCGACCCGCGCCCCAAGAACAAGTGCCGGTAACAATACGGCTGTCATCCTGACCGGAGCGCGAAATCGGGATCCCCGGCGAAATTGTTCGCTGGGGGGAAGAAGCGCGCAGTCGAAGGACCCCGATGGACTCCAACCCACCACAAAATCCTGTCCCTTTCTCCCGCGAACCACCCGCCTTTGTCCTTCGGAGGGAGCGCAGGGCTTTAGCCCTGCGAAAAATAGCCAACCGAAGAAAAGGGCTTTAGCCCCGGATTTCTTTCCACCCACGCGCCACGGGCGCCTCAAATTGTTCGGTGGGGACAATCCCGGCCAGCCCGTCGTCAACCAACAACCAACAACCAGCAACCAACAACCAACAACCGCATTAAAAAGTACCGGGCGACCTACTGCGCCCGTAATGACCCGTTGCCGTTGCTTCCTTCCGGACCTGGCGGGGTTGGCGGGATTACGTCGCGTAGGGCCCGGCACACCCCAAGTCTACCATCCTCCCTAATTCTGCATCCAACCCCTCAGGCCCTTGATTCGGTCGCTACAAAATCCTCTCTTGAACGGAGTCTTCCATGCTTCTTACAATTCTTCTCATCGTCCTGATCTTCGGCTTCGGCTTTGGCGGCTACCGCATGGGCCCGGGCCTCGGCTACTACGGCGGAGGCGGTCTCTCGCTCGTCCTCCTCATCGTGCTCATCGTCCTCCTCCTGCGCTGACCCGCAGGGTGTCCCGCTCATAGCAACCCGGCGCTGCATTCATGGCGCGTGCCCCATCTTCGCCGCGGTCTCATCGCGGCTAAGGTCGGGTTCCGAGTTTGCTTCACTCCCACCCTCCGCAGTACCCTCACTCCATGCCTCGCCTCGCCCTCGTCGTCCTCCTCCTCGCCCTCCCCATCCACGCCGCCGACGTCCACATCCGCGTTGATCCCGCCGCTCCGCCCGCCGCGCCCGGCAACGAAGACCGAGCCACATTTCCCACCATCCAGAACGCCCTCGACCACCACCCCTTCGCCACGCCCAACCGCAACGGCTCTCCGGGCCGAGTCTTCATCGAGATCGTCCCCGGCACCTACCACGAGCGCGTCATCATCACCCAGAACCACCCCAACATCACCCTCCTCGGCCTCGGAAAATCCCCCTCCGACGTTGTCATCACCAACTCCCTCAACGCCAAGTCCGCCGGTGGCACCTTCTTCACCGAGACCCTCGAGATCAACGGCGCGAACTTTGAAGCCGACAATCTCACCATCGAGAACGCCGCCGGTAATACCGGCCAGGCCGTCGCGGTAGCCAACCGCAGCGACCGCTCCATCTTCAAGCACTGTCGTCTCCTCGGCCATCAGGACACGCTCTTCGCCGACTTCGGCCGCCAGTACTACGTCGACACCTATATCGAGGGCGGCGTCGACTACATCTTCGGCAACGCCGCCGCCGTCTTCGACCACACCGAACTCCACTCCAACGGCCCCGGCTTCGTCACCGCCCAGTCCCGCACCTCCGCCGCGCAGACCACCGGCTTCGTCATCCTCAACTCCCGCGTCACCAGCGGCCTCGAACCCTCCGCTCCGCCGATGGACCCCGCCACTCCCGGCGCCCGCTCCTCCGCCTCCGCGCACAACACCATCGGCCTCGGCCGTCCCTGGCGCGCCTACGCCCGCGTCGTCTACATCTCCACCGAACTCCCCGCCGACCTCAACCCCGCCGGCTGGAACAACTGGTCCAACCCCGCCAACGAGTCCACCGCCTTCTTCGCCGAATTCAACTCCACCGGCCCCGGCGCGTCTCCCGCCACGCGAGTCCCGTGGTCCCACCAGCTCACCCGCGCCCAGGCCGCAAAGTTCCTCCCCGCCCGCTTCCTCTCCGGCCCTCCCTCCGGCCCATCCCACTGGAACCCCATCGCCGCCGCCGCCAAGCTCCCCTGAGCAATCCGGCCGTCGCAATCCGATCCTAGCCATTGACATACGATAATAATCGTACTACAGTGCTTGGTATGGTCCGCCGAGCAACCCACACGCCCGTCACGCAAGAATCGAGGCTCCGCACGATGAACGAACGTCCCGCCCGCAAGCCTGTTCGCCGCACAAATCTCTTCCTCGCCACCGCCCTCCTCGTCCTTGCCGCTCCGGCCCTGCTCGCGCAGCCACCCGCCCCGCCCGCCGCGCCCACCCCGCCGAATGCCACGCCCG
>Ga0302274_10005438_pt1 | contig 10794 bp, 7 predicted proteins | sample III_Bog_N2_1_FD_198755 | JGI IMG/M metagenome (GOLD analysis project Ga0302274, IMG submission 198755) | Peat permafrost microbial communities from Stordalen Mire near Abisko, Sweden - III_Bog_N2_1 | ecosystem: Environmental > Terrestrial > Soil > Wetlands > Peat | place: Sweden: Abisko...
CATATTGGACGGAAGGACCGGATAGTGCGGTCAAGACGGAATACGTGTAAGACGCCTATTATCTATCGTGTGTCAATGGAATCAATGGGATGCAATATTTTATGGCGGAGAGGGGGAGATTCGAACTCCCGATAGCCTTGCGACTATGTCTGATTTCGAGTCAGGTGCATTCAACCGGGCTCTGCCACCTCTCCGCGTTTTTGCTGCCTCTTGCCGTCAAGACCTCAAATGCGCGCGGCTCTTGCGTGCGGCCTTGAGGCGACGGGCGCTGATTGCTCCTTCCATTCCCGATGAACCGCGTACCTGGAACCCTGAAACAGGACCCAGATAGCGCAGTGACAGGACGCAAGCGGCACAGATTCATTTTATCGGCAATACGCTTCGCTTGCAATGCAGATTGGCACTGGCCGCACGAAATGCGTCTGCTATGGCCGAATGTTTGTTGCGCGAAGACGTGAGCCGACCCAGCGCAACGGCAGGCAGGGGAACGGATCGAGCAAAACCTGCTTGATGCTGAGAGTTTGGAAGCGTACGACTCAGACAGTGTCACTTCGGGGCGCAGCTCGGGGATGAAAAGCTCCGAAAATCATTTCTCTTGACAGGATATGTTCTTGGTTCTATAAATGACCAATAGTCATATATGCCCTACGTTCAGATACCGGTCTGCTCGGGGCTTAGCGATGACGGAGGAAAGAGATGAAAACCGGCACTTCAATTCAGCCTCCAGCGTTCCCTGCGGCGCTCGGCTTGGAGAATCTGCCTCATCTGCAGGGCATGGGACGCCGCCAGCGCCGTGCTGCCGAGACGCGCCTTCGGCTGTTCCGGAGCGCGCTCCAACTCTTTGCCGAGCGGGGATTCGCCAACGTTAGAGTGGAAGAGATTACGGAGGCCGCGGATGTTGGCAAAGGAACCTTTTTCAACTATTTTGAGAGCAAAGATCACGTGCTGGGCGTAATGGCCGAGATTCAGCTTGGCAAAGTGCGAGAAGCCCTGGCGCTGGCCGAAGACCCCGAACAGACAACGTACTCTGTGCTGCACCACCTGTTCCATCGCGCCGCTGAAGAGCCGGGACGCAGCCCCGATCTTGCTCGGGCGATGATCTCCTCATTTCTTGCGAGCGAGGCAGTTCGCAAGATTGTCAAACACAATATGCAAGAAGGCCGCAGGATGGTCGCGGAGGTTGTGGCCGCTGGGCAGAAGCGCAGAGAGATTGACCCTGGCTTGAAAAAGGAACAGGTGGCGATTCAGGTGCTGCAGACGTTCATGGGAACCGTGCTGTTTTGGTCGCTGCATGAGAAGCCCGCGCTCGATGTTTGGATTGAAGACAGCTTTCAACACTTCTGGAGAGGGATCTGCGTCTCCGGTCAAGGGCAGAAACCATGAAACAGCGATTTTGCATTGCAGGTTATATATGGATAGCTGGCCTGGCTGCGGGCATGACGGCAGTGGCGCAGCAACCGGCGTCCTACCGGCTCACGCTCCAGGACGCAATCCACAAAGCGCTTCAGGCCAATCTGAGCGTGCTGGCCGCCGGCACAAGGGTTGAAGAAGCGGAAGGCACGCGTATGCGCCGCCTGTCGGCCGCGTTGCTTCCGCGTGTGAGCGCACAGACCTATGCCAATGTGCAGAACCGTGATTTGCGTGCTTTTGGGATTTCGTTGCCTGGAATGCCGGAAGTGGTTGGGCCGTTTTCCAACTACGATTTTCGCGTATATGCGCAGCAGAATGTGATCGATCTCGGAAGTTATCGCGAGCTCAAGGCGAGTGAGCGCGCACTTGATGCAGGGAAGATGGATGAACGTGATGCGCGTGATCTGATTGTGCGCGCTGTTGCGGCACTTTATCTGAACGCGCAATCGGCTGAGGCGCGCGCCGATGCTGCTCAATCGCGCGTGACTGATTCGAACGCGCTGTATAAGCTGGCCAAAGACAAGCATGACGCTGGAACCGCAACGGGTGTGGACGTGCTGCGCGCGCAGGTGCAACTGGCCAACGACCGGCAGGCGCTGTTAGTGGCACAGAACCAGACCAAGCAGGCGCTGCTGGAGTTGGCGCGCAATCTGGGCATGAGTCCGGGGACGCTATTGGAACTCGCCGAGTCGCTGAATTATCGGCCCTTGAATCAGCCTGAGATTGAAACCCTTGCGCCGGCGGCTCTGCTCAGCCGCGCCGACTATCTTTCCTTGGCAAGCCAGCGTCAGGGCCTGGTCGAGCAGCAGCGCGCCAATCACGCGCGCTCTTATCCGAAGCTGAGCATCAACGGTAACATCGGCGAAATCGGACGCAGCATCGGCAGCGTTCAAACCACAGGCCTGATTCAAGGCCAGATTGATTTCACGCTTTTCGACCGCGATCGCGGCGGCGAAGCACAAGAGCTGGCCAGCCGCGTGAAGCGCATCGACGATCAGATTGCCGATCTGCGCCGCGGCATTGAAGAAGACCTACGCGCGTCGTTGCTGAATCTGGACTCTGCGAACGAGCAAGTGGCCGTGGCCAGAGAGGGCGAGGAGTTGGCGCAGCGCGAGCTGGAAATGGCGCAGGATCGTTTTCAACAGGGAACGGCCAACAATGTCGAGGTGATTACGGCTCAAGATGAGTTAGCCCGTGCCGAGGAGAACTACATTCTTGCCGTCTCCAGTCATGTGGACGCAAAGTTTGCGCTGGCGCGCTCCACGGGCGATACAGAGAAGAACATTCTTGAGTTCATGGGAAATCCATAAACGGCCTTGACGGCGGGACTGAAATCGTTAGCCGCACATGCGAGGGTTGAAGTTATGAAGCGAGTTATTCCAATTGTGATTCTTCTGGCCGCGGTTGTTGCGGCAGGAGTTTACTACTATCCGCGCCTGTTCAGGAAGCCGGCGCCCGTCAATCAACTCACGCTCTCCGGCAACATTGAGGCGCATGAGAGCCTGGTGGGCTTCAAGGTGCCGGGGCGCATTGTAGAGCTGCCCGTTGAAGAGGGTCAGCAAGTGGTGCAGGGCGCGCTGCTCGCTCGCCTTGACGACGCCGACTACAAACAGCGGGTGAGCATAGATGAGGCCGCTGTGCGCGTGCGCGATTCGAGTCTTGCGCTCACGCTGGCCGGGACGCGGCATCAGGAAGTGAAGGCGGCGCAGCAAACCATGCTTGATGCCGAGGCTGATCTGAACGAGAAGAAGATTGATAATGAGCGTGCCGGGAGACTTTTTGCCAAAGACGAGGTTTCGGCGCAGGATCGCGACCTAGCCGCGACCGCGCTGAAACGGGCCGAGGCAATTTTTAATGCGGCACAGCAGCGTTACAACGAAGCCGTCGAGGGCAGCCGTAAGGAAGACATTGCCATTGCGCGCGCCAATCTCAATCAAGCCGGCGCTGACCTGGGCCTCTCGCGAGTGAATCTAAGCTACACGGTTTTACACGCTCCTTTTGCGGGTGTGGTGACGGTGCGCCAGGCGGAGTTGGGCGAGGTCGTGTCGTCCGGCTCTCCGGTGATTACGCTCTCTGACCTTGACCACATCTGGCTGCGTGCCTACGTCGCAGAAACTGATCTAGGCAAGATTCACTGGGGTCAGGATGCGACCGTCACCGCCGACACCTATCCCGGCAAGCAATACCACGGGCGTATCTCATTCATTTCGCAGGATGCCGAGTTCACGCCCAAAAGCGTGCAGACCTACAAGGAGCGGGTCACGCTTGTCTACCGCATCAAGATCGACATCGACAATCCGAGTCATGAACTGAAGCCGGGAATGCCAGCCGACGCTCACATCGATTTGGCCTCTGGCAAACAGGCTGGGATCCCATCCGCGGCGGTTCCGGCCAAACAATGACAGACGATCTCCAATCCGCGATTCTAGCCGATGGTTTGACAAAGAGCTTTCCCGGCGTGCGAGCAGTCGACGCTTTGAGCTTTGATGTGCGCGCCGGAGAGATCTTCGGCCTGGTCGGTCCCGACGGGGCAGGGAAGACGACCACGTTGCGCATGTTGGCGGGGATCATGCCGATGGATGCGGGCAAGGCTCGGGTCGCGGGATTTGATGTGACGCGCGATCCGGAGGGCGCCAAGCACGGTCTCAGTTATATGCCGCAGCGTTTCGGGCTTTACGAAGACCTCATAGTGGATGAGAACATTCGTTTCTACGCGGATTTGTTCGGCGTGAAACGAGCCGAGCGCGCTGAGCGGTCAGCGCAACTGTTGGAGGCCGCAGGCATGAGTGAATTTCGTGCGCGGCTGGCCGGCAAGCTCTCTGGAGGCATGAAGCAGAAACTTGGCCTGGTGTGCGCACTCATTCACAAGCCCAAAGTAATTCTGCTCGATGAGCCAACCACCGGTGTCGATCCCGTTTCCCGGCGCGACTTCTGGCGGATTCTCTACGAACTGGCTGCGGAAGGCGTGGCGATTCTTACTTCGACCGCTTACCTCGACGAGGCCGAGCGATGCCATCGGGTTCTTCTGCTTCATCAAGGCAAGGTGCTGTTCTGCGACACGCCGGAGAATCTCAAGGCCGGGTTTGGGAAAGGCGTGTTATCGATTACCGCGACGGAACCGCGCCTGTTGCGCAGCGAGCTTGATGGAGCAGCGGGAATTTCGAGCCTTATGCTCACCGGCGACGGAATTCATGTGGTGGTGGACGATGCGGCGCGTCGCACTCCAGAGTATGAGGCTCGGCTCAAGCGCGCCAACATTCCCTTCGATACTATTCTGCAGGTCGAGCCATCCATTGAAGATTTGTTCGTCGATGCGATTAGTGCGGGAGTTGCCTCTCATGCCTGAGACCAGCAATTCGGTTGTCGTCGAGAGCCTCGTGAAGAGGTTTGGGGATTTTATCGCCGTAGACCGCATCAATCTCGAAGTGCGCAAAGGCGAGGTCTTCGGCTTTCTGGGACCGAACGGCGCGGGTAAGTCAACGACGATCCGCATGTTGTGCGGCCTGCTCAAACCCACTTCGGGACACGCTTCGGTCGCGGGATTCGATGTAAGCCGCGAGCCTGAGTTAGTGCGACAGAACATTGGTTATATGTCGCAAAAGTTTTCCCTCTACAACGACCTGAAAGTAATTGAGAACATAAGATTGTTTGCCGGACTCTATAGTGTTCCCTCAAATCAACTCAAAGAACGGATTGAATGGGCGCTCTCCATGGCCAATCTCAAAGGTCAGGAGAATCTGATCACGGGTACGCTGCCCGGGGGGTGGAAGCAGCGGCTAGCGCTGGGTTGCGCTGTGCTGCACCGGCCGCCTGTCATCTTTCTCGATGAGCCCACCTCCGGTGTTGATCCCATCACGCGGCGACAGTTTTGGGATTCGATTCAACAGATGGCCGAGACGGGAGTTACTGTTTTTGTAACTACGCATTACATGGAAGAAGCCGAATACTGTAACCGTCTTGCGCTGATCTTTCGCGGAAAGATTGTGGCGCTGGGAACGCCCTCCGAGCTGAAGCGCGATTCGATGAAGGGCAAGATTCTCCTGGTCGAGTGCGATCCGCTGGGCGCGGCGGTGGAAGCGCTGCAATCGGCGCCGGACGTCATGGATGCAGCGGTCTTCGGTAACGCGCTGCATCTCGTGGTGAAAGATGCAGCCGTCGCCCTTCCGCAGCTCAAGAGTTATCTGACCGACCATAACATCTCTGTAACTCGCATGGAAGAGATTCGCCCCAGTCTGGAAGATGTTTTTGTGTCGCTCACAACAAGCCGAGAAGCGGCAGAGGAGCGCAAGCCATGAGCCTGACTCGTCTGGTTGCCATCGCGCGGAAAGAGCTTGTGCAGATTTTGCGCGATGCGCGCAGTCTCATCATTGTCGTCCTGATGCCCGCGGTGCTGGTGCTGCTTTTCGGATACGGCGTCAATCTTGACCTCAAGGGACTGCCCGTGTATGTGTTTGACCGCGATGGCAGCCAGCAGAGTCAGGACCTGCTCAGGCACTTTCAAGCCAGCGAATACTTTCATATCGAGCATGTGGTCGGAAGCTATCCCGAGTTGACCCGCGCGCTGGACGATGGCCACGCGAAGATGGGGATTGTGATTCCGTGGGATTTCTCTCAGCGTCTGCGCGACGGTCGGCCGGTCGAGGTGCAGGCGCTCGTGGATGGGTCAGATGACAATACGGCCAATGTGCTCATCGGTTACTCGCAAGCTGTGGTTCAGGGCTATTCGGCTGAGGTGCAGATCGACTGGCTGCGCGAACGCGGACTATCAATTCAGCCGGCTGCGATGAGCGTGGAGACGCGCACATGGTACAACGAAGACCTGGAAAGCAGCGCCTTCATTATCCCTGGCGTGCTGGCTTTGGTGATGTCGGTGATCGGCGCGTTTCTCACCTCGCTTACCATCGCGCGGGAGTGGGAACGAGGCACGATGGAGCAGCTCATTTCTACGCCCGTGACCGCGATGGAGATCATGCTCGGCAAGTTGGCGCCTTACTTTGTGCTGGGAATGTTTGACACAGTTATCAGCGCGCTGATCGCGATTTATTGGTTTGACGTGCCATTTCGCGGCTCGTGGGTCACGCTGATGGTTGCATCGGCCATGTTCCTGATTGTGGTTCTCTCGATGGGATTCTTAATCTCTGTGCTGGCCAAGAGCCAGTTCGCGGCCAGTCAGATTGCGCTGCTGATTACCTTTCTTCCGGCGTTTCTGCTGTCGGGATTTCTGTTTTCGATTGAACAGATGCCTATTGCGCTGCAATGGATCACACGCATTCTTCCTGCGCGCTACTACGTTTCGGTGCTCAAGAAGATCTTTCTCAAAGGAACGCCCGCACATCTTCTTTACGCGGACCTGGTTCCACTGGCTGTCTTCACATTCGTGCTGGCGCTGCTGGCTACGCGCAGCTTCCACAAGAGGCTGGAATAAAGGGAGAGCTGATGTTTGCGCGGTTGAAGCAAATGTTGATCAAGGAATTTATCCAGGTCTTCCGCGATAAGCGGACGCGCTTCATCCTCATTGGCCCGCCCATTATTCAGATGATGGTTTTTGGTTACGCAGCAACTTATGAAATTCATCATGTGCCGACTGTGGTGCTTGATCTGGATCACAGCCAGGAGAGCCGCGAACTGGTTTCGCGCTTCACATCGAGCCCCTACTTTGACGTGCAACAGCAGCTCACGGATTCGCGCCAGCTTGGCAATTTGATCGAGCAAGGAAAAGCTACCGTCGGGCTGGAGATTGATGCCGGCTTTGCGCAGAAGCTGCGCGGCGGGCAGACCGCCCCGCTTCAGGTAATCGTGGACGCGACCAACTCGAACACCGCGTTGATTGCTTCCGGCTACATTTCACAGATCGCGTTGGGTTTTGCGCGCGAATATCAGAGAGACCGCATTTATCGCATCGCGCCGCAGTTGACAGAGGTGATGCCGTCGGTCGAACTGGCGCCGCGGCCGTGGTACAACCCCGACCTCAGAAGCCGCTGGTTCTTCGTGCCGGGAATCATCGGCAGCCTGACAGTAGTGCTGGTGGTGACACTGACCGCCTTCGCCGTGGTGCGCGAGCGCGAGATCGGGACGCTGGAACAGATCATGGTCACGCCGATTCGGCCAGCCGAGTTCATCCTGGGCAAGACGCTGCCGTTTTTTCTCATAGGCCTCTTCGATGTCACGCTGATTGCCGTGGTTGGCTCGCTATGGTTCCAGGTACCGTTTCGCGGTAACGTTGCCGTGCTGGCGCTGGGCGCTGTTTTTTTCCTTCTGTGCATGCTGGGCGTGGGCCTGCTGATTTCCACTGTCTCCGCCACGCAACAGCAGGCGATGGTGACGGCGTTCTTTTTCATTATGCCAACGATTACTTTCTCCGGCTTCGGGTTTCCCATCAGCACCATGCCGCACTGGATGCAGATTTGCAGCTATGCGATTCCGCTTCGCTATTTTTTGGTAGTCATTCGCGGGACCTATCTTAAGGGGGTGGGGATGGATATTTTATGGCCGCAGATGGCCGCTATGGCCGGTCTCGGCGTCGCCTTGCTTACGGCGGCCATTCTTCGTTTCCACAAGGCGCTCGACTGAGGAACAGCTCGTTGATGTACCTTTTAACTGTTGGGTTTGTTTTCCCATCCTAGCTGCAAGAACAATAGCGCGGCTAGGATGGGGCACCCGCATTGAGTTTTGTGGTTTCCCACCCATTCGCAAAGAACGCGAATGGATGGGGCACGGAAGGTTTTCAGGCACCCGACCCGTTGAAGGTGGTTTCCCAGGTCTCAAAATCGAGACCTGGGCCACCCAGCAGCGTATTTGGAGTACGGTTTCCTATGATGGAATTCCATATAGCTCGGAAGGCGCGTGAACGGTACGGCTTCGCGGAGTCGCTGTTTTCCTACACAGGGAACGTGGTTTTCGCCAATGTGACCGCCTGCCGCGAGTTTGCGCATCGCATCAACCAGGTTCGCGACGTTGAAAAGCATCCCGAGCAGGCGGTTCATGCCGGCCAGCTTTATGCCATGGGGCTGATCGACGAGGCCAGCCATGTCCTGATGGCGCGATACCGAGAGCAGTTCGATCCCACGGTAATGACCAACGCGCTGGAGTTTTTTTCCGCGAAGGTGGGCGCGGATGCTCTGGACGCAATGCTTCTCGCCTTTGTCGTGCAATTTCCCGGCATTTCGGTCATCCGCGGCATTGAAACGCCGCGCCAATGGCTGGAGAAGGGAAGCGGTGAAACTTCGCATCGCGCCGCTGCGCTGGAAGAGTTGCTGCTGCTGTGGACAGCCAACCGCAATGAGGCGTTTCAACCGTTCGGGGAGCTCTTCGAAGAAAAAACTCTCGCCGCAAAGACCGTTTACCGCCAGGTCACGAAGCAGTTGCCTGACTATTTCGCCACGCGTCCGCTGATTCCCTTGCCGAACGCCAAGCCGATGAACCTGTTGGAGTTGCTGCGCGCACCTGCCGTGGGCGCGCCTCGCTCGCTGGCCGATCAGCTTGCCCTTATCCGTAAGCTCTGGAAGCCGCTGCTGGGCGATAGCCTGGAGCAGTTGCTGCTGATTGCCGGCGAGATTCTGCACGAGGAAGAGCTGGCCATCTGGATGCAGTTCAACCCGCCCGGCGCTGCCGCCCAGCGCCGTCGAGGGCAAAAGCACGGGATTGTCGCCAGCGCGGAAGTGCCAGTTTTCGGCGATCAGCTCCACGAATATGAAAAGTTCTCGCCGGACACGGCCTGGATGCCCACCGCTGTGCTGATCGCCAAGAGCACCTACGTTTGGCTGGCGCAGATGAGCAGGCAATACGGCCGCAACATCTCCAAACTTGACGAGATACCAGACGAGGAACTGGCGCTTCTCGCGCACCGCGGGCTGAATTCACTTTGGTTGATCGGAGTCTGGGAGCGCAGCCGCGCTTCGAAGACCATCAAGCAGCTTTGCGGCAACTCGGATGCCGTGGCCTCGGCTTATTCACTCTTTGACTACGCGATTGCAGAAGACCTGGGCGGCGAGGCAGCTTACGTGAACCTGCGCGACCGTGCTTACAGGCATGGAATTCGCCTGGCCAGCGACATGGTTCCGAACCACATGGGGATTGACTCGCCCTGGGTTGTGGAGCATCCGGATTGGTTCATCTCCCGACCGGAGCCGCCTTATCCCGCCTACAGCTTCAACGGTCCCGATCTCTCGCACGATGGGCGCGTGGAGATAAAAATCGAGGACCACTATTTCGATCAGTCGGACGCCGCCGTGGTCTTCCAGCGGCGCGACCGGCAGAGTGGCGAGACTCGGTACATCTATCACGGCAACGATGGCACCAGCTTTCCCTGGAACGACACGGCGCAGCTTGATTACCTGAATGCGGCGGTGCGCGAGCAGGTGATCCAGACCATTTTGCACGTGGCGCGGCTCTTTCCCGTGATTCGCTTCGATGCCGCCATGACGCTGGCCAAGCGCCACGTGCAACGCCTCTGGTTTCCTGCACCCGGAGATAGCGGCGCCATTCCTTCGCGCGCCGAATCTGGCATGAGCCGGGCCGATTTCAACCGGGCGATGCCGCACGAGTTTTGGCGCGAGGTGGTGGACCGCGTGGCCGCCGAGGTTCCCGGCACACTGCTTCTGGCCGAAGCCTTCTGGATGATGGAAGGCTACTTCGTTCGCACACTGGGCATGCACCGTGTCTATAACAGCGCCTTCATGATCATGCTGCGCGACGAGGACAACGCCAAGTATCGTTCGGTCATCAAGAACACGCTGGAGTTCGATCCGGACATCATGAAGCGCTATGTCAACTTCATGAGCAACCCGGACGAGCGCACGGCTATTGACCAATTTGGCAAGGGCGACAAATGCTTTGGCGTGACAGTGATGATGGCCACACTGCCCGGCTTGCCCATGTTCGGTCATGGCCAGATCGAAGGGTTCACCGAGAAATACGGGATGGAGTACCGGTGGCCGCGCTATGACGAGAGTCCCGATCCGTGGATGGTCGAGCGCCATGATCGCGAGATTGCGCCGCTGTTGGAGCATCGCAGGCTCTTTGCCGAAAGCGGAAACTTCCGGCTCTATGACTTCTTTTTGGATGCGGGCAAGGTGGACGAAAATGTCTTTGCCTACTCGAATCGCAGCGGTGGCGAACGCTCCCTGGTGGTCTATAACAACCGCTATGGCGAGACGCACGGGACAATTGATTTTTCAGCGGCCTACGCCGACAAGGCCGCCAACCAAATGCGCCAGCAGAGAATCCGGGAAGGACTGGACCTCAGCGACAACTCCGCTGTGACGCTGGCGTGGCGCGACTCGTTAACTGGCCTGAGCTACCTGCGCCGCGCAAGTGATTTGGCGCAGCGCGGATTGACCCTCGACCTGCACGCCTACCAGTGCCATGTTTTTCTGGATTGGCGAG
>Ga0302274_10005442_pt1 | contig 10786 bp, 8 predicted proteins | sample III_Bog_N2_1_FD_198755 | JGI IMG/M metagenome (GOLD analysis project Ga0302274, IMG submission 198755) | Peat permafrost microbial communities from Stordalen Mire near Abisko, Sweden - III_Bog_N2_1 | ecosystem: Environmental > Terrestrial > Soil > Wetlands > Peat | place: Sweden: Abisko...
CGAATTGCGGCGGCGGATTTGAGCGGCGTCCTGTGAGGCCAATCCGAAATTGGAAAGATGACAACTATTTGGGAAAATACCCGGCTATGACCTCGCAAGTCTATCGGCCAGTTGATCTGGAAGCCCATAGCAGATTTGCTCGGGTCATCAGAAAAATCTCTCCGTTCAACAGGTAAATTAAGGAATCAGGATAGATATTGTGAAGTGACTCGGCTTTTCAAGCCAGTAGAGAGTTAGTGTTCGGGATAAGCGCTATTGATATGCGCAGGTGTACCTAAAAGTGTCCCTTCTTGGATTGGGGGAGAGCTACCCGTCAGAAGGCAGTTATCAAGAGAACACCACTCTTTCACTGCACTTTAATGGTAATGGAATGGATCCGGTAATTTATCTTCATCACCGGGAGAACCGAGAAAATGCAGAACAGATAACCCCATACTGTGCGTCTCATTCACACGGTAGTGATTTTACTTCTGTAGTCTGCCCACGAAATATTCAGTTTCCCAGCCGTCTACCGCGACTGCTTCTGCGACAGAGGAAGCTGAACAATGTTCGGTGGAAACGGAATACTACAGGCCCAGTTGATGGCTACTTCCAGCTTACGACTGAGAGTCGGCAGCTTCGCCAAGTAGACCCCCCTCCATAAAAACCAGGCAATGAAGCCCGATAGCCTAACTCCATAAATGATTGCCACGGCGTTGTGATGGCCGATGGAGGCGAGCAGGCCCCGTGGATGAAAGGAAAACGGTTTCGTTGCAGCGGCTCGCAAAGTGCGTTCAAGATTCTCAGCCAACTGGCGGGCCTGCTGAATCGCGAACTGAGCGGTCGCTGGGCATGGTCGGCCATCGTAGGCGTTGGGGACAAGCGAACAATCACCGAGTGTCCACAGGTTGGTAGTGCCCGACACCTTCATGTCTGGGTCGGTCTTTAGTCGGCCTTTTTCGAGTGGAAGACCCAGTCCCTTAATCAATGGATGCGTCTCCGTGCCAACCGTGCAGACAATCATTCCAGCCTCAATCAGCCCGCCAGAAGTCAGATGCACCGCGAGAGAGTCAATCTTTTGGGCGGCGGTTTGCAATCGTACTTCGATTCCGTTTTGCCGGAGTTTCTGCAACGTAAACTTGGACAACGATTCGTGATTTAATTCTGGTAGAAGGCGTTCGCCATTCTGCAACAGAACAATCCGCGGAGGCTCATGCTTGAGCTCTGGATAGAATCGATGGATGGCTTGCATCAGATCCGCAATATGCCCCGCCACCTCGACGCCGCTGAAGCCTCCGCCAAGGACGACAACGGTGAGCAGTTGTTCTCGTACCCTCTTATTAGGCTCTGTTGCAGCGGCCTCGAAGTTTCCGATCAGGTCGTTCCCCATGACAATCGCATCCGTGACCGTTTTCAGTGGATATCCTCGCGAAGCCAGGCCCGGGATTTCCCTCAAATTTGCCACTGAACCGCATGCAAGCACCAAATGAGTGTAAGACATCGAATCCCTCGTCCCGTTTCCCCGGACATAATGGGCCAGGTTGTTTTCGTAATCTATCCCGCTGACGCGGACCTCGAGCCACTTTGTGCGTCGGGTCATCTGTCGCCCGGCCACCACGATGTGCAAGGGAGAGATGGTGCGTCCCACCACCTCCGGGAGCATCGGAGTGAAAACCAGATGATTTTCAGCGCTGAGTACGATTATTTCCGTTTCTGTCGGCAATAAGCGTTCGAGGCATTGCGCTAGGGTTACCCCGGCAAAGCCACCGCCGACGATCACAAATCTTGGAGGGTGGTCTGGAATGACTATTTTTCGGTGCTGCTATTTTCTAGTTACCTTGCTGAGCCCGGCAAAAGTGACCAGATGCATTAAAAGAAAATAAGGATCTGCCCGAGGTGCCAAGGATTCAATGGGGTGAACACCCCATTCTGCGTGTTGACTTGGAGTCCTACAATCCTTCAAATTTTTAAAGCTGAGACATCCAGTGACAAAGCATGGACGACCATCCTCAAAAAACGCCGCTCAAAATTCAAATGGGTGACATCCATTTTATCTCGCAAGACGCTGCTCATGAATAACTATCAACAGCGGAAATCCCACTGAACAGGATACCCCTGCCGTAATTTATTAAAAACCTTAGTTCTTTTTTAGATAAATCATGACAGAAATATCAATTTTATATCCACTAATCAGGCTTAAAGAAACCTTCTCTTATCTTGCTGCCGGGAAGCGATATTTTTGGTATGTCTGCTTAGCGGTGTTAATCACCGCAATAACCAGCTATACGAATTTTGGACATAACACAGGCGACGAATATTCACAGATCTTCGAGTTTGCAGCTTACAAACTGGGATATGTGAGTCAGGGAGATCTGCGCATAGAATTTGGCAGTCAAATGCGCCCCACCATACAGATTTGGATGGTTGTTGCTGTATACCGTTTTGTGGGACTGTTCACCTCTCAGGTCAACCCGTTTCTAGTCACTTATCTCATTAACTTATCAAGCGGGTTGCTTGGAGTTTTCTCGATTCTGGTTTTTACCAAAGCTTTTATTGTTAGGATAAAACCACAATTTCAAGAATGGTTTGTAGTGATCAGCCTTTTCAGTTGGCTCGTTCTCTACACCAATCCCCACTTTAATTCAGACAATGTCTGTGGTCACCTTTTGCTTCTGGCAGTTGGTTTGCTTTTTGCAAAGCTAGAAAATATTAGTGTTAGCAGAATTATCGCTTCAGGGTTGATTTTAGGGCTTTCCTTTTCCTGCCGATTTCAGATTGGATTTGCGATCTTGGGATTGATGCTTTGGCTGATCTACCCGGCATGTAAATACCGCGAGCTAGGGAAATGGTGGCTTCTAGGCTTCAGCATAGTTGTTTCTATCCTGATTTTTAACTTTTACTCGGATTATTGCTTTTATGGAAAATGGGTTTGCAGTAGCTACAACTACTATCATCAGAACATCGCCCTAGGAATCATGGATAGTTGGTCAGGAGTATCTCCATGGTACTCTTACATATTCATGGTTTCTATTTATCTTCCATTCGGCCCAATCTACGTACTGGCAACTCTTTACTATTTCGTAAAATATCCCCTAGACGTACTAACTTTCATCATCGGTTCGTTTGTTCTGTTTCATGTTTTGATCGGACATAAGGAAGTGCGGTTTCTTATGCCAATGCTGGGTTTTTTGCCGTTGATCATAATTGTCATTACCTCAGATCTTGCGGAACGATTCGACTGGTTTGCACTTCATCTTAAAAAAATCGTCGCCATTATTTGGATCATTAATCTACTAGCCTGTACGAGTCTGCTCATACCAGCTGCAACTGAAATTGGCGGATGGAGTTATCTCTACGATCACTACCGCAATCCCACTATCGTCTATTTTAACGCCAGTGTTAATCAGAAGTTGCTTTTTTATAAGAAAAAGAATCTTCAGCTACTTATATACAAGGGCGTCGAACCGATTTCCTTCCCCACTGGTTACAATGTACTGATCGCTATGAATGCCAACACCAATGATGCAAAACCGAAATGCCACTTGGTCTACACGTTTTTCCCAGTTAGCCTATCAAAGATCTTGCCCAATGCCATCGTGCATGCCGTTGGGCATTTCGATCTTTATGAATTGAAAAACATTGAGTCTGATCATTTGCTTGGGAAGAAGACTTGAGTAGGCTTTATCAGATGCCTCCGAAGTTGCGCCAAGAGGATGAACTCAATATCGTTACTTGATTCGAAATCATGATTGTCGATTCGAAGGTCTCATCTTTTTTGTCCGGCATGAGGGAAATTCTGGGATAATTATTACACTCTCCTTGCAATGTTTGGTTATCCATAGGACAACCATGCACATCTCGATTGTGGACAAAACAGCTCTTCGTCCACTTGATCGCGAAGTGCTTCGCTGCGCACTTGCTCGCTGCATGATCCCATCCATCGTTGAGAAGGACGCCTCCTATATCTGCAAAGAGCGTCGTGATGTTGAAGTCCTTCTACACTATACCTCCGTAAACTCCTCATCCCGGAATCGAATGAGGACATTTTTTTTCTTGATGAGTTCGATGAAGAGAGGGGATCTCTCGCACATACTGCTAGTTTATTAGCCTCCAAGTTATAGAAGCTAGGGCGCTTTGGTTAGTGGAGGGATAGTGGTTGAGTAGGCTGGCAAAAGAGATAAAATAACCCCCGAAAATCACAGATTCTCCGCCGAATCCCACCCCCTCCGCCATGCTGCACCTGAAAAATGGCGGGTATCTTCCCTTCAGAGAGGCTGTTACCCCTGACGAAGCTGTTCAATAGCATCCAGGAGATCATCAAGTGTCACCCGAGTGCTCAGAAAGGCGGATCCCAGTTCTTTGGTAAGGACGAACCGGATGGCGCCACGATCGAATTTTTTATCCCGCTGGAGAGTCGCGAGAAGAGATTCGGTTGATAAACTTTCTGGGATGGTGGTGGGAAGGCCGCATTTCCTGATTGTGGCCTGAACGCGGTGGGACTGGTCTTCAGGAAGTCCCGCCAGCCGTACGGAGAGGTGGAGGGCAGCGATCATTCCGATAGACACAGCTTCTCCATGGGAATAGGTGCCGTAGCCCGCAACGGATTCGACAGCATGGCCGATGGTGTGGCCGAAATTGAGCAGGGCGCGCTTTCCGGAAGTTTCGAACTGATCCTGCGTGACAATGCCGGACTTAATGGCGGCATTGCGTGCAATAAGTTCGGTGAGATTCGATGTCCGGTCCGGTGGCAGGAGATCGAGCATTTCCGGGTCGGCGATGACGGCATGCTTGATGACCTCGGCAAGCCCCTCGCGGAAGATGCGGTCGGGGAGTGTTTTGAGAAGTACCGTGTCGGCAAGTACCAGGCATGGTTGGTGAAAGGAACCAATGAGATTTTTGCCCAGATGGCTGTTGACCCCGGTTTTCCCACCGATGGAACTATCGACCTGGGCAACCACGGTTGTGGGAATTTGAATGACTGGAACACCCCGGAAATGGATGGAGGCGACAAAGCCTGCAAGATCTCCGACAACACCCCCACCAAGGGCGAAGACCGCACTCTTTCTATCGAGACCGAGTTCGATCATCCGATCACAGAGATCGGATGCGAAGGCCATGGACTTGGAAGATTCGCCGGAGGGAACGGTGATCAGATGCGCTTCAAAACCGGACTGCTTGAGGGATGCAAGAAGCGTGTCGGCATGAAGCCCCGCCACGACCTCATCCGTGATGACTGCACAGCGGCATGGCCTGACCACGGCAGTTGATTGTTCCCCCGCCTGCTGCAAAAGATTTTCTCCAATCAGGACAGAATAAGGAGTTGTTGCAAGGGGGACGGGGACTGTGATGAAAGAAGCCGTCACGTTTCGTAGGATCTGAAATTCTTCCCCGCGAGGTCTTGTTAATTGGTATCAGTCAAAAATACTACGGCTCCACGGTGACTGGTGTGCCGATGGGGGTATTGGCAAAGAAGATCCTGGCCATCCTGTCAGGCAGGCGGATGCAGCCATGGGAATCCGGAACGCCCGGCAGGAATCCGGTGTGCATTCCGACACCCGGCGCAAACCCCATGAACCAAGGCATGGAAGAGCCCTGAAAATGGCAACCTGCAGGGGGTTTATCCTTGTGAAACTCGACATTGTGGACGACGACAACACCCGTGGCGTCCACAAAATCACCGTAGAGATTGGAGGCATGTTTCTCGTCCTTGACGTAGATTTTGAAATGACCAACCGGGGAATCGTGCCCCTCTCGTCCGGTGGAACATGCTGATACGGCGACCAGTTTGCCCCCTTTGTAATAGTAGACTTTCTGTTCGCCAATCTTGATGACGACGGAAGCGGGGCCGCTGGCGGAATCTCCTTCCCAATACGATTCCCTGTCGGTGAGCGATGTGGTGGAATTTTTGGTGACAATTGATCCATTGGTTCCCAGATACTGCGTTGCCGTGGAATCCAGACGGCTGTCATAGGAGGAACAGGCGGACAACAAAAACGACAGGCCCAGGAGGGGAATGGCCGCTGCAATGGATTTTACAAGTTTGAGAGGGGAAATATTCACTGATTTCATACTTATTGGAGAAATACTCGAATGGTCAAGGGAGAGTGGTCGACAGTGATTCCCTAATCGATTTTTACGGGCGACGGATCCGGGGGTGGTTTGGCCATGGGATGTTTCTTTGAAGGTGGCTTGGTTGGGGATTTTTTTGTTTGATTGGTGTCTGCCCCAGTCAGGGGAGTAACCGACCCGAGCGAGATCGGACGATCGGATAGTTTTGGAATGATCGCCGGTGTCGGAGTGGCCTTGGGATCAAAAGCGATGCCGCCCTGCACGACGACATCGCCATCCGGAGTACGCTTGAGTTGGGGGCGCTCCTTGGATGACTGGTAGGAGATGCGGTCAAGAATCTTACCATTCAATCCTACTTTGGAGTAGATGAAGAGCCGTGGGGCGGCATTCTGAAGCACATGGATGTTATTCAGGGAGTCGAGAGCGACATCAGGTTTTCCATAGGCGATGAAATCTCCCAGCCGATGCGTGCAATAGACCAGACCCGCCTCCTTGTCCTCGATGCGCAGGTAAAGATCCGTGTGTTCAGGCAGACGATGCGTAAGCAGGCTCAAGATTCTGGTGCCACCAGCTCCCCCGTCCGTGACGGGAACACCGACGCTCTGCTGCCAGATGAGGCGGCCTTCGGTGATTTCGATGGTCAGGGGGGGGCTGCTAAAATATCTCCCAAGTTCCGTGGAGTAGACCGAGGCGTTGATACGATAGCTGCCAAAATCACTCAGGGGATACAGTTCGGTGAGGTTTACCGTTCTCGTGATGGATTCCCCAGATTCGATCTGGATCGGCTGGATTTGATAATCTGGATCTGTCGGGGGTATGGGGCTCCCCTCAAGCGTCTCTATCTGGAATCCAAACCATTTCTTCCCCTCGACATCCGCAAGGAGCAACCGGTTGCCGGAGAGGTTGGTGATGCGAACCGTGACGAGCAGAGGCTCGTAGGCGATATAGAGCGTCCTCTTGATCGAGAGATCAACAAGAAGCTGGGCGTTAAGAGGTGCTGCCATGCCGAGCAGGGCAATCATCATCCCGAGGAGGACAGGAATTTTTCGAGGCACTGGGCGGCGTGTATTTTGCCTCATTACTCATCCGTCCCGATATAGTATTTTAGCGGGAAGAGTTTGGTGAGGCGCGAAGGCTCTGCACGGTAATCCTGAAGATCTCCCTTATAATAGAGGGCGACCACATAACCGGCAAATTTCACATCAGCATCCGAAGAGTCGGGAAGATAACGGACTTCGAGAAGTTCGGGCTCGCCATTTTTCCATGCGGTGCCGGAAGAGAGCCACCTGGAAACCGACTGGGCCTTGCTCGGGGCGATCTCCCCTCCGTCGTCATCGTAGAAATACACCTGGACCTTCACCTGGGGAACATCAATGGTTTCCTGCGGGAGCGATTTCATGGCAATGGTGAGTTTCTTGGGAGAAAGATCACCGGCACCTTCCAAGCTGGCACTCACAATGCTCAGGGTGTTGCCTCCCTGCGGTGCTGCCTCTGCGGCAGTCGGTTGGTTGGAAATCTCCGCAGAACCGACCCCACGGCTTGCCAAGTCACCCGCTGAAGAATTTTTGACGGATTCCGCCAGAGGAGTGGTTGGGAGCGGCGGTTGCTGTGCTGGCGGTTGAGTGATCGGGAAATGCATTGGATTCGCCACAGGCACCGTTACCGTGGTGAGCTGGCCATTGGAATGCATCATGGCAACGATTTTTGGTGTCAGCGCAATACAGGTGACAATCACCTCAAAAAGAGCCACCAAGCCAAGGATCCAGAATGCCACAATGACCGACGGATTGCGGGGAGCGGGACGAAAAGCAGTCTGATATTCGGCCATAGACATCACGAATGTATGCTTGAGGTGACTGGAACGGCAAGCGTCTGTCGATTGCCACTAGTTTTCCGGTTCTTCCTCGATTACGGCCGTTAGTTCCAAGGGTTTCCCGTCCCTCAGAATGGTAAGTTTGACTGGAGTTCCTACTTCCGCCTCTGCGACGCGGTTGCGCAGATCTTTCCAATCCCTGATCGGACGACCATTAAAGGAAAGGATGATATCGCCCCCAAGCAATCCGCTCCGCTCGGCGGGAGAATTCGCGAGAGTGGCCGCCACAAGGGCTCCCTGCGTATCGGGAAGTCCCAATTGCTGAGCGAGAGAGGGAGTCAAAGGGGCCATTTTTACGCCAAACCAAGGATGGATCACCCTGCCATGCTGCACGATGTCTTCATAGACACGCCGTGCCACATTGGAGGGAATGGCGAAACTGATCCCCTCGGCTCCGCTTGCATGGCTGTAAATAAAGTTGTTGATGCCGATCACCTTCCCGTGAATGTCGATGAGGGGGCCTCCCGAATTGCCCGGATTGATGATGGTGCTGGTTTGGAAGAACTCATTGTCCGCTTCACTCGAGCGCCGTCCCTTGGCACTGATAATGCCTTGCGTGACAGTTTCCTGGAGGCCGAAGGGGTTTCCCACGGCAAACACCATCTGACCCACCCTCACCTGTTCGGAATCCCCGAAGGCAATCGGTGTCAACCCCTCGGCCTCCACCTTGAGGACAGCGATATCCGAGCGTTGATCTGCCCCTACCACGCGTGCGGGTACGGTTCTATTGTCGCTTAGCTGGACGGACACCACGGAGGCCCCGTTGACGACATGCCAGTTGGTTACGATGTGTCCTTCGGACGATACGATCATCCCCGTGCCCATCTTGCTGGTCCGGTTCACACCTCCTCCTCCAAGCCCGAAGAACTCCCGGACAAGAGCCTCCCGTCCAGGGGCGGTGGTCGTCGTGATGCTGACGACGGAGGGGATGACGTGTTCCACGAGACTGGTGAATTCCGAGTCCATGGATTCCAAAATATGATCCGGATCCACGGGAATGTGCTCCACGGGAGCTGGTGTGTTCCCTCCGTGATACACGATGACGGGCGAGAGGGGTTGCGAGTGGTGCATCATCCTCCAAAAGCAGAGGACGCCGACTCCGAGGCCCAGTGCGAGTAAAAAGAGCAGGAAGGCGGGAAGATTGCCCGTGCGCCTTTGGGGATAAGAGCGGGTCATTGGTTTGGATCAAGTTTCAATCCGGAGAGAATTTGTTCCCTTAGACCCTGCAATTTGGTGGATTCCTCCTTGGTGGATTGCCAGAGGATTACAACCAGCGTGCCCGTGGAATTGTTGGCTCTTAGAATTTCCGTTACGATCAGGGGCGGATCTCCCGCCACGGGAAAATCAAAACGAATTTCGTGAAAGCCCCCCGAGTCGGATTCCTTCAGCGGAGAGGCTTCGTCGCCTGCTTTTTCCCGGGCCTCCCGAGCAAGACCCAAGGCGTATTCACTCGCTTTCTGCCCTGAATCCTTCGCTCCGTTCCGGTCGATGGTCATGCTGAGACCGGTTGTCCAGGGATCATTCTCACTGGCGATTTTTTCCCGTGTGGCCAGAAGCACGTCCCCTTCGAGAAGTTTTCCAGGGAGAAGCGTCCAGTCTTTGGGCAGAAGGATGCTTCCATGAATTTCCGGAAGAGGGTGTGGGACGAGCCCGGAAGAAGGGGAGGCGGGTTGTGGAGCTGGTGTCTGGGCAGTTGTGTTTGGAACCGTGGATGTGGCGGACGCTTCTTCTGCTCCTTGAACGGTCTCGAGCGGGAGATCGCCGCAGAGAAGCAGGAACAGAAAACTTGCCAGTATGGACTTGGTCATCTCGGATCTCATGAACTGGGTGGTTCCGGAACTGGAGCATTTGGGAAGCGTTTCTTCAACTCATCAATGGTTTTTTCAGCATCCGAAAGATTGCCGGATTTGCGGTAGGCTTCGATTGCCTTGGTCAGTGCCTTTGGGGTAATGACCGGATCTTCGGTGAGCACGGCCACGGTCATGTAGGCCTTGGCCGCCGCGGGATAATCCTGGCGCGAGCAGAGAATGTCTCCGCTCAGGATTCGGGCATCGGAATTGATCGGTCCTTCGGGCTGCAAGATCATCGCCTCATCGGTCATGGAAGCAGCATCCTGAAAGTTTTTTAGGGCGCGCTGGATGGTGGCGCATGCAAGCAGCGCGCGGGCTCGGGCGGCGGGATCGTGAGCAAGGTGGATCCATGCTGATGCGGAGGCCTCCGCATCACGGAATTTTCCCTCGGCGATCAGGGCCGAGGCGAGCATGGACTGGATGTCGGCATCGGAGGCACCCGGCATTCCGGCTTTCACGAGAGGGGCAAGGAAATGTTCCGCCTTCGCAGGGCTGCCGGACTCCAATGCCTTCTCTGCGAGCCAGCGAGCCAATTCGGGGGGTAATGCTCCCGGGGGTAGAACTGCCGCCTCCCTGGCCGCCGCGCCCGGTTGATTGAGATAGTACTCAGCGAGCAATATGCGAAGCCCCGCCCGTTGGCCAAACTGCTTCGAATCGATTTCTCGTGCCTTGTCCAGCTCGGGAAGCGCCGCGGCGTAATCTTTGTTTTCCATGGCGGCCCATCCGATCCAGTAATGGGCCTGCGCCTTTGCCTTGCTTTCCGGATAGTCATGGAGAAGAAGGGTGAAAGCACCGACCATGCCTTTGTTGTCCTGCTGCTGACCGAGGATCAGGGCCTTTTGCTGGAGTGCCAGTTCCCGTTCGGGAGCCTTGGGATACTGAGTTTCAAGCAATCCGAAATCGGCGACTGCACCAGTGAGGTCATTCTTCTGCTGCTTGAGGATGGCCCGTTGGGCAAGTGCCGAGGGGGCGCGTTCATCCTCAGGATAGGTAGTCAGAAATTTTGAGAGGGCCT
>Ga0302274_10005443_pt1 | contig 10785 bp, 6 predicted proteins | sample III_Bog_N2_1_FD_198755 | JGI IMG/M metagenome (GOLD analysis project Ga0302274, IMG submission 198755) | Peat permafrost microbial communities from Stordalen Mire near Abisko, Sweden - III_Bog_N2_1 | ecosystem: Environmental > Terrestrial > Soil > Wetlands > Peat | place: Sweden: Abisko...
GGCGCGAGTTTCCTGGATAGCTGAAGCAAACGTTCCGAAATTCGAAGCCGCGAACGATCGGACGAGGTGCCGGCAACGCGTTCGGCTTGGAGCGGATGGTCGGCTCCATTTTAAAGAATGCCAATAGGTCTGTTAAGAAGAGCGCCTGGTCTCCGATGGCGGCGAGTGTCGAAAAAATCTGCTCGATGTTGCTGCTCGCCTGCTGGATTGCTCCTGTAAGGAAAGTCAAGGTGCCAATGCTTAGGGCGCCAGCCACAGTTCGCCAGATTACGAAAGCGTAAGCGGCGTAGTAACCCATCGTGCCGATAGCCGTCAGCACCGAGCCAGCGATCAGTTTGCGCCGAGACAGTGCAATATTCTCTTCGTAGACTCCGTCCGCAAGTTTAGTGAATCGCTCCCGCAAGAAATCCTTCAGTCCGAAAAGTTTGAGTTCTTTGGCAGCTTCTTTGCTTCCCCCTAATACGCGGAGGTAATCCAATTGACGTTGGATGGGAGTCTGACGAAAATTCTTGGCGTATCCGAGAAAAGCAAAGTGACTCTCGCCCAGGAATGCCGGGACTACTCCGACGATCAGTAGCAGCATCAACCAAGGGGAGAAAAACATGATCGAGATGGACAGGGTGACGGTGGTGATTGCTTGCTGAACGAGCCTTCCGACCGCCTGTATCATCACGAGCCGATCCGTGGCCTGCACGCGAGCGCGTTCCAAGCGGTCGTAGAATACGGGATCTTCGTAGGCCAGCAGATCGAGGCTTGCTGCATGGTCCATGACTCGTATGCTGACGTAGCGCGTGTATTTATCGGCCAGCAACGAATCGGAGTAATCAATAGTCCGGGCCAGAATGCTGTTCAGGACAGCCAGGGAGAACTCTGCGGCGACGAGCCACCAGAATCTGGGAGGTACGGCTTGATGAGCGGACACCGCGTGGACGATGCCATCGATAATGAGCTTCGTGATTGCAAGTAGAGCGACGGGCAAGAGTGATGCGAAAACCCTGGAGATCAAACCGAAAATTACGACTCCAGGGCCTGAATCCCAGACGATCTTGAGAACGGCGGGCACGTTGCGGAGCGCAGAGAGACGCTCCTGCCATCCGGTCCAGAAAGTCTTCCGTTCCGCCACGTGTGTCGCTCCTGCCATGTATTTGTTACTTCGCCGCTGGGACGAAGGTTAGGGTGAACGATTCGCAGCTAAAAAACGCTTCTCGCACGCACTGTATTCTCAACAGCATGTTAAAGATGCCAAATTTTCGCACAGGGTTTCCGGTCGCGCAATTCGTACAGTGAATACTGTACAGGCACGCGCGAACCGCGAGAGTACAGTAGGGGCAGTCAGTAGTCGTGTGATGCAAATCCCGATCGGACGAGTCCCAAGTAATGATATTCCACTCTGGTGAAAGGTAAATTCCAGCGATGAAACGAATCGATCAAGAAGTATCAAGTCAACCACAGGCTGTGCCCGATGACTTCGAAGAGCAGGTCCGGTTGCGCGCGTATCAGCTCTACAGGGAACGCGGGGAGGTTCCGGGCTTTGAAGTTGAAGACTGGCTGCAGGCAGAATCAGAAATTCTCGGGGCCCGAAACGCGCCAAAAAAGCAAAATATCTTGAAAGTAGCGTAAGTCGAGACAAACTTTTCATGGACGTAGACGAGCGAAGGCGCAAAGCGCGAGCGCCTTTGCTCAATTGCCTCGCTTCTGCCCACGAAAGAAGCAACGCAGGCGGACGAGCTCGCTGTTCGATATTTTAAACATCATTGAATCTAAAACACAGGTCCGGACATGTGTTAGTTTTGGTCTACTCATCTAATACTGCAAAGCAGTTAGTAAAGTACACAGTCCATCCCATTTACTGATCTGCGAAGTCCAGCTACCTTTTGGTCTAAGCAGGTGCACTGGATATGCGGGATGCGGATACTCAAGCCAATCGTTCCAATCGTTCAGGCTATTGCAGAACTCCTATCAGCGCCTTTTATAGTTGTGCCATCGTTTTCGCCTGCTTACTGAATTGCACCCCGATGCGCGCTGAGAAGCTTGGCGACGGCCCTAAGATGTCCGCGACGCAGCTGCTTCGGAGCGCCGTACAAGGTGAATTGCAAGCGCAGGCGGAAGATCATTCTCGCTGGATGTATCGAGTACGAACCAAAGACGCTGGAGCGGAAGAAGTCAAGTGGGTGGTGGAAACTCCAGAAGGAGATGTTGCGCGACTGGGATGGATCAACGGCAGAGCCATTTCATCGCAGCGTGAGCAAGATGAGAATCAGAGGATTTCCTCTTTAGTACACCAGCCCGATTTGCAGAAAAAGCAAAAGCGCGCACAGGAAGAAGATTCGCGACAAACAGAGCACATGTTCCGAACCTTGCCCGACGCCGTGATCGCGCGCTATGGACGGCGCGACGGTGACTTGCAAGAGCTTCTTTTTGAGCCCGACCCCGGCTTTCATCCCTCTTCACGCGAGGATGTAGTTTTTCACGCGATGGCGGGACGAATATGGGTAAATGCGAAGCAGAATCGACTTGTCGAAATTGAAGGGCATTTGCTCCACGAGGTTAAGTTTTACGGAGGGCTGCTCGGGTACTTGGATCAGGGGGGACAATTTCATGTCAGGCAGGTTGAAGTTACGCCCGGGCATTGGGAGATCGCGCTGCTGCACGTGGATATGCGAGGCAAGGCGCTCTTTTTTAAGACGATCTCCGTGCAGCAAGATGAAATGCGGAGTGACTTTCGGCGCGTGCCCGATAACTTGACGCTTGCCGAGGCAGCCGAAGAGTTGCAAAGACGGTGTGCTGCTCAAACCGCAGCGGCGGTTCAGCAGTTGGACAGAAATAGTAATGACACGCGATGAGGAGTTTATGAGAGTAGCAACTTTTGTTTCGGTGCTTGTTTTAGCAGGTTTGAGCGTCGCACGACTGAGTGTCGCGCAACAGGGACAGGTTTCCACACAATCGACAGGGGGACGATCGTCGTCCGTTTTCCCGTCGGCGGTGGTGCAAAATGAAGGGGACGTGACGCAGTTCTCGCAAACTTCCGAAGGTTTAACTAGCCCAGAAGTAGAGCGTCTTATGTACGACAGTATTCACTCCGAATCAGGGTTGGCTGAAACTGCCGTAGTTGTGGAAACGAATGATAAGTCGATCCGGTTGAGCGGCACGGTGGCGCGCGAATCGCAGCGCGGGCTAGTGGAGCAAATCGCGAGATCCTATGCTGGGACGCGAGAGATAGTAAACCAGATCAAGATCAAGTAACGGAAGCCTGGCCGGCTAACTCTCAAATATGCGACAGACGTCGGAAGGGTTTTGGCCTGCAGTAAACCGCGAAACAAATCACTTGGCTCTTTCCGCAGCTTTTGCGGGGTGATTTGCTGAGTTGCTTCGACATGAGGAGAGAGTTCGATACTATTTGAGGGTTTTTAGTGTCAGGCACGGCGGCGACGGCAAGACTAGACCGATAAGCATAAGGCTAAGGGGAGCGTTGCGAAAATCGAGCCGACGGTGATTGTCCGCGACTCACCGGTTTGTTCCGTGTCGATGACTTCGTCGGTTAGTGAATTGCGATATTGCTCACAAGAGTCAGACGATGGGATCTGAATCTGGGTATCTTCCCAGATTTGTGGACCGATGGGCGGGATGTCCTCTCCGTTTAGCAAACCCGCAACAAGGCGCGGCGCAATGACGAGCAAACGAGTCTTGCCGAACTGCCTGGCGAATGCAACGACGTGTTTCGCTTTCGAGCCTTCCACCCTCAGAGGCAAATAAGAGCCATGCTGAAACAGGTCGGCATCTTGTTGACGGAGATACAGCGTCTTCCAGGTTAGGAACAGCTTGAGCCGACCATCCTCAGGATTATTCAGTAATGTGGCCACGGATTTCGGATCGTGGCTCAGCTTGCGGATGCGTTCGAAGTTCTTACGACTACTGAGATAATCGACCGGACGCCGATTATCGGGGTCGACAAGACTGAAATTCAGTAGTTCGTTGCCTTGATAAATGTCCGGCACGCCGGGACAAGTCAATTTCAAAAGTGTCTGGGAGAGGCTATTCCAAACGCCGAGTCGAGCCACGAGGCATTGGAAGGGTAAAAAATCGAGCAGGAAGCGATTCTCGGCGGAGGGAGCCAGTAATGTATGAACAAAGCCGGACACGGCAGTCTCATAATCCTCATTTCGATTTACCCAACTGGTGCTCCTCTTGGCTTCGCGGATCGCTTTTAACATAAAATTGTCAGTGCGCTCCGCGAAAGCCTTCTGGTCTTGCTCCATGGCGTTCTCGCCGGAGGCTTCCGAGGGCCATGCACCCACCAAAGTCTGATACAGCAGATATTCGTCGTTGGCCGAGGGAGCGAGGCGGTCGTTGACCACGCGCTTATGCGTTCGGTTCATGCTTCGCCAATCGCGGACTCGGAGTCGCCATTGGCCGGAGAGTTCCGACAAGACATTGATCCGCGCGCGCACATCTTCGGAGCGTTTGGAGTCGTGGGTGCTGGTCGCAAGCATGGTTCCGGGCCACGACTTCAAGCGATCCAAGTTTGCCGCATGAAACTCGGAGGGTTTAATACCGAACCGGTAGAGATCGCCTCCGACATCGTTTAACGAGATCAGTCGATTGTAGCGATAGAAAGCGGTGTCCTCGAGCCCCTTGGCCATCACCGGACTGGTGAACTGCTGAAATTTCATGGCGAAAGTTGTGACAGCATTCCGGTAACTGGGATCGCTCCCATCCGCGATTTGCGTTAGAAGAATTTCGCTGATGAAATCGTAGATGCTGGTGTCCGCGGCGGCGCTTCTCCATCTCGCGGATGCGATCGCCAGGCGGATGTAACGCGAGTCGCTTTCCGAGAGTCCCGAAGCAGTGACATAGGTACGGTAAACGGGAAACGCCGCAACCACTTCTGTCAGCGCGTCGCGCAGCCCGTTCAATGTGAAATCGCAGGTGCGGCGCTTGGAGAGGGCGATGCGGGCCAGTTGACTGGCCAGCACATTGAGTTCGCTAACCAGCGCAACACGGATAATCAGTTTTCTACAGTGATACGCGATTTCAGCGAAATCGGTGTCCTCGCCGATAAAATTCCGGTAAATACGATCCATCCGCGTTGCGGCAGAAGAATCTACGAAGAGATTATTCACAAGATTCGAAAAATCGTAACCTGTGGTTCCTGCTACTTCCCAGTCCGCGGGCAATCGTTCAGAGCCGGTAAGTATTTTTTCGATGACCACATAAGATGATCGCCGGACTGAAGTTTCGCTTGTCTTATTTCGGACGGATGTGCCGGGTATGTTGTTTGCTATGGCAGTATCGAGGCGCGCGAAATATTGAGCAGGATCATAGAGACCATCCGGATGGTCGAGGCGTAAGCCATCTACCTTTTCTTCAGCAATCAAGCGGAGAACCAGGCGGTGGGTCACCTCAAAAACCTTTTCATTCTCCATGCGGATTCCGGCGAGATCGTTCGTATCGAAGAATCGACGGTAATTGATGTCGTCGGACGCCACGCGCCAGTTCGCGAGCCGAAAGGCTTGAGCCTTGATGAGTTCGTGGAGATCTTCGAAACTGGACGGGTCTTGCAGGTCTCCATTGATCAGATCAACTGCCCGAAGGATGCAGTCGGTTAGTTGCGGAGAACGAGCGCACAGTTCTGCGAGCCGGCGTTTATGAATTTCTTTATCCCGGGTGCGTTCCGCGACGCGATCCGCGCCGATGTCGTGCCTGGGCGGTAGATTTCGAAATCCCGCTATCAAACTTTGAAACTCAAGTACCGCCGGATCCGTCTCCCCGATCATCTCGATGGCGCCGGTGCCGCAGTGCTGCAGAATTCGTGGATATTCCGCGGGATCAACCGGGAACCGATGTTCGTGATACATGATGTCGAACTCGCCATTATCGGCGCGGAAGACGAGTTTCAGATCACCACTTTCGAGGACGACGCCGTACTGGTCGTGAAGAACCGGCACGAGCACCTTGCCATGAAGCTCTTCTTTGAGAGGGTGCCAGTCGATATCGAAGAAACTGGCGTAGATCGACGACTCTCCATTCTCCAAAACGTCGAGCCACCAGGCATTGTCGCTGCCCATCACTCCCATATGATTTGGAACGATATCCAAAATCAATCCCATACGGTGTTCGTGAAGTGCCGCAACGAAGCGGTCAAAATCTTCCGGGGTACCGATTTCGGGATTGATCGAATTGTGATCGACGATATCGTAACCATGCATACTGCCGGGGCGAGCCTTAAGACAAGGAGAGGCGTAACAATGACTTACTCCAAGCGCCGCCAGATAGGGAACGATTTCCGTCGCATGGTTGAATGTGAACTCGTGGTTGAATTGCAACCTGTACGTCGCCAGCGGCATGGAGGAAGTCGTCATGGCTGGATCATCCATACGACCGACCACGGCGGAAGTTTTCCACGATTCAAGCCAACTCCTCTGCCATCTTGGCTGGAAGAGCCGGAATAACTGGAATACATGATCGGTGCGGAAGGCAGTTGCAAGTCTTGGAGGGACGAAGGACTAAGGTTCGCGACCAGCGTCAGTTCCGAGTTATTTCCAAACCGCCAGCACGCGCTGAGGAGTCCGTCGCGGCGAGCTTCGTGTCTGGCTTTAGGGACGCAAGTGTTGGAGAGCAACGGGACAATGTGCTTGCGCCGGATGGTCAGCAATTCGCGATAGAAACCAAGCCAAGCTTTGCCGCCTGGTTCGGTTACAGCGTTCCAATCGAGACGCGAAGCCGCAAAAGTTGAGGGGGCATTTGGGTCGGGAATCCTCTCGCGTTCTGACAAGTCGCTGAAGGATGTAAAACGGGCGAACTCATTTCTGCGTCCTGCAGTAACGGCAGCAGCAAGATCCTTTTCGAAATCGCAGAAGAATAGAAAAGGAGTTTCCGCGCCGAACTCTTCGCCCATAAAGAGAAGAGGCGGAGCCGGGGCTAAAAGAAGAATCGCAATTGCGGCGCGGAGGGCAGCCGGCTCTGCTATGTTGACGATCCGATCTCCGAAAGCGCGATTTCCAATTTGATCGTGATTCTGAAGAAAAGATATGAATGAGGTTGGCGAGAGGCCAGCAGTGGATTCGCCTCGGGCTCTCCCATTCTCGTGAACCGAGGTTTCACCCTGGTACGCGAACCCCTCAGACAAGCACCTTCCCAATTGTTCAAGGGGACGGACGGCATAGTCCATGTAGTAACCATCCTGCTCACCCGTGATCAAGACATGCAAGGCATGATGAATATCATCATTCCACTGGGCAGTGTAGGTGCGAGGGTTGCAATCCTGGGTTCGGCGAAGGCGCTTCGCTTGATTGCGTTCATTTTCGAGTACGAGGTGAACGTGGCGATCTGGGGTGATGGATTTGCGAACGGTTTCTGCCAACTCCGTGAGTATGTCTGGATTCGAGTCGTCGGCAATTGCGTGGACGGCGTCGAGGCGAAGTCCGTCAAAGTGATATTCGTTGAGCCAATAGAGAGCGTTATGTATGAAGAAATCGCGAACGATGCGGCAGTGCTTGCCGTCAAAATTGATGCCATTGCCCCACGGAGTGTGATGCCGTGCAGTAAAAAACTGGGGAGCATAGGAGTTGAGATAGTTCCCTTCCGGGCCGAAATGGTTGTAGACGACGTCGAGCAAGACCATCAGTCCCCGGTGATGGGCCGCCTGTATCAGACGTTTAAGATCTTCGGGGCGCCCGTAACTGGCGTCGGGGGCGAATTCGAATACTCCATCGTATCCCCAATTGCATCGGCCCGGAAAATCCGCGACCGGCATCAGTTCGATCGCTGTAACTCCGAGGTCGACGAGATGGTCGAGTTGATCGCAGGCAGCGGAGAAAGTTCCAAGGGAAGTAAACGCGCCGACGTGGAGCTCATAAATTACCGCGTCTTCCCACGGCCTGCCTCGCCAGGCTTCATCCCGCCAGTCAAAGGCATTGGGGTCGATAATCTCGCTGGGTGCGTGTACATCCCCAGGTTGGAACCTGGAAGCGGGATCGGGAACCTGCTGGCCATCGTCAATGCGAAAACTGTATCGGTCGCCCGGCACGGCCCGACCCGTGACTAACTCAAACCAGCCTTGGTCGAGTGGCGAAAGTGCGGATTGCCACGATCCCTTCGAACCCTCGACTAGGAGCTCAACCTTCTGAGCAGCAGGGGCCCACAATCGAAACCTGATGGACCCGTCGTCAAGACATGCCGCGCCAAACGGCATATCATGACGCCGCTTCATTCGGCTCCTCTTTCTTTCCGTTCTTGCGCCGCTCGATCAGCACGACCATGGAGCGAGCTTGAAGCGGATAAGGTGTTCCGGCTTCGTGAGTATTGGCGGGGCGTAATCCGTCCTCTTGGGAGGTATCCATCCATGCGCTCCAGCGCACCCCAGGGCGAGTGGCCGGTAAAGTAAAAGGCACATCTTCATGATGAGAGTTCAAGAGAACTAGAAAATTCTCGTCAGTAAGTTTGCCTCCACGCTCGTCAGTCTCGTTCAGTCCCTGACCGGAGAGAAACATTCCCAAGCAGCGAACGGATGGATTACGCCACTCGTCTTCGCCCATCTCTGTTCCGCTGGCGTTGAGCCACAGGACGTCCTTCACGGTCGCGCCCTTAATGGGACGGCCTTGAAAAAAACGACGCCTGCGAAAAATAGGATGCCGCTTCCTTAGATTAATCATCCGCTGCGCGAAGGCGAACAAGTCACGATCGCGAGGGTGCACATCCCAGTCCAACCAACTGATTTCGTTGTCTTGGCAATAGGCATTGTTATTGCCTTTTTGAGAATGCCCGATGGAATCTCCGGCATACATCATGGGGACGCCCTGAGACAAGATTAGAGTGGCGAGTAAATTACGTTTTTGTTTGGCACGCAAGGCGAGAATGTCAGGGTCGTCCGTCGGACCCTCTGCCCCACAATTCCAACTGCGGTTATTGTTGTTACCATCCCGATTGTCTTCGCCATTTGCTTCATTGTGCTTGTCGTTGTAACTTACTAAGTCCTGCAAAGTGAAACCGTCATGGGCGGTAATGAAATTAACACTCGCGTAAGGCCGCCGTCCGCTGTGACCGTAGAGATCGCTCGATCCAGTTAGTCGGTAAGCAAGGTCGGCGACCGTTCCGCTATCGCCTTTCCAGTACGATCGGACGGTGTCGCGATAACGATCGTTCCATTCGGCCCATCCAACCGGGAAGTTTCCCACTTGATATCCACCTTCGCCGAGGTCCCAGGGTTCCGCAATCAACTTCACTTGAGAGAGGACGGGATCCTGATGGATGATGTCGAGAAACGCCCCGAGGCGGTCCACTTCATGAAGTTCCCGAGCGAGTGTGGCAGCGAGATCGAATCGAAACCCATCGACGTGCATCTCAAGTACCCAGTAACGCAAACTATCCATGATGAGCTGCAGCACGCGTGGATGGCGCATGTTCAGGGTATTTCCGGTGCCCGTGTAATCCATGTAATAACGCGGATTGTCGGGTACGAGACGGTAATAGGTGCTGTTATCGATTCCTTTCAGGGACAGCGTGGGTCCCAAATGATTGCCTTCGGCGGTATGGTTATAGACGACATCGAGAATTACCTCTAACCCCGCCGAGTGAAGGGTCTTGACCATGGTTTTAAATTCACGGATCGAATCAGTGGCGAGATAGCGCGGCTCGACTGCGAGAAAACCGATCGAACTGTAGCCCCAATAGTTGCGCAGTCCACGATCAACTAATTGTCGATCATCGACAAAGCTATGCACCGGCATAAGTTCGATCGATGTAACTCCAAGCCGGGTGAGGTAGTCGATGACGGGCGCGGTTGCTAACCCGGCATACGTTCCACGCAAGTGTGCGGGTACGTCGGGATGGCATTTGGTGAAGCCCTTTACGTGAAGCTCGTAGATCACGGTCTCGTGCCAGGGAATTCTGGGTGGCGCATCTGTGCCCCAGGTGAAAGCAGAATCGATGACGCGATTCTTGGGCATTCCGGCTGCATTATCGCGACGGTCGAAAGACAAGTCTTCTTGCTTGTTACCAACCCGGTAGCCAAAGTGCGAGTCCGACCAATTCAGTGGTCCCCGCAGTTGTTTTCCGTATGGATCCAGCAAAAGTTTATGGTGGTTGAAGCGGTGTCCTTGCTCGGGAGCGTACGGACCGTAGACCCGATACCCATAGAGCTGACCCGGTCGAGCTTCGGGAAGGTAGCCGTGCCAGACCATGTCGGTCTGTTCAGGAAGGGTGACGCGATTGATCTCACGCCTGCCCGCAACGTCAAAGAGGCAAAGCTCGACTTTTTCCGCGTGTTCGGAATAGAGAGCGAAGTTGACCCCTTCGCCGTCCCACGTTGAGCCCAGGGGATAAGGTCGTCCGGGCCATACAATCGTTTGAGTTTGATTTGGCATTTAATTTTGAATAGGGACAAAGCTTAAGCTTATACGAGACGCGCCGCCGCCCGACACACTTCAAAGTGTCCAATCAAATGTAGATAGCAGGGCTGCGAGTGTACATAAAGGATTAACTGTACTGTACGGGACCAAAAATCGCAGGATCGATCCCGCAATCGAATCCACGACCGAAAAGAAAGTGAGTATCCAGCATGGCCGCCGCGATATCTCTCGCGTCAGCGTTGGGAGATGCGCAGCTTGGCGACGGCGAAGAGCGCGGAAACTAAATGGGCAACTCCTGAACCGTGGGAAAGTGATGCTGCTCGCGCCCGATCTTTCCGTCGTACTTCGTCGTCATCTTAAAGAGTTCCAACCGGCCGTCCGCGGCCTGCGGACGACACTGGTCCCGCAGCGCCTGCATCTCGGTTGCGGCGAGTACCTG
>Ga0302274_10005444_pt1 | contig 10783 bp, 13 predicted proteins | sample III_Bog_N2_1_FD_198755 | JGI IMG/M metagenome (GOLD analysis project Ga0302274, IMG submission 198755) | Peat permafrost microbial communities from Stordalen Mire near Abisko, Sweden - III_Bog_N2_1 | ecosystem: Environmental > Terrestrial > Soil > Wetlands > Peat | place: Sweden: Abisko...
ACGTGTACGTGGACGGAGTTCGCGTCATGCTGATCCTCGGACCGACTGGCACCGGCAAAAGCGTTCACGGCAATATGGCCATCGCCCACGAGCAGAAATACGGCGGGTTCACCTACATCTTCGACATTGGCGGAAGCTACGAGAGCGTCGTCGAGTTGTATGGAGGGCGCGTGGACCGCATCGGCAAAGACGGCCCGCGCGTGAACCCCTTTCGATTGGAGCCGACCGAGAGCAATATCACGTTCCTCTATTCGTTCGTGAAGCTCCTGCTGATGAACGGCGGCGCGGAGCTGGAGCCGGAAGACGATGACGTGATTCACAAAGCCGTGCGCGATATGTACCTGCTCGACCAAGAGAACCGCCGCCTCTCGAATCTCTTCCTGCCGAAGAAACTCGACCGGTATCTCTCGAAGTGGGTTGGGAAGGGAGTCTACTCGGCCATCTTCGACAACGTCGAAGACAGCCTCTCGCTTTCGCGCCTGCAATGTTTCGACTTCCAGGGCGTAAATAATGAGCAGTACGCCGACTTGATCGAGCCGCTGATGGTCTGGCTGTTGCGCCGCATCAATGACGTGCTCTATAACCCTGCCAATCTTGGCGTTCCCAAGCACATCCTCATCGAAGAAATTTTCTCTTCGATGAAGAATCGGCAGTTGCTCGAAGGCGCACTCGCTTCGATCAAGACAGTGCGCAAGAACCTTGGCGGCGTCACGATGATCGGCCAGTCTGCCGAGGACTTGGGCGCGAACGCCGACAGCATCGTGAACTCTTGCACGTCGTTTCTCTTCTTGAAGGACGCCACCTTCAATCGGAAACGCTATGCGGAACTCTTCAAGATGAACGAGCAGCAGCTTGCACTCTTCGAGAGTTTGCAGGACCGCGAAGGTCTTTATATGCGCCGCGATGGATTGACCAAGGTCGTCAAGCTCAATCTCGATAACCGCAGCTACGCAGCCTTTTCGACCAAGCCGAAAGACCGCGTGCGCCGGACCAGGCTGATTGCCAAATACGGACTCACGGAGGGCATCACACGATTCGCCCAGGGCGAGTCCGAATAACCCCAACACCACACCGCAGAAAGGACTTGAGAATATGCGCTCCACCATTTTTGTCTCTTTTTCTGTATGCATGATGCTGGCCACGGGCCAACTTCATGCTTCAACCGAAACGCATCCTCTGCAACCGAGCGCGCCGCGCACGGTCACGGTGTCGGAAGCAGACACGCCGCCGCAGATTCGCGCCGGGCTGCTGCAATCGACGCTCATCGTTCTGCCCAACGAGGAGAAAGTAGCCAACGTCTTCGCCGGCGACACGGTGAACTGGATCTTCGACGGCGGCCATGTGGCTTCGCGATTCATCAGCGTCAAGCCCAAAACAGCGAATGCAGCCACGGACATTCACATCGTCTCCGATCATGGCAACGAATACACCCTTGCACTGCGCGAGGTTTCCGATGATTCCGATCCCCACTTCGATTCCAAAGTCTTTATTGCGCCTGGCGATCAGGCCGCCAAGGACCGGCTGGCCCAGCTACCGGTGTTCGTTCCGGTTGCCGAACTGGACAAAGCGAAACAGGAAATTGCTGCCGCGAAGGCCGCTCAGGAGGCCGTACTCAAAGCCGAGGTGACGAAAGCTGAGCAGTACCGCAGCGAATACCCCGGCTCGCTGCACTTCGACTTCGTGTGGGACGAGCGAAAGGGAAAAGAGCTTGGACTCCAGCAAATCTGGCGCGACGACAAGTTCACCTACCTGCGCGGCCAGTTCCAGGAGACGCCCGCGCTTTACGAGCTGAAAGACGGTAAGGGCTCTCTCATCAACTTCGATTTCAACGCGGGGCTTTACACCGTGCCCAAGCAGTTGGAGCACGGGTATCTGGCCATCGGCAAGCAGAAAGTCGAATTCCATCGCGAGGGAGGCGCAAAGTAGCCATGACGGAAAAGACTCAAAATACGCCCGCCACAATTCCAGAGCAGCCGGATGCAAAGCCGCCGCTCAGGAAGAGTATGCCAGTGGTCATCGCACTGGTAGCGATTCTCGCCATACTCGGTATCGCTAATGTAACCAGCTTGCTGCGCGGCAACAAGAAGACAGCGCCAACGAGCGCGCTGCCAATGCGCCCGGCCTCACCCAGCGCGCAGCAAGTATCGAGTTTCGAGACACAGCAGCAGTTGCAGGCGCAGCATGACGCCGAGGAAAAGCAGCGTCAACAAGAATTGTTGGCGGCGATGCAACAACTTCAATCTGCGGAAACGCCCGGCCCGGAGTCCGCCAGCGCCGCGCCGATGACGGCGGCGCAACGCGATGCGATCTACGGCGGAAGTTCCAATGCACCGCAGCGCACCTCGAATGTCTCCGAGGCGCAAGCCGAGGCCAAGCAACGTGCACTGGCGCGTGAAAGGCAGAAGCAGGACGCCATCAACAGTGACACGATGGCAATTGACTTTGCGCACACTGGAGAACCTGCGACCGGTGCATCACCAAATCCGCAGACAGTTGCGGTGCTGGCAGAACGCTCGGAATCTCCTTCTTCCGCGAAATCGGAAGAGGGCATAACCGCGGGAGGCGCACCGTCGCAGAAGAGTTCCAATGCGGCGGCATCGGAACAATCACAGGTGACGAACACCAAAACCGACCCGATGGGGCCGTATCCGTTTGACCAGTATCAGGGGCGTCTCTATCGGATCTTCGAGGGAACGGTTCTCGAAGGCGTCGTCACCAACCACATCGACGGCGGACTCAACGGGCCGATTCTGGTCATGCTGACCACCGACTACTACTCCCACGACCATCAACAACTGCTTATGCCGCAGGGCACGCGCCTGATTGGCACCGTGCAGAGCGTGGGCAGCGCCCAGCAACGCAAGATGTTCGTCACCTTCCATCGGGCCGTCTGCCCTGATGGATTCTCGCTTGACTTCGACAAATACATCGGTCTCGATCCGCTTGGTACGACCGGACTCGCCACCAAGGTCGATCACGGATACTTCCAGGCATTCGCCGCTGCCGCAGCCATCGGCGGTATCGGCGGCCTTGCGCAGATCGGCAACAACGGCAGCGTGCTTAATCCATCCACCGAGATTCGCAATGGCATCTCCGAGCAGATGGCAAGCGAAGGCGAACAGATATTGAATCACTTTCTCAACCGCCTTCCGGTCATCACCCTCAAAGAAGGTTCGCGCGCCCGCGTCTATGTGGGCCGCGACATTCTGATTCCGTCCTATGCGGAACATCGCATGGACCCAACCCTGTAGAGCTGGAGACTGGCCATGATTGAGCAAAGCGAACGATCGCGGCACCTGATTGAGGTTTCGCGCCGGGCCATGCACTGCGGCCATGATGCGTGGGCGGCGTTCAATTTGAGCGACAAGGTGACGGTGGCGCTTGTGCTCAATCGTGCCGACTGGCTCGAAGAGTTTGGCTGCACACTGGCCGAGGCCATCGCAGAGGCGGGCGAGGAATGGACCGTCGTCATTCCTCGGATCGCCCGCGAACTTCTCGACGAAGGGATGTGACGCGGCGCGGCAGCCAATTCAACCAACAACGAGGAGGTAGTATGGCAATTCGACTCAAGAAGCAGCGCAAGTGGCTCGTAATCACCGCCGCTGTTCTGTTGACCGCAACACCCAGCTTTGCGCTCTTCGGTATCGGCGACATCGTCTTCGACCCGACCAGCTACGCCAGCCTGATTCAACAACTGACCACGCTCCAGATGCAGTACAACATGGTCAAAAACAACATCACACATTTCTCGCTCAAGCAGCAGTGGCAAACGACGCTGCACAAGCTTGAAAACGCCAACGTCGCCAATATGTTTGGCGAAACGGCAGGCATCAAGATCGCGCTCAACTCGAACGCCCCTTCCACTTCGGCCACGGCGTGGAAGACGGCTACGGTCTCGATGAATAGCGGCACGAGCAGCTATCTTGCGGGACAATCTCTGGGCGGCGCGCGCATCTCGCAGCTTGCCATGATCGAAACGTCTGATTCCATCTCGCCCGACTGCCTCACCGCAGTGGGCCAGTACCGGACCAACAGAACGGAAAACTCAACAGCCAATTCCTCGCTTCTTTCGAGTCAGTTCGACATTTCGAGCGGCACGAACAGCGAGGTTCAACAACTCAATCTTTTGAATGCGGCTGAGGCGCAAAAGCTCAGCGAGATGCAATCGCAGGGGACGCTCCAATCCTGCCTTGCCGGGCAGATGACCGTCGTCAACATGGAACGGCGCAATGCCGCTGTCGAAGACATCAATACCGCGGCCTTTGTGCAGCAGCAACGCTCAACGAACAATGTCACTGCCGCCAGCGAAAGCAATACCTGGAAGACCTACCTTCCGTAAGTGCAACCCACGCGGCGCTGGTCAGTCTGACAGCGCCGCACATTCCACTACGAGGTGACGACTATGATTTCACCGACGCTGTTGGCCCAGGCATTACCGGGCACGAGTTCCGGCGTGGATTGGCTCTACCAGTTCACCAACAATCTGACGAATCTCACCACGCAAAACGGCGGCGTATTGACGCAGCTTGGATTGACCGAGTTGAGTTGCATCGCCCTCTTCTCGCTCATCAACATGGTCATCAATTGGAACACCTCCGGGATGACGGTATGGCGCTTTCATGCGCACCCAGTTCGCGCGGGCGATCTGACGCATTTTCTGATGCGGCTCATCGTCTGCTGCCTGCTCATCAGTTACTCGGTGAATCCACTTCCCGGAGCGAGCTTCGGACTCAACCATTTCTTCAGCTATATCGCCCAGGCGATGGTTGCCGCTTTCGACCAAAGTTCGCTCGACACTCTACTTCAGCTTTTGAAGACAGCAGGCGACAACACCGCTATGCCATCGTTGACCGCTCCGGTGCAGATTCTCTGCTACTTCTATGTCCAGGCGCTCATGGGTTTGGCCTCGGCGATTCTCTTTCTGATCAACTGCTCATCGTTCATCCTCTACGGCGTTACGGCGCTCTTCGGCCCGGTCTTCATTCCGCTGCTGATGACCAGGACATTCCGAGGGAAGTTCTTCCACTTCGTCGATGTACTCCTGAGCTTCGCGATGATCCGTGCCGTGGCCGCCGCCTTCATCTTCGTGTGGTCCGGTTTTCTGAATACCTTTATTCAGCAAACCTTCAATGGAACTTACTCGATGGAGATGTGGCTAGCCAATCTCATTCCCTGCACGATGGTCTTCATCGCCTTCATCATCAACCTGCTCTTTATCCCGAGCATGACGCAGGCGATCTTCGGCGGGACAGCAGGCATGGCCGACAGCGTATCCAAGGTTGGCGGAGCGGTTGCTTCCATCGCCATGATGGCCGGTTGAGGAGAGCGTCATGTGGACCTATCTCTTCAGCTTCTTGCTCTTCCGCCGGCTCAGGCTTGCCAAGCCCATTCGGTATGCGCTCGCGGTGTTCCTGATCGGCCTATTCATCGTGGTCCTGATCTACACCGTGGGCCTGCTTCTCACGCTCGAAGAAAGGATAAGTGCCTCCCATGCCGCAACCGTCAAAGTCATCTCTCACGCCCGCCGAATCGCTGCTCGTTGACCACATCGGCAACGAAGTCTATGCGTCGCACTACGCTGAACGGAAAGCCTACCGGCTCATTCTCGCCTGTGGCACGGTCATGCTGCTCGCTTCGATCGGCATGAACCTTTCGCTTGCTCGCCGCCCTGTTGCGAATCGCTATATCCGCATCGATGAGATGGGCCGTGCCCAAGCGATCCAGTACAGCGATCTCAACTACTCGCCCCGCGAGGGCGAAGTTCGCACCTATCTGACCGATTGGGCGAACTACCGCTACACGGTCAACCGCGACGTAATCGCAAAGAAATACCCGCTCAACTACTACTTTCTCTCGCAGGCGTTGGCCTCGCGCCTAATGGGAGAAGACAACGCCAATCACCTCGTCTCTCAGGTTACAGCAGGGCAGATCGAATCAAGCGACATGCAGGTTCAGAACGTGACCATTACGACGATGTCCGAGGAGATGCTACAGGGCGCGCGCATTGCCCGTGGAACTGCTCTGATGGCCGTTGATCGTTACTACTCCGCGCAGAGTTCGCATGAGCCACGCACAGAGCATTGGATGCTCAGTGTGACCTATTACCTGAACCCAAAACAGGTCAGCGATCAGTCCCGCGTCTATCCGCAGTATGAGTTCATCAATCCGCTGGGATTGACCATCACCGAATTCCACGAAAACCGCGTCTCTGTCGATGTGCACAGTCCAGACGCAGTATCGGGAGCGGCGCGATGAGTTTCGATCTGATTCTGCCGTTCTTTCCTGAAGAGTTGCGCGGGCTTCTGCTCGACCCGTCGATCTCCGATCTGATGATCAATGGGACGAGCGGTGTTTTCGCAGATCGCAAAGGTGTCGTTGAACAGATTGGGCTCACACAGCCGTTCACGAATGAACGCTTGCAGGCTGCGATTGAGCGCGTCGCTCGCATCCTCGGGCAGGACTTGACGACGCAGAATCCGATCCTCAATACGCGCTTGCCGGACGGCTCGCGCGTGGCAGTTGTTGGCTCGCCTTCTTCGATCAACGGCCCCACCTTTACCGTGCGCAAATTCAACCGCTGGTTTACCTCGGATGAACTCGTCGCATCGGGCAGTCTTCCGGTCAATGTACGTGACACTGTTATACGACTGATCGAAGAACGGAAGAACGGCATCATCGCAGGTGGAACCGGCTCGGGAAAGACCACGCTGATGAAGGCGCTGCTCGATCATGTTCCGCTGCGCGAGCGGCTGATCGTGATCGAGCAACCGGCCGAGCTGAAGGTTGCCCATCCCAATGCAGTTCGCTGGGAGGCAGTGGCGGAGATTCCCGGCCAGGTTGCTGTTACGCCAAGCCAGCTTGTAGCCGCAGCTTTGCGGCATCGTCCCGACCGCATCATTATGGGCGAAATTCGTGACGAATGCGGCTACGACCTCTTGCAGGCCATGAACACCGGCCACGGCGGAACCCTCTCGACATTGCACGCGGATTCCGCCCTCGATGCACTCGACCGGCTGGCGGATATGGCGCTCAGCGCCCGGACCAATCTCGACCAGCAATTCATCCGGTCGCAGACCGGAAAGGCAGTGGATTTTGTTCTCTACTGCGAGCGCGATTCCACAGGCCGGCGCAGAGTGCGCGAGCTGATCACCGTGAGTGGATACAGCCACGCGGATCAGTGCTTCATGACGGAGGAAATCTACCGGGCTTCCTCCACGGCGGCGGCATAACTTTAGCGCGGATCGCACCGATGGAAACGCGAATCGGAGGAGCGGCGATGCAAAGCCTTCTTGGGCACGGTGAAGAAAACGGAGTCTCGCCCTTGTTGTGCGCTCTTGAGTGTGACCACGCCGAGTGGAAGTCATACGATGCCGGGCGCGAGATGCGGCTCTTTGTCCCAAGGTCTGACTGCGAGAAGGTTGATCTGGTTTGCCGGGGAATGGCATCGTCAGGAAGCGTGGAGTGCGTTGTTCTTGAAGCGTGTCTCCCAGTTCCATTCCTCACTAGCTCGGTCACTGCTTCGGGGCTTTTGCGACGCCCTGCGGCACTGCGCCGTTCTGCTTTCCGGACTCCTCTCCCAGAGCAAGTCTGGGCCCCTGCTCCAGAATGCACGGCTTGGCGCTTGGGAGTCGCGCCCACTCGCACAGCTTCGCAAGGTGTGACCCGAGCAGATCGGGAATTCAAAAACGGAGACACGATCATGTATCAGAACAAAGCTATCCTCATCGGCTTCCTTGGCGGCGACGCTGAAGTTCGCACCGGCAAGAACAACCAGAAGTTCACCACCCTTTCACTCGCAACCAAGACCTCTTACAAGGACAAAGAGTCCGGCGAATACATCTCGCACACCGAGTGGCATCGCTCCATCGTCTTCGGCAAACTTGGCGAGTTCGCGGCCACGCTCAAGAAGGGCGCGCACATCCAGATCGAGGGCGAGATTCGCCACACCGAATACACGCCCAAGAAGGCCAAGAAGCCGGTCCGCACTGACAGCATTCGCGTCAACTCCATCCTCAAGCTCGACCGCGCGGAGAAGGCCGCCGCGGAAGAGCAGGAAGCCAACGAAGAGTTGCCCTTTGACGAAGCGGCCGAGTAGGCCGCTTTTCCTCACGTTGAAAGCCCGGCATTGTCCGGGCTTTCCTACTGGAAATGCTCGTGGAATCGCGTTCTTGAGAGGTCAGCTTATGAACCGGATTGCCGCCAACTTCCTCACCCGTTCGTTCGCTTCGTGCGAAACGATTGCGCTTCTGTTGCGCCGGGAAGATGCACCCCGGCCACAGCAGCGCGTGGTAACGGTTGAACAGGTTCTTGCGCCGCGCTACATGGCCTGGCTTAACTTCGAGAATGACAACGGCGCAAACATCTATGTCTCGGCTAATCCTTTGATTGCTGGCAGCCGCAAGCGGACCAAGGAGTGCATCGCATCTGTCCGTCACATCTATGTAGATATTGATGAAGACGGCGACGCACGGCTCGCTACGCTGCGGGCGTCCGATCTAGTTCCCACGCCGACCGCGATCATCTCGACTTCGCCAAGCAAATACCAGGCTCTTTGGCGCGTTGCAGGCTTTGGCTTTGAGCGTCAGGAACAGACACTCAAGCTGATCGCCCAGGCCTTCGGCGGCGATCCCGCTTGCACGGACCGGAACCGGGTGCTGCGCGTTCCCGGTTTCTTGAACCGCAAGTATTCTCCCGCGCATCCTGTCGCGGTCGAATACCCCGTGGATGTGATCTACGGTCCTGCCGACTTCTGGTTTGATGCCGTCGTGGGCTCTTCCGTGCTGCCGCTACGCGGCAACGCACGGAAATTGCCCACAGTCAAGCACTCACATTCCGAGGATGATTGGGCCTGGGTTTGCGCGCGGCTTGCACACAATATGGACGCCACGAAACTGACGCGCGAGCTTGCTTCGCGCCGCGCCGATAAATCCGATCCTCTCTACTACGCCCAACGCACTGTCGATGTCGCCTCTGCCCGCCTTTGGCTGGCCGATGGCATTCCCATCGACGACGTTATCACCATGCTTGAAGTCCGCCGCCGCTTCGAGATTCCCGCTGCACTTTGCTCCGCTCGTGCGCGGGAGATTGCGGCCACGGCTCAACGCATGATTGCCCGTCGCAAGACGGCCTGATTCCACAGCCCGAAGGAGACCGATATGCCACTGCTTGAAGTTACACAAACCCGCCACATCAGCGCATCCATTCGATTGACTGATACGACCGCAATGCAAGTCGATCAGTACGCCGCATTCATTCACGCTTCCGCCGACGATGTCGTCGAGCAGGCGCTTGCCTATGTCTTCTCGAAAGACCGCGACTTTCAGGAGTTTCTTCGCACTCCTGAAGCACAGCGAATCACGCCGGCTCTGCGCATCCGTCGCACGCCTGCTTCCGAAGCCGCTGGAGCGCCTTCAAAGCCTGCATCGAAAGCGGCAGTAGCAGTGGGAGCGAAGGCATGACTTGCCTTCGCTTTTCTGCCCGGACCACTGCGGCGCTGCGCGCCGGAAGAATTTTCGATACTCCACCCCTCATAGGGAACTCAGAAGTTGCCCAGGAAACTCCTGAGTTACTGATTGATGGAGTTGAAGATATGTGAACCGTGGGAACTCATGAGTTTCCACGGTTCGCAACAGAAAGCAGGTCATCATGGCGCTTCTTTCTTCAGAAATGCAACCCGGTTCGCGCCGGGTTCGAGGACGCGAAAAACGCAACATCACGCTCAACACAAAGCTCAATCGCAACGAGTATTCAGAGGTCGAGCGCCATTGCAATGCGCTTGGGCTTGACTACGGCGAATGGCTGCGCAGCCTAATCATGCGCGAAGTGCGCAACGACTCCAGGAATGTGACCGAGCTTGCATTGATAGGCGAAGTCACAAGCCTGCGTCTATTGCTCATCAACACACTCGAACCGCTCTTGCGCGGCGAGCAGAAGACCGCGGAACAGTTCAAAGAAATGCTTCGCTATGTGAAAGCGAACAAACGCAAGGCGGCCGAGGATGCGCTGGCCAGCTATGCGGAAAGGAGCACGGAACAGATATGAGCACTACACATTGGGGACGCAAGGAAACAATCGTTACGCCGCCGCAGGCTCCCATCTATAGCTACGCGGCCATCACACTGACGCTGATTCTGACCACTGTTTTTCTGCGCATCTATATAGGTGTGTTCATGCCGGCGCTCGAACGCTACGACCTCTGGCCGTACATTCAGTCCGGCGCATTGACCGGGTTGAAGCAGACCGGCCAGTACCAGCTTCTCGATGTTTCGGACGACCATCTTCATGCGCATCCTGCTGCCGCTGCCGATGTAGAGCCGGGCGTGACAACAATTGACTTTGCACGACCGCTGCCACTTCAGTTGACCAGGAACGCTCGCGCCGCCGGACTGGTTTACCTCTATCGCGGACCGAAAACTGTCTATCGGAATGTCCCGCTTCATGCCTACCTTCAGCAGTTCGTCTTTGGTGGGCACAGCGTCGCCGGAGTCTTCCGCTGGCCACTTATCGCCGGGCTTATTGTGCTCTTGAGCGTGCTCCCGGTTGCCGCGCGTAAAGACGTGGAACGGTTCCGCGAGATGAAGTACGGACGCCTGCTCAAAGGGCCGGTTCGCGTCACTCCAACCGGGTTTAATCGCGCCGTCAAAGGCGATGGCGTCGGTTTCAGAACCATCGAATCAAAGAAGCTCATGCGCATTCCCCGGCTCGCCGAAGGGCAGCACATCGAGCTGATGGGCGATACGGGCGCAGGCAAGACCAGGCTCATTATGCAGCTTCTCATGCAGAT